>Ga0335083_10003816_pt1 | contig 19378 bp, 17 predicted proteins | sample Lox_Sample_42_FD_206716 | JGI IMG/M metagenome (GOLD analysis project Ga0335083, IMG submission 206716) | Soil microbial communities from Loxahatchee National Wildlife Refuge, Florida, United States - Lox_Sample_4.2 | ecosystem: Environmental > Terrestrial > Soil > Wetlands | place: USA...
CGGCACTCGTTGATGCAGTCGACCAACGCCTGGCGCAGTCTGGCATCGGCATCATCAGCCTGATCCGCCGAAGCGGCCACCGCCAGCAGCGCCGAGCGGATGGCATGCCTTGCCCATCGCCGTTGGCGTCGGCCTGCCCAGGGTGCGCGTCTCCGCCCATCAGCTGGCTGGGTGGCCTCAGCCAGCCAGTGCCGCGTGGCATCCAGGTCCGTCCGCAGCCGCAGCTCGACCGGTTGGCTGGCGTGGGCCAGTGCGGCGCGGACGCACACTTCGGTGACGGCAGGCCAGGTCCGCGGGTTGGCGGTGTTTGTACCGGGCAGCCACGGCGCGAGCGGCGCGAGCAGCCGCCTGCGGTCATCGGTCATCAGATCGTTGACCATGTCAGCGGCATCCGCGAGAGCCGGATGGACCGACTGCGGGCGGGAGCTCCAGCGCTCGCCGGCCAGCACTGAGGCGTATTCGAGGATGCTGCAGCCGTCGCGCGGGCTAGCGTGTGCTCCCCGGCCCAGCAGTTCCATCATGATTACGCGGCGCTGTCTACCGGGAGATGGCAAGGGAAGGGTGGCCGCCGCTGGCGAAGATCCCCAGTTCCCCCGGCCCCTCATGGCTGCCTCCTACCGCGATAGCGGGTAGGAGCCATCAGCCAGCATGGGCGGTCACGGCGAGCTCCATCGCCATCTCCAATAATAGGACGGCGAAGTCACGTCGGCAATAAGCTGCCAGGTCAACGCGGGCCTAGGTTCGCTGAGTCGGCATGCGGCGCGGTGCCGGGATTGCTCCCGAGCCTGCACCGTCAGTTCTAACACCTGCCTTACCTCAGCCAGGCAGAGAACCACGCGATGACTTGTGCAAGGGTTCTGAGAGGCTGTCGACGATTACATCTCGGCCATGACGATATGCGAGCCTCATCGCGTAATCACTGCCAACGATACATGGCCGCTTTCCAGGAGCCAGCTTCTAAGGAGCCAGCAGCACCGGCAGCGCGGCCTTGCGGGCCGCGGCCGCGGCGACATGGCCGACCCGCGGGTGCAGCACACCGCCGGTCCCGTGCCGTCCGAGGGCCAGCAGGTCGAACCCGTGCTGCCGTGCGTACTCGCAGACGGTGCCGGCGGCGTCGCCGCTCTCGGCCAACTGCAGGGACACCCGCTCCCGCAGGGCGCCTGGCAGCCCTTCCCTGGCACTAGCGAAGGTCTTCTCGCAAAAGCGCTTGCGTTCGTCGAAGTCGGCGGCACCCTCGGCCGAGTCTTCGGTGTGCGGGGCAGGGCTGAGGACCGCGAGCACGACCACCGCCGCGGTCCCGTCGACGGCCAGCGCCGCGACCGCGCGCAGGGCTGCCGCCGCTCCCGGCGAGCAGTCCCAGCCCACCAGGATCTTGCGCGCTGGCCTGACATCTGTCTGCCCGGTAGCCATCGTCGGCCTCCACTGCGTGTTCCAAGCGCCGGGATGCAGAAGCCGTCAGCGGGAACGTCCCGCGGTTCCGGTGCCGGCCCCCGCCTACCGGACCGTGGCGAGCCTCATCGCCAATGCCGTCATTGTCGGCCGGCCGGTGCTAGCCCGCAAGAGGCGGGATTCCGTAACGGTATGGCCCCGACGGTTAGATGCAGCAGGGGACGGATCATCTGGTTTCTGGTGCGTGCGGTGATGCGGCAGCGGTTCCGCGGGCCTGCCAGGCAGGGCTGCTCTTCTCCGGTTCGCCGCCCAGGGTGGCTTCGCCGGCAGCCTGGGTGACGGATATGTCTTCGTCCAGCCAGCCGCCGAGCCGGTAGTAGAGGTCTTCCCCGAAGCTGGTCGTGAGGGGGTCGTTGACGGTGAGCTTGTAGTTGCGGCGCCCGTCGGGCTGGCGCTCGGCGCGCAGGAACAGGGTGGCAGGCGCGTGCTCGCTGCGGAAGCGGTCGGCGAGGGCGTACCGGTGGGTGACGAAGAAAACCCTGATCTGCGCCTCGAGCAGGGCGCGGACGACCTGGTAGCCGATCTCGGCTCCTTCGCTCTCGTTGGTTCCGGCGAAGGACTCGTTGAACAGCATTAGGCAGTGCAGCCCGATGTGATCGGCGATGGCGCTCATGCGCCACAGTTCGTCGTCCAGCCGGCCGCTGGTCATCCCGGGGTCCTCTTCGCGGATGAAGTGGGTGAAGATGCCGTGGGCAACGTCCGCCTGGTAGGACTTCGCGGTGACGAACAGGCCGCACTGCATCATGAGCTGGGCCACGCCGACGCTGCGCAGGAAGGTGGACTTGCCTCCGGAGTTGGCGCCGGTGATGATGACCAGCGGTTTCCCGCTGCCCTGGACGTCGTTGCCGACGGTAGGGGCTGGTGACTGGAGTTCGAGGCAGGCGTCGCGCAGGTCGGTGCACGAGAACGTGCCCGATGAGGGCCTGGCCGGGTCGGGGACCGTGACGGGTGCGCCCTTGGCGGCTAGCCGCCTGGCGAGGTTGAGGCAGCCGACGTAGAAGCCGAGTTCTGCTTTGAGCATGGTGAAGTAGCTGCCGATGTGGTCGGCGGACTGGGCGGCCGCGTTGGCGACCAGGTTGATGCCGCGGTTGGTGAGGTCGGACAGGATCTGGGCCCCGGCGTCGTCGCGGGGCGGGAGAGCGAAGGAGTAGGCGGTGCGCGGGCCGATCCCGAGCCGCTCGGTCCACCGCCGGCCAGGGCCGGCGGGGGCGCGGAGCACGAACCCGGTCCCGCTGTTGTCCCGGTCGAGCCGGGCGCTGATCAGCACCCCGTCGTGGAACCGCAACTGCCTGAGGTGGTCGCTGATCACCTGGAAGTACTCGTCGTCCAGTTCGTGCCGGATGGTGGCGAACAGGGCCCGCAGCCCGTCGGAGCGGAATGTCCCGGCATGGTCGTTGGTGATCTGCCGCAGCTGCCGCAGCCGGGCGACGTAGGCTTCCAGGTGGCCGACCGCGCCGGACAGGTTGGAGGACGCGTTCTGGTAGGTGCCGCCGTAACCCCTCAGCCACATGTGCCGCCTGTCTTCCAGGGCGCCGGCCGCGACCGCGTAGATCTGCCGGATGACGTCGGGCTGGGCAAGGCAGTCGGTGAGGACCTGCTGGCGGTAGCGGATCTCCTCCGGGTCGTCGAGGCTGGCGAGCAGCACTTTGGCGGACACCCTGCGCAGGAACTTGTCGCCGGCGGCCATGGCGTCCAGCAGCGTGTTCAGTTCCAGGTCCTGGGTCAGCTCCGCGTGGGCGACGGGCGGCCCGGCTTCCCAGTCGAAGTCCCGGCCGCGGTAGAGCAGGTGAACCTTCATGCTCCCTCTCCCTGCTGTGCTGCCGCCTTCGTCTGGGTGAACGGGGGCTCGCTCATGCCGAGCCGGTTGCGGAGCCGCGGGTAGGTGAGGTCGTACTTCTCGGCGAGCGCAAGCGCGTAGGCCAGCCCGTCGGCGGGCCTGCGGACGACCTTGTAGGTGCGCTGGGCCGGATTGCCGGGGACGATCGTGCTCATCATGGACACGACCTGCTCCCCGAGCGCGGCGAGCTCGTCCACGAAGGTGACGTAGACGCCCAGGGCGCCGAGCCGCGTGAGCTTGGTGAGCAGCCTGGTTCCGAGGAAGCGGGCATCGTGCAGGGTGGTAGAGGCGAAGGTCTCGTTCAAGATGACGATGCTGCGGCCGGTGGCATTCCGCAGGATGTCCCCGACCCGGATCAGGTCGTCTTCGAGCTTCCCGGTCATCGCGGCCAGGGTTTCTTCACGCTCGAAGTGGGTGAAGATCCGGTCGGGCAGGAACAGCCGGGCGCGGCTGCCCGGGACGGGGCATCCGGCGGCGGCCAGATGGTGGAGCTGGCCGAAGGTCCTGGCGAAGGTGGTCTTGCCGCCCTGGTTGGGGCCGGTGACGACGATGATTCGCTCGGGGCCGTCCAGCCGGAAGTCGTTCGTGATTACTGGCTTGCGTCCGGTGACGAGCTTGCTCGCGAGGGCCAGGTCGAAGGTGCCGGCGGCGTGGACCTCCTGGGAGCTGGCGGAGACCTCGGGATAGCAGAAACGCAGGCCGGCGGCCCGCAGTGGCCGGATGTAGTCCAGGTACGCGAGGTAGAACTGGAGCTCCCGGTCAGCGCGGGTGATTCCCTCGTCCGGGAATCCGTCGTGTTGGCGGCAGTACGCTTCAAGGCCGGCGAACTCATCCGGGAACAGCCTTGCCACCAGCTCGGTGATCTGGGCCGCGATGTGGTTCATCCCCGGCCCTGTCCGGTAGCTGATCAGGTAGTCCCTGGTCGCGCCCTGCTTGAACCGCTCGAAGGTCTCCAGCACCGCGGTGCTGTAGTCGGCTTCACCTGCGTAGCGGCTTACCTCGACCCGGCCGCTCCGGATGCGCGTGCAGTAGCGGATCTTCCCGAGGGACTCCCTCCGGCTCCTGGTGTCATCGGCCAGGGCGGTGAAACCGGGCGAGGCCGCGTAGGAAACCAGGTGGCCTCGGAAGTCCCGCAGGGCAGCGGAGCGTGGTTCTGCTGAGACCAGGTGCCCGGCAAGCGAGGCCACCGCGTCGCAGTAGATGGCCGCCGCGTCCAGGAACCAGCCCTGGCGCTGGTGCCGGTCGCGCATCTGCTCCAGCTGGCGCAGGTGGGCTCGCACCTCGGTCATCAGCGCGGAAAACCGCTGGACGGCATCGAGCAGGGCCGGATCCTCCAGATCCTGGAATACCGCCTGGCGATAGCGCACCGTGCCGGGATCGTGCAGGCGGCGAAAGAGGACCGAGGAGATGAAGTCACGCTCCTCGCGGTCGCCCGCGACTGCCGCCACGATCTGGTCCAGGTTCAGGTCCCGCGCGCAGGAGCGATCCTCCTCCTGCTCTCCTTCGGCCGCTGCCGCAGGAGCCGCGGACAGCAAGCTGGGGGAATGAACCCGGTCTTGCCTGGCATGCGGTGGTGAACCTGGGTTAGCCGGCGCTCCCGTAGCGTCCCCGGCTCCTGGCTCCCGGTGCGTGGTTTCCCGCAGAGTCATGGCGTGCCCTCCTGTGTCCTGGCCGCTGGGCCGTCCAACAGGAGCCATCAGCCACGAGGGCAATTCCGGCGAGCTCCATCACCGTATCCCCGATTCTACCGGCCTCCCAGGCGGCGTACAGAGATCTCAGTCGTCGCGTGGCACGCCAATCGGCTCTGCCTGCCCCCGATCCTGGCTATGACCGCATTTCGGGCCGCAGCGGGGCAGCCGGTAGACTCACACGAGTCCAGATGATGCCCTGGCGTGGAGGTGCAGGCCTCCCGAACTGCCGCGGTGCCGCGGCTGATGGCTTCTAGACTCGGATCCCCGTGCCTGAGGAGTCTTGCCGCGTGCCCGAACCAGCCGTCCCCCGCACTGGGCCGCCCGCGCCCGGCTCCGACGTCCACGGGCCGGAGGCCGTGGTCTTCCCGGTACCGCGCAAGTCCCGGCTCACGCCGCCGCGGGCGGACCGTCGGCAGGTCGCCGCGATCTTCGCCGGCGGCGCGCTCGGCACCCTGGCCCGCGCCGCCCTCGCCGACGCGTTCCCGCATTCCGCCACCCAGTGGCCATGGCCGACCTTCGCAGTGAACATCGTGGCGTGCCTGCTGCTCGGCTACTTCGTCACCCGGCTCCAGGAACGGCTGCCGCTGTCCAGCTACCGCAGGCCGCTGCTCGGCACCGGCCTGTGCGGCGGGCTTTCCACCTTCTCCACGATGCAGGTGGAGATCTTGAAGATGCTCAGCGCGCACGCCTACGGCCTGGCCGCCTGCTATGCGGCGGCGAGCATCGCGGCGGGATATGCGGCCATACACCTGGCTACCGCGCTGGTGCGCAGGGTTCGAGTGCGCCGGTGAGCGCGCTCGTCTGGGCCGCGGTGATCCTCATGGGCGGCGCCGGCTCCGTGCTGCGGTTCTACGTGGACGGCCTGATCTCCTCGGCGTCCGGGCGCGACTTCCCGTACGGCACCCTGGTCGTCAACATCTCCGGCGCGATGATCCTCGGGCTGCTGACCGGGCTCGCGCTCGGCCACGACGCGGCGCTGCTCGCCGGGACGGCCGCGGTCGGCTCCTACACCACCTTCTCCACCTGGATGCTGGAGACGCAGCGGCTGACCGAGGAGCGCCAGTACCGCAGAGCGGTGGCGAACATCGTGGTCAGCCTGGTTCTCGGGGTGGCCGCCGCCGCGCTCGGCCGGCTGATCGGCGGCGCGCTATGAACGGCGCGGGCACGGTGAACGAGGATGCGGTCAAGCTGACCAGCTACTTCGGCGAACGGCAGCGAGTGGCAGGCGGCGGGTTCGCCGCCGACGCTCTGCTCGACCTGTACGGCCGGGAGCGGATCGCGACAAGCATCCTGCTGCGCGGCGCCGAGGGCTTCGGCGCCAGCCGCCATCCCCGCACTGACATGTCGCTGACCCTGTCGGAGGACCTGCCGCTGATCGCGGTCGCGGTCGACACTCGCGTCACGATCGAGCCGCTCGTCGAGCAGGCCGGACGGATCACCGGGACCGGGCTGGTCACCCTGGAGCGGGCACGGCTGCTGGCCGGTGACATCGCGGCGGTCAGGCTGAGCGAACAGGTGCACGAGGAGACGAAGCTCACCGTCTACCTCGGCCGGCAGGAACGCGTGTACCGGGCCCCGGCCTTCATAGCGGTATGCGACCTGCTGCACCGGCGGGGCGTCGCCGGGGCCACCGCACTGCTCGGCGTGGACGGGACCGCGCACGGCCGCCGCGAACGTGCCGCCTTTTTCAGCCGCAACACCGCGACGCCGATGATGGTGATCGCGGTCGGCTCCGGCGAGCGAATCGGCCGGGTGCTGCCCGAACTCGGCGGACTGCTGCGGGAGCCGCTGCTGACGCTGGAGCGAGTCCGCATCTGCAAGCGGGACGGGGCCCTGCTCTGCCCGCCGTCCGCGCTGCCGTCCGCCGACGCAACCGGCATGCCGCTGTGGCACAAGCTCATGGTGTACACCTCGGAGGCGGCGCTGGTCGACGGGCAGCCCATCCACCGCGCGATCGTCCGCCGGCTGCTTGCCGCCGGGATCAGCGGCGCCACCACCCAGCGGGGCATCTGGGGCTTCCATGGCGACCACGCCCCGCACGGCGATCGCCTGTTCCAGGCCGGCCGGCGGGTTCCCGCCGTCACGATCGTGATCGACTCCCCCGAGCGCATCGCCACGGCATTCGCCGTCATCGACGAGCTGACCAGGGAGCAGGGGCTGGTGACCAGCGAGACGGTCCCCGTGATGCGCACGGCCGGCGTCGGCCCTGAGCCGTCACCCTTCGCCCGCTAGCGTCGCGCTGGCCTGCGGGCGCTAGCCGGCGGCACGACGCCGATGTAGCCTGGCGTCAGCCAGATGATGCCCTGGCGCGGAGCCCGCCTGGTCTCCCGAACCGCCGCCGCTCGCGGCTGATGGCCTCTGCTGAGACCCGTTCGGCCGGCCGGATCGGAGCACAGCGGTGGACGAGAGCTGCATCAGGGTGACTAGCTACTTCCGCGAGCGGCAGCGTGCGGACGGCAGGCCTCTCGCCGATGCTCTCACCTCCCTGTACGTGAGCAGGGAAGTCGCGGCCAGCATCGTGCTGCACGGCACCGAGGGGACGTCGGCAGCAGTCGCCGTCAGCCCCAGGCCGCACATCGAGGCTCTGCTTGGCCAGGTGATGGAGCTGTCCGGTCCGGGACTTGTCACCCTTGAGCAAGGACGGCTGCTGACCGGCGACATCGACCCGGTGTGGCTCGGCGAGGAGCCCGGTGAGGCGACTGCGCTGACCGTCCACTGCGGACGCCAGGACCACGTGTACCAGGTGCCCGCCTTCGAGGCGGTCTGCGAACTGCTCTACCGCCGCGGCATCGCCGGTGCCACCGTCCTGCCTGGTGTCGACGGCACCATCCGCGGCCGGCGCCAGCACGCCCAGTTCCTGCGGCACGACGCAGGCGCACCGCTCATGATCGTCGCCGTGGGCTCAGGTAATGAGATCGGGATGGTCCTGCCCGAGCTTGGCGCGCTGTTCCGCCACCCGGTCATGACGGTGGAGAAGGTCCACGTGTGCCAGCGGGACGGGACACTCGTCGGCCGCCCGCAGGTTCTCCTCGCCGACGAGCCAGGGGGAACGGCCGCGCGGCTCAAGCTGACTGTGTACGCCTCCGAAGCCACGCGGCGTGCGGGCCAGCCGGTTCACCGCGCCGTGGCCCGACAGCTGGGGCAGGCCGGAACTGTGACCGCCGTGCACGGCATCTGGGGCTTCCACGCCGATCACGCGCCGCACGGCGACCATTTCCCGCACCGGGGCCGACACGTTCCGGTTGTCACGACGGCGACCGGCTCGCCAGAGCAGATCTCCGCGGCGTTCGATACCGTCGCCGCGCTCACCGCCGAAGGCGGCCTGGTAACCGTCCAGACCGTGCTGGCGGTGCAGCCAGCCGCCGACAGCGCACAGCGGCCCTGCTAGCGTGGGAAGCGGCGGAGGGGCCCGCCGTCAACCGCATCCGAGCCAACGGTCCCTGCCCGAGGGTGTAAAGGCGGCGGCACGAATGATCCGGGACGACTTGATCGGGGAGTTGTCGGCTCGGCTGGAGCGGCTGCAAGCCGCAACACCAGCGCCCGTCAGCGAGCTGGCGGACCTGCGCAGCCGGGTGGAGACGAACCCAGCACCCTGGCTGGCCGCCGAGGTTGCCTCCGCGCTGGCTCTGGCCGATCGCCTGTGCTGGGACTCGCTGTCAGCCGGCGACGTCGGCGCCTTCGCCCGCCAGGCACCTGTATGCGCCGAGCTACGCCTGTTCGGCGTCTGCGCCCGGCTGATCGACGACGGCTGAGCGTCTATCTCACGGACCTGCTGCGTGACCGCACAAGAGGCCGCTGCCAGGGCTTGTCACCGTTGCTGATCAGGACCGGTCCTCCTACCCGCGTGCTCGCCTGGCAGGGACCGTTGGCGGGCCGCCGCCGCGCTCAGTCAGCCCTCTCCGATGGGCCGGACCTGCGCAGCGAGTCCCTTCGCCGCGCGGGGTGCGGCATACTCCATGGGCGCCTACCTTAGCCCGGCGGGTTGCGAGGGCTACGGCACCGCGGTAAAATACTTGCAAAGTTTCGTCAAGACAACGTAAGGCGATGGGGCTCGCCATAACCGCCCATGCTGGCTGATAGCTCCTACCGAGTCCAAGGTAGGAGGTGGCCATGAGAATCCAGAGGAACCAAGGATCTCCCTCAGCGGCGGTCGCCCCGTCCGCGATGTCTCCCCGTCGTCTCGCAGGCGACAGCGTCGCACCGCTCCGTATCACGGCCAGCGGTGCGTTTTGGCATGTGCCGGCCCTCCCGCCCAGCCCTCCTCGGCTCTCCTGTACCCCGGATCGCCAGGTCGCGGCCTGCCGTCACAGTCCCGCAAAGGAGCGGGCGTATGACTACTCACGAAGTAATCACGATGGAACTGCTCGGGCGGGGTGCGCACACCAGCCCGCGCCACGGCGGTAACATCCTCGAACTCGCCTCAGTGCTCGCCGGAGAGCCCTGGAGCACCAGCCCGGAGGCAGTCCACCCCGCGCTCGCGGCGGCCGCGGACACGGCCAACGACCTGATGAGCGACGACCGCAGGCGGCTTCTGGCACCGCTCGCGCCGTGGCTGCCCGGCACCAATTCCGCCGACCCCCGGATCTGGCCCGCCGTCACCAGTGCGTGCATCCGCGCTGTTGCGGCCCTGGTTCCCGAACCGGGCCAGTCACGGCTCCTCGCGGACCTGGACCGTGCGAGAACGTGGCTTGCCAGCATCCACTCGCCGGCCGGCGGGCGGCGGCGCGGGGACCGGCTCCGACGCCGGGACCGGCTATGGGCGGTGCGCGCCAGCCGCTCTGCGCTGGCGCAGATGGCTGCATCAGTGAACCCTGAGGACGCCGACGCTGCGTTGTGCCAGGCCCTGGTCGACTGCGTCAACGAGTGCCGTCGACTGGCCGGCAAGAAGGCCGTGGACCCGCGACTGCCGCTCGCGGACTGCCCCCGGCACCTCCTGGTACAGCCCCGCGCCATGTGGTCGCCCGGCTGCGACTGGATCGAGCAGGGGTACCAACTGGCTGGCATCCCGCAGCCAGCCGCCGCGCTTGAGACTCCAGCCCAGTACGCGCCCGGCCAGCACCCTGCCGCTGCCTAACGCATCCGGCAGGCCGTCTCAGCTTTCCACCAATGCCCGCCAGGTCCCCGAACGGGTCCAGGCCAGACCCGGGCCAGCGCCACCGGCCGGGCCGTGACGGCAGCGACTGCCATGGTCAGAGCAGGGACCGGGCCGCGGTGCTCGCGGGCCTGCCGCCGCCGCTGGCGCTGACCGAGGTCCTCGTCCCGTTCGGCAGCAGCCTCCCAGACACTGACCTGGCGCTGGTCCTGGTGGACGTCGCAGTGGCGCGGCCGGGCATCGGGCCGCCGGAGTGCTGGCCGCGGTGTCGGCGGCGCTGTGGTTCGACTTCTTCCTCGCCGTGCCCTATGAGCGATTCGCCATCACACGGCACACCGACATCGAAACCACGACCCTGATCCTGGCGATCGGCGAGAGCAGGAGGCGAGCCGGTGAGCTACGGGACGCAGGTCACGCTGGACGCGCCGTTCGCGGAGGCGGTCACGCGGGTGCGCGCCGCCCTCGCCGCCCAGGGGTTCGGGGTGCTCACCGAGATCGACGTCACCGCCACGCTGAAGGCCAAGGTCGGCGAGCAGATAGAGGACTACGTGATCCTCGGCGCGTGCAACCCGCCGGCCGCCCATCGGCCCTGGCGATCGACCGCAGCATCGGCCTGCTGGTGCCGTGCAATGTCGTGGTCCGCGCCGCTCGAGAGGTTCGGCCTGCCCCGCACACGTGACTGACACAACCAGGGCGGGAATGATCTTGTAACCTCCCGCTGGCATCTGGGGACGATCGGACGGGGACGGAGAGTTCCCGTCCGAGGGGACCGAGATGACGAGCACGGACGCGCGGTATGACGACCTCGGAAATCACCGAGGTGCCCAGTGACCGGCGGAACGATACCCGCTCCCTCACCCCACACTGCGCCTGCGCGCGGCCAGCAGCCGACGGTGGCGGCGGATATTTCCACTGGGAGATGCCTGGGGCAGGAGATCATCGCCGTAACGGCGGAGCGTCTACGCGAAGGTTCGCCCGTTCAGCCCCCATCAGGTCGCCCTCGCGCCGCCCTGGTCCAGTCAGGTGCTACGGCACGGGAGCGGGCGATCTCCCAAATTTCTCCCAGACCGGCGAAAGCCCCCATCCGCCGCGTACGATGAGGGCTGTCCAGTGAGCTTCTGACCTGGCCTTGCAGCTGGAGCCCCCTAACGGAATCGAACCGTTGACCTTCTCCTTACCATGGAGACGCTCTGCCGACTGAGCTAAAGGGGCGAGTCTTCACTTGTGACCTGCGGCGATACCTCTTGCGATACCTACCTCAGGTTTCGCAAAGCAGTGCTACGGCGTCAAACCTAGCAGACATGGCGACCACCGGAGCACTCCCTGGCGTAGGTAACCATACCGTACTTCCGGAGTCCCGGCACACGCACCCGGCAGGGGCCGGCCTGCAGGCCGTTGAACCGTTACGCCACCATGAGGGCGATGAAACCGCCCAGGTAGACGAGGGCGAAGAGCAGGGGAACCCACTGCTCGAGGTGTGTCAGCGGCCAGTAGATGGCGGGATCCTTGCCCTCGCCTAGCGCCTTCCACTCGGTCCGCCAGTAGGGGGATGCGGGCAGTCGCTCTTCCATCGCGCCGACGACGGCGTACTTTGCGCCGTTGAGCTGCCGGTACGACCGCACAAGCCAGAACCAGGCAAGGCACTGTGCCACGAAAACGATCATGGGGAATATGAGAATCCACGAGGATGCCGGGTGGGTCTCGATCCCCGAGTCCCGCGGTGGTCGGGTCTTTCGTCGTCAGTTCTACCTGGACCGGATCCGACCACAAGTCGGCCCTGACATCACTTGCCGTCGCCGACGGACCCGACCCGAAGTAGCGATGAAAGACGTTTCCAGACAACATCTGCCTCCATGTTGTCGGGCCAGTCGTGCCATGAAACGCTACAGGTTTCCGCTACGGCTGATCTGCGGCAGCCGGGACACGCCAAAGGAGTGTGACCTGAGTCACACTCCTTCTAATGCCTGCGCCCGGGTGCCGCCGCGGGGGAACGGCGGCACCCGGTGCAGGGGCCTTTTTTCTGACCCTCGGCCAGCTGCCTGTTATCGGGTCAGGCTCGGGTTGGCCGTCGTGATGTCGACGCTCTGGCCCCAGTACCACTGGGTGGCGTCGGAACCGGGCACCACGTGCGGGGTGCCGGTCGGGTCGGCGATCCAGTAGCGGACCTTGTGCTGCATCCACGACGGGAGGTGACCCACGTCGGTCTTGACGTCCCCCCAGGCGGACTTCATGGTGTAGACGATCGCCACGTCGTGCGGGTGCGCGGTCAGGCGCTGCTGCACCCAGGCCGCCGCACCGGCGGGAGTGGCGTCACCAGGCTCGACGTCGAGCACGTTGGCGTTCGGGTTGCTGCCGTTGGTGTCGATCCACAGCACGTTCTTGTGGTGCGCCATCTGGGAGGCAGAGGCCGCGTAGGAGCCGTTGGCGTAGACGGCGGCCGCCTTGTTCGTCGGGAGCACGCTCGGGGTCACCGAGTCGTAGATCGAGTAGGGCTTGAGCTTCTTCGCCGCAGCGGCCTTGGCCTTCGCCGCAGCGGCAGCCTTGGCCCGCGCAACCGCGACGGCCTTCGCCTTGGCGGCGGAAGCAGCCTTCGCCTTGGCGGCGGAAGCAGCCTTGGCCCTGGCGGCAGCGTCGGCCTTAGCCTTGGCGGCGGCCTGCGCCTTGGCGTCGACCGCCGGCTTGACGGCGGCGGCCGCGGTGGCCGTAACCGGCTTCTGAGCGGTCGTGCCGAACGAAGGCATGACGCCGGTGCTGCCGCCGGTAGCGCCGGAGCGCAGCGAGTCGAGCTGCGCGGCGTTCGCGGAGGCGCTGTGGGTGGCGGCGGTGCGCGAGGCGCTGCCGAGGGCCTCGTGGGACCACGGCGCGGTGGAAACGGCGACGGTGGCGCCGATAACGCCGGTGGCGGCGGCAGTGGCCGCGATCACGGGAAGACGACCGCGCTTCTGCGTCAGACCCGCGGTGGCGCGGTAGACAGGGGTGTTGGACAGGGCGGAGTGAATACGGCTGAGCAAGAGATAACCCTTGGTGTGGCGCCGTTAATCGGGTGGCGCTCCGATGATCACCCGTTAACACTGCCGGCCGGTGCGACGCACCGTAGCAACGGCAGGGGCGTGGACGTTGACGCGGGTCAGGGCGACACTGTTGCGGGGGAGCAACCGTCGCACGCCTGGGTGCTTAGCTGTCAGTAGTTAACCCCACGCAGCGACACTTCATGCCAGATTTCAACGAAAACAACCCGTGACCTGTGTCACAGAGAGTTACATCCCTTGCCCTGACGGCATTCTGGCGTACGACTCCCCTGGGCCGCGACCCTCCCCGGGCGGCCTGTCCCCGCCCGGGGTGAACTCTTCGCCAACTTCGCTTCCGGCCCCCGGCCGCCTAGCGGCCCCGGAAGTAACACGCTCCGTATTCAAAGCGCCACGCTGACTGTATCAAATCACTCAACGTGCTTGCAAACTCACTGTTCGCACCAGGTGTAACCACCCCCCTGCTGGCGTTGTTCCCGCATCTACCCAGCAAGTTGGCCGCAAACGATCCGTCGGCGCAGTGATCCCGGCAATCAAAGGGGTAGGACACCGATGAACGGGTGCAGGCGACGCGTCCCGGCAACAAGATGGCCGCTATGACCGGGCGGGCGTATCGCGCCGCGAGGGACCATCCATACTGAATGAGTCGTTCCGTAGCAGTAACGAGCAGCACTGGTAGGGCGTTACATGCGTTTCACGCACGCACGACCCGTGACGGTCACTCTCGTGGCGGGAGGTGTCCTAGTTGTCGCCGCCTCCGGGTTCACCCTTGCCACCGTTGAGGGCCTCGGCCGCTCCGGGGCAACCCTGTCCGGCTACTCGGCAGCGGTCACCGCGGCGACGGTGAGCGACGAGTCGTGCCAGGCGCTCTGGCTGCCCAAGCCTCCGCCGAGTTCGACCCCGACACCCACGCCAACGCACACTGCTACGGACACGCCGACGCCTTCCCCCACTCCCACGACGACCGGATCAACTACGACGCCGTCGACCACTCCTACGGCCTCTTCCACCAGCAGTTCCGCCGCGACGCACACCCTGTCGAAGAGCCCGGGCGCCGGCACGACGCCGGCGAAGACCAAGACGCTGACTCAGTCGCCCACACCCACGGCCACGCCCACGCCGACCGGCTCCGGGACGGCGACGGCGACCGCGACCAAGACGCCCGCCTCGTCCGGCTCCGCCTCGCCGACGGCCACGGCCAGCCCGTCGGCCGACCCCTCAGCCAGCGCGACCAAGAGCGCGAAGGCCACGCCGTCGGCCACCTCTGGCAGCCCGTCAGGCACCGCGACGCCCACGAAAACCAGCACCGCGACCGCGACGGCCACCCCCACGCATTCGCCAACCCCGACGCACACTGCGACGCCGACGCACACGCCGACCCACAGCGCCACGCCGAGCAAGAGCGCCACGCCGAGCAAGAGCGCCACGCCGAGCAAGAGCGCCACGCCGACCCACAGCGCCACGCCGACCAAGAGCGCCACGCCAACCCACTCGCCGACGCCGAAGCACACCCTGAAGAAGCACCCGGGCGCCAAGACCGTGGCGACCACGTCGGTGGTCCGCCTCTGCGTCCAGATCGCTCGCGCTCAGGCGAGCAGCCAGCGCGGCGACGCGGCCACCTGGACCGTGAGCGCATGGATGACCGGCGGGAACGTGCCCGATGCCATCATCAGGCTGCAGGCGACGCCGGCCAGCGCGGTACCCGGATTCAGCTTCGGCTGCGGGAGCTTCGACGGGACGTCGTCGTGTGACCTGGGCGCGATGGACGCGAAGTCCGCGCCGCGGCAGCTGCAGGCACAGGTCACCGTCCCCGCCACCGCGACGGCTGTCACGTCGGTGAGCCTGAGCGTCGTCGGCAGCGCGGCGCACCTGCCGAAGGATCCCACGGCGAGCGCGGCGATCACGATCACCGATCCGCCGACGCCGATCACGGTGACCTCGCCGCTGCCCGTCGGCAGCCTGCCCGGCATCCCCGGCGTGGCTCCAGCGCCGAGCGCGAGCCTGAGCCCTGGCGGCAACGCCGCAGGGCTGTTCCCGACCCTCAGCCCGACGCCGACGCCCGGCTCGTCGAAGAAGACGAGCGCGCGCGCCGTCGCTAACACGTCAGCGCTCCCCGAAAGCGCACCCGTCGTCGGGGCACAGCTCATCGGCCTTGCCGCGCTCGGCCTCGCGTTCGTCTTCGCGGTCACCCGCCTGTCCATCCGCCGCAATCCCGCCGCGAGTGCGGCGGGGACTCCCGCCGCACCGGGCGCGCAGAACGGGCAGGGCGCGCAGGCACCGGACAAGCCGAACGAGCCCAAGCCGAACGAGCCCAAGCCGAACGAGCCCAAGCCGAACGAGCCCAAGCCGAACGAGCCCAAGCCGAACGAGCCCAAGCCAGGCGAAAACAACCCAGGCGAAGACAAGCCAGACGAAAACAAGCCTGCCGACTAGGCTCAGATAGCCCAACGGCCGGAAGACAAAAGGTCGGCGCCGTCCGCAGACGGCACCGACCTTTTTCTATGGGTGAGGCTACTTCGCGAGCAGTTCCAAGTTCGGCCGCACCGCGTCCATCGTGGCGGCGAGCTTCGCGGTGCTCATGTCCGACGACACCACGGTGCCGAACGTGTCGTTGTCGAACCACACGCACATGGCCGCGCTCTGGTTGTTGAGGTGCGTCTCGGTGCACGCCGCCTGACCGCCGAGCGATCCGGCCGATACCGCCACCGAGCCCTTATAGGCCTGTTCGAAGTTGGCTACCGACGCCCCGGGATCAGCCCCAGCCAGTTTGCCGCCTACGAACATGAACACCTGCTTGCCGACGCCCATGACCTGGCCCTGCTCGTAGACGGCGGACACCACGTCGCTCGCCTGCCCGGAGCTTGCCTTCGACACCTGCTGTGCCTCGGTGGCGACGTGCATCTCCTTCTCCAGGATCGCTGACCTGGCGAACCCGTCCACGGTCTTCGGCGCGACCACCTGGTGCGCGGGGCCGCTCGGACCGGAGAACACGTACTTCATCAGCACGCCGCCGATCGCGCCGGCCGCGACAACCGCGATGGCGCCGAGGGCCATCCACTGCCGCCGGTCGCCGCTGCGGCCGCGGCGGCGGCCAACCGCCCGCCTGGTGGCGGTGTCGTCGTCCTGCTCGAGCCGCTCGGGACGCTCAAGTGTGCGGGTGAACGCGGCGGGCACCGGCTCGTCGGTCAGGTCCAGGTCCGCGAAGTGGTCGAGCGACGTGTCCTCGGCCCAGTTGCGCGGCTGGAAGGCCGGCGGTGCGAGCACGGCGGTCGCCGCCCGCTGCGGGCCGGTGAGCCGCGAGAGGCCGCGCAGGTTGTCGAGCCGCGTCTCGTCGAACGCCGGCACATCGAACCTGGTGTGATCGGTGACGGGCCCGGCCAGCGCCTTCATGTCGAAGCGCGTGTCCGCCGACCTCCCGCGTCCGCCGTCGGTACCGAGGGCGGCGAAGCCTCCCGAGGGGGAGCCGGAAGAATATCCGGAACGGTTGCGGGTGTCTCCGAACCCGTCATTGCCGTATCCGATCGGGTCGGCCTCGCGGCGGACATCGTCCCCGGCCAGCCACAGATTGTCCAGCCGGGTGTCGTCGAACCGCGGCCCATCGTAGCGGGACTCGTAGCGCGGGTCGTCGTAGGAGAGGCGTCCGTAGCTCGGCTCGTCGTCGCCGACGGCTTCGAAGTCGCTGGTCCCGATGATGCCGGCCAGGTCGTAACCGGGGCCGTTGACGCCCGGCATGGAGTAGTCGGAGCCGTTGTAGGCCGCGGGGTCGAAGGCCGGCGGCTGGTACCGCACGGCGCCGTCGTCCTGGCCGCGGTAACCGCTGCCGCGCTGGTAACCGCCGCGAACCGGGTACGCCTCTTCCTCACCGTCGTAACGGAGCGGCTGCTCGTAGTCCCACGGCTGCTGGTAGAGGTCCCGGCGGTAGGCGTCTGGCGAGGCCGTCGAGTAGCTCGACCCGGTGTAGCCCGACCCGGAGTATCCCGGCCGCTCGTACCCGGAGAGGTAGCTGGACTGTGCGTATCCGGCATCGGGGGCGTAGCCGGACTGATCCTGGCCCGCCTCTACGAAACCGCGCACCGTCCTGGTGCCCGCGATGCCCGCGTCCTGGGCCGACGGGCCCTGGTAGCCGGGGTCGGTGTAGCCGTCGTCGCCGTACCCGCCCGCGTTGAACGCGGCGTACGGGTGCTGTCCCGGGCCATCCGCCGGCGGCTGCGCCGCCCGCGGCTCGTAGCGGTAGTCGCCGTTCCGGTACTCAACGTCGGAGTACCCGTTTGGCCACGAGACATCCGGCCCGAACGGCGCGTGCCGCTGGTCGGCCGGTTGCATCCCCTGGCCATCCCCGGTATGCGGCCATCCGCTCCTCATATGGCGGTCACCTCGTGTTGTCTGTGGTACCTGCGGTTCGGCAAGGTCACAACATCATCTCGGCAATTACTCATCTTCGCTACCTGAACGGGCATATCAGCGTGTCGCTCGGGTAAACATTTCGCTCAAATACCCCGTAAGTGGACATTTCGCCACCCGCCGGTGAGCCATCCGGCACCCAACGTAGCGCGCCAGAACCCCCGCGACCGCGATCTAGCCGATGTCGCGCCGCCGCAGGGCCGCCAGCCCGGTGACACAAAGCGCCAATGCGATCACAGTCAGCAGCAGAATCGCCTCGGTACTGACCGCGCCGCCCGGCAGCCGCGGTGCGTGCGTGAAGGGGGAGATATCAAGCACCCAGTGCGACAGCTGAAGCGCCTGGCCGAAGATGTCAAGCAGGACCGTGAGCCCGACGGCCGACCAGGCGATCGCGACGCACGCGTCGGGCGCGGCGCCGAGCGCGAGCAGCGCGATACCGATGATCACCAGGGCAGCGGGAAGCTGGGCGATGCCCGCGCCGAGCATCCGGGCCGTCTGGTGCGCGGCGCCGCCGACGCTGAGGCCGTAACCGAGGCCGGTCGCGACGCCGGCCACCCCGAGCAGCCCAGCGGTGCCCGCGCAGGCGACGAGCAGGTGGCTGAGCCCCCACCGGACCCGTCCGACCGAGCCCGCGAGCACCGGGTCCGCGCGGCCCGCCGTCTCCTCCGCGTGCGAGCGGAGCACCGCGGACACCCCGTACGCGGCGGCGACGAGCCCGGCGAGCAGCATGAGCGCGGCCAGGTACGCGTTGACGATCGCGCTCTGCCCGCCGATCCTGGTGAACTCCTTGTTCAGCGCGCTGCTCGTGCCGACGAGCTGGCCGATGCCCTTCGCCGCCGCGCCGCACACCGCGAACATGACCGCGTACCCGGCCGCCCAGCCCGCGAGGGCCGGCCACTGCAGCCGCCACGCCAGCGGAGCCGGGCCGGAAAGAGCCGCGGACGCGGCGGGCCTGCCCGGCCGGTCGGGGAACAGCCCGGCGCCGTGGTCGCGCCTGGCGGCAAGCCGGAACGCCAGCCAGACGCTCGCCGCGAACAGCGCGAACGGCAGCGCGAGCACCCACCAGCGCTCCCCGGAGTACGGCCGGAGCATCTCCGTCCAGCCAAGCGGCAGCGTCCAGGTGAGCCAGGACGGACCGCTCGCTCCCGTCGCGTCGCCGACCGCACGGGCCAGGAAAGAGACGCCGAGCACACCGATCGCCAGCCCGCGCGCCGCCCGCGCGCCGGCCGTGAGCTGGGCGGCGACCAGGCTCACCCCGGTGAACGCGAGCCCGCAGGTGCCGATCGCGAGCGCGAGCGCGACCGATCCCGCCGCGGGCAGGCCGAGCGGCGGCAGTATCACGCAGAGCAGCACGGTGAGCAGCGCGTTGGCGAGCACCGCGACGGCGAGTGCGGACGCGAGCGGCGCCTGACGGCCCACCCGGGCCGAGCCGATCAGCTCGAGGCGGCCCGCCTCCTCGTCGGCCCTGGTGTGCCTGACCACGAGGAAGATCGACATGAGCGCCGCGAAGAGCGCGCCCCAGACCCCGTACCGCCAGGCGGTCAGCGCTCCCACGGAGTCGCCGTTCAGCCGCCCGTACAGGAAGATCAGCGCCGGATTGTCCAGGCCAGAGGCGACGAGTGACTGGCGGGACGATTCCGTCTTATACAGCCGGGCGAAGGTGAACGCGTTCGACGCGACGCCGATCACCACCACGTACACCCAGGCCGGCAGCATGATGCGATCGCGGCGCAGCGCGAGCTTGGCCAGGACGCCGGTCCCGGTCAGCGGCCCGCCGCTCGTGGAGAGGGTGGTCATGGCGCCGGAGTCACCCGCTCCCGTTCGGTATCGTCGTCCTGCCCGGCGTAGTGCCTGAGGAACAGCTCCTCGAGGGTCGGCGGGC
>Ga0335083_10003817_pt1 | contig 19377 bp, 14 predicted proteins | sample Lox_Sample_42_FD_206716 | JGI IMG/M metagenome (GOLD analysis project Ga0335083, IMG submission 206716) | Soil microbial communities from Loxahatchee National Wildlife Refuge, Florida, United States - Lox_Sample_4.2 | ecosystem: Environmental > Terrestrial > Soil > Wetlands | place: USA...
CCATCTGGTGCGCGAGGCCGAGCGCCCCGGTATAATCGACCACAGTCTCGCGCGAGGCCATCATCATTCTGACCAGCGCATCGACCAGCTTTGGGTCGGGCGAGAAGGTCTGCGCCGCCCATTCGCGCGCGATCGCCTCGGGGCTGAGCGACGGGTCCCAGGCGAGCCGCCCGAAGGCGTACCAGTTGGCCTGGTTCATCGTCGAGCCCGACCAGTCGGCGATGCGGCCGGTATTGGCGACGCCGGCGATGCCGGTGAGGGGGCTTCCGAATGCCGAGCCGTCGATGATCCTGGCGACCGTCGTACCCCTGCCCTTCGCGAACGTGTCGGCATTCAGCGCCTCGGAAAAGAGCGGGCCGAGATAGGCGAAGCTGGTCGCCTGCCCCAGATATTCCTTCGTGATCTGCAGCTCCAGCATCAGCTGGGTCTTGGGCAGCGCGCCGAACAGCGGATGGAAGGGCTCGCGCGGCTGGAAGTCGATGGCGCCGTTCTTGGCTTGCACCAGGACATTGTCAGCGAACTGGCCGTCGAGCGGCTTGAACTCGCTATAGGCCTGCTTGGCGCGGTCCTCGGGATTGGTGTCCGAATAGACGAAGGCGCGCCACATCACGATGCCGCCATGGGGTTTCAGCGCAGCGGCAAGCACATTCGCGCCATCAGCCTGGGTGCGGCCATAGTCGCGCGGGCCCGGTTGGCCCTCGCTATTGGCCTTGACGAGGAAGCCGCCGAAATCGGGGATCGCCTTGTAGATCTCGTCCGCCTTGGCCTTCCACCAGGCCTGCACCTGCGGATCGGCGGGGTCCGCGGTCTTGAGGCCACCGACCTGGATCGGCGCGGTGAAACGGACGCTGAGATAGACCCTGATGCCATAGGGCCGGAACACATCCGCCAGCGCCGCCGCCTTGGCGATATAGGGCGCGGTCAGCACTTCCGGCTGGGCGCCGACATTGTTGAGCACCGTGCCGTTGATGCCGATCGACGCCTCGGCGCGGGCATAATCGGTGTAGAGCGGGTCCTTATATTCGGGCAGCGTCCACCAGTCGAAGATCGACCGGCCCGCATAGCCGCGCTCGACGAAGCCATCGAGATTGTCCCAATGGTCCATGATGCGCAGCTTGAGGCGCGGGGCGGAACGCAGGTCGATATGCTTCGCGTCGCCGCCGCTATCGAGATAGCGCAGCAGCGCAAAGGCGCCGTAGAGCAGGCCACGCTCGGTGTTGGCTGTGATGAGGAGGGTGTCTTCGTCAGGCCAACGACGCGCCGACGCCGGTTTGCGAGCCCCGCCCAGAATCGCTGTAGGCGGCGGAAGTTTTACCGTGCGAACGAGATAGCCTTCATCGCCAAGATTCTTGAGGTCGAAATTCAGCTTCGCGACATCCGCATCGCGATCGGGCGTGGTGATGCGAACAATTTGCACACGCTCGCCCATGCCGTGCTGCAGTTCGGCTACGGCCGCCTGCATCATCGGCGAGTCACTCTGACCTGAGATTGACCAACCGCTCGGCTCGGGATAGCGCAGCCAGAGGCGATGGCCATCATCCGGCACAAGGCCGTGATCGGCGCAGTCTTGCGTGGGTATCGGCACGTCAGCACAGAACTGTGCGCGCGCTTTGGCCTCATCGTCCTCAGCCCAAGCCGGCGCGCCGATCAGCATTGCAACCAGCGCCAGCAGCCAGAAACCCGCCTTCCCTCGCATCACCCTCTCCCGCGGCGTTGGTGCATTGACAAGCCTTTGTCCGCCCGCGCATGTTACCGCTATCACAGCGACGGCATGGCGGGCAATGCCGCGTTCCCTCGAAAAGCGGAGAGGATCAAAATCATGACTGGAAACGATATTCCGGCTACTGAGCGCGGCGCGCGCGCCATCGCCTGAGGAGTCCCGTTTCATGTCCCGCACTGCTTCGGCACCGATCAAGTCCGCAAAGGTCATCGTCACCTGCCCGGGGCGCAATTTCGTCACGCTGAAGATCGAGACCGAGGACGGCGTCACCGGTCTTGGCGATGCGACGCTCAACGGCCGCGAGCTGGCTGTTGCTGCTTACCTCAACGACCATGTCGTCCCGCTGCTCATTGGCCGTGACGCCCATCGCATCGAGGACATGTGGCAATATCTCTATCGCGGCGCCTATTGGCGGCGCGGGCCGGTCACCATGTCCGCCATCGCGGCGGTCGACACGGCGCTCTGGGATATCAAGGGCAAGATCGCCGGCCTGCCGGTCTACCAGCTGCTCGGCGGCGCCTGCCGCGAGGGCTGCATGGTCTATGGCCATGCCAATGGCGAGACAATCGAGGAGACGCTGGAGAATGCGCGCCATTATGCCGCGCAGGGTTACAAGGCGATCCGGCTCCAGTCGGGCGTGCCCGGCCTCCCCTCAACCTATGGCGTCTCCAAGGACCGCTATTTCTATGAGCCGGCCGACGCCGACCTGCCGAGCGAGAATGTCTGGTCCACCGAGAAATATCTGCGCTCGGTGCCGCCATTGTTCGAGGCGGCGCGCGATGTCGTCGGTTGGGACGTGCACCTGCTCCACGACATCCATCATCGCCTGACGCCGATCGAGGCCGGGCGGCTCGGCAAGGATCTGGAGCCTTACCGTCCCTTCTGGCTGGAGGATGCCGTTGTCGCCGAGAACCAGGCCAATTTCCGCCTGATCCGCCAGCACACGACCACGCCCCTGGCCGTCGGCGAGATTTTCAGCTCGATCTGGGACTGCAAGCAGCTGATCGAGGAGCAGCTCATCGACTATATCCGCGCGACGGTCGTCCATGCCGGCGGCATCTCGCACCTCCGCAAGATCGCCAGCTTCGCGGACATGCACAATGTCCGCACCGGCTGCCATGGCGCGACCGACCTTTCGCCGGTCACGATGGCGGCGGCGCTGCATTTCGGCCTGTCGATCCCGAATTTCGGCATCCAGGAATATATGCGCCATACGAGCGAGACGAACGCGGTCTTCACCCACAATTATGTGTTCGAGGATGGGATGATGCATCCCAGCGATGCGCCGGGCCTTGGCGTCGAGATGGACGAGGCGCTGGCCGCGACCTTCCCGTATAGCCGCGCCTATCTGCCGGTGAACCGGCTGGAGGACGGCACGCTCTACAACTGGTAAGACGATAAAAAGAGGGGAGGACGAGGCAATGACGGAGACAGGCGCGGCGGCGGCAAGCCGGCCGAAAGGCAATGTCCGCTGGGCCATCTGCTTCATGCTCTTCCTGGCGGTCATCCTCTCCTATATCGACCGGCTGGTCATCGGCGTGCTCAAGCCCACGCTCTCTGTCCAATATCACTGGAGCGAGAGCGGCTATGCCAACACCGCCCTGGTGTTCCAGGCCTTTTACGGCATCGGCTTCCTGTTCTTCGGGAGACTGATCGACAAGGTCGGACCACGCATCGGTTATCTGCTCGCCATGGGCCTGTGGACCCTTGCGCATATGGGCCATGCGCTGGTCAGAAGCACGACCGGCTTCGCGCTGATGCGCATCCCGCTCGGCATCGGCGAATCCGGCACCTATCCCGCCGCGCTCGCCGCCGCCTCGCAATGGTTCAACCGCCGCGAGCGCGCGCTCGCCATCGGCATCTTCAATGCCGGCGCCAATTTCGGCGCGATCGTCACGCCGCTGCTCGTGCCCGCCCTCGCCTTGGGCTTCGGCTGGCAGAGCGCCTTCATCGTCACGGGCTTGTTCAACGTCGTATGGCTGGTCGGCTGGTGGGTGCTCTACAAGAAGCCCCGGGATCACAAGCGCGTCACGGCCGAAGAGGTCGCCTGGATCGAGAGCGAGCCGACGATCGACACCGGCCGGTCGAGCATCCGCGCTGTGCTGCGTCACAGGCAGACCTGGGCCTATATGGCCGGGCGTTTCCTCATCGACCCGATCTGGTGGACCTTCCTGTTCTGGCTGCCGGACTTCTTCTCCAAGCAGTTTCACGTCAATCTCGCCGGTTTCGGCCCGCCGCTTGTCGCCATCTATCTCATGTCCGATGTCGGCGCGATCACCGGCGGCTGGACCAGCTCGCACCTGCTCGGGCGCGGCTGGGCGACCGGCCCGGCGCGCAAGACAGCCATGCTGCTCAGCGCCCTGATCGTGGTGCCGGTCACCTTCTCGGCCCAAGCGCCGTCCATCTGGATCACCGTCATTCTCATCGGCCTCGCCACTGCGGGGCATCAGGGCTTCTCGACCAATCTGTTCGCCATACCGGGCGATCTCTTCCCGCGTTATGCGCAGGGAGCCGTCGTGGGCCTCGGCGGCTTCGCGGGCGCGGCCGGCGGCATGCTGATGAGCAAATATGCCGGCGCCGTGCTGGAGAATCTCGGCACCTACACGCCGATCTTCATTGTCTCGGGTTCCGCCTATCTCGTCGCGCTGGTGGTGACCCATATGCTCAATCCGCGCTATGAGCCGGTGAGGATGGACCAGCACGCATGACCACGCCCCTGCGGCTTCACCCGGACCGCCTGTTTCCGGCCGAGCCGCGCACCCGCGACATCGCCCGCGCGCTCTATCAGGGCGTCAGGGACCTGCCGATCGTCAGCCCGCATGGCCACACCGATCCCGCCTGGTTCGCGCTCAATGAGCCCTTCCCCGATCCCGCGCAGTTGCTCATCGTGCCGGACCATTATGTCTTCCGCATGCTCTACAGTCAGGGGGTACGCCTCGAGGATCTCGGCATCCCGACCCGCGACGGCACCCCGGTCGAGCGTGATCCGCGCGCGATCTGGCGGCGTTTTGCGTCCCATTATTATCTGTTCCGCGGCACGCCGTCGCGGGTCTGGCTCGATTGGGTCTTCGCCGAGGTGTTCGGCCTCGACGTGCGGCTCGATGCCACCACCGCCGACCTCTACTTCGACACGATCGACGCAGCGCTCAAGACCGATGCCTTCCGGCCTCGTGCCCTGTTCGAGCGCTTCGGCATCGAGCTGATTGCCACGACCGAAGGCCCCACCGATGAGCTGCCCTATCACAGGATCATAAAGGACAGCGGCTGGAACGGGCGCGTCATCACCACCTACCGGCCCGATCCGGTCATGGACCCCGATGCGGAAGGCTTCGCCGAGAATGTCGCGCGCTTCGGCGAGCTGGCCGGCGAGGACATCGGCACGCTCGCCGGTTACCTCCGCGCCCATGAGAACCGCCGCGCCTGGTTCCGCGCGCATGGCGCGACCGCGACCGATCATGGCCATCCCACGGCGGGCACCTATGCGGTGGAGCGCGGCAGGCTGGAAGCGATCTACGGCAGGGCGCTGCTCGGCCAGGCCTCGCCCGCCGAGGCCGAGCAGTTCCGAGGCGCCATGCTCCTTGAGATGGCGCGGATGAGCCTCGACGACGGCATGGTGCTGCAGCTTCATCCCGGCGTCCATCGCAGCCACAATCCGTCGCTGTTCGCCCGCTTCGGCCCGAATATGGGCGCCGACATCCCGGTGCAGACCGATTATGTGAACGCGCTGAAGCCCCTGCTCGACGCCCATGGCAACGATCCGCGCCTGACGGTCATTCTCTTCACGCTCGACGAGGACGCCTATTCGCGCGAGCTTGCGCCGCTCGCCGGCCATTATCCGGCGCTGCGCCTCGGCCCGCCCTGGTGGTTCCATGACAGCCCGGAAGGCATGCGCCGCTTCCGCCAGCGCACCACCGAGACCGCCGGCTTCTACAACACTGCCGGCTTCAATGACGACACCCGTGCATTCCTCTCCATCCCCGCCCGGCACGATGTCGCCCGGCGCATGGACTGCGTGTGGCTCGCCCAGCTCGTCGCCGAGCACCGCATGGACGAAGACGAAGCGCACGAGCTTGCGCGCGCGCTCGCCTATGATCTCGCCAAGGCGGCCTATAAATTGTGACGCCGAGCCTCACAAACGAGCTGCTGCCCGAGCTCGGCGGCCAAGTCTCGATCCCGAACTATGACCGCGCCGCGCTGGCCGAGGGCGTCGTGCATCTCGGTCTTGGCGCGTTCCAGCGCGCGCATCAGGCCGTCTATTTCGACGACCTGGCCCGCGCGGGCGACCTGCGCTGGGGTGTCGTCGGCGTGTCGCTGCGCTCGCCGGGCGTGCGCGACAGGCTCGCACCGCAGGATGGGCTCTACACGGTCGAGAGCCGCGTCGGCGCGGGCCAGGTTGTGACGGTCGTCGGGGTACTCAAGCGCGTCCTCGTTGCGCCGGAAGACCCTGAAGCGGTGATCGCGGCGATGGCGCAGCCGAGCGTGCGCATGATCACGCTCACCGTCACGGAGAAGGGCTATGGCCTCGACAGGGCGACCGGCAGTCTGGACCGCAGCAATCCCGACATTGCCGCCGATCTCGCCAGCCTCGCCGCGCCACGCTCCGCCGCCGGCTTCATCGTGGCTGCACTGGCAAGGCGCCGCGCGCAGGGGATCGCCCCCTTTGCTGCGATCAGCTGCGACAATCTGCCGCATAACGGCCGGTTGCTGCGTGAGTCCGTACTCGCCATCGCCCGCGCGCATGATTCTTCGCTCGCCGACTGGATCGGGCGCGAGGTTGCCTTCCCCGCGACGATGGTCGATCGCATCGTGCCCGCAACCACGGCCGATCAGATCGGGCGCTTCGCGGCCAGCCATGGCTATCGCGACGAGGGCCTGATCGAAACCGAAGCCTTCTGCCAGTGGGTGATCGAGGACTACGGATCACCCGATCTCGCCGGTCTTGCGTCCGTCGGCGTGTCGGTGACGGAAGATGTCAGCCTCTGGGAAGACGCCAAGCTGCGCCTCCTGAACGGCGCGCATTCGACCATCGCCTATCTCGGCGCGCTTGCCGGCATCACTTATGTCCACGAATTTGTATCCGATCCGGCCCGCCGCGCACTGATCGAACGGCTCTGGAACGAGAGCGAGACGACGCTGCGGCCGGTGCCGGGGCTCGATTTTGGCGCGTATCGCAATGATTTGCTGCGCCGCTTCGCCAATCCCATGCTGCAGCATCGCACGCAGCAAATCGCCATGGACGGCTCGCAGAAACTGCCTCAGCGCCTCGTCGCGCCGCTGCGCGCGCGCCTCAGGGCCATGCAGAGCGCGCCGGCATTGGAACTCGGCATTGCTGCATGGATGGCCTGGCAACGCGGCGTCGACTTCGCCGGCAATGAGTTCACCGTCGACGACCCGATGGCGCCGCGCACGGCGGCGATCTGGGCAGAGGCGCCGTCGATCGAAACGGCGAGCGCGGACTTGCTCGCACTCCCGGAGATTTTCGGTACCCTGGCTTCGGATTTTCCCGATGCCGGCCCCCGCATTGCCTTGCAGCTGCGCCGGCTGATCGAACAGGGACCGGCTGCGGCCATCGCCTCATGAGCGCCGCCTTCACCCGCCGCGAAGCCTTGGCCGGCGCCGCCGCGCTGGCACTGACGTCGCCCCTGCACGCCGCCCCGCCATCCGGCCTTGCGGACGCCGCGCGTGCGGCCGGCATGCGCTTCGGCTCCTGCTTCGGCGCAGCCCCGCCATCGGCCGAGCGGGGTTCCTATCTCCGACCCGATTATGCCGCGCTACTGGAGCGCGACTGCTCGATCCTCGTCCCCGAGAATGAAATGAAGTGGCAGGCGATCCGCCCGAGCGCCGACCGGTATGATTTCGCCCGCTTCGATGCGATGGTCGACTATGCGCAAAAGCATGGCATGGCGATGCGCGGCCACAACCTGCTCTGGCACCGCACGAAATGGCTTCCCAAATGGCTGAACGAATTCGATTTCGGCGCTCGCCCGGCCAGCCGCGCCGAGGCGATCCTGACCGGCCATATCCGCACCGTGACCCAGCGCTACAAGGGCCGGATCGTCTCCTACGATGTGGTCAACGAGGCCGTGACGCCCGAGACCGGCGCGCTTGAGGAAACCTCGCTGTCGAGGGCGTTCGGCAGCGCCGAGGGCCTGCTCGATCTCGCCTTCCACACCGCGCGGGACAATGCACCGGGCGTTCCGCTCGTCTACAATGACTATATGAGCTGGGAGCCGGGCAACGCGACGCACTGCGCCGGCGTTCTCAGGCTGCTCGAAGGGTTCAGGAAGCGCGGGACGCCGGTGGATGCACTTGGCGTGCAATCGCATATCGAGATGAAGACTCTCGATCCGGCGACCGGGCTCGGCCCGCGCGATGAAAAGGCCTGGCGCGCCTTCCTCGATGAGGTGACCGCAATGGGGTATGATCTCGTCGTCACCGAGTTCGACGTCAAGGACAACGCCCTGCCGTCCGATGTCGCGGTCCGCGACGCCAGGGTCGCCGACTATGCCCGCGCCTATCTTGACCTGATGTTCGGCTACAAGCAGCTGAAGGACGTGCTCTGCTGGGGGCTCAACGACAAATATAGCTGGCTGCAGAGCTTCAGCCCGCGCGCGGACGGCCTGCCGCAGCGCTGCTGCCCCTATGATCCGGACGGCAGGGCCAAGCCGCTTTACCGGGCCATCGAGGGCGCATTCGCGGCGCGGGCGAAGCGCACATGAAGGCCGCGCTTGTCCTGACAGCGCTCGCGGCAACGATTGCAGCTGCGCCGTCTCGCGCGGATGCACCCCATCTCGAGAAACGGGGCAACGCGACCCAACTCGTCGTGGACGGCAAACCCTTCCTCATTCTCGGCGGCGAACTCGGCAACAGCTCGGCATCGAGCGAGGCCTATATGGCGCCGCACTGGGCGCGGCTCAAGGCGATGCACCTCAACACCGTGATCGCGCCGGTGTCATGGGAGCTTGTCGAGCCGACCGAGGGCAAGTTCGACTGGTCCAGCCTGGATTCGATGATACGGGCGGCGCGGGCAAACGATCTCAGGCTCGTCATCCTCTGGTTCGGCGCGTGGAAGAACAGCATGTCCACCTATGTGCCGACATGGGTGAAGCGCGACCAGAAGCGCTTCCCCCGCGCCGAGCTGTCGAATGGCAGCGGCGTCGAGATTCTCTCCGCTCACGCCCCGGCAACGCTGGACGCAGACAGGCGCGCATTCGCGGCAATGCTTGGTCATTTGAAGGCGATCGACAGCGCCGGAAATACCGTGCTCATGGTGCAGGTCGAAAACGAGATGGGCATGCTTCCGATCGCGCGCGATCACGGTCCGCTCGCGAACGCCGCTTTTGAAGGCCCTGTGCCCGCCGAGCTCACGGGCTATCTCGCCGTGCACCACGCAACGCTGGTGCCGGCGCTCCGTACTCTGTGGGAAGCGCACGGCGCACGAACGAAAGGCAGCTGGGCCGAGCTGTTCGGCAGCGACGATGCCGGCGAGGAAGTCTTCACCGCCTGGCACTATGCCCGCTTTGCCGACGCCTTGGCGCAGGCCGGCAAGGCGCAATATCCGCTGCCGATGTACGTGAATGTCGCGCTCAATCGGCCGGGCAGGAAGCCGGGCGAATATCCGAGCGGCGGGCCACTGCCGCATCTCATCGACATCTGGAAGGCCGGGGCGCCGCACATCGATATGCTCGCGCCGGATATCTATTTCGCGAATTTCTCGGACATCGTCGCGCGCTACCATCGGCCGGACAACCCGCTGTTCCTGCCCGAGGCGCATAATGCCGGCAATCCGACGGGGCCCGCCAACGCCTATCTCGCCATCGGCGCACAGGACGCGATCGGTTTCTCGCCCTTTTCGATCGAGTCCGTGGATCAAAGTCCCGGCGCGCTCGCCAGCGCCTATGATCTGCTTGCGCAACTCTCGCCGCTCATCCTGCAAGCACAGGGAGCGGGCCGGATCGCGGGCTTCAAGCCGTCGCAGGATTATGACGGGGCCGCGCATGCGGAGCCGCAGACATTCAATCTCGGCAACTATCGCTTCACCGTCTCGTTCGAGCCTGCCACATCCCCGGAAAAAGCGGCCGAGTCCGGCGGGCTGATCATCCAGACCGGCCCGGAGGATTATCTGGTCGCCGGCCAGGGCGTCACGATAACGTTCATCCCGATCAAGGACGGCTCCGCCGGCATCGATGTCGCCGAGGAAGGCCGCTTCGTCGACGGCAACTGGGTCGCCGGACGGCGTCTCAACGGCGACCAGACCCACCAGGGCCGCCATATCGGGCTGGCGCCGGGCCAATGGCAGATCCAGAAGTTCACGCTTTACAGCTACAAATGAGGGGGCAGTCGATGATGCGCGCGATCCTGTTGCTGACGGCATTGCTTGCGGCCCCTGCCGCCGCTGCACAGCGCTGCGCCTGGCAGCCAAGCTGGGCGCCGTCGCAATATGTCGCGACCGCAGACAATGCCCTGCCCGCCGATGCGCGTCAGGATCATACCTTGCGCCAGATTCTTCGCCTCAGCATCGGCGGCACGCAGCTGCGCGTGGGGCTCTCCAATGCGTTCGGCACCGCGCCGCTGACGATCGATGCGGCGTCGCTGGCGCCGTCGCCGGACAACAAGAGCGCGGCCGTCGATGCCAAGGGCCTGCACCCGTTGACCTTCAGCGGGTCGCGCGGCGTGACCATCCCCATGGGCGCCGAGATGCTGTCCGATCCGGTGGCGATGACTGCATCGGACTTTGCGGACCTAGCCGTCTCGATCCACTATGCCGCCGCGCCGTCGGTACAGACCGGCCATCCCGGCGCGCGCGCGACCTCATATCTCGCACCCGGCAATCAGGTCGACGCGGCAACACTGACCGGCGCCACCACCGCCGATCGCTGGTTCAATCTTTCGGCCATCGACGTTCTGCACTGCGCGTCGGCACCCGTTGTGGTTGCGCTGGGCGACTCCATCACCGATGGGCGCGGCACCACGACCAACGGCAATGACCGCTGGACCGACGTGCTTGCCCTCCGCCTCGGCGGAAAGGCCGCCGTCATCAACAAGGGCATTGGCGGCAATCGCTTGCTCAACGACGGCCTCGGGCCCAATGCCCTTGCCCGGCTCGACCGCGATGTGCTGAGCATTGCCGGCGTCACGCACCTGATCGTCCTCGAAGGCATCAACGATCTCGGCACGGCGGCGCAGAGCGGCCCGCTCGACGAGGCAGGGCACAAGGCGCTGGTCGCGCGCATGATCGGTGCCTTCCAGCAGATCGTCGAACGTGCCCATATGCATGGCATCAAGGTGATCGGCGGCACGATCATGCCGGACATGGACTTCACCGGCTATCATCCCGACGCGGCCGCCGAGGCCGATCGGCAGGCGGTCAATGCCTGGATCCGCGCGCCCGGCCATTTCGACGCACTGGTCGATTTCGACGCGGTGATGCGCGATCCGGCCCAGCCCGACCGGATCAATCCGGCCTATGATGTCGGCGACCATCTCCACCCCAACCCGGCCGGCTACAAGGCGATGGGCGAGGCAGTACCGCTCAAGCTCATCCTGCCCTGATTTCCGCCGAAATCCTTACGCTTCCGCCTTGCTCAGGCAATTTTGTCTGAGTATATGCAGCTGTCCGCCCCCCGCGGGCGACGCCCCCTTGTTGCAAAGAAATGGTCCGATGCTCCGCAGCCGCGCCTGGTTCGACAATCCCGACAATATCGACATGACCGCGCTCTATCTCGAGCGCTACCTCAACTATGGGCTCAGCCTCGAGGAGCTGCGCAGCGGCAAGCCGATCATCGGCATCGCCCAGACCGGCAGCGATCTCTCGCCTTGCAATCGTCACCATCTCGTCCTCGCGCAGCGCGTGCGCGAGGGCATCCGCGAGGCGGGCGGCATCGCCATCGAATTCCCGGTCCACCCGATCCAGGAGACCGGCAAGCGGCCGACCGCGGCACTTGACCGCAACCTGGCCTATCTCGGGCTTGTCGAAGTGCTCTACGGCTATCCGCTCGACGGCGTCGTCCTCACCATCGGCTGCGACAAGACGACGCCCGCCGCGCTCATGGCTGCCGCGACCGTCAACATTCCCGCCATCGCCCTCTCCGTCGGACCCATGCTCAACGGCTGGTACAGAAACGAGCGCACCGGCTCCGGCACGATCATCTGGAAGGCGCGCGAGCTGCTCGCTGCGGGCGAGATCGACGATGCCGAGTTCATCCGCCTCGTCGCCTCGTCCGCGCCCTCGACCGGCTATTGCAACACCATGGGCACGGCGAGCACCATGAACTCGCTGACCGAGGCGCTCGGCATGTCCTTGCCCGGATCCGCCGCCATCCCCGCGCCGCACCGCGACCGCGCCGAATGCGCCTGGCGCACCGGCAAGCGGATCGTCGAGATGGTGCATGAGGATTTGAAGCCCTCGGACATCCTGACCAGGGACGCCTTTCTCAACGCCATTGCCGTCAACAGCGCCATCGGCGGATCGACCAACGCGCCGATCCACCTGACCGCCATCGCCCGCCATATCGGCGTCGATGTGCCGCTCAAGACCTGGCAGGATCATGGCCTCGATATTCCGCTGTTGGTCAATCTCCAGCCGGCCGGCGAGTATCTCGGCGAGGATTATTATCGCGCCGGCGGCGTCCCTGCCGTGGTCAACCAGCTCATGGGCGCAGCGCTCATCCGTGAAGGCGCGATCACCGCCAACGGCAAGACCATGGGCGAGAATTGCCGGACTTCAGCCATTCAGGACGAGCGCGTCATTCGCCCCTTCGCGCAGCCGCTCAAGCAGGCCGCCGGCTTCGTCGTGCTCTCCGGCAATCTCTTCGACAACGCGATCATGAAGACCAGCGTCATCTCGGAGGAATTCCGCGCGCGCTACCTCTCCAATCCCGCCGATCCCGATGCCTTCGAGGGCCCGGTCGTCGTGTTCGACGGGCCCGAGGATTATCATGCCCGCATCGACGATCCGGCGACCGGCATCACGCCCGAGACGCTGCTGGTCATGCGCGGCACCGGCCCGATCGGCTATCCGGGGAGCGCGGAAGTCGTAAACATGCGCCCGCCCGCGCATCTGATACTCGACGGCATCCACGCCCTGCCCTGCCTTGGCGACGGGCGCCAGTCCGGCACCAGCGGCAGTCCCTCGATCCTCAATGCCAGCCCCGAAGCGGCGGCGAACGGCAATCTCGCGCTCCTCAAGACCGGCGACCGCGTCCGCATCGACCTCAGGAAAGGCACGGCGAACATGCTGGTCTCGGAAGGCGAACTGGAGGCGCGGCGCGCCATGCTTGAGGCGGCGGGCGGCTACAGCTACCCGGCCTCGCAAACGCCCTGGCAGCAAATCCAGCGCGGCCTGGTCGGCCAGCTTGGCGACGGCATGATCCTGGAAGGCAGCGAAGCCTATCAGCGCATCGCCCAGACGCGCGGACTGCCGAGGGATAATCATTAGCCAAACGATTCGGCTGAGCTAATGAGGCTCTCATGATACGTAAAGCATTGAAAGCTGTTCTGGTTTGGCACCCTTTTGCCGTTCTTGCCCTGTATGCCTTTCTGATCGCCGACTTTTATCGCGAAAAGCTCGACCATAGCTTCAAGGTGATCCCTGAACCGGGATCAGCGCCCGAGGATATGCTTGCCATAGCATTCTTATGGCCGCCGGTGATCATATGGTTCGTGCTAACTTGCATTTTTCTCGCTGTGGGGCGAATTAGAAGTTGGCGCTACTGGGTGGCTTTCATTGGCATCTTCATCGTTTTGAACGCCATCAACCTTGTCCTGTTCAATATCCTAGAACCACAAGTGATCGCTCGCTCGGGAGTAGTTGTTACACAACCGCCAGTAGGTGAACCGAATGGAAGGCAATGAAGCCATCCGCTTCCGTCTCCTGCGCAACACCGCCGAGCCGCCCGCGCCAGACGGCAGCCCCTGCGCCTTCGGCATCCAGGACAATAAGGGCCAGCTCTATCCGCCGGTCACCCGCGTGGACGGCATGCTGGTCTTCGATTTCGAACTCACCGCGAAGGACGGCCCTGACCCCGACAAACCCGTCTTCACCGGTCCCTTTGCCAGCGGGCCGCGCGACGAGCGCTTCGTCTATCTCGCCTGGCCGCGCCTCAACGGACAGGGCCATGTCAACCGCGCCAAATTCCGGCTGACCGACATCAGTTGGGCGCAGGTGCGCGAGGCGCAGCGGCTCGGCAAAGTCCTGGAATTCGACGCCAGCAACAGCCGCGCCGGCGGTGGGCGTGTCGCGATCGAATGGACGCTGGGCGAGCCCTAGCTGGCCGACCTCAGGGCAAGTCTTCCGGCTGCGCGAAGCCCGCGATGAGCTTTCCGTTTCCGACAGCAGCCGGCTTCTGGTCGATCGGCGCGCAGAGACTCCCCCAGAGCGAAGCGCCGTCCTGCGTGTCGATCAGTCCCGGATTCTCCGGCGTCAGGCTCAGCGCCGACGACCATTGATGCCCGCGATGAATCAGGAACTGGATGCGCCAGTCGAAATATTTCGCCTCCGCCAGCAGCTTGCGGAAATCGTGGATCGCCTCGGGCGTCAGATGCGCCTCGCCCTGCAGCGCCCGCAATCCCGACCAGGCATCCTCCTCGCGGGTCTGATATTGCAAGAACTGATCGGTCGAGAAGTAGAAGTTGGTAAGCAGCCGCTGCTCCTCGCCGGAGAAGAGACTGGTGCGCCCCGCCTGCGAGTTCGCTTCCCAGCGCAGCTTGGTGAGCTTGATGTGCGGGACGAGGCCGAGGCGCTGCGGTATCGCAAAGGACTGTCCGCGCTCCGCGCTGGTCAGCAGCGCGTCGATCTCATGCAGCCGGCGCGCGATGCACGGCTCGGCGCTGGCGCGCGCGTTGATCCACCAGAAATTCTCGCGGACTTCGGCCCGCACGGCCTCCCGCGCCTCGCCGGCGATCCTGCGCTCGTGAAGCCACTCGACGCTCTGCTCGAGCGCAAGGGCGATCAATATGCCGGTGACGATCGTGCCGATCTCGATCAGGAATTCGCGCCACGATTTGGCGGCATGCGGGGCGTGAATATCCACGTCGGGCTCCTCGTCCTGCGCCGCTTCAGTCCGGGGCTGGGTCTCGCCGTCATGGCTTGCTTTTGAGTCTGGCACAGCGCCCCCGCGGCCGTGGCATCATTCTTAGCGGGAGAGGATCGGGTTATCCAGTGAACAGTCGCCCGTGTCCTAGCCCGGCAGCACCAGCCCCATATCCTCGACCGCCAGCCGCAGCAGCTCGTTCATCGCCCCGCGCGCGCCGTCCGGATCGCCGGCGCGGATCGCCTCCAGCACTGCCCGGTGATCGGGCATGGGATCGCGCGGCCGGGCCTTCACGCGCTGCTTGAAGCGTGTCGTCCAGCTCACCGCCGCGCCGACCGTGCTGGCGAGCGCGGCCAGCGGCTCGTTGCGCGCGGCGGCAAGAATGGCGGCATGAAAGCGCTGGTCGGCGGCACGCCCTTCCGGTTTCTTGAGCGTCATCTTGCCCATCTGGCTGAGCGCTTCGTCCATCGCCGCAAGATCCTCGTCGGTTCGCCGCACTGCCGCTAGCGCGCAGGCCGCCGGCTCGACGATGCCGCGCAGCTCGAACAAGGCGGTGACGAAATCGCGGCCCGGATCGTCCTCGAACATCCAGGCGAGCACATCGGGATCGAGCATGTTCCACTTGCTGCGCCGCGTGATCCGCGTGCCGGCCTTGGGGCGGCTCTCGATCAGGCCCTTGGCGGCAAGGATTCGGATCGCCTCGCGATAGGCGGTGCGCGAAATGCCGAGCGCTTCGCTCGCCTCGATCTCGCCGCCCAGCAGCTCGCCCGGCGCACGCTTGCCGGACACGATCTCGATGCCGATCGCGCGCGCGACCGAGCCATGAATCCGTGCTGATGTACTGCCACCCTTTGGCATGGCTGCTCCCTTGCCGGCCCCAGCGCCGGATCGGTCAGCAGCAGCGCTTTTGGGTGGCTTTGTCAACTCGAGCGCCCAGAACCCTTCTCCCGCCTTCGCGGGAGAAGGAGGGGTCCGCCGTCAGGCGGGAGGATGAGGGTCTTGATCGCGCACAGAAAGAAGACCCTCATCCAACCTTCTCCCGCGAAGGCGGGAGAAGGCTTCAGGAAAGGCGACCCTTTCACCGCGGCGATGCCTCCCGTTTGCCGTCGATCCGCCGTGCCACATGCCAGGGATTGGCAGCGCGCAGCGGTTCGGGCAGCAGCGCATCGGGCAGGTTCTGGAAGCAGACCGGGCGCAGGAAGCGACTGATCGCCAGCGTGCCGACCGACGTCGCGCGCGGATCGCTGGTCGCAGGATAGGGCCCGCCATGCACCATGGCGTGGCTGACTTCGACGCCGGTCGGCCAGCCATTGGCGAGGATACGCCCGACCCGCCCGGCGAGCACCGGGATCAGCCTCGCCGCCTCCGCCTGATCCTCGGCGTCGAGCTGGATCGTCGCAGTGAGCTGGCCTTCGAGCCGAGCGATAACCGACGCGACTTCGGTGAGATCCTTGCAGCGCACGATCAGCGAGGACGCGCCGAACACCTCATCGGTCAGCGCATGATCGGCAAGCAGGCTGGCGGCATCGGTCTCGAATAGCGCGCCGACCGCCTGATTGGGCCCGGTCGCGCCGACGCCGCGCCCGACCGTGCGGACCCTGGCATGACCGGCGAGCGCGCCGACACCGTTCTCATAGCTTTCATATATGCCGCAGGTCAGCATCGTCGATGCCGCGGCCCTAGCGAGCGCCTGAGCCGCCGCATTGGCAAAGGCATCGAGCGCCGGGCCGGCGACGGCGATGACAAGGCCGGGATTGGTGCAGAACTGCCCGGCCCCCATGGTCAGCGAGCCAACGAAGGCTTCGGCGATCGCCGCGCCGCGCGAAGCCAGCGCATGCGGCATGAGGATCACCGGATTGATGCTCGACATCTCGGCATAGACCGGGATCGGTTCCGGCCGCGCCGCTGCGATCTTCATGAGCGCCGTGCCGCCGCCGCGCGAGCCGGTGAAGCCGACCGCCTTGATATTGGGGTCACCGACAAGCGCCTGACCAAGCGCGCGATTGTTGCCGGGGAGATAGGAAAAGACGCCATCATGCAGCCCGCTGGCCTTGACCGCCGAGCGGATTGCCCGCGCGACCAGCTCGCCGGTGCCGGGATGGGCGCTATGGCCCTTGACCACGACCGGGCAGCCGGCCGCCAGCGCCGAGGCCGTGTCACCGCCGCCCACCGAGAAGGCGAGCGGAAAGTTGGACGCGCCGAACACCGCGACCGGTCCGACCGGCAGGTTCACGCGCCGCAGGTCCGGACGCGGCAGTGGCTGGCGCTCCGGCAAAGCCGGATCGACCGTGGCATCGAGAAAATCGCCCTGGCGCACGACGCTGGCGAACAGCTTCAATTGCCCGACTGTGCGACCCCGCTCCCCCTCAAGCCGGGCGCGCGGCAGGCCGGTCTCGGCCATGGCGCGCTCGATCAGTTCATCGCCGATCGCCATGATGGCATCCGCCGCCGCGTCGAGGAATTTCGCGCGAGTCTCGAGATCGGTCGCGGCATAGGAGGGAAAAGCCTCGGCAGCGCGCTTCGCCGCCTCGGCCGCCTCTTCCGGACCCGCCGAGGAGAAGTCATGCACGAGCGTCTCGTTGGTCGCCGGATTCTGCGCGGTGAAGCGCGCCTCCGACTGCCGGGCCTCGTCGCCGATGAGCATGGCGCCGTCGATCATGGAGCATCCTTTTTCTTGCCGGAATAACTCAGACTAAATAGAGGTGGGGACCGAGGTGCGCAACCCCGGCAGCGGTGCAAAAACCGGCGAAAAATGCGGCTCGAATGGAGAAAAACTGGATGGTCCGAAACTGGATGTTTCTTGTCGCCGCAACCCTGCTCGCCGCCGCGCCGGCCGGGAGCCTGACGCGCGCCGCAACCCGGTCCGGCGATGTCGAGGCCCCGTCCGTCGCGCGCTTCGCCTGGGTCAGCTACGAGGGCAAGGACGGCCCGCCACCACCGCCCGGCCAGTATCGCAATCCAATCCTCGCCGGCTTCTATCCCGATCCCAGCCTGTTGCGCGTCGGCCGCGACTATTATCTCGTCAACTCGACTTTCACCTGGTTTCCCGGCCTGCCGATCTTCCACAGCCGCGACCTCGTGAACTGGCGGCAGATCGGCAATGCCATCGACAGGCCGACGCAGTTCGACTTTTCCGGGCTCGCCGTCTCGCGCGGCATCTTCGCGCCGGACCTGAGCTTCCACAATGGCCGCTACTATCTGGTCGGCACCTGCACCGACTGCGGCGGCAATTTCGTGATGACCGCGCGCAGTCCCGCCGGGCCATGGTCCGACCCGGTCTGGCTCAAGAGCGTCGAGGGCATCGACCCCTCGCTGTTCTTCGACGATGACGGAGAGGCGTGGCTGGTCAACAACCGCGCGCCAGAGGGCGAGCCGCTCTACAGCGGTCACCGAGCGATCTGGATGGAGCGGTTCGATCCCGTGAAGCTGCGCATGATGGGCAACCCCAAGCTCATCGTGAACGGCGGGATCGACCTCTCGAAGAAGCCGGTCTGGATCGAGGGGCCGCATATCCTCAAGGTCGGCGGCAAATATTATCTCTGCGCGGCGGAGGGCGGCACGTCGGTCAATCACAGCCAGGTGATCCTGCGCGCCGACAAGGTGGACGGGCCTTATGTACCGGCACCGGCCAGCGTGAACCCGATCCTGACGCAACGCGATCTCGATCCCGCGCGGCCCGGCCCGATCACCTCGGCGGGCCATGCCGAACTGGTCAAGCTGCCCAACGGCAAATGGTGGGCCGCCTTCCTTGCGACCCGGCCCTATCGCGACAATCTCTACAATATCGGCCGCGAAACCTTCCTGCTGCCGGTGACCTGGCGCGGCGGCTGGCCGATCATCCTCGATCATGGCAAGTCCATCCCGATGACGCTGCCGCGCCCGCTCCCCGCGGACAAGCCGGCACCTCCCCAGACCGGCAGCTTCTCGTGGCGCGAGGATTTCAAGGGCGCGAAGCTTGGCCCGGCCTGGATGACGATGCGCGGGGCGCCCGTGACGGTGGTCAACGGCCTTCGACTGGATGCCCGGCGCGACGGCATCGGCGATCTCGGCAAGCCCGCCTTCGCCGGCCGCCGGCAGCAGCATGATTTGGCGACAGTCACGACGCTCGTCGCCTTCTCGCCCAGGGAAGGCGAAAGCGCCGGCCTCGCCGCGATCCAGAATGACGATGATTTCCTGACCGTCGCGCTTACCCGCCGCGAGGGCAAGCTTGTCGTCCGCGTCGCGCGGCGCGCAGGAAAGGACGACCCGCGCGAGGGCATCACCGTCGCCGAGTACCCCGTGGCGACCTCAGGGCCCGTCGGCCTGCGCATCCGTACCGATCACGGGCTCTACAGCTTCGACATGCGGGAGGGCGGCGCCTGGATCACCATCGCAAAGGATGTCGATGCCACCAATCTCAGCACCGACAAGGCCGGCGGCTTCGTCGGCACGATGATCGGGCCGTTCGCGCAGGGGGTGCGGGAGTAGCGCTACTTCGCCGGGCAGACCTCGTCGCCCGGGATCGGCAGCTTGGCCGGCGGCGCCACGGCCATGCGCGCGGCGAGCTGGTCCATCGTCGGCGACGGTCCGGGCTTCGCCGGATCGGCCGCCGCATAGAAGGGATCGCTCTCCGCCGCGTCGAGCGTG
>Ga0335083_10003818_pt1 | contig 19377 bp, 9 predicted proteins | sample Lox_Sample_42_FD_206716 | JGI IMG/M metagenome (GOLD analysis project Ga0335083, IMG submission 206716) | Soil microbial communities from Loxahatchee National Wildlife Refuge, Florida, United States - Lox_Sample_4.2 | ecosystem: Environmental > Terrestrial > Soil > Wetlands | place: USA: Florida...
ACACCAGCAGCCAACTTACCGCCGAGTGGGGTCGACCGCGCCGCTGCAATAAAACCGATGGCACGCTGACGACGGCCAGCAGGTAACTCAGTGCTAAAAACAGCAGCCACCAGTCGGTCGACCAGCGCAGCACCGCCAGCAATGAAAGGTTGGGCATCATGGCCCTGCAAGTTTAGCACAAACCGTCCTTCCGTGACCGGCTGTCACTCCGGCTCGATAATCACTCCGTCGCTGATGTGCTTTTTGGTGAACGTTACCGAAATGTTGAATTTCTTATCGCTGGCGTGCCAGGTCATCATCTCCGTGCCGTCGGCGTTTTTAATGTCTTCGGCGGGCTTGCCCATAGCCTTCACCATGTCGTCCGGTCCGTCGCCAATTTTCGCACCGAACACCACGCCCGGCCATTCTGCCCAAAAGTTGCAATTCGTCACCTTTTTATCGTGAATCTCAAACCCAAATTTTCCGTAATCGGCAATCACGCCGGGATCTTTAGATTTCGCGCCGGTGACAAAAACATCAACCGGAGCGCCGAATTTCGCAAACACACTGGCCAGCGGTTGCTTCAACATGGCGGCAACATCGTCCACGCTGGGCAGCGGCTTTTGACCCTGGACCAATTCTTGGGCGCTCCCCAGCCGAGCGAAAAGCATGGCAGCCGTCAGCACGATCAATCCGCCAACGCTTTGGGCCTTGCTCATAATCTTTTTCCTCTTGATTAGTCGTTTTGTGGACGGCTGCCGAAAAACATGAAGCTTGCCCGCTCTCTGCCTATTTTCTCGAATGCGCCGCTGTCACATTGCGTTTACTCAGCGTTCACCACCGCCCGGTCCATTTTATTGTCCTTGTCGAAGTTAATCATCAAATACCCATCCTGATCTTTGAACGACCACACCAGGTACGGCAAGCCATCGGAGTCTTTATTGGTAGATTCCGGCTGGCCCAGCTTCTTGACGACGTCGTCTTGCGAATCCCCAATTTTTGCGCCGTAAACCGTTCCTTTCCAATTCGAAAAAAAGATGCAGCAATCCACCACCCGATTTTGTATTTTGAAGCCATAGGACCCATAATCGAGTAACACTTCCGGATCATCCGCGTTAACGTCGGTCGGTAGCAAATCGTCTGGATAGCCAAGCTTGACGAACACTTTAGACATCCGGGTCCCGACCAAATCGATTATTTCTTTGTCGCTGGGTGGGGCTTTCTCATCGCTTTTCAACTCCCGCGTCACAGCGATCAAACACAGGCTGGCCATTAAGAACATGACCGACAGCCGAGCACGCATGATGCACTCCTCGTGAGATGGTCCAGTGGAACTCCGCCGCTACGGCCTGGCGGCAAAAAGTTTCTAGGCTGCCGCCTATCGTAGCCTGTGAAAACGCGGCAAGCAACCGACCGGTGAAAGAGGCCACGCGACAGAAACGCCATGGCCAAAAAAAGGAAAGCCGCTGGAACTGCCCGATTCCAGCGGCTCTTTTGGGGACCCGTCCGGCTAAAGAAGAGCCCCATAAAAATGCAGATCGGCAACGCAGCTACAGGCCGTTGATGGGAACTGAACCGCCAGTAGAGGGATGCGGAAGACCGCACCGCGGCTGTTTAGAATTTGTCGCGCCCATGAATCCGCGGCGCAGCGTCTCTCGGCGAAGGATTCACGTGGCTGTGTAAACAATTCGCGGCCTCAATTTACGACCGCTACAACTTCCGCCGGCGCATCATTTTTCGCTGGCAAATTGCGTTTAAGCGATATAATCGAACCCAATAGTGGCTGAACTGCAGCCACGATGTTATTTCGCAACCTATATCCATAAGAAGCTTTACAGCATCCGTGAAGAATTGCATCACTTCATCCAGCATGATTTTCTGACGAGCCCGCCATGATCCGATCGATCGGCAATCGTTCTCCTGCGGCGTCGCGGCCATTTTGGACCATGTTCGCGGTGGCCGGATTGATTTCTTTCGCGCTCCTGCAAAGCGGCTGCGAAGAGGAACATAGCGCCGCATCCGCCGACGAAAAGCCTCCCCTGGTCCGCGTGCAGCAGCCGGTGACAAAATCCGTGACCGATTATGAGTATTTTACCGGCCGCTCCGACGCCCCGTATTCGCTGGACGTGCGGTGCAAGGTGAACGGCTATTTGGTGCGCTGGAATTACGACGCCAAGAGCGATCAGCCGCCGGTGAAGGATTTTAACTTCATTGTCGGCCAAGAAGTAAAGCGCGACCAGGTGCTGTTCAAAATCGATCCACGCCCCTATCAGGCCACGTACGATCAGGCAATCGCGCAAGTCAATCTGGCCAAGGCACAGTTGCAATTGGCCCAGGCCGATTACGCCCGAGCCCTGGTCGTGGCTAAAACGCCGGGCGCCATCAGTGCGCAAGATGTCGACAAGTATTTGGCGGCCCAGGGAAAAGCAGAGGCCGAAGTCGCCGCCCAGCAAGCCAACTCGGAATCCGCGCTGTTGAATTTGCAATTCACTGACGTGAAGACCGACATCGACGGCGTCGTCGGCCGCAATCTTTTATCGGTCGGCAACTTGGTCGAAGCCAACACGCTGCTGACCACCGTCGTTTCGGAAGACCCGATGTACGCTTACTTCGACATCGACGAAGTCACGCTGGAACGCATCGCCACGCTCATGCGCGAAGGCAAATTGAAATCGGCCCGCGACGAAGACAAATACGAAAAATACCCTGTCGATTTGGGCCTGACCGGCGGTGAGGATTATCCGTACACGGCCTACATCGATTTCGTCAATAATCAAATCGATCCCACCACCGGCACACTGCAAGTGCGTGGCGTGATTGCCAACCCCAAGCCCCCTCAAGGCCCCCGGGTGTTTGCGCCCGGCATGTTTTTACGTGTGCGGCTGCCGATTGGCGATGCCCACCCGGCGCTGCTCGTGCCGCAAGCCGCCATCGGGACCGATCAATCGCAGAAATATGTGTACGTGGCCAATGCCGACAATATGGTCGAATACCGTCCTATTAAAGTGGGTGAAGTGCAACCCGATAATCTGCAAGTGGCCATGCCGGAACAGATCGTGAGCGACGCCAACGGCATTCGCATAGCCAAGCCCGACGAAAAGGGAGCCGAGCCCAGCTTGGCGGCCGGCGACCGCATTATCATCGGCGGCCTGCAGCGCATCCACCCCGGGATGAAAGTGGAAATTCAACCTTCGGCACAGTAGTAATTTTCACGCACTGACCGTCCAAGCACATCGCCTAAGCACCTGGTCTGAAAGCCCCGCTCATGTTTGCCAAATTCTTCATCGAACGCCCGATTTTTGCCTGGGTGATTTCGATTGTCATTTTGCTGTTGGGCGGTGTGGCGGTCATTTCGCTGCCGGTGGCGCAATATCCCAACATTACACCCCCCAGCGTGCAGGTGACGGCCAGCTATCCCGGCGCCAACGCTCAAGTGGTGGCCGACAGCGTGGCCGCGCCCATCGAACAGCAAGTCAACGGCGTCGAGAAAATGCTGTACATGTCGTCGCAGTGCACCAACGACGGCTCCTACACCCTGACGGTGACCTTCGAATTGGGAACCGATTTGAACATCGCCCAAGTGCTTGTGCAAAACCGCGTGGCGTTGGCCATGGCGCAATTGCCCGAGCAGGTGCAGTTGCAGGGCGTCAATACCAACAAGCAATCGCCCGCCATTCTGCTGGCGGTGAACCTGATTTCGCCCGACGGCCAGTACGACAACCTGTATCTCAGCAACTACGCCACCATTCAAATCAAAGACGAACTGTTGCGCATCAACGGCGTGGGCAACATCAATTATCTGGGCGAACGCGATTACAGCATGCGCGCCTGGCTCAATCCCGACAAAATGGCCGACCGCAACATCGCCACGGAAGACGTCATCAACGCAGTCCGTAATCAAAACGTGCAGGTGGCTGCCGGCACCATTGGCCAAGACCCGGTTCCCAAGGGGCAGCAATTCCAATTGACAATGACCACGCTCGGCCGACTGCTGGACGTAAAAGAATTCGGCAACATCATCATCAAAACCAACCAGGGCGACAACGCCCAAGGCCGTTCGTCGGCCGCGGTGGTGCGGCTAAAAGACGTGGCCCGCCTGGAATTGGGTTCCCAACAATACACGCAACTTTGCCATTTGGACCAGCAGCCTTCGGTGGGGCTGGCCGTGTTCCAATTGCCCGGCTCCAACGCACTGGATGTGGGCAACAGCATCAAACGGAAAATGCGCGAGCTGAAAAAGCATTTTCCCACAGGCCTGGATTACAAAATCGTTTACGACACCACCCCGTTTATCATCGAATCGGTCGACGAAGTATTCAAAACGCTGCGCGACGCCATCATTTTAGTGGCCATCGTCGTGCTGTTCTTCCTGCAAGATTGGAAGGCGATGATCTTGCCCATGATCGACGTGCCCGTTTCTCTCATTGGCACGTTCGCCGTCATGGCGGCGCTCGGCTTCAGCCTGAATAACATTTCGCTGTTCGGGCTCGTGCTGGCAATTGGCATCGTGGTCGACGACGCTATCGTGGTGCTGGAAAACGTGGAGCGCTGGATCGCCAAAGGCTACGATCCAAAAACTGCCACCATCAACGCCATGAACGAAATCACCGGTTCCATCGTGGCCATCACCCTGGTGCTCACCAGCGTGTTTTTGCCCAGCGCCTTTTTGCCGGGCATCGTCGGGCAATTTTATAAACAGTTTGCGCTGACGATTTCCGCAGCGATGATTATTTCCGCCATCAACGCCATGACGCTCACTCCGTCACGGGCCGTATCCGTCTTCAAAACCGAAGCGAAAGAAGACGGCGGCCACGAACACATGCGCGAGGCCCTGCCGTGGTGGATTTTCATTTTGATCGGCGGCCTGGTCAGCGTTTCGTATTTGAAGCCGATGGTGGCCGATTATTTCCATCTTCCTCTAGGCGATGCGGCCATCGACGCGGAATATCCAGCCACGCTGCCTTATATTGTGTTCGCCGTGGCTTTCCTGCCAGGCGCAGTGATGGGCGGCGTTTTGGGTTGGCTGCTCATTCGGCCTGTCAACTTTGTGCTGGGGAAAATTTTCCGCGGCTTCAACGTTGTGTTCGATAAAATCACCGCCGTTTACGGCTGGACCATTGGCCGCAGCCTGCGAATTTGCTTGCTCATTCTCTGCGTATACGTCGCCTTGCTGTATGGCACGTATTGGAGCATGGGGCACGCACCAACCGGGTTCATCCCCGAGCAAGACCAAGGCTACTTGCTCGTCAACGTGATGCTGCCCGACTCCGCCTCGCTCGAACGAACCCAGGCCGTAATGGAAAAGCTCGATAAACTGGCCCTGGGCGGCGACCTGAACGGCAAGCACTTCGACCGCATTCCCGGCGTCGATCATACCCTGAGCGTGGCCGGCCAATCCATTTTGCTCAGCGCCAACGGCTCCAACTGGGGCTCCACGTTCGTTATTCTCTCGCCATTCGACAAGCGCAAATCACACGAAGAGTACGATGCCGTCATCGCCGAAAAGCTTCGCGCCTTGTGCTATGAGCAAATTGACGATGCCGTCATCAGCGTATTCCGGGCGCCCCCCATCCAAGGCCTTGGCAACGCCGGCGGTTTCCAATTGCAGGTCGAACAGCGCGGATTCGTGAATCTTACCGAGCTGCAACAGGCCACGCAGGAATTATGCCGTGACGCCAACTCCGATCCGCTCCATCGCCTGATCGGCGTGTTCACCATGTTTCGAGCCAACGTGCCCCAAATCTTTGTCAACATCGATCGCACCAAGTGCGAATCGCTGATGGTGCCCGTGCAAGATGTGTTCAACGCCATGCAAACCTACATGGGCGGTTATTACGTCAACCTGTTCAACTTGTTCGGCCGCACATGGCAAGTGAACTTGATGGCCGAGGGAGATTTCCGTACCGCAGCCCGGCAGGTGGGCCAATTAAAAGTGCGAAACAAATTGGGCCAGATGGTGCCGCTGGCTACGCTGGCCACGCTGCAAGATCAAGGCGGACCGGCCATGTACATGCGCTACAACATGTACCCTACCGCGGCCGTCAACGGCAATCCGGCGCCGGGAGTAAGTTCCGGCCAGGCCATCGGCCTGATGCAAAGCCTATGCGATAAGCTCGGCTTGCCATACGAGTGGACCACCATCACGTTCATGCAATTGCTCCCCGCGAAAATCGGCATGCTGCTGGTGCCGGCGGCGATTTTGGGCTTGTTTGTGTTCGGTTTCGGCGCGGTGTTGGTTTTCCTGGTGTTGGCCGCCAAGTACGAAAGCTGGAACCTGCCGCTGTCGGTCATTTTGGTCGTCCCCATGTGCTTGCTCTGCTCGGTGGCTGGCATGATGATTGCCAAACTGCCCGTCGATATTTTCGTCCAAATCGGTTACCTGGTGTTGGTCGGCATGGCGGCGAAAAACGCCATTCTCATCGTCGAATTCGCCCAGCAGCAGCGTGCGCAAGGGAAAGATTTATACGCCGCCGCCGTGGAATCTTGCCGCCTGCGTTTGCGCCCCATCATTATGACCAGTTTCGCATTTATTTTGGGCGTGGTCCCGCTGATTTTGGCTCACGGCGCCGGCGCCGAAATGCGAATTTCACTCGGCACCGCGGTCTTCTCCGGCATGATCGGCGTGACCACCTTCGGCCTGTTCCTCACGCCGGTGTTTTATTATTCGCTGTTGTATCGCCAAGCCCGGCGAGAAGCCGCCGCGGCAAAGCAAAAGACGGTGACTGATGCGCGCGGCCCAGTCCCGGCCGGCACGGTACCAAGCGGCGCAACACCGAGCGGCTCTGTTGCGAAAACCGCCGTGATTCCTCCGCCATCGCACAGCTAGCGCAGCAGCCGGACTTGCCCCGCATCGCCTTCCATCAGCCCGGCATGCATAATTGGGTGATCGACCGATTCAGATTGCTCGGCCATCTTTTGTATGACTGGCGTGTTAGCACCGGCTTGATCATCACGATTTGCGGTCTGAGCCAAGCTGGGTTTCGGCGCACGCTGTTTGGATAAGCGCAACGGCGGCGGGCCATCGTCTTGCGTCCAATCAAATTCGCCGTTCTCATCTGTACGCCGCAATTGCAACGGAGCATTGTTCACAGGTGTGCGTTTCACCACCGATTGCATGCTAGGGCGATTATTTCGGGCTCCCGGTGCTGGCGGCGGCGGCATTTTGTCGGCGGGACCCGGCAACTTCGGCGGTTGGCTAGACGGCGCCGGCGTCCGTTGATAATTCGGTATTGGAGCATTCAACTTCATGTCCGGCCCGGGCTTTTCGCCAAAACCCGGCGTCGACGAATTCGAACTTTGGCCCGGTGGAACCGTTTCGGCATTGGGCGCAGCGGCGCCCTCGGCCACGGGCGGTTCCGCTAAGTTTTCCGCCTCGCCGGGGCAGTGGATGTCCCAACCGCCGCCCAGCGCTCTGTATAAATGAACCAGCCCGCTGTCGATATCGCCTTCCGCCTCGGCCAGCAAATTTTGTTGCTGCACCAGGTCTTGCTCCAGCAATGCCACGCGGTTGAAATCGACCAATCCGCCCTGGTATTGCGTAATCGCCAGCTTCACGGCCTTATCGGCGGCCACGACGCTGCGATCCAGGTCTTGCTCCTGGATTTGTGATTGCAAAAATTCCGCAATGCTGTCTTCCGCCTCAGAGTTCGCCTTCAGCATCGTGTTGCGGTAGTTATTGACCAGCTCGCAAAACTTGGCTTCATTCAAATGAACGTTGTTGATCAGCCGCCCATAATTCAGCACGTTCCATTGGAAGCCGGGACCAATCGATCCTTGTAGCGATTGATTTTTGAACAACTGCGTGAATCGCTGGGCGTCAAAGCCCACGGTCCCGGTGATGGAAATTGCCGGATACAACTGCGCTTCGGCCACGCCAATTTGTGCGCTTTGCGAAGCCGCCTGTTGCTCGGCCCGCCGCACGTCGGGGCGGCGAATCAGCAAATCGCAAGGAATGCCCACCACCACGTCCGGCGCAACCGGCGGAATGGGTTTGACCCCCAGGTCTGGCGTTAAATCTTTGGTCGGAATGCCCTCGAGCAAACACAGCCGATCGTTCGCGGCGCGTAACTGCTTCTCGTATTGCGGAATCAAAGCCTGGGTCTGGGCCAACTGGCTGATGGCTTGCTCCGTGTCCAATTCGCTGGTCAAGCCGCCTCTGAATCGCGCCTGGGCAATGTCTAACGCCTCTTGCTGAATTTTGATATTCTCGTTGACATATTCAATCTGTTGTTGCAGCGTGCGAATTTGGATGTACGTGCTCCCCACGTCGCCCAAGAGCGTTACCAGCACGTCGTCATAGTCGAAGACCGAAGCATTCAAATCCGCTTGCGCCGACTCGATGGCTCGCCGGAAGCGGCCCCAAAAATCCAATTCCCACGCCAGGTTGAAGCCCAGGTCCCAATTGTTGAAAAAACGCTGCGGCAAAAATTGCTGATTGGCCGCCAGCGTACTGATGGAATCGCGCGAATATCCCCCCACGGCTTGCTGCGTTTGGGGAAACAGGTTGCCGACCGCAATCGCCAGCGCCGCTCGCTCTTGCAATATGCGAAAACACGCTTCTTTGAGCGTCAGATTCTGCTGCGCCGCGCACTCGATCAAATCCGTGAGTTGCGGATCGTTGAACGCCGTCCACCAATGGCTCAGATCGGGTTCTTCCGACGACAGCCGCTTGTCGTTGGCGTCGATCCACTGATCGGCGACTTCCGCCCGAGGCCGGTGATAATTCGGACCAACCTTGTACCCGTTGGCCCGATATTCGTCCCACGGCGTGCAGCCCGCGACAGAAAGCGCAGCGAATAACACCGCGGTCAATAATAGCGCAGGCCGCCCCGCGCTGGAAATCTTTCCCCGAATCGCCCCCCGCATAATCCCTCCCTGAACCTCGCGGGCTGTTGTTCAAGCCGCACATGGCCCGGTCCTAGCCCCGGGACGGCTGGTGCGCAGATAAAACGCAAGACGCTCTAATCTACAGTACCATCTGCGTTATCGGAGAATCTTACGTCCTAGGAACAGCCAAAGTATTAAGATTTTCTCGCGCAGCTTGCCCATGCTGCCTGGAAGTGGCTTCACACAAGCAAAAATGCGGCGATAATGGCCCGACATGCAAGCAACGCATCAAGTCGTGGTGATCGGCGGCGGATTCGGCGGCCTCAATGTCACTCGCAAGCTGCGCCGTGCGCCGGTGGAAGTTACGCTGGTCGATCGCCGCAACTTTCATCTTTTTCAGCCCCTGCTGTATCAAGTGGCCACCGGCGGTTTGTCGCCGGCCAATATCGCCGCGCCCTTGCGATCGGTCTTTCGCAAGCAGGCCAATGCCGAAGTGCTGCTTGGTGAAGTTGTAGAAATCGACGCCGCCACGCGGCAAGTGATTCTCCGTGACGGAAAAATTCCCTACGACACGCTCGTCGTCGCAACAGGCGTCAGCCATCAATACTTCGGCCACGACGAATGGGAACCCTTCGCGCCGGGCTTAAAAAGCATCGAAAACGCCACCGCGATCCGTGGCCGGGTGCTCACGGCGTTTGAAGAAGCCGAACGCGAATCCGATCCAGCCCGAATTCGCGCCTGGCTCACTTTCGTGATCGTTGGCGGGGGAGCGACCGGAGTGGAATTGGCCGGCACCTTGTGCGAATTGGCCCGCGAAACATTGCGCGGCAATTTCCGCCGCATCAATCCCGCCGATGCCGAGGTCATTTTGATCGAAGCCACCGATCGGGTGCTGCCCGCCTTTGTGCCGCAATTGTCGGCTAAGGCCCAGGCATCTTTGGAAAAATTGGGAACCCAAGTGCGGTTGAATAACCGAGTAACCAACTTGCAAGCCGATTTTGTCACCGTCCAAAGCGGTCCGACCAACGCCGTGCAAACCGAGACAATTCCCGCCCGCACCGTGCTGTGGGCCGCTGGCGTGCAAGCATCCCCCTTGGGAAAAGCCGTGGCCAAGGCAACCGGAGCGCAGCTCGATCGGGCCGGCCGTGTGATCGTTCAGCCAGATTGCACCGTGCCCGGGCATCCGGAAATCTTCATCATCGGCGATTTAGCAAATTTCACTGGCAGCGATGGCAAACCGCTCCCCGGCGTCGCCCAGCCGGCCATTCAGGAAGGACGGTATGTGGCCAAGCTCATTGCCGCTCGACTGCGCGGCCAAACACTGCCGCCGTTCAAATACCGCGATTTGGGCAGCCTGGCCACAATCGGTCGGCATGCCGCCGTCGCCGATATTGGCCCCTTCAAAATCTCCGGCTGGCTCGCCTGGTGGATTTGGCTCGTCATTCATCTGATGAATATCGTGCAGCACCAAAGCCGAATTCTGGTTCTCCTGCAATGGGGCTGGACTTATTTCACACGCAACCGCGCCGCCAGGTTGATTACCCAAGTACCGCAGCAAACAGATCAGTAACTACGCGGCGAAGGGCGATTAACCCCGCTTCCACGTGCTGGCATCTTTACCGATCTTGGGTGACAGAACATCTTCCCGCTAGCGTTACAAGCGGCAGAATCGGCAGAATCGTTAAACTCTACCTGCTTTTCCTGACGAGAATTTTCTAGCAGCAGATTGCGGCTTTGCGCGCGAAGTGTTCTCGCACGCACTCCCTCTGCTTGTATGGAGAATTGCACATGAGCGGGAAACGACTTCGGATCGGGCCAATCGTGGGTCTGATGGTTTCCATCACGGCACTAAGTGGCGCCATCGCCCGTGCCCAAGTCTGGACCGGCGGCGGCGCTGACGACTTGTGGAGCGATAACGCCAACTGGTCAGCTCCTCCGACAAACGACGGCACTGCGCCGATCCATATGGCCGGAAGCACGCGGACCACGCCCGATGTCGATTCCCCCTGGAGCATTTTGTCGCTCACATTTGACTCCGGCGCCAGTGCATTCACGCTCCACGATATGCAGTTGACGATTGGCAGTGGCGGGGTTACCAACAACAGCTCCAATACGCAAATCATCGACAATGCCATTGTGCTCAACAATCCGCAAACCTGGAACGCCGCCAGCGGCGATTTGACGTTCGGCAGCACGGTCAATTTGAACGGAAACCCGTTGATTATAAGTGGGTCAAATGACACGACTATTATGGGCGCTATTAGCGGCGCTGGTGGAATCACCAAAAACGGCGCCGGCACGCTGTTCCTCGACGCTGACAATAGCGGCGAAACGGGCACCGTCACCCTCAACGCCGGAACCATTCAGGCCGGCGCGGCGAATGCTTTACCCGATGTGACCTATAACATTTCCGGCGGCACCCTCAATTTTGCCGGTTTCAATTCCGATTTGGGCGATGTGACCAATACCGGCGGATCCATTACTTTAGGTGGCGCCACGTCGACCTTCAATTCGCTCAATCAATCCAACAGCAGCAGTCTTACCCTCGGCGGCGGAACCTTAACCGTTACCAATGCAGCCACCATATCCGGCGGCACGGTTGATGCCGGCGGCGGAACCTTGAACTTCTCGAGTACGGCCACCATATCCGGCGGCACGGTGACCATCGGCAGTGGCGGAAATTTGAACGTCACTGGCGCGACGACCTTCTCCGGCGGTTCCATTTCTTTGTCCGGCGGAACTGCTAACTTGGCTTCGCTCGCCGAAAGCAACAGCGCTGCGTTCAGCACTGGCACAGGCGGCACGGCCACCCTTACCGGAGCGTTAACTCTCAACGACAGCAGCTCCTTCGATGTCACCGGCGGCTCGGCCACCGTGGGCTCGCTCAGCGGCACCAGTAGCTCTGCACTCCTGAACCTTGGCACCAATGGCACGTTTAACGACGGCACCACCACCAGCGACACGTATGCTGGCTCGCTTACCAGCGCTGGCGGTTCTTTGGTGCTGAACGGCGCTGGCGGCGGATCGCTCACTCTGACAAACACAGGGAACGCTGCAGATTTCTCCAGCGGCACGGTCAACATCGGGGTCGGCAACACGTTCAACGGCGGCACTGGCGACGCCGGCTCGCTGCCCACGGCCGATTACACCGTCAATGGCACGTTGAACGCCAACAGTGTAAGTTTTACCGCGAACTCTCTGAACGGCACCACAGCAGGAGCCGCTGTGAACTTAGGCGGCGCCACGATGACCATCGACAACACCACCGGTACGCCAAGTTACGCGGGAACGATTAGCGGCACCACCGGTTCCTCTATCGTGATGCAAGCGGGCACACAAACGTTGGCTGGCAACATTTCCAACGTCGACTCGATTGTCGGCAACGGCGGCACGCTTACCGCGAACGGAAACATCTCCGGCGACACAGCAGTCACCGCCAACAGTGGCAGCACCATTGTCTTAGGCGGTACAAACACCTACACCGGCGGCACCACCCTCAACTCCGGCGGCACCGTCTCGATTTCCAGCGATGCCAATCTCGGCGGCACCTCCAGCAATGGCGCGGTCACCTTCAGCGGTGGCACCTTGGAAGTTACCGGCAACACACTTCATAATTTGGACAACCACACGATTAACAACACGACTTTCAACGGCGGCTTTGATATTGACGACGTCGCCAACTCTTTCACCGTGAGCCAAAGCCTCAGTGGCAGCGGTTCGCTTTCCAAATCGGGCGATGGCACCCTGGTGCTGTCCGGCACGAATACCTATTCCGGCGGAACAACCGTGACCGACGGCACCCTGCAAGGCACCACCACCAGCCTGCAAGGGAACATTACGGCCACCAGCCCCGGTACAGTCGATTTCAGCCAAAGCACCAATGGCACCTATGCCGGAGCGATCAGCGGCACAGGCAACGTCGTGATCGATGCCAATTCCTCCACGGTTACGTTTACCGGGAGCAATAACTATTCGGGAACCACCACCATCGATTCCGGCACCTTGCAAATTGGCAATGCCGGCACAACGGGCGCGCTGGGCACCGGCGCTGTTACGGACAATGGCACTTTGGTGTTCGATCGAACCGATTCCGTGACGGTCGCCAACGCCATTGGCGGCGGCGGCGACTTGACGCAGAAAGGAACCGGCCTGCTCACGTTATCCGGCGTCAGTAATTACAGCGGCGTAACCAATGTCAACGCCGGTCAATTGAACGTCGACGGAAGTATCACCAGCGCTACCACCGTGGCCTCTGGTGCAACCTTGGGCGGCATCGGCACCATTAGCAATAGCGTGAACAATAGCGGCACTTTGACCCCGGGCAACGCCAGCAACTTGACCGGCACTCTTAGCGTCACCGGCACCTACACGTTCGCTGCGCCCGGCACCACCATGAACGTGTCGGTGAATGACAACAATGCCCAAAACGTAAGCCAATTGGCGGTAACCGGAAACGCTCAGCTAGACGATTCGAAGCTGCACGTCGATTTGTCTTCTGGCAATTTCGATAAGACCGGCGCAACGCATTACACATTCTTGACGGCCAGCACCGGCATCAGCGGAAGTTTTGCCAGCGCCGATACCACAAACATCTTTGTGACGGCCACCCTGCACCCGGAAGCTAACGACATCTACTTCACGTTGTCCAACAATTTTGCGGCTCCGGGAGTAACGTTCAACCAAATTCAGGTGGGCAAATATATCACCAATAATGACACCAATACCAATACCGATTTCCAGGCGCTCATCACGGCGCTGAACGGCATCACCAATGCCAGCCAAGCCCGTGCCGCCCTCACGCAACTCAGCGGCGACATTCATCCCACGCTGGCCCAATTGACGGTCAACGACACCAATATCGTCATTGGCCAAATTGCTGCCCGGTTACGGGCCGCTCCATTCGTTCCCGGCGGCGCGTTGGCCGTGGCCGACGATGGCTCGCCTACTCGGCCTGGCTCAGCTCCCATCGCCTTGGTTAGCGCCGGACCTGACGGTGAGCCGGAGCTGCAAAGCTGCCCGGACGATTGTGGCTCGCACTGGTCAGCCTGGGGAATTGGCTACGGCATGGGCGGCAGCGCCGACTCCGATGGCAACGCCACCGGCGCGGCCTTCGGCATGGGTGGCGTGGTTGCCGGGTTGGAACGCTGGGAAGACGATTGCCATCTACTGGGCTTCTACGGCGCTTACGTGGGCGCCGGCGCCAATACCGAAAACGGCCAAAATGCCACCATCAATGGTGGTCAGTTCGGCGCTTATGTTTTCGCCGACGATGGCTTCAATTATTACACCCTGCTGGGCGGCTTCGAATTCGATGGCGATACCACCAATCGAAACCTTTCCATCAACGGACTGACTAGCGGGAACACCTCCGACTATACCGATTGGCAATCGTTCGTGTACGCAGAACGCGGCATGAGCTTCCAATCTTGCAATTATGTGGTCCAACCCTTCGCGGCTGTCCAATACATCTATGTCCGACAAAACGACTTTACCGAAACCGGAGGTTCCAACACCGCGGTGAATCTGAGCGGCAGCAGCGATACCACCAATTCCCTCCGCACCATGGTGGGCGCCCGCCTGCAGTATGCCATGATCAACCACGCCGGTCGCCGGACGCTGCCGGAAATTCATGCCATGTGGCTCCACGAATACTTAGATGCCGACACCAGTCTCACCGCGACGATGGTTCCCGTGGGTGGTTCGCCTTTCATCGTCCGCGGCCTGGACATGGGCCGGGATTGGGGTGTCATGGGCGCCAGCTTCACTTGGGAAATGCTTGACGGATGGAGCATGTTTGTGAATTACGACTTGCAGACCAATACCCAAGTGACCTACAACACCGGCTCCGGCGGTCTCGGTTACCGCTGGTAGTCGTCCTCGGCTCGATGGGGCAAAGCGCGTTCTCCCGTCCGAATTCGGTGAAGCCAGGAAATCCTCGCCGTCTTTTCCGGAATTATCGATTGTTCCGGCTCTGCGCTGTTGCCACCACAGATTTCGCTGTCTCCGCTCTCTAAGTCGCTGCAGCGATTGCACTTCAGTATTCGTTTTCTGCTCTGGCAAACGGCGGTGACTTTGCCACCATTTCCGGTGCTAATGCCGAATTTGTTTCGCAAGGTTCGGTTGTATCTGTTTTGTCGATAGCAACACAAAAGCCGGTTGTCGCATTTCTACGGTTTTTGACATTACCTTTCGGCCATCACGTTTATCGCCTCCGCATTGTCGGCCACCGAACGTATCCGCCAACCCCGGCCAGAGAGAACATGGCTGAGGTTTTGTATCTACGGTCATTCCCTTCACGTTGCCTTTTCGAGGACGCGCGAATGCTCAGCTTTTTACGGCGCTGGACTACGCCGGCGGCGGCATTCATGGTGCTCCTCAGCGGATGCACCAGTTTTCGCGACTATATCCACAACGGATTCAAGGTCGGTCCGAATTATAAGCGCCCCCCGGCTCTGGTGGCCGAGCATTGGATTGATGAATCCGACAAACGAGTCCGAAGCCAGTGCGATGACCTGTCTGCCTGGTGGACGGTCTTGAACGATCCGCTCTTGAATCAGTTGATGGTCAATGCCTACCAGCAAGACCTCACACTCCGCGAAGCCGGCTTTCGGGTGTTGGAAGCCCGCGCGCAACTGGCAATTGCGCGCGGTGAATTCTTTCCGCAAAGCCAAACGGCCAACGGCAGCTATACCCGGTTCGGCGTCGGACAAAACTTCTTCAGTTCCTGGAATTTCAATTTCAATTTGAATTGGGAATTGGATTTTTGGGGACGTTTCCGCCGGGCCATTATCGCCGCCGACGAAACGCTGGATGCCTCGGTCTACAACTACGACGACGCCCTCGTCACGCTGCTGGGCGACGTAGCGACTGATTACGTCCAAGTCCGCACCGATCAGGAGCGCATCCGTCTCTTGGATAACACCGTCAAGGTACAGGAAAACGTCCTCACGTTTATCGACACCCAACTCAAGTCGGGCTTTCATGGCATTACCGATTTAGATCACGCCCAGGCCCTCAGCAATTTGAAACAAAGCCAGGCCCAAATTGCCCAATTGCAAATCGACATGCGGTCCAACGAAAATGCGCTCTGCACGCTGTTGGGCATTCCCACGGTCGATATCGAACCGCTGTTGAACTCCGCGCCCAAGCGAAATATCCCCGTCACTCCCGAAACCATCGTCGTCGGCGTGCCGGCCGATTTGCTTCGCCGCCGCCCCGACGTCAGGGCGGCCGAACGCAATGCCGCCTCACAGGCCGAACAAATCGGCATCGCCGAGGCCGATTTATATCCCGCCTTCACCATCAATGGCACACTCGGCTGGCAAGCCGCCAGGCTTGGCAATTTGTTCACGCCGCAGGCCTTCAACAGCAACGTAGGCCCCTCGTTCCAATGGAACGTCTTGAACTACGGTCGCCTGGTGAACAACGTTCGCCTCCAGGATGCCACGTTGCGAGAACTCGTGGCCACGTATCAGCAAACCGTCCTCTCGGCGGATGAGGAAGTGGAAGATGGCATCGTGACATTCCTCAAATCTCAAGAGCGGGCCAAATTGCTGCGCGACAGCGTTGATGCCGCCTACCTTGCCCTGGAAGTCGTCATTGCCCAATACGAAAATCCAACAACCATTGCCGGCGCCGGCGCCGATTTCAATCGTTACGCCGTCATCCTGCAAAACCTCATCCAGCAGCAAGACCTCTGGGCCCAATCCCGAGGCCAAATTGCATTGGGCCTGATCGAAACCTATCGCGCCTTGGGCGGTGGCTGGCAAATTCGATGCGCGCCAACGGTTGCTGGCGTGGATACAACATCCCAACCTAGCGATGCACCACCGGTCCCGCCCGAACAAATCCTGACGCCGCCGCAAGAATTGCCCGCGATGCCCTTGAACCCTACTGAAGGCGCTCCGGCGGTAACTCCGTCTGCCCCTTCAGTTCCGCTTCCACCCACGCCTACTTCGCCACCGCCTGCCACGGCTCCGATGTCCCCCGCAACATCGAATTTGCCATCATCCACAGCCCCTACCACAGCCATACCGACCCCCGCGCCTGCCAATATGCCGAAATCCTCGACGCCGGCCACAGCGCCCATGTCTCCTGCTCCAAGGACGGTCCCGGCGAACCCCAGGCCAACTACGACACCACCAGCAATTCCACTCACACTCCCATCGACATCTCAGTCAGATGCCCCGCTCACGCTGCCGGCGACGGCGCCAACAAGCACACCCTTACGGCTTCCATCGGCGACTACTCTCCCCTCCTCCGCACCCTTGTTATCGCCGCTTCCACCCACCGATGCCAACCCATCCTTGTCGGCCCCAAATTCAAAATAGGGGCCTTAATTCAAGGCTCCGCTGGCCCGCCGGCCGCAAATTCTTTCCAGGGATGACTATTTGCCATAAGCCGCATGGTAGCATTCGGTTACGGCATAACTAATGGCATGTTGATTGTCCATGTTGAGGAGTTTTTGCGCGCCCTGGCGGAACTTGACTTAGTTAATGTGTGTTAATAGTATATGAGCATGAAACAAATAGCCCCGATCGCTGCTTTGCCTCAAAACGGCCTGAATGCTGGGCATCGGCCGAGCGATCACTTCGTAGAACCCCTCGCCCAAGATGTAACCAATCTACTCATGTCGCTCATGCGAGATCTATTTGCTGTGGACGATCAAGCCTCGGATCTGCCGCTGCGTCAGTTGCGGGTTTGCGCTCTATTGTACGAGGGGTCGCGCTCCATGACGTCGCTCAGTCGAGAATTGGGCGTGTCGCTGCCGGCCATGACGCAAATTGCCGACCGGTTGGAACGAGCTCGCCTGGTCAAGCGCGCGTTCGAAGGCTCCGATCGTCGAGTACGTTCGTTGCAACTAACGCCGCGCGCTCAACGGATCATGCGGCTGCGCGAAAACTGCCGTATCCAACGGGCTTCAGACGCTCTGCAGCAATTGCCTCCGCAAGATCGTACAAATGTATTGACGACGTTAAAGGTGCTTCTGAATGCCTGTTCGGCGGCCAAAACAATCAATCACGATGCCAGTGGCAATGGTGCTAACCACCATGCCAACGGCAAGAGAGCTAATGGCAAGCGCGCAAGTACAAGTGAAGGCGGCGGGAGCAAATAACAAACCACATCGATCACAGTCCCGGATGCACGCAGCCTGCGACGACACACACGACCATGCGAATCACTGCAATTATCCTTGTCTTAGTAGGCCTCATTGCCGGCGGGGCCGCCATTTACTCTAAATTCATCGGCACTGAGCCGACGGCCAATTACCGCACCGCGGAAGTTACGCGCGGCAATTTGGTGATTACCGTGAACGCCACTGGAACCTTGGAGCCGGAAGAAGTGGTCGACGTGGGGGCGCAAATCGTGGGCCCAGTTTTGAGTTTGGGTCCCGACCCGCGGGGCGTAAGTGACACGACCCTTCGACCCCAGAGCGTTGATTACGATCCGGCCTTCAATGGCAAACATATCGATTATGGTTCCCCGGTCGATGTCGGAACTGTTCTGGCCACGATCGATCCGGCGGTCTACAAAGCACAAGACGATCAGGCCAAGGCCACTTTGCAGCGCTCCCAGGCTGATTTGGGCGAGTTAATTGCCCATCGCGATCAGGCCGAAGCCGACTGGAATCGTGCCCAGACCCTCAAAAACATCAAGCTGCCCAGCCTTTCCCCCACAGGCTCTAAGCTTGATGCCAGCGCCCTGGAGCCGATCAAAGCCATTTCCGACAGCGACTACGATCAGGCGAAGGCAAATTACGAAGTTGCCAAAGCGAATGTCGATGTTGGACAAGCCACGATTGTGCAAGCCGAAGCCGCGCTGAATTTGGCCGATACCAACTTGGGCTACACAAAAATCACTTCCCCTGTGAAAGGCACAATCGTGGCCCGCCGCGTGGATGTCGGGCAAACTGTGGTCGCCACGTTCAGCGCCCAAAGTTTGTTTCTCATCGCCAAGGACCTCAGCAAGCTGCAAATTTGGTCCAGCGTGAACGAGGCCGACATCGGCCGCCTGCATTTGGGCATGCCCGTGTCGTTTCAGGTCGAAGCGTTTCCCGAGGAGAACTTTCACGGCACAGTCTCGCAAATCCGACTGAACGCGCAGTCGAATCAGAACGTCGTCACGTATACCGTGGTGATCGATACCGATAATTCGAATTTGAAATTGCTGCCGTATCTGACGACCGACCCGGTCAAATTTGAAGTCGAAAAGCACAGCGACGTATTGCTTGTGCCCAATGCGGCCCTGCGTTGGCAGCCACGGCCGGAACAAATTGCCCCGGACGCGCGCGAGGCCTTAAAAACCGCCGCCCCCGGAAAAGAACATGACGTTGAAGGCAAAGAAAGTAGTGAAAATAAAGTCGGTAAAGATGCTCCCGCCAATGGTGAGAAATCTGGCGCTGCCGACGCCGAAAAGTTGGCCAATACCGATGCGCCAGACAATGCCAAAGGGTCTATTCCGACAACCGATGGCACTCCGCCCGTTGGCACTCCTCCGGCAGATCAAGGAGCAGCCAAAGGTGAAAAAGCGGGTAAAAAAGGCGAAGGACATAGTCGACGGGCAAAAAATCGC
>Ga0335083_10003819_pt1 | contig 19377 bp, 18 predicted proteins | sample Lox_Sample_42_FD_206716 | JGI IMG/M metagenome (GOLD analysis project Ga0335083, IMG submission 206716) | Soil microbial communities from Loxahatchee National Wildlife Refuge, Florida, United States - Lox_Sample_4.2 | ecosystem: Environmental > Terrestrial > Soil > Wetlands | place: USA...
GCTGGTGATCTTCATCAACCAGATCCGCATGAAGATCGGTGTCATGTTCGGCAACCCGGAAACGACCACCGGCGGCAACGCGCTCAAATTCTACGCCTCGGTGCGCATGGACATCCGCCGCATCGGCTCGATCAAGAAGGGCGACGAGGTGATCGGCTCCGAGACGCGCGTCAAGGTAGTGAAGAACAAGGTGGCGCCCCCGTTCCGCAACGCGGAGTTCGACATCCTGTACGGCGAGGGCATCTCGCGCGAAGGCGAGGTGCTGGAGCTCGGCGTGGTCCACGGCGTGCTGGAGAAGTCCGGCGCCTGGTACGTCTACAACGAGGACCGCCTCGGCCAGGGCAAGGACAACGCGCGCGACTTCCTGCGGGAGAACCCGGCGCTGGCGCGCGAGATCGAGCAGAAGATCCGCGAGAAGGCGGGCGTCGCCGCGGCCGCGCCGGCGGCCGCCGAGGCCGAGGTCCCGTCGGAGGACGGCGGCAAGGTCGAGCGGCTGCCGACCCGCAAGCGGGCCGAACGCGGCGGGTGAGGGACCGGCCCGACAGCGCCGCCGAGCTCCGCACGCGGGCGTTACGGCTGCTCGCGCGCCGGGAGCACTCCCGTCGGGAGCTTGAGCGGAAGCTGTCTCCTCATGCAGGGTCCGCGGACGATTTGCGGAATTTGGTTTCGGAATTGGCGACAAAGAATCAGTTGTCCGAGGCCCGCTTCGCGGAGGAGCGGGCGCGCCGGCTGGCCCGCAAGTACGGCGTCGCGCGCATCCGGCAGGATCTGAAGGCGAAAGGCGTGCCGGAGGATCTCGTCGCGCGCTTTGCGACGACTTCGGAGGAATTGGAAAGGGCAAGGGCAATCCTGGAGCGCAAGTACCGCGCGCCGGCGACGACGCGCGAGGAGCGCGCGCGGCGCATGCGCTTCCTGCAGCAGCGCGGCTTCTCCAGCGAAATTATTTCTTCCCTGCTGTCGGCGCGCGACGCGGCCTGAGCGTTGCTCTCTCCGGCGCCGCCTTTCCTGCGGCGCGGAGAGGAGGTGAAGCGATGGACCATACCGAGGCATTGAGCGTGATCCGCGCGCTGGCCGACGGCGTCGATCCGGGGTCGGGCGAGGTATTCCCGGCCGACAGCGCCTACCAGCGCGCGCGCACCGTGCGCGCGCTGTACGCAGCGGCCGAGGCGCTGGAGAAGGCCGAGCGCTTCGAGCGGCGCAAGCAGCAGCTGCCGGCGAAGACCGGCGAGCCCTGGACGGAGGACGAGGACCGCAGGCTGCTGTCGGGCTTCGACGCCGGGCGAGGGCTCGCGGAGCTCGCGGCGGCGCACGAGCGCACGCAGACCGGAGTGCGCGCGCGGCTGGTGAAGTACGGCCGGCTTGCGGCCTGACGGCGGCCTGTCGCCGCTCGGGCGAGGAGGGCCTGCGGCGGTCGCTGCAGGCCCTTCCTTTAGAATGCGGGTGCGATGAAATCCGCCGACATCCGCTCTGGCTTCCTCGAGTACTTCCGCTCCAAGGGCCACACCATCGTGCCCTCGAGCCCGCTCGTGCCGGCGAACGACCCGACGCTGCTGTTCGTCAACTCGGGCATGGTGCAGTTCAAGGACGTGTTCCTCGGCAAGGAGAAGCGCGCCTACACCCGCGCCACCACCGCGCAGCGCAGCGTGCGCGCGGGCGGAAAGCACAACGACCTCGAGAACGTGGGCTACACGGCGCGCCACCACACCTTCTTCGAGATGCTCGGCAACTTCAGCTTCGGCGACTACTTCAAGCGGGACGCGATCCGCTTCGCCTGGGAGCTGCTGACGAAGGTCTACAGGCTGCCGCCGGAGCGGCTGTGGACCACGGTGTACCAGAGCGACGACGAGGCCTACGAGCTGTGGACCAAGGACATCGGCGTGCCGCCGGAACGCTGCATCCGGATCGGCGACAAGCCGGGCGGCGCGAAGTACCAGTCCGACAACTTCTGGCAGATGGCCGACACCGGCCCCTGCGGTCCCTGCAGCGAGATCTTCTACGACCACGGCCCGGGCATCGAGGGCGGGCCGCCGGGCTCGCCCGAGGCCGAGGGCGACCGCTACATCGAGATCTGGAACCTCGTCTTCATGCAGTACAACCGCGACGAGTCCGGCACGATGCACCCGCTGCCCAAGCCCTCCGTCGACACCGGCATGGGCCTGGAGCGCATCGCCGCGGTGCTGCAGGGCAAGCACTCCAACTATGAAATCGACCTGTTCCAGGATCTGATCCGCGCTGCCGCCAGGGAGACGAGCCAATCCGAGCTGAAGAATCCCTCCCTCAACGTCATCGCGGACCACATCCGCGCCTGCGCCTTCCTGGTCGTCGACGGCGCCATTCCCGGCAACGAGGGACGCGGCTACGTGCTGCGCCGGATCATCCGCCGCGCCATCCGGCATGGCTACAAGCTCGGCCAGAAGCGGCCGTTCTTCCATCGCCTGGTCGACGACCTGGATCGCGCCATGGGCGAGGCCTACCCCGAATTGCGCGAGGCGAAGGCGCGCGTCGCGGACACGCTCAAGACCGAGGAGGAGAAGTTTGCCGAGACGCTCGAGAACGGCATGCGATTGTTCGAGGCCGGTGCCAGGACCGAGCAGCGCGCGATCAGCTACATCCGCGACCACTTCGTGCACGACTTCGTGTCGTTCGAGGAGCTGAGGTCCACCCGGCATGCCGACGCGGTGTTCCGGCGCGCCAAGGAGGACGTGCTGGTCGAGGTGAAGAAGGCCGGCAGCGTGGTCAACGTCGACGCCTACGTCCGCGCCTCGGTCGAGGCGGTGGAAGCGTACGCCAGGGGCACCGGCAAGCCCGCTCGGGCCTACCTCGTGTTCCACGGCGCGGCGGACAAGACGCCCGAGGAGCTGCTCGACAAGGTGAGCCGCGGCATCGGCTACGACAAGGTGAAGGTGCTCTACCTCAGGGAATCAGCGATCCCGTTCGACGGCCGCACCGCGTTCACGCTCTACGACACCTACGGCTTCCCGTTCGACCTGACGCAGGACCTGTGCCGCGAGCGTGGCATCCCGATCGACGTCGAGGCGTACGACGCCGCGATGCAGGAGCAGCGCGCCAAGGCGCGCGCCGCGTCCCGGTTCTCCGCGGCGGCGGGCCTGGAATACACCGGCGCGCGCACCGAGTTCCGCGGCTACGAAACCCTGGTGCATCCCGCGAAGGTGCTGGCGCTGTATCGCGAGGGCGCGCAGGTCGAAGCGCTGAGGAGCGGCGACACCGGCACGGTGGTGCTCGACGCGACGCCGTTCTACGCCGAGTCGGGCGGCCAGGTCGGCGACCGGGGCGAGATCGTGGCGCCGGGCGGCACTTTCGAGGTCGCCGATACGCAGAAGATCCTCGCCGACGTCTACGGCCATACCGGGACGCTGAGGACCGGGTCGCTCAAGGTGGCGGACGAGGTCGAGGCGCGCGTCGATACCGAGCTGCGGGCGCGCACCATGCGCAACCATTCCGTGACGCACCTGATGCACAAGGCGCTGCGCGAGGTGCTCGGGCCCCACGTACAGCAGAAGGGCTCGCTCGTGGACGAGGAAAAGACGCGCTTCGACTTCGCCCACGACAGGCCGATGAGCGAGGACGAGGTTGCCCAGGTGGAAGCGCGGGTGAACGCCGAGATCCTGCAGAACGCGCCGACGCGGGCGCAGATCATGCCGATCGAGGACGCGAAGAAGTCGGGCGCCACGATGCTGTTCGGCGAGAAGTACGGCGACGAGGTGCGGGTGCTCGACATCGGCAGCTCGCGCGAGTTCTGCGGCGGCACGCACGTCGCGCGCACCGGCGACATCGGCATGTTCAAGATCACCGGCCAGGCGGCGGTCGCGGCCGGGGTGCGGCGGGTCGAGGCGACCACGGGCATGAGCGCCCTCGCCTGGGTGCAGGGGCTGGAGCACGAGCTGAACGGGCTCGCCGCGGATTTCGGCCTCCAGAGAGCCGACATCGCGCTGATGAAGAAGAAGTACGAGGCGCTGCAGGAGTCGCGCCGCGGCCTGGAGAAGGAGAACGAGCGGCTCAAGTCCCGGCTGGCGAGCGGGCAGACCTCCGACGTCGGCGCGCAGGCGGTCGACGTCAAGGGGATCAAGGTCCTCGCCGCGACGCTGGAGGGCGCCGATCCGAAAACGCTGCGCGAGGCGGTCGACAAGCTGAAGGAGCGCCTGAAAAGCGCCGCGATCGTGCTCGGCGCGGTGAGCGACGGCAAGGTGGCGCTGATCGCCGGCGTGACCGCCGACCTCACTGCGAAGCTGAAGGCGGGCGAGCTGGTCAACTACGTGGCGCAGCAGGTCGGCGGCAAGGGCGGCGGACGCGCCGACATGGCGCAGGCCGGCGGCACCGAGCCCGGCAAGCTCGGCGCCGCCCTGCAGACCGTCAAGCCGTGGGTCGAGCAGCGGCTCTGACCTTCGGGCTGCTGCTCGCCGCGGCGGCGGCGGCGCAGCAGGGGACGATCGAGGCGACCACCGCAGACGGGGAGAAGGTGCGCCTGCTGCCGAACGGCCGCTGGGAGTACGCCGACCCGAAGAAGGCCGAGCCGCAGCGCAAGGCGCGCGAGGCCGAGGACGAGCGCGAGCGCGGCGCGCAGGGCGGCTGGCTCGGCGTCGGGCGCAAGATCTACCCGGGCGACAAGGACTACAACCGCGGCTCGCTCGGCCGCAAGACCCAGTGATGGACGGCCGCCCGCCGTTGCCGGCGCGCCGGCTGACATGACGCCGGTCGAGGCGATCGCCGCTTCGCCCCTGGCGCGGGCGCTGCGCGAGTCGCACGCGCTGCACGCCGCGGTCGCCGCGGTCCACCTCACCGGGGTGGCGCTGCTGGTCGGCGGCATCGCGCTGCTCGACCTGCGGCTGCTAGGCCTTTCGCGCGGGCTGTCGGTGCGGCGCCTCGCCGCGCATGTGCTGCCCTGGTCGGCAGCCGCATTCCTGCTCATCGTGCCGAGCGGATTCGTCCAGTTCCTCGCGCGCGCCCCGGAGCTGATCGCGAGCTCGCTGTTCGCCCTCAAGATGTGCCTGATCTTCGCCGCGGGGGTGAACGCCGCCGTGTTCCACGCCGGAATCTTCCGCGGCGCGGCGGCCTGGGACGTCGACGTCATGCCGCCGGCGGCGGCGCGGGTCGCGGCGGCGCTCTCTCTCGCCCTCTGGATCAGCGTGATCGCCTGCGGGCGCCTGCTGGCCGGCGCTGCCGGCGGCTGACGCCGAGCAGGCGCCGGACTGGGGCGGCGCTAGAAGCCGATGCGCGCGCGCCGCGCGCCGCGTCCCGCGTCGACGTCCTCCACGCGCAGCTCGCAGCGGCCCGCCACCTTGGCGTTGCCGAACGCGGCCTGCACCGCGCGCCGCATCTCGCGCGGCGTCAGCGTGGCGAGCTTCTCAACCACGCCCGCCGCCGGGCTTTCCGGAAAGCGCCGGCCCCAGTCGTGCGACTCGCGGATCTCGCGGTATAGCGACCGCGCGATGCGCGCCGAGCCTTCCGCGTCGGGCGGCTCGATCTCGTAGACGCTCATGCGGTTGAGCAGGGGCTCCGGGATGCGCGAGGCGTCGTTGGCGGTCGCGAACCACAGCGCGCCCGAGGCATCGATCGGGACCTCGGCGAACTCGTCGATGAAGCGCATCGCCGTCTGGGTCTCGAGCAGCTCGTAGAGGGCGCCGAGCGGATCGTACTGGCCGTCGGCGCTCGCCTTGTCGATCTCGTCGATCACCATCACCGGGTTGGCATACTCGCCGTTGAGGAAGGTCTCGAACACCTTGCCCGGCTTGGCGTTCTTCCATTGCGACGAGGCGCCCGACAGGATCCAGCCCGCGGTGAGCGAGCTCATCGGCACGAAGCCGAAGCCCGTGCCGAGCAGCGACGAGACGCGCCGCGCGAAGTGGGTCTTGCCGATGCCGGGCTCGCCGAGCAGCAGGATCGGCGGCAGCTCGACGTCGTCCTCGGAGTCGACGCACAGCGCGAGCTGGCGCCGGATGTGCTCGAGTACCTCCCCGAAATTGGGCAGGTCCTCGAACAGCTCCCCCATTTCGGGCAGCGACGAGGGCTTTACCGCGAAGCGCTGGCCGCCGAGGCGCAGCATCTTCTCGTACAGCGCCCGCAGCGCGTCGTTCGCCGACTGCGGCAGCTCCTGCAGCGCCTTCTCTACCGTGGCGACGTCGTAGACGTCCTTGAATCCCGCGACCGGGATGGGTGCCGAGGGTACCGGCAGTGAGGTGTGCGCCGACATGTCTGTGCTCCTACATTCTTGTCATCGGCTGACGGCCCGAAAACCGTAGCATGACGCTCGGAGCGAAGCAACTTCCAGGCCTGGCAGTCGCAGCTGCCGAGTGCCAGCGGCGCCAGACGCTGCGGTACAGTTGGCATCCTGATGAGCGCGCACGACGCAGTCTTCAGAGCCGAGGTGGTCGCCTGCCGCAAGGGGAGAGCGGCTTCACCACGCTGGAGCTGAAGACGAACTTTTTCGGCACCGCGCGCGAGGGCGCTCTGTTCTGCCGAGCCACACCGGCGCACCGCGCTGTTCCGCTGCACGCAGATGGTGCTGTGGCCGAAGTAGACAGGGGCCCGGTTCCGTGCTTGAATGCGCTGCCGTGACGCGCCGGTTCTTCTTTTACTTTTACTTCTTCCCCTGCCTGCTGGCGGACGGGACCGGCTAGACGCACGCCCAAGATCCCAAGGAACCGCCAGCGCGAAAGCCTGGCGGTTTTTTTTTGACCCGAGGCCATTGCCATGACCGCAGCCATCGATCCCTTCCAGGGCACCGTGCCCGCCGACCGCACCTCGCTGACCGACGACGAGCGCATCGAGAACATCGTGCCGCTGCCGCCGCCGGAGCACCTGATACGCTTCTTCCCGATCCAGGGCACCGCGATCGAGCGCCTGGTCGTCGAGACGCGGCGCCGCGTGCGCGAGATCGTGCGCGGCAAGTCCGACCGGCTGCTGGTGGTGATCGGGCCCTGCTCGATCCACGATCCCGCCGCCGCGGTCGCGTACGCGGAAAAGCTCCTGCCTGAGCGCAGCAGGCACGAGGGCGAGCTCGAGGTCGTGATGCGCGTGTACTTCGAGAAGCCGCGCACCACGGTGGGCTGGAAGGGGCTGATCAACGACCCCTACCTGAACGGCAGCTTCCGCATCAACGAGGGATTGCGCATCGCGCGCGACCTGCTAGTGCGCATCAACCGCACCGGCATGCCCGCCGGCTGCGAGTTCCTCGACGTGATCTCGCCGCAGTACATCGGCGACCTGGTGTCGTGGGGCGCGATCGGCGCGCGCACCACCGAGTCGCAGGTGCACCGCGAGCTCGCCTCGGGACTGTCGGCGCCGGTCGGGTTCAAGAACGGCACCGACGGCAACGTGCGCATCGCCGTCGACGCGATCCTCGCAGCGCGGCAGAAGCACCACTTCCTCTCGGTGCACAAGAGCGGCCAGGTTTCGATCGTCGAGACGCGCGGCAACGAGGACTGCCACATCATCCTGCGCGGCGGCCGCCAGCCCAACTACGACGCCGCCAGCGTCAAGGCGGCCTGCGACGAGCTGGCGAAATCCAAGCTCGAGTGCCGCCTGATGATCGACTGCTCGCACGCCAACGCCGCCAAGCAGTTCCAGCGCCAGAAGGATGTCGCCGCCGACCTCGGCGCGCAGGTCGCCGGGGGCTCGCGCTGCATCGTCGGCGCGATGGTCGAGTCGAACCTGGTCGAGGGCCGCCAGGACCTCGTGCCGGGCAAGGCGCTCAAGTTCGGGCAGAGCATCACCGACGCCTGCCTCGGCTGGGAGGACTCGGCCGAACTGCTCGACGGGCTGGCGGCCGCCGTGAAGGCGAGGCGCAGGAAAGCGAAGCGCTAGCGCCTCGGCCGTGGCGGTGACGCCCGAGACGCTCGCCGCCGCCGCGCTGGTGGTCGCCGCGGCGTACGCCGTGTTCGGCCTCACCGGCTTCGGCTCCACGGTGATCGCGCTGCCGCTGCTCGCGCAGTTCCTCCCGCTGCGCTTCGCGGTGCCGCTGATGATGCTGCTCGACTTCTCGGTGTTCCTCGCCTTCGGCGCGCGCTTTCGCCGCCGCATCCGCCTCGACGTCGTCGGCTGGCTGGCTCCGTTCATGCTCGCGGGCATGGCGCTCGGCCTCGCGCTGCTGCTGCGCGCCGCCGAGCAGCGCCTGCTCGCGGTGCTGGGAGCGTTCCTGCTCGCCTACGCGGCGTACGGGCTGACGCGGCGCGGCGAGCCGCCGCAGCTGGCGCGCGCCTGGTGCGCGCCGATCGGGTTCGCGGGCGGCGCGTTCTCGGCGATGTTCGGCACCGGCGGCGTGCTGTTCGCGATCTACAACAGCGGCCGCGTGCGCGACAAGGAGGCGCTGCGCGCCACCAACGCTGCCATGATCATGCTGTCTTCGGTGGTGCGCCTGGTCCTGTTCGGCGCCACCGGACTGCTGTCGCAGGACGGGCTGCTGCTCTCGGCCGCCGCGCTGCTGCCGGCGCTGCTCGCGGGCTTCTGGCTCGGCAACCGGCTGCATGCCGCGGTGCCCGCGATCGTCGTGTTGAAAGCAGTGTACGCTGTGCTCGTGATCGCGGGCCTCACGCTTCTCGCGCGCAGTCTTTGAGCCCCGCCGCGCGCCTGCTCCCGAGCCTGACGCCGCGGCAGTGGCTGCTTGCGGCGCTCGCGCTCACGCTCGCGTTCCGCTTCTGGCTCGCCGCGGCGGCGCCGATCACGGCCGACGAGGCCTACTTCGTGCTCTGGGGCCGGCACCCCGCGCTCGGCTACTACGACCACCCGCCGATGGTCGGCTGGCTGCTCGCGCCGCTGGTCGCGCTCTCGCACGCGGTCTGGGTGGCGCGCCTGCCGGCGACGCTGGCGCCGGCGATCACGGCGCTGCTGGTGCGCGCGGCGCTCGGCCGCTGGTTCGGCCGCGACGCGGCCACCGCGGATCTCGCCGCGCTCGCGGTGCTGCTCGCCCCGATGAGCGTCTGGAACGTGCTGATCACGACCGACACGCCGCTGCTCGTATTCTCCGTGGCCTCGCTGCTGGTGTTCGCGCGCGCGGTGCAACTGCGCTCCGGCGCGCATTTCCTCGCCGCCGGCATGCTGCTCGGCCTCGCGTTCCTCTCGAAGTACTTCGCAGTGCTGCTGGGCCTCGGCTACCTCGCCTGGGCGGTCTCGGCGCGCGACGCGCGCGCCTTCGGCCTGGTATTCCTCGGCGCCCTGCCGGCGGGGCTGCTGAACCTGTACTGGAACTACGAGGCCTGCTGGTGCAACGTCATGTTCAACGCCATCAACCGGCACGAAGGCGCGGCGTTCTCGTGGGCGACGCCACCGCTCTACCTGGCCACGGTGGCCTACGCTGCCGGGCCGCTCGCCTGGTTCGCCTGGCGCGAGCGCAGCCGCCTCGGCCGGGGGGACCCGGTGCGGCGGGCGATCCTCCTCGCCTGGCTGGTGCCGGCCGCGGTGTTCGCGCTGCTCAGCCCGGTGCGCACCATCGGCCTGCACTGGCTGCAGTCTTTCGTCCCCGCGCTCGCGCTCAGCGTCGCAGTGGCGCTCGAGCGGCGCGCGCTGGCCGTGAGCGCGGGCGTGCTCGCCGCGATCGCGCTGCTGCACGCGGTTGCGATCGGCGTCGCCGCGGCGCTGCCGGCCGAGGCGTGGAAGGCGACGGCGCTGTACCGGCGCATCGTGTTTCCGGGCCGCACCGCCGAGCTGCTGGCCGCGGCCGCGCCGCTCGCCCGCGGCAGGGTGCTCGCTGCCGACAGCTATGCGGCGGCGGCGCTGTTCGCCTTTGCCGAGCGCCGGCCGGTACCGGTGTTCGGCGCCGGCGACTCGCACGCGCGCCAGTCAGACCTCGACACCGACTGGCGCGCGCTCGACGGCAAGGACTTCCTGATCCTGCGGCGGGGGACGCCGCTGCCGCGCGACTACCGGCCGTACTTCCGCAAGGTGGAGTTCCGTACGCTGGCGCTGTCGGCCGGCACCTACCACGCGGTGCTCGGCGACGGTTTCGACTACGCCGCCTATCGCGCCGGCATCCTCGCCGAGGCGCGCGAGCGCTTCTACCGCATTCCGGCCTGGCTGCCGATCGGGCGCTGCTACTTCTTCGACCGCTATTTCCCGCGGTGAAGCGGCTGCGCGCGCTCCTGCAACTGCTGCGACCGCACCAGTGGGTCAAGAACGCGTTCGTGCTGGTGGGCCTCGTGTTCGGCCACGCCTGGCACGACCCGGGCCTGCTGTACCCGGCGCTCGCGGCGACGCTCGCGTTCTGCCTCGCCTCGGGCGCGGTCTACGCGCTCAACGACGCCGCCGATGCGGCGCAGGACCGCGATCACCCGGTGAAGCGCGCGCGGCCCGTGGCGCGCGGCGCGGTGGCGCCCGGCGAGGCGCGCGCGCTCGCCGCGCTCGCCGCAGCCGCGGCGCTGTGCATCGGCGCCTGGGCCGGCTGGCGCGTCGCCGCGATCCTCGCGGCGTACCTCGCGCTCAGCGCCGCCTATACCGCAGGCCTCAAGCGCGTCGCAGTGCTCGAGGTCGTGGCGATCGCGGCGGGCTTCATGCTGCGCCTGCTCGCCGGAACGCTCGGCATCGGCATCGCGCCGTCGCAATGGCTGCTCGCCTGCGGCTTCCTGCTGACGCTGTTCCTCGGCTTCGCCAAGCGGCGTGCCGAGCTCGAGCAGCTCGCCGGGAGCGCCGCTCGGCACCGCGCCGTCCTGCAGGCCTACAGCCTGCGGTTCCTCGACGGCGCGATCGCGCTGTGCGCGGCCGGGATGGTCGTCGCGTACGCGTGGTACACCCTGGCTCCGCAGACCGCGCGCCTGCACGGCACGCGGGGCCTGGTGTGGACGGTGCCCTGGGTGATGCTCGGCACCGCGCGTTATCTGTTCCGCCTGCGCTATCGCGGCGGCGGCGGCGACCCGGCGGTCGAGCTGCTGCGCGATCCGCTGCTCGCGGTCTCGGTCGCGGGCTGGGCGGCGACCGTGCTGTGGGTGATCGGCTAGAATGCCCGGGCCGCCATGGCAGACCGCCCCGCCCACCTCGCGCACCTGGAGCACCTCGGCGACGCCACCAAGTTCTCGCCCCAGATCCACGCGCTCATCCCGCGCTGCAACCTGCTGGAGAACTTCTCTCCCGCCGAAGTGCGGCTGCTGGCGCACTTCATGGACGTCTACCAGGCGCCCGCCGGCATCGAGATCATCCGCGAGGGGGAGGGCGGGGACTTCATGCTGATGCTGATCGAGGGCAAGGTCGAGGTGCACAAGCGCGACCGCTGGAACACGCCGCAGCTGATCGCGGTGGTCGAGGCCGGCAAGACGCTGGGCGAGATGTCGATGATCGACGGCGAGCCGCGCTTCGCCACCTGCATCGCGATCGAGCAGACGCTGGTTGCGGTGCTCGACCGCGAGAACCTGGCGCGCATCATCGTCGAGCAGCCGATGCTCGGCGCGAAGATCCTGATGGAGCTGGTGCTGATGCTGTCGCAGCGCCTGCGCGCGACCAGCGGCCGGCTGCTGCAGATGATGGACGAGCAGTCGCACCGGGCAACGAACCTGCTGTAATTTCCCGGCCGTATCTTGCGACGCAGGGTACCGGACCGGAGGATGGAGCCCCGATGCACGCGACGCCCGTGAGCGCCAGGCCCGGCAGGGACTGCCCGCTTTCCTACCGCTACGGCCCGTCGGCCCTCGCCGCGCCGGCGACGCTGCGCGCCGAGACGCTCTGGGTCGCTGGCGGCCTGTACGGCAACGGCGCCGCGCTCGCCGCGCTGCTCGCGGACTACCAGGCCGAGGCCGGGGACAAGGCGCTGGTGCTCAACGGCGACTTCCACTGGTTCGACGCCGACCCGGAAGAGTTCGATCGCATCAACCGCGCCGTGCTGGCGCATTGCGCCATGCGGGGCAACGTCGAGACCGAACTCGCCGATCCCGTGGAGGGCGCAGGCTGCGGCTGCGGCTACCCGGACTGGGTCGGCGACACCGAGGTCGAGCGCTCGAATCGCATCATCGACCGGCTGCGCGGGGCGGCCCGCGCTGCGCCGGGCGCGCTGGCGTCGCTGCGCGCGCTGCCGATGCATCGCGTCGCCGAGGTCGGCGGCGCGCGCGTCGCGATCGTGCACGGCGACGCCGACTCGCTCGCCGGCTGGGGCTTCTCGCAGGAGGCGCTCGCGACGCCGGACGGCGCGCGGCGCGCGCGCGAGGCGCTGGCCGCGGCGCGCGCCGCGGTGTACGCCTGCAGCCATACCTGCCTCCCGGTGCTGCAGGCGTTCGAGGGCGCCGGCGCGGTCATCAACAACGGCGCCGCCGGCATGCCGAATTTCAGCGGCACCCGCTTCGGCCTCGCGACGCGGATATCGGTGCGGGCTCGGCCCGGAGCGCTCTACTCGGCGCGCGTCGGCGCGCTGCACCTCGAGGCGCGGCCGGTCGCGTACGACCACGCGGCCTGGGCGGCGCGCTTCCTCGAGCTGTGGCCCGAGGGCTCGGCGGCGCACGCCTCGTACTGGGCGCGCATCGCCGACGGGCCCCGCTACGCGCTGCCGCGGGCGCGACGCGCGGCATGAAGGCGGCGCGCTTCGCGCTGCTCGGGTTGCTGGCGGCGCTGGTCGCCGCGTTCTTCGTCCTCGGCGGGCATCGCTACCTCACGTTCGACAACCTCAGGCAGCAGCTGTCGAGCGTGCAGGGCTACTATGCGTCGCACCGGCTCGAGTGCGTGGCCGCCTACTTCCTGCTGTACGTGCTGGTCGCGGGGCTTTCGCTCCCCGGGGCGGTGCCGATGACGCTGATTGGCGGCGCGATCTTCGGCCTGCTCTGGGGAACGCTCATCGTCTCCTTCGCCTCGTCGCTCGGCGCGCTGCTTGCGTTCCTCGCCTCCCGCTTCCTACTGCGCGACTGGGTGCAGCGGCGCTTCGGCGCGCAGCTGCGCGCGATCAACGCCGGCATGGAGCGCGACGGCGGCTTCTACCTGTTCACTCTGCGGCTGATCCCGGCGATCCCGTTTTTCGCCATCAACCTGGCGATGGGCGTGACGCCGATCCGCGCCGCGCGCTTCTACTGGGTCAGCCAGCTCGGCATGCTCGCCGGGACGGTGGTCTACGTGAACGCCGGCACGCAGCTGGCGCGCATCGAGTCGGCGTCCGGGATCCTGCGTCCGGAGCTGTGGCTGGCGTTCGTCCTGCTGGGCCTGTTTCCCCTGGCGGCGAAGCGCGTGGTCGACGCCGTCAAGGCGCGCCGCGTCTACGCGCGCTGGGCGGAGCGGCGGCCGTCCAGGTACGACCGCAACCTGATCGTGATCGGGGCCGGCTCGGCGGGTCTGGTCGCGGCGTACATCGCCGCCGCGGTGAAGGCGAAGGTGACGCTGGTGGAAAAGCACCTCATGGGCGGGGATTGCCTCAACACCGGCTGCGTGCCGTCGAAGGCTCTGCTGCGTACGGCGAAGTTCGTCGCGCGCGCTAGGCGCGCCGCGGAGCTCGGCATCCGCCGCGCCGAGCTGGAATTCGACTTCGCGGACGTCATGGAGCGCGTGCAGCGCGTGGTGCGCGCGATCGAGCCGCACGACTCCGTCGAGCGCTACGCCGGCCTCGGCGTCGACTGCGAGCGCGGCACGGCGCGCATCGTGTCGCCGTGGGCGATCGAGATCGCAGCGCCCGACGGCTCGAAGAAGACGCTGACCACGCGCGCCATCGTGATCGCCGCCGGGGCGCGCCCGTTCGTGCCGCCGATCCCCGGGATCGAGCAGATGGACTGCCTGACCTCGGACACCGTGTGGGGGCTGCGCGCGCTGCCGACGCGGCTGCTGGTGCTGGGCGGCGGGCCGATCGGCTGCGAGCTGGCGCAGGCCTTCGCCCGTCTCGGCGCGAAAGTGACGCAGGTCGAGATGCTGCCGCGCTTGCTGCCGCGCGAGGACCCGGAATTCTCCGAGTTGGTCGCCGCCCGCTTCCGGGAGGAGGGCGTCGAGGTGCTCACCGCGCACAAGGCGGCGCGCTTCGAGCGGGAGGGCGGCGCCAAGGTGCTCTACTGCGAGCACCAGGGCACGCAGGTGCGCGTCGAGTTCGACGCCCTGCTGTGCGCGGTCGGCCGCGTCGCCAACACCTCTGGCTACGGGCTGGAGGAGCTCGGCATCCCGCTGACGCGCGCGCGCACCGTCGAGACCAACGAGTTCCTGCAGACCGTCTACCCGAACATCTACGCCTGCGGCGACGTCGCCGGCCCGTACCAGTTCACGCACGTCGGCGCGCACCAGGCGTGGTACGCCTCGGTGAACGCGCTGTTCGGCGGCCTACGGCGCTTCCGCGCCGACTACTCGGTGATTCCCTGGGCCACTTTCACCGAGCCCGAGGTGGCGCGGGTCGGGCTGAACGAGCAGGAGGCGAAGGAGCAGGGCATCGCCTACGAGGTGTCGGTCTACCGCATGGATGAGCTCGACCGCGCCATCGCGGACGAGGCGGCGCACGGCTGCGTCAAGGTGCTCACCGAGCCGGGCAGGGACCGCATCCTCGGCGTCACGCTGGCCGGGGAGCACGCCGGCGACCTGATCGCCGAGTTCGTCGCGGCGATGCGCAACGGCGTGGGGCTGAACCGGATTCTCGGCACCATCCACATCTACCCGACGCTGGCGGAAGCGAACAAGTATGCCGCCGGCGTGTGGAAGAAGGCGCACGCGCCGCAGGGGCTGCTGCGCGCGGTCGAGCGCTTCCACGCCTGGACGCGCGGCTGACCGGCGGCGCGATGCGGCTCTCGATCGTGATCCCGGTGCTCGACGAGGCGGCCGTGCTGCCGGGCGCGCTGCGCGCGCTCGCGCCGCTGCGCGCGCGCGGCCACGAGGTCATCGTGGCCGACGGCGGCAGCGCCGACGGCAGCGCCGCGCTCGCGGCGCCGCTCGCCGACGCCGTGCTCGCGGCGCCGCGCGGGCGCGCGCGCCAGATGAACGCCGGCGCGGCGCAGGCCCGCGGCGAGGCGCTCGTGTTCCTGCACGCCGATACGCGGCTGCCGGAGGCCGCCGACCGCGCCATCGCGGCCGCCCTCGCCGGGCGCGACTGGGGCCGGTTCGATGTGCGCATCGAGGGACGCTCGCCGCTGCTCGCGATGATCGGCTGGTTCATGAACCAGCGCTCGCGGCTCACCGGGATTGCGACCGGCGACCAGGCGATCTTCGTGCGGCGCGCGCGCTTCGCCGGGTTTCCCGAGATTGCGCTGATGGAGGACGTCGCGTTCAGCGCGGCGATGCGGCGCGCGGGGCGCCCCGCGTGCCTGCGCGAGCGCGTGCTGACCTCGGGGCGGCGCTGGGAGGCGCGCGGCGTGCTGCGGACGATGCTGCTGATGTGGCGCCTGCGCCTCGCCTACGCGTTCGGCGCGCACCCCGACGACCTTGCGCGGCGCTACGCGGGCAAAGCCTGAGGCGGCGCTGGTGGTCTTGGCGCGCGCGCCGGCGCCCGGGCGGGTGAAGACGCGCCTCGTGCCGCTGCTCGGCGAGCGCGGCGCGACGCGCCTGCAGGAGCGCATGACCGCGAAGACGCTGCGCACCGGGCGCGCCGCCGCGTTCGCCTCGAGGTGGCTGTTCGCGTCGGGGCGACTGCCGCGCCCGCCGGCGGGCTACCGCTTGCGCTCGCAGGGGGGTGGCAGCCTCGGCGCCCGCATGCATCGCGCCTTCGAGGCGGTCCTTGGGAGCCACCCGGCGGCGGTACTGGTGGGCACCGACTGTCCAGCGCTGCGGCGCTCCGATCTGCGCGCGGCGGCGCGCGCGCTGGCGCGCGGCGCGGACGCGGTGCTCGCGCCGGCCGAGGACGGCGGCTATGCGCTGATCGGCCTACGGCGGCCTGAGGCGAGCCTGTTCCGCGGCGTCGACTGGGGCGGCGCGCGCGTCATGGCGCAGACGCGGCTGCGGCTGCGGCGCCTGGGCTGGCGCTGGGAAGAGCTGCGCACGCTCTGGGACGTCGACCGGCCGCAGGACGTGGCGCGCCTGCGGCGCTCGCGCCTGCTGCGGGGAGGCGCGTGATCACGCGGCGGCGCTTGCTCGCGCTCGCAGCCGCGGGCCTGCTGGCGCGGCGCAGCCCGGCGGCGCCCGCGACGATCGAGGCGATGCGCTTCTCCGCGTTGAAGCCGGGTGCGCCGCTGCCGGCGTGGCTCGAGCCCGTCACGTTCGGCGCGCGCGTGCCGCCGACCGAGTTCGCGCTGGTCGAGGACGAGAGCCGCACGGTGCTGCGGGCGCGGTCGCAGGCCTCGGCCTCGGGCCTGGCGCGCGCGCTGCGCGTCGATCTCGCCGTGCTGCCGCTGCTCTCCTGGCGCTGGAAAGTGGCGCGGCTGCCGGAGAAGGGGGACCTCGCGAGGCGCGGGGGCGACGACTACGCGGCGCGCCTCTATGTCACCTTCGACCTCGACCCGGCGACGCTTGGGGTCGCGGCGCGCATGAAGCTCGCGCTGGCGCGCGCGGCATGGGGCGACCGCCTGCCGCTTGCCGCGCTGTGCTACGTCTGGGACGCGCATGCGCCGGCCGGCACCTTCGCGCCGAACGCCTATACGGACCGCGTGGAGATGGTGGTCGCGGACAGCGGCACCGCCGCGCTCGGCCGCTGGGTCGCGCACCTGCGCGATGTCGCCGCGGATTACCGCCGCGCCTTCGGCGCGGAGCCGCCGGCGGTGAATGGCGTCATCGTGTCCGCCGACACCGACAACACGGGGGAGCGCGCCGAGTCGTACTTCTCCGACATCGAGTTCAGACCGCGCCCGCCTTCCTGAGCACCTCGAAGACGCGCTCCGCCATCATCCGGTAGCCCAGCGCATTGGGGTGGATCTGGTCGGACTTGAGGCTGCCGTCCTTGAGGATCTTGGCGAGCGCCTCGCCCTCGTACGGAATGCCGAACTCCTTGGCGAGCTCAGCATAGAAGCCGGGCGGCGTGAGGGTGAAGCCCGGCTCGGGCGTGCCGATCAGCAGGACTTCTACGCCGCGATCCTTCGCCAGCCGGATCATGGCGCGCAGGTTGTCGGCGGTCTGCTGGCGCGGCAGGCGCCGCAGGAAGTCGTTGCCGCCCTCGCAGAGCAGCAGGAGGCGCGGGCGCACCTCGTCGAGCACCGCGGGCAGGCGCGCGAGCCCCGCGGCGCTGGTTTCGCCCGGGATCCCTTCTCGCACCACGCGCCGGCCGATCAGCGCGGCGAGGCGGGCTGGATAGCTCTCGGCCTCGTTCGCGCCGGTGCCGAAGGTGAGGCTGTCGCCGAACGCGAGCACCACCGCGTCGGCCTCGAGGCGCGGCAGCTTGGCGGGCTTGCTGCAGGCTGACGCCGCCAGCAGCAATGGCGCGAGCAGCGCGGCGGCCAGCACCTTTCGCAGAGCGGCGCGACGGTCGGGCGACATTTGCCGCATGCTACACTCGCCGCCCGCGGCTCCGCCTACCCCGGCGCAACGCCGGCGAGCAGAACAAGACGGGAGGGGAGATGACGATTCGCAACCCGAAGGACTTCTGGGCCGGGCTGATGTTCATGGCCTTCGGCGCGGCCTTCGTGGTGGGCGCGCTCGGCACGCCGGCATTCCTCGATTCGCTCTGGGGCGGCCCGATCCTGCAGGGCTACCAGCTCGGCAGCGCGGTGCGCATGGGCCCCGCGTACTTCCCGGCGGCGCTCGGCGGCATCCTGGTGCTCCTCGGCGCGGTCATCTTCCTGCGCTCGCTCGCCTCGCGGCTCAAGGGCGAGGCGGTGAAGCTGCACCTGCCCTTCGGCCTGCTCGACCTCGTGGTGGTGGCGGCGGTGTTCGCGGTGCTCGGCGAGATCGCCGAGCGGCTGGGCATCTCCAAGGACTACGCCATGCTCGCCTCCGCCGCCGTGATGGCGGTGCTGGCAGCGGTGTTCCGCCCGGACGCGAAGCCGATCGCCATGATCCTCGCCTCGAGCCTGGCGTTCGCCTACCTGCTGGTGCCGCTCGGCCTGGTGCTCGCGACCGTGGCGCTGGTGTTCGTCGGCGCTTTCGGCGGCCACGAGTTCCGCTGGAAGGAAGTGACGATCCTGACCGCTGTGCTGGTGGTCTTCTCGGTGCTGGTGTTCGTGGAAGGCCTGACGCTGCCGTTCCCGATCTGCCCGGCGTTCGTCACCAACTGCCCGATCCACTAGGCGCGCCGTGCACGACATCGTCCACAACCTCGGCATCGGCTTCGTCGAAGTTTTCAAGCTGCAGAGCATCGCCCTCGGCGGCCTGACGATCCCGGATGTTCCCTTCAACATCCTGATGTGCCTGGTCGGCGTGCTGCTCGGGACGCTGATCGGGGTGCTGCCGGGCATCGGGCCGGTCGCCACCATCGCGATGCTGCTGCCGGTGACGTTCAAGCTCTCCCCGGTCGGCGCGTTGATCATGCTGGCCGGCATCTACTACGGCGCCCAGTACGGCGGCTCGACCACCGCGATCCTGGTCAACATCCCGGGCGAGGCCTCGTCGGTGGTCACCTGCATCGACGGGTACCAGATGGCGCGCCAGGGGCGCGCCGGCCCCGCGCTCGCGGTCGCCGCGCTCGGCTCGTTCTTCGCCGGCTGCGTCTCCACGCTGATCGTGGCGATGTTCGCGCCGCCGCTCGCCGAGGTGGCGCTGAAGTTCGGGCCGTGGGAATACTTCTCGCTGATGGTGCTGGGGCTGGTGTCGGCGGTGGTGCTGGCGCACGGCTCGCTCATCAAGGCGATCGCGATGGTGATCCTGGGGCTGCTGCTCGGGCTGGTCGGCACCGACGTCAACTCGGGGGTGCTGCGCTTCACCTTCGGCCTGTCGGAGCTCGCCGACGGCATCGGCTTCGTCACCGTGGCGATGGGCATGTTCGGCGTGTGCGAGATCATCGCCAACCTGGAGCAGAAGGAGGGCCGGGAGATCTTTACCAAGAAGGTCTCGCACTTGTGGCCCTCGCGCGAGGACTGGAAGCGCATGTGGGCGCCGATCCTGCGCGGCACGGCGCTCGGCTCGGCGCTCGGCATCCTGCCCGGCGGCGGCGCGCTGCTCGCCTCCTTCGGCGCCTACACGCTGGAGAAGAAGGTCTCCAAGTACGGCCACGAGTTCGGCAAGGGCGCGATCGAGGGCGTGGCCGCGCCCGAGTCGGCCAACAACGCCGGCGCGCAGACTTCCTTCATCCCACTGCTCACGCTCGGCATCCCGTCCAACGCGGTGATGGCGCTGATGATCGGCGCCATGATGATCCAGGGCATCGCCCCTGGTCCCCAGGTCATGACCGAGAGGCCGCAGCTCTTCTGGGGGATGATCGCCTCGATGTGGGTGGGCAACCTGATGCTGGTGCTGCTCAACCTGCCCATGATCGGCATCTGGATCAAGCTGCTCACGGTGCCCTACCGCATCCTGTACCCGTCGATCCTGGTGTTCATGGCGGTAGGCGTGTTCTCGATCTCGAACCAGCCCTTCGACTGCTTCCTGATGTCGCTGTTCGGGCTGCTGGGCTACGTCTGCGTGAAGCTCGAATGC
>Ga0335083_10003820_pt1 | contig 19375 bp, 17 predicted proteins | sample Lox_Sample_42_FD_206716 | JGI IMG/M metagenome (GOLD analysis project Ga0335083, IMG submission 206716) | Soil microbial communities from Loxahatchee National Wildlife Refuge, Florida, United States - Lox_Sample_4.2 | ecosystem: Environmental > Terrestrial > Soil > Wetlands | place: USA...
GGCGAGGCGAGACCGCCTGCTCGAGAATCCACGACCCGGGGTCGTCGCGGCCCGGCGGTGCGGGCGGGGTCACGGTGGTCATCGGGCGGTTCCTGCCAGCGCCGTGCTGCGATTCGCGATGATCCGCGCGAGCACGTTGATCACGATCGTGATCGCGAAGAGCACGACCCCGAGCCCGATGAGGGCGGAGCGCGAGAGGCCCGTCGCCTCGCCGAAGTTGTGCGCGATGACCGCGGCCATCGAGTCGCCCGGGAAGAAGATGTGCGACGTCACTTGATGGCTCGACCCGATCACGAGCGCGACCGCGATCGTCTCGCCCATCGCGCGCCCGAGCCCGAGCATCGAGGCGCCGATCAGCCCGCTGCGAACGCGCGGAAACACCGCCACCCGCAGCATCTCCCACCTCGTCGCGCCCATCGCGAGGGCGGCGTTCTTGTCGTCCTGCGCGACGGTCGCGAGCACTTCCCGGCTCAGGGACGTGATGATCGGGGTCACCATGACCGCGAGGATGAGTCCCGCGGTCATGAAGGATGTGCCACTCACCGGTCCCCCGAGGAAGTGGCCCAGGATCGGCAGCTTGCCGAGCGTGTCGGCGATGCCCGAGTACACCCGCTTGGCCGGGGTCGTGAGCACCTCGAGCGCCCAGAACCCGTACACCACGGAGGGGATCGCGGCGAGGAGGTCGACGAGGTAGGTCGTTCCCGTGCGCACTCGCTTGGGTGCCATCTCGGTGATGAACAGCGCGATCCCGATGCTCGCGGGGACGGCGAGGGCGAGCGCGATGAACGCCGTGAGCAGCGTGCCGTAGATGAAGTCGAACGCACCGAACTCGTCCTGGTTCGGGTCCCAGTGCGTGCTGGTCAGGAAACTCAGGCCCTGGTGGACGAACGCGGGCCACGCATTCTTGGTGGTCGAGTACGCGATGAGGGCGAGGATCGCGAGAACGGCGAACCCGGCGGCAAATGCGACCGCACGAAACGCACGGTCGATCCGCTTGCCGCCGGACGCCGCCATGGTGCGAGAGCTAAGCCGGGATCTGGAGCTTGCTCAGCTGCGCGATCGCCTTCTGTTGCAAGGACGCCGGCAGCTCGGCGTAGTTCACGCCGGCCGCGAGCTTCTGGCCGTCGTTCAGGACGAAGGTGAGGAAGTTCTTCAGTGCCTCGCCCTTCTTCTTGTCGGTCTGCTTCTCGTACACGATGATCCACGTCGGCGAAGTGATCGGGTAGGCGTCGGCTCCCGGCTCGTTGAGCGGGCTGTAGGTGAGGTCGTCGGCGACGGTGGCCGAGGCGACGGCCGCCGACGCGCCGGCGAGGGTCGGCGCGAGGTACTGCCCGGCCGCGTTCTTGATCGACGCGAACTTGAGTTTCGCGGCGAGCGCGTCCGAGAAGTCGACGTAGCCGATCGCACCGTCGGTCTTGGAGACGGCCTGGGCGACACCGCTGTTGCCTTGCCCGGCCTGCGATGCCGCGGGCCAGTTCACCGTGTCGCCGGTGCCGAGCGGCCAGTCGCTCTTGGCCGCGGAGTCGAGGTACTTGGTGAAGTTCGAGGTGGTGCCCGAGGCGTCGGCACGGTGCACGATCGTGATGTCGGTCGCGGGGAGGCTCACGCCCCGGTTGTCGGCCGCGATGGCGGGATCATCCCATTTCTTCACCGCGCCGCTGAAGATCTTCGCGATAGTCGAGGCACTCAGCTTGAGCGAGTCGACTCCGCTCAGGTGGTACGACACCGTGATCGGCGCGGCGACGGTCGGGAAGTAGAGGATCGCGCCGCCCTGGTACTTGCTGAGGTCGGAGTCCTTCACGAGGCTGTCGGTGCCGGCGAAGTCGACGGTCCTGGTCTGCAGGTCGGTCTTCCCCTTGCCGGACCCGCCACCCGCGTAGTTGATCGTGACGCCCGAGTTCTGGTTCTCGAAGGCCTGGATCGCGGTCTGGTCGAACGTCTGCTGGAACGTCGAGCCGGATCCGTTCAGCGTCGTTCCCGAGCTGCTGCCGCAAGCCGCGAGAAGGATGGCGGGCGCGGCTACCGCGATCACGGCGCGCCGGAGCCGGAATGAACGCGTCATGGCCGAGAAAGATGCAATCAAGGTGTCGTTCCCTTCCGAGGCGGCATGAGTGTCGAGATTAAGAACGGATGGTGGAGGCGTGGATACCGATGTGTTAACGAACGGTGAACCACATCCGAACAATCGGGGGAGTCCAGCTTCGCGGGGCGGCGAGCCGGCGCGGACCTCGCGACCCGATCAGACCGGCTCGGCGTCACCCGGAAGCTGCCCGGTGATCATGAACTCGACCCAGCGGCCGATCATCACGGCGTGGTCGGCGGCGCGTTCGTAGTCGCGCCCGACGAAGGCGAGCTGGACGGCCATCTGCAGCGCGGCCTCGTCGGTGGATTCGCCGGAGAAGCCGGCGAAGATCGCGCGGAACAGCTCCTTTTGCAGGTCGTCCATGACGTCGTCCATATCGGGCAACGCCGCCGCGATGGCCTCGTCGCCGTCGGCGAAGGCGTCGACCGCGAGATGGGTCTGCACGCTCGCCTGCGCGCCCATCCGCTCGATGATCCCCCGTATCCGAGGGGGCAGCTGCCTGGGGTACAGGCGCCGGGTGGCCCGGGCCACGTTGCGCATCAGCCCGTCGGTGAGCTCGATCTCGTGAAGGATCCGCAGCACCGCCAGCATTGCGCGCAGGTCGGAGGCCATCGGCTGCTGCAGCGCGAACAGTTGGTAGACGCGGTGCTCGATCTGCAGCACACGCTCTTTGAGCTCCTGGTGCGCGTCGTAGATCTCGTCGACGACAACGAGATCGGCGTCGAGGAGGGCCTGGGTGGCCGCGCCGATCTGCTCGCAGCTCTTCACCGCCAGTTTCACCACATCGGCGCGGACCTCTTGGAGTTGTTCGTCGAACGATCGGCGAGTCTCGACCACGATGTCCTCCGCGAATGTCGTGAACGGCCCGATTGTGCCCGCCCGGGCCCCCGAGCAGTCGTCGCCGGGCGGCGTGGGGCCTGCTGTTCACTTGTGGTTCACCCGTGCGACATCCGTACCATACGGTCCGGCCAGCCGGCGTCCCTACCATGGCAATGTCGCGGGGCGCTTGGTGGTCGCCCAGCCGGAAGGCCGGGGTTCGAAGCCGATCACTCGCGGAGGGTCGATTGTGTCCTCAGCCGAACAGGGTGAAGCAATGGCGATGCCGACGGTGAGCGTCCATCCGAACGACGCTTTCCCGCCCGACGCCGGCGAACCGGCCCCCGGCCAAGGATCCGAGCCGGCCGGCTTCGAACGCCCCCGGTCGGAGGTCGTCTTCGAGCTGCGCGACGTGAGCGTCAGCTACTTCGACGTCGTCGCCGTCGCCGGTGTCACCCTCGATGTTCACCGGAACGAGATCACCGCGCTCATCGGGCCGTCGGGCTGCGGCAAGAGCACGCTGCTGCGCACTTTCAACCGGATGAACGATCTGGTCGCGGGCGCGAAGGTCTCGGGTCACATCTCGTATCACGGTCACGCTCTTTACGCGCCGAACGTGGACCCGGTCGAGGTACGGCGCCGCATCGGGATGGTCTTCCAGCGGCCGAACCCGTTCCCGAAGTCGGTCTACGACAACGTGGCGTTCGGGCCCCGCATCATGGGCCGCCGCAAGGGCCTCGACGACATCGTCGAGGAAGCGCTCGTGAACGCCGCGCTCTGGGACGAGGTGAAGGGCAAGCTCAAGCGGTCCGCCTTCGCGCTCTCAGGGGGGCAACAGCAGCGGCTGTGCATCGCGCGCTGCCTCGCCGTGGAACCCGACGTCATCCTGATGGACGAGCCGTGCTCGGCGCTCGATCCGATCGCGACGTCGCGGATCGAGGATCTCATGGCCGACCTGAAGCGTGAATACACGATCGTCATCGTGACGCACAACATGCAGCAGGCCGCACGCGTGTCGGACATGACCGCGTTCATGACCGCAGAGGTCGACGACCACGATCATCGCATCGGCCGGCTCGTGGAGTACGGACCCACGGACAAGATCTTCACCAATCCCTCCGATGCGCGCACTGAGGGATACATCACGGGCAGATTCGGATGACCCGGCGCACCCGACCGCGATCGTGACGCCGCTGCTCGTCGTCTTCGGTCTGGTCGGGTGGTTCGCTTTCCTGTTCGTCGGGCGAGGGTTGCTTTCGGCGCGGCGCGAGTTGGCGCGCGTCCGGCGGGCCGTCGACGTGCCGGACGAGCTGTCGCTGGTCGAGGCGATCTCGGAGGAGCAGCGCGAGGCGGAGGACCGCGTGTTGCAGTCCGAAGCCATCCAGCACTGGTTGCTCGCCGCGCTCGATGAGTCGAGCGACGCGATCGTGGTCGTCGATCGGATCGGACGCGAGGTCGTGCGCAATGCGGTCGCGCGGCGTTTCGCGGGCGCCCGTACCGGTGAGGTGCTCGCCGAGGACGCGATCACCGAGCTGGTCCAGGACGCGCTCACCGGGCACAGCTCCGAACGCGAGCTGCCGCTCTACGGCCCGCCGCGGCAGGTGCTGCAATTGCGCGCGTTTCCGCTCCGGCGCGACGGTGAGATCGTCGGTGCAGTGGCCTTCACAAGAGATATCTCCGAATCGCGGCGCATCGAGAGCGTCCGGCGCGACTTCGTCGCGAACGTGAGCCACGAGCTGAAAACGCCGATCGGTGCGCTCGGATTGCTCGCCGAGACGATGGCTGCGACAGACGACGTCGTGACGCTCCAGCTGCTCGCCGAGCGCGTCGTGCGCGAATCCGATCGCCTCGCTCGCATCGTCGACGATCTGCTCGACCTCAGCACCATCGAGGCGCAGGAAGCGCCGACGCGCGAGCCGATGCCGATCCGGCTACTGCTCTCGGAGAGCGTCGACCTGGTGCAGGCCGCGGCCGACGCGGCCGGTGTTCCGGTGCGTGTGGGTCCCGAGCCGCCCGACATCGAGATCTTCTGCGACCCGCGCCAGCTGCGCAGCGCGCTCGTCAACCTGCTCGACAACGCGATCAAGTACTCCGGTCCCGAACAGCCCGTCGAGGTCGGCGCATGCGTCGCCGACGAGCGCACCGCGTTCGTCGTGCGCGATCACGGCATCGGCATACCGACGCGCGACCTGGAGCGCATCTGGGAGCGCTTTTACCGCGTCGACCGCGCCCGGAGTCGCGACACCGGCGGTACCGGTCTCGGGCTCGCGATCGTGCGCCACGTCGCGCAGGCGCACGGTGGTGAAGTCACCGTGCAGTCGCGCGAAGGTGAAGGATCGACGTTCACCCTCTATATTCCGCTTGCCATTGGTACGGCGCGCGGTATCGGAGAAGCGATATGACGGAGGACCGATGGCCGACCCGCCCCTGATTCTCGTGGTCGACGACGAGCAGTCGTACCGAGACGCGCTCACTGTCGCGCTCCAGAGAGAAGGCTTTCTCGTCGAGGCGGCCGCCGACGGACCCGAGGCGATCCAGAAATTCGAAGCATCGAGGCCCGCGCTCGTGCTGCTCGACGTCATGCTCCCGAAGATCTCGGGCATCGATGTCTGCCGCGAGCTGCGCGCCCGCTCACGCGTCCCGATCATCATGGTCACGGCGCGCAACGCCGAGATCGACGCGGTCGTCGGACTCGAGGTCGGTGCCGACGACTACGTCACCAAGCCGTTCCGGCTCCGGGAGTTGATCGCGCGGGTGCGGGCGTCGCTGCGCCGCGTGCCGGCCGGCGACGAGGACATCGCCGCGCCGGATGTGATCGAGGTCGGCGATGTACGGCTCGACATCGGCCGCCACGAGGTCTACGTGCGCGGCGAAGCCGTAGCCCTCCCGCTCAAGGAGTTCGAGCTGCTCGAGCTGCTGATGGCGAACGCGGGCCGGGTGCTGACTCGCGACGTGCTGATCGACCGCGTGTGGGGACCGAACTACTTTGGCGACACGAAGACGCTCGACGTGCACGTGAAGCGACTGCGGTCGAAGATCGAGTCCGATCCGACGAACCCGGCGCGCATCATCACCGTACGTGGCGTGGGATACCGCTATGAGCGCGTCGCCGCCCGGGTGACCACCTAGGCGCCGCCGGGAAGGTTGTTCGAGCGACGACTTGCGCGTCACTCGTCGTCAATCTGCCGTTCACCTGGCACTCCTACAGTTCGGGGGCGACGGAAGCCCGCGCCGACGAATCCCCCCGAGGACCTGATGATCAGCGGACCCGGCGAACTCGCCGTAATGGACGTCGACGACGTCCCGACGACGCCCCAGGTCCACCCAACCACCGGAGACCGGATCTTCCGGGGCCTCTCGACCGCCGCCGCTTCGGTGAGCCTGATCATCGTCGGCGCCACGCTGGTGTTCTTGATCCTGCGCTCCCGGCCCGCCTTCCGGTCGTCGGGGATCATCGACTTCTTCACGAAGAGCGTGTGGAATCCCGACACCGGCCACTTCGGCGTGCTCGGCCTGCTGGAGGGCACGCTCGTCATCGCTGCGATCGCGATGGTGATCGCCGTCCCCCTCGGGGTCGCGATGGCACTTTTCATCAACGAGTACGCCTCACCGAGGCTCCGCGGCCCCCTCACGTCGACCGTCGACCTGTTGGCCGCGCTGCCGAGCTTGCTGTTCGGCATCTGGGGCCTGCTCGCCTTGCAGAGTCACCTCACGCCTGTCGCCTCCTTCCTCGGCCATCACTTCTCGGCCGTCCCCTTCCTCAGGATCCGCTTGGGTGACGGCCTCGTGCAGTCCAGCTTCATCGCGGGATGCGTCGTCGCGATCATGATCCTGCCGATCATCACTTCGGTCACCCGCGACGTCATGGCGCAGGTGCCGCGCGAACAGTGCGAGGGTGCGCTGGCGCTGGGCGGCACGCGCTGGGGGATGATCCGGGAGGTCATCCTGCCGTTCGCGCGTGGCGGCATCGTCGGCGCGTCGCTGCTCGGCTTCGGGCGCGCGCTCGGCGAGACCATCGCGGTCGCGTTGCTCATCAGCCCGCAGATCGACTTCAACTCGCACATCTTCAAGACCGGCGGCGCGTCGGTGGCCGCGTACATCGCGATCCACTTCGGCGAGGCCGGTCCGCTCGAACGCAGCGGCCTCGTCGCGGCCGGGCTCGCGCTGTTCCTGCTGACGCTCGCCGTCAACCTCGGGGCTCGCTTCATCGTCGTACGGAAGACGGTGAAGTGAGTACCGGCACGCCCCTCGACGAGGACGTGGCCCAGACCACACCGAGCCCGCGCCGCTCGTTCCGGCGCGTCACCAAGCGCGGCGGTCGACCGCCACGGTCGAGTCGCATAAAGGCGCAACAGCGACGCGCGCTCGCGCTACAGATCGCCGGAGGGATCATCGTCGCCGTGGGCGCGGCGATGCTCGCGTCGTCCGCGCTCGGCGTCACCGGCCCCATCGCGATCACCGTCGTCGCATACCTCGGATTCGTCGCGGCGATCGCGCTGTCGGAGTTCGTGAGATCGGCGCGGACCGTCGATGAGATCGACCTCACCGACGAGGGGGTGCCGGCGGTCGCCAAGGTCGACGAGCCGCCAGTGATCCTCCGCGCCGTACCCGACGACGCGCCCGACGTGCCGATCCGCCGGCGCAAGGTGACCGGCGCGGATGTTGCCGAAGTGGTCGTCGCCGCGGTCGCGGCGGCCGCCTTCGCCGAGCTCCTGCGCATCTTCCTGCACATGCAGAGTCTCGTCGGCTTCGCGATCTGGTGGTATGTCGCGTTCGTCGCGGTCTACTTCCTGCTCGCGCGCGACCGGTCGGACGTGGAGACCGCGCTCGACCGGCTGGTGACCATGCTCGTGGTCTCGACGGGTCTGCTCGTGTGCGCGGTCCTCATGTGGATGATCGCGTTCATCGTCATCAAGGGCGCCCGCTTCTTCTCGTGGACGTTCTTCACCGAGGACCTGAGCAAGACCGGACCCTTGACGCCCGGCGGGGGCGCGAAGCACGCGATCATCGGAACGCTCGAGCAGGTCGGCATCGCGACCATCGTTGTGGTGCCCATCGGCATCCTCACAGCCGTGTACCTGCACGAAGTGCGGGGCCGGCTCGCGACGGTCGTGCGGTTCATCGTCGATGCGATGAGCGGCCTGCCGAGCATCGTGGCCGGCCTCCTCGTGTTCACGGTGTTGGTGCAACAGCACGGATTCTCGGGACTGGCCGGCTCAGTCGCGCTCGTGATCCTGATGCTGCCGACGATGACGCGGGCGTCGGAGGAGATCCTGCGAACGGTTCCGAACTCGTTACGCGAAGGTGCGCTGGCGCTCGGCGCGCCACAGTGGCGACTCGTGCAGCGTGTGGTGCTGCCGACCGCCATCGCCGGCCTGATGACCGCGATGCTGCTGGCGATCGCGCGCGCGATCGGCGAAACCGCGCCGATGCTACTTACGGCCTTCGGCGCGGACTCGACCAACGTCAATCCGACCAGAGGACCTCAGTCCGACCTTCCGCTGTTCGTGTGGAAGCTCATCCGCCAGCCCAACCAGACCGACATCGCTCGGGCGTTCACCGGTGCGCTCGTGCTGGTGCTGCTCGTGTTCATCCTCTTCGTCTCCGCCCGCCTCGTCACGAGGCGCGCGACCAAAAAGCTCGGGAGAGCCCGATGACGATCACCTCGGAGTCCGCCGTCAAGCCCGTGGCCGTCGCCGGCGACTCCTCCAATCCCGCGACGCTCCTCGCGACGAACGTCAGCGCGTGGTTCAACAAGCGCAAGGTGCTCGAGCGCTGCTCCCTCTCGATGGAAGCGCGCCGTGTCACCGCGCTCATCGGGCCGTCGGGCTGCGGCAAGTCGACGTTCCTGCGCATCCTGAACCGGATGCACGAGGTCATCCCGGGCGCGCAGGTCGCGGGCAGCATCACCCTGGAAGGCACCGACATCTATGGCGGAAGCCTCAGCGCAACCCAGGTGCGGACCCGGATCGGCATGGTGTTCCAGAAGCCGAACCCGTTCCCGGCGATGTCGATCGGCGAGAACGTCCTCGCCGGGCTGAAACTCTCGCGCACGGGGGTGTCCGACCGAGCCGCGCTCGTCGAGGAGTGCTTGACCCGCGCCGGCATGTGGGACGAGGTCAAGGACCGCCTCAACGAAGGCGGGATGTCGCTCTCGGGCGGGCAACAGCAACGGTTGTGCATCGCGCGCGCGCTGGCCGTACGGCCGCAGGTGCTGTTGATGGACGAGCCGTGCTCGGCGCTCGATCCGATCTCGACCCGGGTCGTCGAAGAGACGATCGCGGAGCTCGCCCCTCAGATCACCATCGTGATCGTGACGCACAACATGCAGCAGGCCCTACGCGTCTCGCACCAGTGCGCCTTCTTCCTCGTCGAGGACCAGGGTGCGCCGGGTCGCATCATCGAGGTGGGCGAGACGAAGAAGATGTTCGAGGATCCCGACGACCCGCGAACTCTCGACTACGTGACGGGCCGGTTCGGCTGATGCGGCGTCGTGTCACCCTGACTCTGCGGGCGCTCGCGGCGGCGTTCGTCGCGTGCGCCACCCTCGCGCACGCGGCGACCGCGGCGTACGCGAGCGCGTCGATCCTCGGCGGCGGTTCGGGCTTCGCGGCGCTCGAGATCGACCAGTGGCGCGCCGACACGGCAAGGAGCCCGTTCAACCTGACCGTGAACTACGTCGCGCAGGGATCATCCTTCGGCCGCGCGCAATTCGCCGCCGGCACCTTCGATTACGGCGCGTCCGACATCCAGTACGTCGAAGGTGAGATACCCACACTTACGGGCAACGGTGGCCGGTGCCACGGCAAGTCGCTGAGCGCTTGCTTCGTGTACGTGCCGGTGAGCGCGGGCGGCGTCTCGTTCATGTACAACCTGCTCGACGCGAACGGGAATCGGGTCTCGAATCTCAAGCTCACCGAGAATGCGGTCTGCAAGATCTTCACCGGCCAGATCACGAAGTGGAACGACCCAGCGATCGTCGCGACGAACCCGAGCTTCGCCAACTTCAACCGTGACATCACGCCGGTCATCCGCGCCGACGGTGCGGGCGAGAGCTACGTGTTCTCTGAGTTCTGCATCGCCGACGCGCCGAGCGTGTGGCGAGCGTTCATCACCAGCGAGAAAGCAGGCGCCGGCGCCGACAGCCTGAGTGGCGAGTTCCTGTCGGGCCTCCCGACGTCGCAGTGGCCGCAGCAGTGGGGCCACTCGGTTCCGATCGCGTACGCCGACGGCACCGCGAATTACGTGGCCGATCCCGGTGGCGGGGCCAACTCGATCACCTACGTCGCCGCGAGCTACGCGAAGGTGCGCCAGTTCCCGGTCGCGTCGGTTCAGAACGCGGCGGGTGTGTTCACCCAGCCCGACGAGGACAACGTCACCACCGCGCTCGGGTACGCGACGCCGCGTGGCAACGGCACGTTCCAGCTCGCGTACAGCGGCGCCGATCCGCACGCGTACTTCCCGTCGACGTACTCCTATGTGCTCGCGCAGACGACCGGGTTCGACCGGAGCAAGGGCGCGGCGCTCGGTCAGTTCCTCTGCTACGCGGTCAGTGAGGGCCAGGTCGACGCGGTTCCGCTCCGTTACGCCCGGCTGTCCACTCCACTCGTGAACATCGCGATCGATGCGATCGCGCAGATACCCGGGGCGCCGTCCAAACAGAACTGCTTCGTCCAGGGCGCGCCGCCGCCGCCGGCCCCGCCGAAGGTCTTGGGCGGCGGGAGCGGCTTCGTCACCGGCCCTGGCGGCGTTCCCCTTGCGGGCGCCGGCGGATCAAACAGCGGGACGTCGAGCTCCGCCGGCTCCGGATCGAATGCGTCGCTCGGATCGGCGGCGGGCAGCAGTGCCGGCAAGAACGCGGGCAAGATCGCAGCCGCGCGCGCCGCTCGCATCGCCGCGGGGCTGGCCGGCGGCGGCTACGTGACGACGACGACCGTCGACCAGCAGGCGCTGAACGACGCGGAGCTCGCACGCGCCGCGCAACTGCATCAACCGGGCTCGGGTGGCACCCCGACCGTTTGGATCCTGCTCGCGGGCCTGGCCGCGGCCTGGGCCGCGAGCGTGCTGCTGAGCCGGAAGCGGTCGGCATCATGACTACGCGAAGGCGGCATGGCATCAAGCGGTTCCTGGGGCGGCTCGTGCCGGCCGCGCTCGCGGGCGCGGTCGTGACGATGCTCTTCGCGCCGAGCTCTCAGGCGATCGTGCTGCAAACCTCCTACGTGTCGCTACGCGGTGAAGGCGCGTGGAGCGTGGCGCGGGAGTTGGTGCCCTGGCAGGACCAGCTCGCGACCGCGAAATCGTCGATCGACCTCAGTTACGCGTCTCGAGGCTCGTACTTCGGACGGACCGACTTTCTCGCCGGTGGCTCCGACTTCGCCATCTCCGGGGTGCCGTTCTCCGCCGCGCAGCTCGCGGCGGCCAAGATGAAGGCCTCCGACCTGATCGACGTTCCGATCGACGTCGCCACTCTGGCGATCTTCGTCGAGCCGCCGCCGAACGGGTTCAGCGGCATCACCCAGATCTGCGACCCCGACGACCCGAGCACCTGGGCGGCCGTCGGCGTGACCGACGAAGACGGCTGCGTCGTTCGCCAGCAGCTGTCGGATCCCATCGGGATCCCCAACCGCAATCTCGCGGCGATGCTCATGGGTGTTGCGTCGATCCCCGGCGACCCGACCGTAGGCGAGTGGAACGACCCGAGCATCCTGCAGGCGCTGGGAGTCGGCCAGCTCGACGTCGGGATCGACAACGCCGCCCAGCCGGGAATCGCCGGACGCTCCGATCCCGACGAGATCAACTACTACCTGCAGCAGTTCGTGCAGACGACGCAGCCGGCTGTTTGGAGCGCGGTGAAGTCGATCTACTCGAACGCGGTGTGGGATCCGATCAGCGAGTACATCCCGGTCCCGGCGGGCGTGACTCGTGACGGCGCCGAGCAACAGCTCGACCAGCTGTCCGGAGCCGGCGGAGGAGTGGGAAACACGTCGTCGATCCAAGGCGGGCTCGCGCCCGCGCCGCCGTCGACACTCGAGTCGTTCCGCTCGACCTATCCGGGGATCGCGCTCGGCGCGTCTGGCCACCTCACGATCGGGGCGATGCAGAACGCGAACGGCGACTGGGTCGCGCCGACACCCGCATCCATCGACGCCGCCGTCGACGCGGGCGGCGACACGCCGCTGTACGCGCTCACCCACAGGGTGGCGGGTGCGTACCCGCTCGTGTGGGTGGATCACCTGTACGCGCGGGCCCACGGGTTGTCGATCCAGCAGACCGAAGGTCTCGCGATGCTGATCCGCTACCTCGCGACCACCGGGCAGGAAACGACCGCCGACGTCGGTGAAGGTCAGCTCTCCCCCGCGCTGCGGGCGCAGGCGCTGCACGCGGCGGACCAGCTCGTCATGTCCGATTGCCAGGGTTCGGATCGCGAGGTGGTCGTGAGCTCCGATCCCGGCCCGCTCGCGCCCGCTTCTGCCCAGGCAATGCAGTCGATCGGCACGATGGCGCATTGTGTGCCCGCTCCCGGTGCGCCGACTACCACGACGATCTCGTCGACCACGACGACGTTCCCGGTCAGTCCGTTGCCGAGCCCGGGCAGCGGTTCGACCGCTTCGGGGGAAACCGTGGGATCGGATAGTTCCGGCGCGGGGCTCACCGGATCCGATATCGCCGGAAGCGGCGGTGCGATCAGCTCGGTTGGAGGTTCGTCGGGCACGCCCGGATCGACCGGAACCGTGTCAGCTCCGGGCGTTGCGCGGGCCCGCGCCGGCCCGGCGCCGCTGGCGACCTTGCTGACTGCGAGCAAGCTGCCGTTGCCCGCGCCCACCGGGACCCCCGGTGGCGACCGGCTCGCGACGTTCCTGCTCGGCGCGGCGCTGTATCTGATCGCGCGCAAGCCGGTCGGCCGCATGATCCACAAGATCGCCCCGTGACGATGCTGGATTCACCTCCCGAGACGCGGACCGAGGCGGACACCGAGGAGCCGAGCGCCGAACGCCCCTCGCCCGCGAGGGTGCGCACCACTGCGCGCCGGTCGGCGACGATCGCGGTGGTCGCGCTGATGGTCCTCGTGGTCTCGTGGGCCGCGTTCGAGTTGTTCGAGGGCCCGGTCGCCCAGGCGTGGAACCACTCCCGCCAGAACCAGTTGGCCGCGCAGCTCATCGCGACGCGCCCGCACACCGGCACGGGCGCCGCGATCGCGGTGCTCCAGGCTCCCAACATCGGGCTGAACGTGGTTGTCAGCGAGGGCGACTCGCCGCAGCAGCTACGCAACGGTCCCGGACATCGCGTGGGCACGCCCGTCCCCGGCGATGTCGGCAACAGCGTGATCGTCGGGCACCGCACCGGCTGGGGAGGTCCGCTGCGGGACACCGCCGATCTGAAAGTGGGCCAGGACCTCGTCGTGCAGACTGTCAACCCGCAGCGGGACGCGGTGTTCAAGATCGTGTCGCTGCAGCGCGTCGATGCCGGCGACGTCACACCGTTCGCGCCGTCGACCGACCGTCGTTTGACGATCGTCACGGGTACCGGCGGCCAGTTCTCCGATCGCCGCCTGGTAATCACCGCGGTCTCGGGCAAGGTCGGGAAGGTACTCGCGCCCGAACCGGGCACGCGCGCAACCACCTCCGCAGGCTCGCGACTCTGGAACGCGAGCATGTTGCTCGCGTTCTTGGCCTTCGCCGCGGGTTGTCTGATGGCGTTCGCGCTGCGGCGCCGCTACCGGCCGGGGGTAGTCACCGTGACCGTCGCGCCGCTGTTCGCGCTCGGGCTGCTCGGCCTGTTGATGAGCCTCGACCTGTTCCTCCCCGCGCTCCGATGAGTCAGTTGTCCATCCGAACGACGAATGTGATCGGTCCATGACATACGAGTCCCCGCGACATCAACGTTCACGCGCGCCTTTTCGTCCGCCGCGAGCCGGGCTGACGGCATTCGTCGTGCTGGCGGTGGCGCTCGCCGTCACGGCACTGGGCGCCCCGGTGGGCGGCGCGGCGACGCGCATCACCGAACCGAGCGGCACGTATCACGTCACGTTCGACGCGCAGGGGAAGCCGCTTCCGGTCACGATCGTGGCCAAGGGATTCCCGCCCCAGACCCAGATCTTCGTCGAACAGTGCAATGCCCGCAAACCGAGCGACCCCGGTTGGTCGCCGGCGATCGACTGTGACGACGGCGGTGCGCCCGCTCCGGCGATCTCGGACGCTCAGGGTACGGCTCGTTTCCCCGCAGAAGATCGCAATCATTCGTTCCTTCCGGTCATGGGCGCGAGCCCCTCGAATCTGTTCAACTGCATCGCACCCGACGCCGCGCAGCCCAACAACGACCTCAACACCTTCACCACCTGTCAGATACGCGTCTCCACGAACAACGCGACGGCAACCGACGACCAGGTCTTCGCGACCCTGGTGTTCGGCGGGAGCACTTCCGGGAGCGGTTCCGGCTCGGCGATCGTGGTCGTGCTGCTGGTGGCGGTGTTCGTGATCGCGCTGGCGCTCGGCGGCTACTTCTGGCTCCGGCGGCGGCGACCGGCCTCAGCCCGGGTGCGCTGAACCGCCGTACGTGCGCGAACGCCTTGCAGAGCCCGGGTGAACGGATTGCCAACCTCCGTCGAACTCGTGCGGTGCGCGTTGTGGCTGCGGGCGCCGTCTGCCTTTAATCGCCCTCGTGGTCTCGCCTCGTGGTCTGCACCAGAGAAGTCGGTATGTGCGTTGTGGTTCCCGCACATGTCACCAGCCGGCTGCCCCTGCCGCCGGCGAGTTCGGCCCCTCGAACGTCGCGGCGCTGCCGTGAGACGCAACCCCCAACGGGTGTCGCACACCCACGAACGGAGGACGAAGTGAGAAAGTTCTGGAAGCTGGCGACCGCGGCCGGTGCCGCAGTCGTCGTGGCGACGATGGCGGGCGCCGGCGCCGCCGGGGCGATCACCGCGCCTCCGGCCGGGTACGGCTTCGACGGCCATCCGGACGTGATCGTGGGCGGCGGGTCGGACACGACCGCCAAGATGATGCTCACGATCACCGACCTCTACAACGGGTCCGCGATCAACAACGGCTGCCACCACTCGGGGAACGCCACGGCGACGACGGTGACGACGGTCGCGAACCCGCCCGGTCCGCCGAGTGGCAACGGTGTGTTCCAGAACGCGTGTGACAACACGGACGAGCCGTTCAACCTCTCGAACTGGGACGGCGACACCGTCTCGCAAGCGAACCCGACCGGTTCCGGTTCGGGCCGCAACGCGCTCGAAGGAGTGAACCTCGGCCACGCTGAGGGCTCGGTCAACGCTCTCTCGAACCCGGGTACGACCAACGCGAGTGTGGTCTTCCATGCCGGCTCGGCGATGGTGAGCGACACTTCGATCACCACCGGTGACCAAGGCAAGCTGGTGACCGTCTCGGGCGACGCCAACGTGCCCCAGCCGGTGTACGTCGGCACGGTTACGGCCGGTGCGAGCTTCCTGCTGTCGGCCAGCCAGACCGCACAGAAGGACGACCCGTACCTGGGCGGCAGCGACTCCGCCGCGGAAACCATCACCCTGTCCAAGTACGGCTGCCTCCCCGCCGGACCGACGGGTGGACCGGTGTACGACTTCGGCCGTTCTTCGAGCGTTGCCGGTGGCAACAGCGGCTGCTCGTACTCGGCCGACTCCACGCTGACGGAGCTCGGCGGCACGACGTTCTGGGGCTACGCCCACGACAGCGTCGAGGTCTACGGCTTCAACGGCAACGGTCAGAAGCTGAACGCGCTCTCCAACCTGACCGCGAACCAGCTCGACGACATCTGGAGCGACCACGACGGCACCAACAACGGTCCGTTGTGCCCCGGCTCGGCGACCAAGCACTTCATGACCTGGGGTCAGCTCGACTCGACGCAGTGGCCGTCCAGTGATCCGTACTTCGCGGCGCCCATCGTGCCATGGAAGATGAACACGGGCTCCGGGACCTACGGCACCTTCAAGAGCTACGTCCAGGGTGCCACGAGCCCGAAGGACGGCGCGTTCGACCCGAGCAGCAACTCGCTCGACCCGTGCGCACGGACTCTCGCCGGTGGCTCGACACCCACGAACGGGTCGACGTTCCCGCTGGAGAACGACATCAAGCCGCTGCTCCAGACCCCGGCCGCCGAGGGCTCGGCGCTGAGCAGCACTCCGTCGTCGATCGACAACCCGCAGAACTGGATCAACTGGGCCAGCTTCGGCGTGTTCTCGGCGTTCCCGTACACGTCGGCGCAGACCATCTCGAGCACCACGTACACCGCGTTCGCAGCCGCGATCAACGGTGTGCTCCCGAGCACCAGCCTGACCAGCTCCTACGCGATCCAGCGGATCCTGTGGCACGTGACCCGCAAGGGTGACGCGGACTGCCCGGGTGTCATCACCTCCGGCAAGCGCGTCTGCGACTTCACCGGCCAGCCCGGACCACTGATCACCGGAACGACGCACGATCTGAACGTCACCGGTGGGACGACCGGCCCGAGCGGTGCAGTTCGTGAGTTCACGCGGTTCATCTGCCGCCAGAACGCGACCCAACAGGGTCTCGACCCGTTCACCGGCAAGAACTACGACGCCGAGATCACCGGGGCGATCGTGGGAGCCGGGTTCACGATTGTTCCGGCGACGTCCCGCACCGGCGGCACCCGTTGCGACGTGCAGACCTGACGAATTTGGCAAACCTGACGAACAGGCAAACCCTACGAACTGAAAGGCAATGCAGCAGGGTCACGCCGGATCGCTTTGATCAGGTGTGATGAATAGAGCGGCGGGGGTCGTCCGGTCGAGTACCGGGCGGCCCTCACGCTGTCTCTGGTAGATCCGGCTGGCCTCGGCTGATATATATCCACTTCGGGCGGCACGAACCGTTGTCCCGCTTCGATTCCATACGGATGCGGAGATCTCGTTCTCACGGAAGGCAGACGTCGAATGCGCATTCCCAAGCCGCACAACTCAGTCGCCTACCGTCGAGTCTCGGTGGCAGCGATCGTCGCCACGGCCTGCGTGTTGGCCCTTGCGGGCATTGCGTTCGCGGCGACGGCGATCACGACTCCGTCGGCGAGCCCGTTCGTGATTCCGACTGATGGTGCGGGGAATCCGTTGCCGTTCACGATTGTCGCGACGGGTTACGCGCCGAGCACGAACGTGTACGCGGAGGTTTGTGACGGGGTTCCGCACACTGATCCGAGTTGGGATCCGACGATCGATTGTGACAATGGGGCGTCGAACCCGCCGGTGATCACGGATTCGTTGGGGACGGCGACGTTCACTGCGCCGGGCCCGAAGGAATTCGATCCGGTGAAGGGTGAGCAGCCGACGGGCGTGTTCAATTGCATTGGTTTGAACGATCCGCCGTCGGACAATGGGTTGCCGGACTGGACCAACTGCCAGCTGAAGATCTCTTCGAGTAATACGGGTCCGACGGGTGACCAGGCGTTCCTGACGCTCGTATATCCGGACACGCCGACCGCGACCACGACCACGACCACCTCGACCTCCACGTCGACGACTTCCACGTCCACGTCGACGTCGAGCACCACGAGCACGTCCACATCGACGTCCACGACCTCGACGACGGTACCGACCACAACCACTACGACGACCACGACGATGCCGCCGACGACGACGACATCCACGACCACCTCGACGACGACCACCGCGCCCACGACGACGACTTCGACGTCGACGTCGACGAGCACCACCTCCACGTCGACCACCACGACGTCTTCATCGACGACCTCCACGACGATGAAGCCGACGACCACGACGTCTTCATCGACGACCTCCACGACGATGAAGCCGACGACCACGACGTCTTCGTCGACGACCTCCACGACGATGAAGCCGACCACCACCACCACGTCCGTGCCGCGGAACTGTGACGACGATCACCACGGTGGGGATCACGATGGGGATCACGGCGGGGATCATCGCTGGGACCACGGTCACCCGTTCTTCTTCTTCGGCGGTCACGAGTTCTTCTTCGGTGGTCACGGCGACCACCACCCGTGCCCGCCTCCTCCGCCGCCCCCGCCGCCTCCGCCGCCCCCGCCCCACTGCACTCCCGGCTCGGGCTGGCCCGGCCACGACGGTCACCCGGCGATCTGCCCCGCGCACTTCCCCGTTCCGTGTCCCCCCGCGAGCACGCGCGTCGTCAGTATCCATGCGTCGACGATCTCGGCGAATTTGCCGAACTCGCACAACTCCGCGGCGCATACGTGGCCGATGGTCCTGGCTTTCATGACGATCGGGGCGGCCGGCGCCGGATTCGTCTTGCGGCGTCGATTCGAACTGTGAGCGCAGCGGCGAGCAAGCGATGAAGCTTCTCGCTGCGCGGATCGCTGCTCTGGGGTTGCTCGTGACCGCGGTGGTGCTGTCGAGTGCCAGCGCGGCCACCGCGACGGCAATCGTGCAGCCCGGCGGGGTCGAGACCGTCGTCGCGAACGCGCCGATGACCGTCGTCGCGACGGGCTTTCGGCCCGCGAGCCCGGTCTTCGTAGAACAGTGCGACGGTCTCCCGCCGACGACGCAGAACTGGTCGCCGACGATCGACTGTGACAACGGGGCCTCGCCGCCCCCCGCGATCTCCGACTCGCAGGGCCAGGCGTCGTTTCCCGCGGCCGAGCCCGACCGTGCCTTTCGCCCGTTCCAAGGAGAGAGCCCGTCGGGCCTGTTCAACTGCGTAGCGCCCGGTGCCGCGAAGCCGGCCAACACACTCGCGACGTTCACGAACTGCCAGGTACGGGTCTCGAGCAACAACGCGAGCGCGACCGACGATCAGGTATTCAGGCCCATCGTCCTGTCGGGCCGATCCGTGCCGCTTCCCGAACCGACCACCTCGACGACCGAACCCGCGTCAAAGCCGACCCGGGCGGCCGGGCCGCCGAATCGCTCTGCGGGCGTGCCGGCGCGGCCGGCGGCCAAGAGTTCGCACGCCGTGGGCGCGACCACCACGACTATCGAGCGCCTCGGCTCCGTGGCGGTAGGCGTCGCGAGCGTCTCTCCCGCGGCCTCCCGGTCGAGTCGTCGGGGCGCGGGCCTTCTGGCCGTGTCGAACGCCGGCGTCGGCGCCGGCTATCTCGTCGTCCTCGCCGGACTGCTCACTGCCGTCTATTCGGGGATCGCGCCGCGACGGCGCCGGGTGAAGCCCGGTGAGCCCTCGGTTACAGGAAGTGGGACCACGGGTGAACGGTGATGAAACTCGCCGCAAAGACCCACCGTCTGGCTTGGCCTGATTACTCGGCGCGCGCGTCAATGTCGGAGTCGTGAACGATCCGGGACGAGATAAAGGAACCGGTTGAGGATGCGCGGGCATGGGCGGCGTGTAGCAGCGGGGATCGCGCTTGCCGCGATCGTGGTGCTGGGATTCGCGGGCATTGCGTTCGCGGCGACGGCGATCACGACTCCGTCGGCGAGCCCGTTCGTGATTCCGACTGATGGTGCGGGGAATCCGTTGCCGTTCACGATTGTCGCGACGGGTTACGCGCCGAGCA
>Ga0335083_10003822_pt1 | contig 19369 bp, 14 predicted proteins | sample Lox_Sample_42_FD_206716 | JGI IMG/M metagenome (GOLD analysis project Ga0335083, IMG submission 206716) | Soil microbial communities from Loxahatchee National Wildlife Refuge, Florida, United States - Lox_Sample_4.2 | ecosystem: Environmental > Terrestrial > Soil > Wetlands | place: USA...
AGGTTCTGCGTCAGCGACTGCACGAACATGTCGGAGCGCGCCATCAGCGCTTTCACCAGATCCTGCGGGCCGGAGATCGGCGTGCCATCAGGCAAGACGCCCGACGAATCGATCCTGGTGCCGGTTTCGGGATCGATGACGTGGAACTGCCCCAGCGTATTGAAGTTCTCCAGCGCCATGCCGAGTGGATCCATCACGCCGTGGCAGCCCATGCACATCGGCTTGGAACGATGTTGCTCGAGACGTTCGCGCACCGTTTGGGGCGGACGGCCGAAGCCGTTTTCCTTCAGCGCTTCCACGCCCGGCGGCGGTGAAGCCGGCGGCGTGCCGAGCAGACGATCGAGAATCCACGAGCCGCGCAATACCGGCGATGTGCGGTTGGGGTTGGCCGTCAGCAGCAGGATCGCACCCTTGCCGAGCAGACCGCGGCGGTTGGGGTCATCCAGATGCACTCTGCGCATCTTGCTGCCTTTGACGTCTTCGATGCCGTAGATCATGGCCAGGCGTTCGTTGAGGAAGGTGTAATCGGCGTCGAGCAGCCTGGTGACGCTCTGGTCGCTGCGCAGCACGCTGTCGACGAACAGGTTGAGTTCTTCCCGCATCAGCGGGCGTACGTCGAGTCGACCGCTGGCGAAACGGAATTGGCCGGCATTCGGCGTGATTTCGTCGAACTTGGCCATGTTGAGCCACTGGCCGGCGAAGTCGGTGATCAGGGTCTTGGCGCGTTCATCCTTCAGCATGCGCGAAACCTGGGCTCGCAGCACCTTGGGCTCGTGCAGCTGGCCTTTGTGCGCCATCAGCAACAGTTCGTCATCGGGCACGGTGCTCCACAGGAAGAACGACAGGCGTGACGCCAGCTCGAAATCGTTCAGTGCCAGTGCGGTTTTGCCTTCGTTACCGGTTTCGGCGCGATACAGAAAATGCGGGCTCACGAGGATGGCGCTGAGCGCTTCCTGAATGCCGGTTTCGAAATCAGATTTGGCGCGGCTCTTCTGGTAGAACGCCATCAGTTCCGTGGTGTCCTGTTCCGTAAGCGGACGGCGGAAGGCGCGTTCGGCCATGTGAGTGACGATCTCAGCGGCGCACTTCGGTTCGTCGGCCTTTTCCTTCGGATAGCACACGAAGATGTGTTTGCGCGATTCCGAATCGCTCATGCCGGTGACCGACAGCGGGCCGCGGATCTGCAACGCGTGCACCGCATGCAAGCGAGCCTGACCGCCTTCGAGCGCGTTGGCAGGCGTCAGCTCGTCGCTTTCGGCGAAGCTGCGCTGCAGGAAGGTAACTGTCACGTTGTGCTGGCCGGCAGTGGCGTGGAAGCGGATCTTGCGCAGGCGTTCGTTGATCTGCGCCACGGCGTCGTCCAGTACCTGGTCGATCCATTTATGGTCCTTCTCGCCGCCGATCACGGTGCGGAAGAATTCCTTGCCGTCGAGCAAGGCGATGACAGTGTTCTCGAATTCCATGTTCGGCACTTCGCGCGCGAGCGCCAGGTCGCCGATGGTCAGCTCGTACTCGCCGTCGGCGAGGAAGGTGTGTTCGACGCTGACACCGCCACGGGTGCCGAACGGCATGCCTTCGGTGTGGCGTTGCTGGGTGCCGGTGCCGTTGATGCCGCGCGGCGGCAACGAAATGATCATGTCGGCCACGTTGCCGTAGGTTTCCATGATCGGGATCGGGCGGCGGTCGCCGATGGCGTCATGCGCGATGGCGCGAGCGGCGGTCAGATACTGGTCGATGAAGGCGGGAGAGACCTGCAGCGCTTCGGCGTTGTTGTCGTAGCCGTTCTTCAGGTTGTCGACCGGCAGGTATTTGTCGGCCTTGATGTCGAGGCCGAGCAGGTCGTGCACGGCATTCTGGTATTCGCGACGGTTGAGGCGGTGCAGCGGCACGCGTCCGGCCACTTGCTCGTTGCCGGCGGCCTTGTCGATGGTGGTTTCGATCCAGTTGGCCAAGGCGGTGATTTCGGCCTGCGGTGGGCGATCGTTGCCCGGGGGCGGCATCAGGCCGCCGCGCAGTTTGCGGATGGCGGCTTCGAAGGTTTGCGCCTGCGGCACCACCTGGTCGGGAGCCATGGTGTCGAACGCGACTTTGCCGGCCCAGTCATCGGTGTTATGACATTTAACGCAGTAGGTTTCGATCGTGTGCCACTGGGCCTTGCCGTCGTCGGCTGCGCTGGCTCCGGCGGCGGTCATGCCACCAATGACCAACACGACCGCAGCTTTTATGCTGCTGTTCTTCATGCGAATTCCCCTTAAAGTGTGACGTCCGTACCCAGTATAAACCGAGTTGGCGCCGCACAGCAGGCCCGGCGTGGGCTTCCACGATCCTTGCGATTTTGCAGTAGGGAGGCCAGCGGCCAGTGCTCTATACTCCGGCGCAGTGGTCCAAGGGCGGGAATGACAACCGCCCGCCGCCATGCACCAATCTGCTCTCAACCAACAATCCGCACTATTTCAGAGGAATCAAGACATGCAACGTCGCCTTGCCGCCACCCTGTTCGCCCTGGCCTTCGGGGCTACCGCCCATGCTGCCAATGTACCGGAATACGTGACCATCAAAATGCAGATCGATGTCGCCAAACCGGCGGCCGAGGTCTGGGCCAAGGTGGGGAACTATTGCGATATCGGTAAATGGGCCAAGGGACTGGATTGCGCCATCGTCTCGGGTGACGGCGGCATCGGCACCGTGCGCTCGCTGGGTGGCGGTCGCATCAAGGAAATCCTGGTCGGCAAGACTGATTTGTCCTACGGCTACGATCAACCGGTGGTCGAAGGCAAGTTCTATGACCAGTACCACGGCTACCTGGAAGCCAAGCCGGTGACTGCCACCACTTCCAAGCTGCTTTATACGTTGATGATCGACGAGTCCGACAAGGCTGACCAGGCCGCCAAAGACGCTGACGTCACTCGCCGCCGCACCCAGTTCGAAGGTCTGCTCAAGGTCATGAAGGAAATGGCCGAGGCCAAGTAAGCTCCTGATGCTGGCCGGATCCGACCTGCTGTTCGTTTACGGCAGCCTCTGCAGCGGCAGCGGCCACCCGATGGCGGCAAGGTTGGCGGCGGCAGCCAAGCTGATCGGGGCCGGCAGGTTCCAGGGCTGTCTGTACCGCATCGACTGGTATCCGGGCGCAGTGGCGTCCGATCATGCCGATGACGGTATCGACGGCGAGGTTTACCGCATGGACGCACCGGAGCTCACGCTGCCCTTGCTCGATGCTTATGAGGAAACCGGTCCTGGTTTTGCCGAACCGGCCGAATTCCGCCGCGAATTGCAGCCAGTAAGGCTCGAGACCGGTGAAACGTTGCAGTGCTGGCTGTATTTGTACAACCGGCCGCTGGATGGGAAGCCACAGATTCGGCCGGAGAGCCCGCTGATTGCCGCTGGCATTCCGCCGGTCAAAACCGAAATGTGAAGCAGTTGCTGGATTTGCCGCAGGGCTGGGCTATAGTCGTCTCAGTCAGCGCTGCGGACCCGAGTCGTGCGCCGTATCCGCTTCCCAGGAAAACCACCGCATGAAACTGTCCATCGTCATCCCGTGCTACAACGAGCAACATACCATTGCCTCGCTGGTGGCGGCGGTGAACGCAGCGCCGTATCCGGACAAGGAAATCATCATCGTCGATGACTGCTCGCGCGACGGCACCCATGCCGAGCTGGAAAAGCTGAAAGGTCAGGTGAGCCAGATCGTTTACCACAAGGTCAACCAGGGCAAGGGCGCCGCGCTGCGCACCGGCTTCCAGCACGCCACCGGCGACGTCGTCGTCATCCAGGATGCCGACCTTGAATACGATCCGAACGAATACGCGCTGCTGGTGGAGCCGATCGCGCAGGGCAAGGCCGATGTCGTCTACGGTTCGCGCTTCATGGGCGGCGCGCCGCACCGCGTGCTGTACTTCTGGCACAGCGTCGGCAACGCGGTGCTGACGCTGATGTCGAACATGTTCACCAACCTCAACCTGACCGACATGGAAACCTGCTACAAGGTGTTCCGGCGCGAAGTGATCCAGGCGATTCCGATCGAGGAAAACCGTTTTGGCTTCGAACCGGAGATCACCGCCAAGCTGTCGCGCATGAACCTGCGCATCTACGAAGTCGGCATCTCGTATTACGGCCGCACTTATGCCGAAGGCAAGAAGATAGGCTGGAAGGACGGCTTCCGCGCCATCTACTGCATCCTCAAATACAACCTGTTCCGCTGACACCGATGAGTGTCGCCCTGCCGATCAAACTGAAAGCGCCACTGTGGTGGCTGGCATTGTTGATCGTCTGTGCTGCCGGCGCGGCCACCGTGTGGTATGCCTCGGCCTGGGGGGTCGGGGTTTCACCCGATTCGGCCGAATATCTGGCTGGAGCGCGCCGCTTGCACTCGCTGGGCGACTTGTTCCGGCTGCCGACCCAGTGGCCGCCAGGCTATCCGATCCTGTTGAAACTGGCGTCGCTGTTCGGCGGCGATCTCTACGCGACGACGCGTGTACTGCAATGCCTGCTGATGGCCGGCAATCTCGCGGTCGCCATGTCGTTATTGCGCCATGTGATCGGGCGCGACAGCTTGCTGCCGATCGCCGGCGGGCTCGTGCTGGCGGCGAGCTATACGCTGTGGCAGGTGAACTTCTATGCCTGGTCAGAAGGACCTTTCGTGTTGTGCCAGCAGCTCAGCGCCCTGTGGTTGTTGCATGCCCTGGAGGCTCCGGTGGAACGTCGCTGGCTGTTCGCCGCGGCGGGCATGGCGGCATTGGCGCTGCTGTTCCGTTATGCCGGCGTTGCGTGGGTCGGTACCGCATCGTTACTGCTGCTGTTGCTGACGGCGGGCAACTGGCGCCAGCGGCTGCGGCCGGCGGTGACCTTCGGCGTTGTAGCCGTTGCGCCTTTCGCGGTGTGGATCGTCGCCAACAAGCTGGTCAGAAACGAAACCACCAATCGCCAGATGGTCATCCACTGGATAACGGGCAGCGATGCCTTGGCGCTGCTCAGGGAAATCACCTCGTGGTTCGGGTCGGCGCAGGGCTTGTTGCCGTTCGTGATCGGCGCCGGCCTGGTCTATGCAGTCTTGCGGTCGGCGCTGCGTAATTGGTCGCGGTTGCCGCAGCCACTGCGGTTGTTCGTGACGATCAGCGCCGCATACGTTGCGTGCTATACCTTGTTCATCGTTTTGTCCAAGTCGTTGTTTGACGCCTACATCCCTTTCGATGACCGCATCTTCGTCGTCGCCTGGCTGTTTGCCGTGCTGGCATTGACGGCGTGCGCGCTGCAGTTGTTCGTCACGGGAGAAAAACACCAACGCACGCTGGCCGTGCTGACGGTGCTTTTTTTCATCATCATCGGCGGCAGCCAGTTACTGCCCGTGATGAGCGCCGCGCGGCAACAGGGGATGGGATATTTGAGCGCCTACATGTCGCAGGTGTCGCCGGTGGGGCAATTGCGGCAGCTCACCGGCCGCATCGTCTATTCCAACGCGCCCGACTATCTGCGCATGACGACCGATTTCACCGCGCACGACTATCCCCGCAAATACGACCCTACCACGATGCTCGTCAATGCCGGCCTGCGGGATGAACTTGCGACGATGCAGCGCAACGTGCAGCGCGGCGACGCACTGATCGTGCATTATCAAGGCTTCGAATGGCGCGAGTATTTCCTGAGCAAGGAAGAACTGCTGCAGTTGGGTTACCAGGAAATCATCGAGGGCAACGGCGTCGACATACTCAGTTTTCCGGCGCAAGTGCCGGACAAGGCTGCCGCCGCTCAGTGAGACACCGGCCGGTTCAACACCGAGCCCAAGGCGGTATTTATCGCATCGGGGCCCAACTGCCGCCGGTAAAGTTCGCCGGAGGCCAGCGCGGCGCGCGCGAGCAGCGTGCGATCGTGCAGGTAGCGCAATACCGCCGCGTCGAGCGAACGCGGAGATTGCGGGTCGGTGTCGCACAGCAGCAGATCGCCGTCGGCACCGCAATAACGCTCGAGGCACGGCGTCCGCAGCGTGACAAAGGCTTTGGCGAGCGCGGCGTAGTAGTAAATCTTGTAGGGCAGCACGCGCTGTGTCTTGTCGGTGTGACCGAAGATGCCGAGGCAAAGATCGGCGTTGACGATGTGCTCCACCACGAACCCGGTGGCGAACAAGCCCTTGTGCCAGGTTACGTTGGAGCGCGGGTTGTCGCGCAGGAATCGTTCGAGTCGCCAGCCTTCCTGCCCGTCACCGATGATGACGAAGCGCAGTTCTGGTTCGTGGGCCAGGCGGGCGGCGGTGGCGAGTATGGTTTCGATGCCGTGCAGCGGCACCAACGACCCGAGAAACAGGCAGGTGAACGGTTTGCGCTCCGGCGTTGTCGCGGTAACTGGATCGGCATGCGAAGCGGGGCGCTGCAGCGGCGGAATCGACAACGGCACCACGTGGAAGCGCGCGCGCGGCAGTTGGAACAGGGCTGCATAGTAGTCGGCATTGTCGGCGGTATCGACCAGGATGCCGTCGGCGGCGGCGAACGCGCGGCGTTCGATGGCAAACAGCAGTCTTGCTTTCCAACTGCCGGGCGCGCACATGCCACGATCGACGACGGCGGTGTCGTACAGCGAGATGAAGGCATCGAGATAAATGACCGGCCGGTATTTGCCGGGCAGCAGCGCCACCAGTATTGCCAGCGCCGGTGCCGGATAGGCGATATAGACGATGTCGGTGCGGTGGGTCAGATAACGTGCGAACACGCTCAGGGTTCCCCAGCACAATTGCCAGATCCCGGCCAGCGCCGACAACGCATTGCGCCGGCGGATGCCCTGGTAGAAGCCGCCGGAACCGAGATCGTGGAGCAACAGTTGCACCTGGATGGAAGGCAACGCCGCTATCAACTGGATTTTATGTTTTACGTTGGGATACAAATCCGACACGCGGGTGACGCCCAGCACCGAGAGGGTCAGCATGGCGCCACCTTGGTGGGCGATACTGCCCGGCAATGACCGTCGTCAAATGAGTGGAGAGGTATGAAAGAGTTGGTCAGGCCAATCATCAAGTATCTGCGGCCTGTGATGCTGCTGGTGGCCTTGCTTGTCTTCATCCGCCTGCTGGTCAACCTCGGTGCGCGCGATTCGCTGGAAGTGGTTCGCGGCTTGTCGCCGTGGTGGGTGCTGGCCACGCTGGTTTCCATCATGCTCAATTTCATTTTCGCGGCCAGGCGATACCAGGTGCTTGTCGCCGGCGACCTGCCGTTCCTCAAAGTGTTCGAAACCATCATGGCGAGCTTCCTGCTCAACTACGCCTCCATGATACAGGGGCTGGGAATCGGCGCCAAAGTGGGAATGATGAAGGCCGACGGCATCGCGGCGTCGCGCTCGATCGCCGGCGTGATCACCGAGATCGTGTTCGATCTCGGTTTCTCGGTCGCGATGTGCGCGGTGTTTGCCGTCGTTGCCGATCATCCGGCCGACATCATCGGCAAGCTGCCGTCGCCCGGGCCGGTGTTGCTGGTGGGCTCGGTCATGCTGGCGGTGGCAGTGGCGGCCGGCGTGATGTTCCGGCAATTCCTGTCCGACGTGCTCGCGCATCTCAAACAGATCAACAGCCGCCATAATCTCGGCAGCGTGGTGATGACGACCAGCGGCATCTGGGTAGTGGCGGGGCTGGGGTTCTATTGCATGCTGAATGCGCTGGAGGGCGGCAGCTCGGCCAGCTTGTTCCTGTGCATTTTTGCCATCACCACCGGTTTCATCACCGGCCTGGTGTCGATGGTGCCAGGTGGCATCGGTATCAGGGAAATCACCTGGGCCTACATCGTCAGCCTGTCCGGCGTGTCGATCGAAGTGGCCGGATTGATCGCGCTGATTTATCGCGTGCTGTCGATTGCGGTGATCCTGCTGGTGCTGATGGCCTGGCGCGCGCTGCCGCGTTTGGGTTTCAAGCGCTCTTCGTGAAACGTTGGTACAGCGCTACCGTACCGGCGACCATGCGATCGATGGTGTATTCGGCATAGGTGGCACGGCCGGCACGCACGAGTTGCGCTCTCAGCCCGGAATTTTCCGCCAGTTCGACGATGCGGCGCGCCAGCAATTCCGGTTGGTCGGGCGGCACGACGAAACCGTTGTCGCCATCCTTGATCAGCTCGGGCGTGCCGCCGCACAGCCCGCCGATCACCGGAGTACCGGCGACCATCGCTTCGAGAAACACCAGGCCGAAGCCTTCCACCAGCGACGGCATCGCGAACATATCGGCTTGCGCATACAACGCCTGCACCTTGTCGTTCGGCAGGCCGCCGTAGAACCGCACGTTGGCGCCGATGCCGGCACGCAGCGCCGACTGCTCGACCGCAGCCTGCTTGGCGTCCTTGCCGATGACGTGCAACAACGCCTGCGGAAACCTGGCGACGACCGGTTCCATCGCCTTGATCAGCACCGGCAGCCCCTTGCGCTGGAAGTTGGAGCCGACGAACAGGATGGAGGGCGACCCTTCGAGGCGGGCACCGGTTGGATCTCCTGTCCGCGCCGGCAGGTTCAAGCCGTAATACACGGTATGGGCGCGCTCGGGCGCAATGCCGTAATTGCGGATCAGCGAGCGGGTGACGTAGTCGGTGTTGGCCAACACCAACGGCAACGAGCGGATCGCCCATCGTTCCAACAGGCGCGACAGGTTGTAGAACAACCAGCGCACGAGCCAGTCGCTGTAGTGCCGGCGGTAATACAGCGGATTGGTGTCAGCTTCGACGAAGTAGTAGTCGTTCATCATGCCGGTGACGAGCGCCTTGCGACTGCGGCAGAAAAACGACTCGCGCGCATCGGCGAAATGAACGACGTCGAAGGTTTCCGCCGCCAACAACTGCTGTACCACCTTGTTGCACTGCCAGGACACTTGCAGCCAGTTGCTCATGGTGGGCGCGACGGTGATGGAGGAGCTGTCGATAAAGCGGACCGCTGGATGCGCCTTGTCGGCGGCCGGCGCGGGACAAATGACGCTGACGTGATGGCCGGAGGCAGCGAGACCGTTGATCAGGTTGGTGGCATAGGTGCCGAGACCGCTCCAGAAGTTGCCGAATTGCATGGTGACTACGCAGATCTTCATCGGGCCCTCCACCGCCATGCCGCCAAGGGTTTCACATTTGTCGTGCCGTGCAAATAGCGCTTTTTATGCCGGCACTTTTCCGTATAATTCGCCGCATGACGCCAAACGACACCCACGACGAAATTCCCAGCATAGTTCCCGAGCGGGACGAGTTGGTCCAGCATCGCAAGCAGTTGCGGGGTTCTTCACAGGCCGCCCGTAGTGCCGGCTCCGAAGCCCCGGGCCGTACCAGCGGCGTCGTGGTGTTCTTTCTCACCATCCTGACTCTCGGCATGCTGGGTACCGGCGGCGGTGCCTGGTATTTCTATCAGCAGAGCGAGCAGACCAAGGCGGATCTGGTGGCGGCCACCGGCCGTATCGCCTCGCTGGAAGGGACGCTGAACGTGATGGACGAATCCACCAAGAAGTCGGCGATGACGCTGCGCGACAAAGTGGACAACAGTGCCAAGGAAATCTCCAACCTGTGGGCCGCCCGCAACACCATCAAGACCGACGTGGACAAGCAGGGCGTAGCGCTGAACGCGTTGCAGAAAACCTCGAACGAGCTGGAAAACACCGTCAACAGCCACGGCCAGACGCTGACCCAGCACACCAACCAGTTGTCGACCGCACAGACCCGCATCGAGCAGGTCGCGAAGAACTTCGCCGGCATGGAAAATCTCGGCCAGCAACTGACGGCACTCAACGCCGATCTCAATCGCGTCAAAGCCTCGCAGACCAAGATCGAAAACGACGTGGAAAAACGCCTGCGTGCCAACGAGCAGGACATCGAGTCGATCAACGTCAATCGCATGCAGACCAATCAGACGCTCAACACGCTGCAGACCAACATCAACGCGCTGCAGCAGAAGGTAGGAAAGTAGCCGGAAAGTAAGCCGCCATTCCAGCTATAATCTCAGCCGCGCGGACGTGGCGAAATTGGCAGACGCACTGGATTTAGGTTCCAGCACCTCACGGTATGAGAGTTCAAGTCTCTCCGTCCGCACCAGATCTTCACTTTACCAGCACAATTTCATTGATCTACGCAATGGATGAGCTAATTACTGCAAGGGAACTGTACGTGAATGTGAAACCTGTACTGATCTGCCTTCTGTTGTTGCTGCCAGTCACTGTTGCTGCTGCGATACCTGATGACATTAGACCCGACAGCCCTGTTTATGACGCTGTAACCAACAAACTGACCATCAATTGCATCCTTAACAGTGGTTATCCAGGCAACGGATTGGCGCCAGCCTTTGCGGCTAGATTGAGCGCCATGTCGCCGACGATGCTGAGGCTTGAGTCTGTGCAAGCGCTCGGCAGCGTGCCAGCTGATTGTTACGACGATGTCAGCTTCACCTTTACGCCCACAGGTACAATAGCCACATTGCAACTTCGGCTTGCAGATGTATGGATCACCAGCCTGGAAGCCACTTATACGGTGCGACTCGCTTCAGACAACATTCAGGGGCTCCAGCAGTTGCGAGTAGAGTCCATGCAAGTACATGGCTCGCTGTTGCCTGACTTGAGCGTATCTTCAGGTGATCAAAGAGCCGTAGTGAATCTCTATGGGGCGTTTAACAGCGGGCTTGATGTAACGTTGCTCGATGAGCGCCAGCAACCGATCGCGGCCTCCAGTTTTACCGCCAATATCGATTCCATTGTCTTGCCTGTTACTTTCACGGGGAGCCGAAGTTTCTACCTCAGTGGCAACGATACTGCAGGTAAACCTGTCCTGGAAAAAATCACTATCCAGGTGTGTTTACCAACGGAGGTATCATCAGGAAGTTACTGTGAGCAAAGCGTGCCGGACAGCACTGTATGTGACGGCCCGGTAACCATCCAAGTACCAAGCGACATTGCCGGACTAGCTAACTGTCGCCGAATCAATCGCGACCTGACCATTAACAATGTATCTGGTCTAACCGATCTCACTGGACTCGAAAACCTTCAGGAAGTTGGCGGCACACTGAGCATTGCTAACAACCCCACATTGGAAAGTCTCAAGGGGTTAAGTGGTCTGCGGACCGTCTACACATTGTCCATTACTAACAACAAGACCTTGCGCAGTATCACTCCCCTGATAAGTCTGAGGAGCGCCAGATCTATAGAAATTAGCCAGAATACAGCGCTGACAAGCTTGAGAGGTTTGGACGGACTCAGTAGTGGTGGCGGGCTTACCCTGAGTGGAAATACCAGCCTGAGTGACCTGCACGGCCTCGATAATCTCAGCGATTATTCGCTCTCGATCTCCGACAACAGCCTGCGCAGTCTTGCTGGATTGGAGCAACTTCGTTACGCCTCCGCCTTGTATGTGAGAAACGAGCCGTTTCTGATGGATGTAACAGGCCTGTATTCACTTACAAGTGTTGACGTTTTGAAAATCATTGGCAATCCCGCCTTGCTTAGCTTGCATGGATTGGAAAACGTCAGAGAAGGTTCCGTAGCTATAGAAAGCAATGCGAATCTAACCGATGTTCAGGCCTTGAATGGAGTAACCAGCCTCACCTTTTTAGACATTGCCTACAATACTTCGGTACGTAGCCTTCCGGCGTTTGAGAATCTTGGATCTTTGGGAGGTTTGTATCTTGTAGGCATGTCTGCACTCGAAAATTTTTCTGGCCTGGGGAAGATTACGCACATAGACAATAATGCAGTAACTATCTCAGAGAACGCCAATCTCAAAACTCTCACCGCGCTGTCCAATCTCACTTACATGCGTGCAGATTTGATCATCGGCTCCAATCCGGCGCTGACTTCGCTGGAAAACTTCCGAAATCTCGCCACTATTGATGGTTCGTTGGAGATTGGTGGCAATTCCATTCAAAGTCTGACTCCATTCGCTGCATTGCAATCGGTTTACAACTTATCTCTGGGCAGTATGCCGCTTGTAACAAATCTGGATGGCTTCAATCGTCTTGAAACGCTGGGTAATCTGTCGTTGAGCGAGATGAGTGGGTTGAAAGATCTCACAGGATTAGGCAGCTTGACACTAATCACCGGAAACTTGATTGTGAGTGACATGCCGGCACTTGAAAGCATGCAGGGGTTGAACCAGTTGAAGCAGGTGAGGATGTCAGTTGCCATCCAGGGGGATGCCAAGCTGGTCAATTTGAAGGGTCTGGATGCGCTCGCGTCGGTAGGGGGAAGATTTGATATAACCGAAGATGCTTCGCTAGTGAGCTTGAGTGGCCTGAATAACCTGGCTGAAGTGAGTTACACCTTCGCGCTGGGGGAGAACCCGCAGCTTGCGACGCTGGGGGATCTGCAGAATCTCATTAAAGTAGGGGATTTTTACGTTTATTCCGATCCGGTTCTATCGGCGAGCGAAGTCAGCTCGCTTAAAGCACGCTTGGGTGTATCGCCGTAAAAGTCAGCTTGCCAATTAAGCCACCGTTCATCGCCAACTTGAATTTTTCGTGTCTGCTCCGATCTAAAACGACAGTAACAATCCTGTCGTAGAGGAGGCACCATGCAAAACAAGCTCGTAATCGCAGTCGTATCCACTGCTGCCGTGGCAGTGGCAGGGTTGGTGGGCTGGCAAAGCTGGAATACCCACCAGTTGCAACAGCAGGTCGTGCAGTTGCAGCAACAGTTGCAGCAACAGTTGCAGTCGCACCCCGGGTCGGCGGGCGCAGTTGCGCTCGCGCAGAATCCACCGGCTGCCGCGCCGTCATTGCCGGCGATTCCGTTGCCGCAGCAAGGCGCGTCACCACGTAACCCGCAGTCGCAAGCCGATCCGCTCTGGGGCGATGACGATCCGTTCGCCGAGATGGAACGCATGCAGCAACAGATGCATCAGCACATGCAGAGCCTGCTGTCGGGCATGGGGTCGGGCATGGGATTGGGCAAGGCCGGCGGTTCGCTGTTCGACATGGATCCGTTCCAGGGTGGTCCAGGTTTCGGCAGCAGCATGGGTTTCGGCGCCGAGCCCGACTTTGCCTTCAAGGACAAATCCGATCATTACGAGATCGCTGTCGGCATTCCTGACGGCAGCAATGTCGAACTCAATACATCGGTGCACGGTCACGATCTGACCATCGAAGGCAAGGTCACCAGCGACCAGCAGGACAACGGCAACGGTCGCAACTTCCGTTCGGTGCAGACGCAGCAGTTTGCCCGCACGCTGCGATTGCCGTCCGACGCCGATCCGCTCGGCATCGCCACGCGCAACGACAAGGGCCAGGTCGTGGTGACGGTGGCCAAGCTCGCCAACGGCAGCAAGCAGCCGGTGACGATGGCGCCGTCAACCGGCAAGATCGTGCTGTAGCGTCGCTAGAGTTTGACGATCAACCGGCCCCGGGCCTACCGGGGCCACGGTGAGGGCGCGTCTGTCAGGGTCGGTTGCAGCAGATAACACAAGCGGTTCAGCTTGCCTTCGAAATCGAAGCCGGTGGTCTGCCGCGTGATGTCCTTGATGTCGCATGCGGCGAGATGCTCGTCATACAGCTTGAACTTGCGGTTGTTGGTGCTGAAGTACAGCTTGCCGCCAGCGGCCAGCAGCCGCAGGCATTGATTGATCAGCGCCGGGTGATCGCGCTGCACGTCGAACACGCCCTGCATCTTCTTGCTGTTGCTGAAGGTGGGCGGATCGCACACGATCAGGTCGAAACTGCGTGCGCGCTGTGCCGGCAGCCACGTCATCACGTCGGCGGCGATGAAGGCCGCAGCATCGACGGCGAGCCCGTTGAGCCGGAAATTGTCCTTGGCCCATTCGATATAGGTATTCGACAAGTCCACTGTGGTCACCTGCGCCGCACCGCCGAGCGCCGCATACACCGAGAACGAGCCGGTATAGGCAAACAGGTTCAGCACCCGCAGGCCGCGCGCTTGCGTACGCACCAGTTGCCGAGTCGGCCTGTGATCGAGGAACAGGCCGGTATCGAGGTAATCCGACAGGTTCACCCGGAAGCGGGCACCATGCTCGCTGACTACGAGAGTTTCGCTGCGCTGCGCGAAATGGCCGTATTGCTCACGGCGATCGGTGATGACGGCGCGCTGCTTGATATGGATGTTTTCCGGTGGCACTTGCAGCACTTCGGCGATGCAGGCGCGGCTCAACGCCAGCCACTCGGCATATTCGGCGTCGCCCAGCGTGTGGTTGCGGCGGTATTCGGCGACGTGCACGTGCGCTTCGTACAGGTCGATCGCGAACGGGAACTCCGGCAGGTCCAGGTCGTATAGACGGTAGCAGGTGACGTTTTCATGACGCGCCTTGCGGCGCCGGTGCTGGCTGACCTTGCGCAGACGGTTGGCGAACATCTCGTATTTGGCGGGAAGCGGTGATGACATCGATGGCATATCCTGATTCGGTGTACGGATTTTATCGCCGCCGATTGCCTGCCGCAGCCGCTTGTGCCAAGTTTGCGCCGGTTGACCAATCAAGTCCGGAGTCCACGGGTGGCAGTAACCGACAAAGTGCTGGAGTTCCTCGAGTTCATGGAGGCCCAGGGCAAGCAGTCCGTAGCAGCGTTGCTCGACAGCCTGCTGCACAAAAGTCGCGACATGACCAATGCCGAGGCCGGCACCATCTTCATCCTGCACGCCACCCACGGCAAGCGCCGGCTCAAGCCGGTGTGCGTGCAGAACGATGCGGTCAAGGTGCGCAAGACCAACTTCGACGTGCCGGTCGGCAAAGGCACCATCGCCGGCCATGTCGCCTCGACCGGCGACATCCTGCTGCTCAACGACGTCTATGCGATTCCGCCCGGTCGCGATTACAGCTTCGATGCCAGCTTCGAACGCCCCGACTATCGTACGCGTTCGATGCTGTGTTTTCCGTTGCGCAACTACCAGGATCGCATCATCGGCGTGATCCAGTTGATCAATTGCCGGCCCGATCGCCGCAAGGCACCGGTGGCGTTTCCGCGCGACATCGTCAAGCTGGTGACGCCGATCGCCCGCGTCGCCGGCGGTTCGATCGAACGTGCGCTGATGCTCGACCGCATCGAACAGAAAAACGAAGCGCTGCGCGAACGCAACCGCCTGCTGGCGGCGCAGCGGCAGCAGATCACCGACCTGCAGCACGACACCGAGGAAGCGTTCCAGGTGTCGATACGACTGTTGGCGCGCGCGGCGGAGATTCACGACGAGGAAACCGGCCAGCACATCGTGCGCGTCAACGAATACAGCTACGAACTGGCCAGACTGGCCGGCATGTCCGAGGCGTGGTGCGACGAAATCCGTTACAGCGCGCAGTTGCACGACGTCGGCAAGATGAGCATCGATGCCGCCATCCTGAAGAAGAAAGGTCCGCTGACCGCCGAAGAGCGCAAGGAGATGGACCGTCACACCGTTTACGGTTACCAGATCCTGTCGGCGTCATCGCGCATGACGATGGGCGCCGAGATCGCCTACTACCATCACGAAAAGTGGGACGGCACCGGTTATCCGGTCGGCCTCAAGGGCGAGGCGATTCCGATATCGGCCCGCATCGTGCAGATCGCCGACATCTACGACGCGCTGCGGTCCGAGCGGCCGTACAAGCGCGGCTTCACGCACGAGGAAGCGGTGCGCATCCTCACCGAGGGCGACGAGCGCATCGATCCCAAATCGCACTACGATCCGCGCCTGCTGCAGTTGTTCACCGACAACCACAAGCAGTTCGCCGCGATCTGGGACCGCTTGCACGACTGAGGCGAGGCGTCAGATCGAGTTGCGTTTCAGCAGTTGATTCAGTTGGTCGAGATCGCGCTGCACGCCCGTCATCGCCGGATATACCTCCAGCACCGCATTGAACGCATTGCGCGCGCCGATCAGGTCGCGCTGGCCCAGCTTGACCAGGCCGCGGCCCGACAGCGCGCCGAAATGCAGCGGTTCCAGCTTCAGCGTTTGCTGGATGTCGCGCTCCGACGCCGCGTAGTTTTCCATCAGATAGTAAACGGTGGCGCGCTTGTTCCAGGCCTCCGCGAAGTCGGGCGTCAATTTGACGAGTTCGGTGAAGGTGGCGAGTGCCGCTGGCAGATCGCCGGCATTCAATTGGCCGACACCACGCATCATCAATTGCTGGGCATGCGGATCGTCGTGATGCAACCAGATGCGCCAGATGGCGTCTTCGATCGGTGCGGCAGCGGCGGGATCGCTTGCATCATGCAGCTGTCGGAACAGATCCGACAGGCGCGGATCGTTCTGGTCGGCGCCGGCCTGCATACCGTACAGCAGCGCCAGCAACAGCAAGGCGATTTTTGCCGGCAAACATGAGAAACGAGACGAGCGCATGACAACTCCCGTCGGCTGGAGAGAGCACCTTACTCTGGTATTCTTGCGCCAACAAGTTGATCGCAAACAGGAGTGATGAATGAACGCCAAATCCGCCTTCTTGCTGCTCGCTGCGTTGGCATTGCCGCCGTTATCGCTGTCGGCCGCCGATGCTCCGCCGCAACCCGCAGCGACAGCACCGGCATTGAATCCGTTGCCAGGCCTGGAGGCGCAAGCGCCGGCGTTGAAGCAAAAGACCACGGTGTTGCTGAAGACCAACGCCGGCGATGTCCGCATCCAGGTTTACCCGGCGGCCGCTCCCAACGCGGTGAAGCGTTTCCTCGAACTGGTGAAGAACGGTTTCTACAACAACACGCCGGTGTCGCGCGTCGTGCCGGGCTTCGTCGCCCAGTTCGGCATCAACTGGCGCAAGCCGTACCGCGCATGGGAAGAGAACTACTTCAAGGACGATCCGTCGCTGTTCGCGCTCGAACGCGGCACGCTGGCGTTCGCCAAAGCAGGTGCCGACCACAACTCGACCCAGGTCTTCATCAATTACGCGGAGAACAACCGTCTCGCGGTGAAAGCCTACAACTTCACCGTATTCGGCAAGGTGACCGGCGGCATGGACGTGGTGGACAAGTTCGTCGAAGTCGGTGAACCCGGCATGGGCCTCGATCAGGATCAGTTGTGGAATGACGGCGAAAATTACCTTAAATCGCTTTCGATCAAACCGACGATGATCCTGGCTGCCGAAATCGTGAAATAGCCCCCGCTTCGGCGGTCATGCCGGCGTCGACAGGTTCTGGACCAATGTTTATGCTGCCCAGAGGTCCCGGGCAGCGGAAACGGATGCAAGCCACTCACCCCCAAAGCGGTCGGTCATTCATGCTTGCGGCAGCGCTGCTGGCGTTGTGTGGCGTGCTGTCATCCGCCAGGGTCCATGCAGAGGACGGCTTGCGCGAGATCACCATCGGCACCGTCAACGGCCAGTTGCGGTTGGGCGCCGAAGCCGGCGGGCATGCCGAATTGTTCAACCAGTACCTGGATTCGCAGATTTCCGGCTACCGCTTCCGCGTCGTTCCCTACGACACCATCGACCAGTTGCTGAGCGCAGGCGAGGGCGACAAGATCGATTTTGCCTTCGTCACGCCGGTGGCCTACGTGCAACTGGCCCACAGTCATGAAGTGCGCACGCTGGCAACGGTCACCCAGGAAGTGAACGGCAACATGTATCCGTGGCTGGCCGGCTCGGTGTTCGTGCGCGCCGACCGTGCCGACCTGCAACAGATGATGGATGCCAAAAAGAAGAAAGTGGAGGCATTGTCGCCATTGGCGTTGGGCGGTTGGCTATCCGCGTTGCGCGAATGGCACAAGCTCGGCATCGACCAGGACGATCTGGCCGGGATCGATTTCAATTTTTCGTACGAAGGCGTATTGCAGGCGGTATGCAACGGCAGCAAGGACGTCGGCGTGCTGCCGTCCAGCATCTTCGAGGTGTTTCGCCACGATTGCGCCATGCCGCTGCGCGTCCTGCACATGCAGCCGGCCTACGAGAATCCCCGCTATCCGATCGACTTCAGCACCCGCGTCTATCCCGAAGTGGCCTTCGTCGAAATCACCGTGCAGGACGAACGGCTGGTCAATCAGCTGACGATGGCGCTGCTCGGGCTGATGCCGGGCAGCGAGGCGGCCAAGGCCATCAACGTCGGCGGCTTCACTCCGCCGCTCAAGTATGACTCGGTGGAAGCGCTGATGCGCGAATTGCAACTGGCGCCGTTCGGCGACGTGGAGCAGCAGACGATCAGCCAGTTCCTGCAACAGAACCGCGGCAAGCTGGCCATCGTGATGTTCATGCTGGCCGGGGTGCTGGTGATCGCCTACATCAGCAACGTGCTGTTGCAGCGCAAGGTCAGGCAGTCGGAATTCCTGCGCAACCAGATTTTTTCCAGTTCGCAGTTTGCGGTGGCCGTCATCGATGCCGCCACGCTCGAATTCGTCGACGTGAACCATGCCGCCGTCCGCCTGTTCGGTTATCGCCGCGCCGACGAACTGAAGGGCATGACGCCGATGATGCTGGCGCCGTCCGACGGGCAGGGCAGCCAGCAGGTCAACGACAGCATCGAAGCCATCCGCCGCGAATTGAAAGGCGGGCTCAAGCCGCTGGTATTCGAGTGGTCGTTGTGCCGCCCCGGCGGCGAACAATGGAACGCCGACGGCCACATCGTGCCGTTTCGCTGGGGCAACGGCCTGTACATGTTGCTGACGGTGATGGACGTCACCGAGCACAAGCGCATCCTGCGCGAACAGGAACGCATGCAGCAGCAATTGCAGCAGGCGGAGCGGCTGGAATCGATAGGCCGGTTTTCCGGTGCCATCGCCCACGACTTCAACAACCTGCTGACCGTCATCAACGGCTACAGCGAATTGCTGCTGCTCAATGCCGCGGCCGACGACGAACGCTTGCACGTCTATCGCGAAATCATCCAGGCGTGTTCGCGCGCCGGCGAACTCACCAACCAGTTGCTCACCTTCAGCCGCCGCCGCATGGCGAAGATGGAAGCGCTCGATCTCAACCGGCTGGTCAACCAGGCATCGTCGCTGTTCCGGCGTTTGCTGGGAGAAACCATCACCGTACGCACGCAGCTGTGCAGCGGTCCCGCGGTCACGCTGGCCGATGCCGGGCAGTTGCACCAGGTGCTGATGAATTTCGCCGCCAATGCGCGCGATGCGATGCCCGATGGCGGCGAATTCTTCATCAGCACCGTCCGCTGCCGCGTTGATGCCACGCAGGCCAGGCAACTCAACGTGGCGGAAGGCGATTACATCAAGCTGGAAGTCAGCGACACCGGCACCGGCATGACGCAGGAAGTACAGAGCAAGATCTTCGAGCCGTTCTTCACCACCAAGGGCGAGCGTGGCACCGGCTTCGGCCTTGCCACTGCCTACGGCATCGTGCGCCAGTGCCACGGCAACATCACGTTCGAATCGATGCCGGGGTTGGGAACCGTGTTCACCGTCTATCTGCCGGTGTCGACAGCGGCGACGGCAGCCGTCAACGAAACCACCGCCTCGCAGTCGTTCGATCTTGCCGGCCCGCTCACCGTGCTGCTGGTTGAAGACGAGCGCGAAGTACGCAGCTTTGCGTCGATGGTG
>Ga0335083_10003823_pt1 | contig 19367 bp, 17 predicted proteins | sample Lox_Sample_42_FD_206716 | JGI IMG/M metagenome (GOLD analysis project Ga0335083, IMG submission 206716) | Soil microbial communities from Loxahatchee National Wildlife Refuge, Florida, United States - Lox_Sample_4.2 | ecosystem: Environmental > Terrestrial > Soil > Wetlands | place: USA...
ACCGGGGTCACCCTGTCGCGGGAGCAGCACGCGGCCGCCAACGAGCGGGCGGCGGAAAAGGGCTTGGCCGACAAGGCCCGGTTCGAACTGAGGGATTATCGCGACGTCGAAGGGCCCTTCGACCGCATCGTTTCGGTCGGCATGTTCGAGCATGTCGGCGTCAATCATTACGAGACTTTCTTCCGCAAGAGCGCACAATTGCTCGCCGACGACGGCGTCATGCTGCTGCATTCGATCGGCCGCTCGGAAGGGCCGAACGTCACCAATCCGTGGATCGCCAAATACATCTTCCCCGGCGGCTATATCCCGTCCTTGTCGGAAGTGCTGCCGCGGATCGAGAATTCCGGCCTGCTGGTCACCGATATCGAGATCCTGCGCCTGCATTACGCCGAAACATTGCGCCATTGGCGCGAACGCTTCCTCGCCCATCGCGAGGAGGTTGAGCGTATCTACGATCAGCGCTTCGTGCGCATGTGGGAATTTTATCTCGCCGCCTCGGAAATGTCGTTCCGCGAGCAGAACATGATGGTGTTCCAGATCCAGCTCACCAAGCGGCAAGGCGTGGTGCCGATGACTCGGACCTATATCGGCCGCGAGGAACAGCGTTTGCAGTCGGCGGAAGGCAAGACGCATCCGCCGCTGCGTCTCGCCGGCGAGTAGAAAAGCGACGCGCGAACGCGACCTGCGTCAAGAAAAAACCGGAGTGTCCACCGCTGAATCGGGCGATGTGATTCAGTGTGGATTGCGTGTGCAAGCACTTCGTCGGCGATGCCGCCACGAAAGCGCGTGCTATGCCACAATTCCCGGGTAAGCACGACAATCCATGGCACTCGCTGATTCGACCGCCCGCAAGCAGGCCGCAGAGCCTGCCCCGCTCTACCGTTCCGCACCGCACAACATCGAAGCGGAACAGGCGCTATTGGGCGCGATCCTCGTCAACAACGAGGCGCTCTACCGGGTTTCCGATTTCCTCAATCCGGAGCATTTTTTCGAGCCGATCCATCAGAAAATCTATCAGCTCTCGCGCGATCTCGTCCGCGCCGGCAAAATCGCTACGCCGGTGACGCTGAAGACTTTCCTCGACGGCAATGTCGACATCGGCGGCATGACGCTGGCCCAATATCTTGCGCGGCTCGCGGCCGAAGCCACCACCATTATCAACGCCGAGGACTACGGCCATACCATCTATGACCTGCACATCCGCCGCTCACTGATCCTCGTTGGCGAGGATATGGTCAATGTCGCCTACGACGCGCCGGTTGATTTCTCGCCGCGCAATCAGATCGAGGATGCCGAACGCCGCCTTTATGAATTGGCCGAGAGCGGGCGCTACGACGGCGGCTTTCAGCGCTTCGCCCAGGCGCTGACGACCGCGGTCGACATGGCCGCGCACGCCTATCAGCGCGACGGCAAGCTGTCGGGACTGGCGACCGGGCTCGACGACCTCGACCGCATGATGGGCGGCTTGCAGTCATCCGACTTGATTATCCTGGCGGGCCGGCCGGGTATGGGCAAATCCGCGCTGGCGACCAATATCGGCTATAAAGTCGCCAAGGGCTGGCGCGGCGAAGTGCGCGCAGACGGCCATACCGTGACCACCAACGGCGGCATCGTCGGCTTCTTCTCATTGGAAATGTCGGCCGAGCAGCTCGCGACCCGCATCATCGCCGAGCAAACCGGCATTCCCTCAAGCCAAATTCGCCGCGGCGGCATCAGCGAAGCCGACTTCGAGCGGATCAAGGACCATTCGGTCGAGCTGCAGGGTCTGCCATTCTATCTCGACGAGACCGGCGGCTTGTCGGTAGCGCAGCTCGCAGCACGTGCCCGCCGGCTCAAGCGTCAGCGCGGGCTTGATCTGTTGATCATCGACTATCTGCAATTGCTGCAAGGCTCGACCCGACGTTCCGCCGAGAACCGTGTGCAGGAAATCACCGAGATCACCACCAAGCTCAAGGCGCTGGCCAAGGAGCTCAATGTGCCGATCCTGGCGTTGTCGCAATTGTCACGCCAGGTCGAGAGCCGCGATGACAAGCGCCCGCAGCTTTCGGATTTGCGTGAATCGGGATCGATCGAGCAGGACGCCGACGTCGTGCTGTTTGTGTTCCGCGAGGAATATTACCACCAGATGCGCAAGCCGCTGGAAACCAACCGCGAAAAATTCGCCGAGTGGCTGGCGGAAGGCGAAAAAGTGCACGGCAAGGCCGAAGTCATCATCGGCAAACAGCGTCACGGACCGACCGGGACGGTCGATCTGCAGTTCGAGGGGGCGCTGACGCGCTTCTCTTCGCTCGCGCGCGAAGACCACCTGCCCGAGCGCATGTAGGGTCACGTCGGCGCGATGCGTGAGCGCCCCAGTCACGCCGATCATTCCGCGCGGAACACCTGGGCTCACCATCGGCCGCATGGACGCCGCGCTATGCGCCCGCTATGAAACGGCCGTCATGACTGATCTGCAATCCATTGCGTCGGACGAGACGTCGACACCGGCGGACGACGTTGCCGCCACGGCCGGACCGCGGGAAGACGAAGCCGGCGGCATTCTCACGGTCGATCTTTCCGCCATCGAGGCCAATTGGCGCGCGCTTGGCCTTCGCGTCTTGCCGAGCGAAAGCGCCGCCGTGGTCAAGGCCGACGCCTATGGCTGCGGCATCGGGCCGGTCGTTACCCGCCTCGCCAAGGCCGGCTGCAGGTCGTTCTTTGTCGCCGATCTCGCCGAGGCGCGGCGTGCCCGTGCCGCCGCGCCGCAGCAGGCCATCTACGTGCTCAATGGCCTGGCGCCGGGAACGGCGGCGATTTTCGCCGAGGTCAACGCCCGCCCGGTGATCGGCAGCCTGGTCGAACTCGCCGAGTGGGATGCATTTTGCAACGCGCGGCAATGGCGCGGCGGCGCCGCGCTCCATGTCGACACCGGCATGAACCGCCTCGGCATCACCCCGAACGAGGCGGCGGCGCTGGCGCCGCGCATCCGCAGCGAGAACCACGGCATCACCTTGCTGATGAGCCACCTCGCCTGCTCCGAGCTCACCGAGCATCCGCTCAACGAGCGGCAGATCAAGCTGTTCCGCGAGGTGCGCATCCTCTACCGCGGCATTGCCTCTTCGCTCGCCAATTCCTCTGGCATCTTTCTTGATGCGGCCGCGCACTGCGACATGGTGCGGCCCGGGGTCGCGCTCTACGGCGTCAACCCGACGCCCGGCCGCAACAACCCGATGCTGCCGGTGGTGGAATTGCGCGCGCGCATCGTCCAGGTGCGCAACGTCACGCGCGGCGAAACCATCGGTTATGACGGCATGTGGACGGCGAAGCGTTCGACCCGCCTCGCGGTCATCGGCGTCGGCTATGCCGACGGCTACCTGCGCGCGGCGAGTTCGACCGATGAGCGGCCGGGCGGCAGCGCCGTGATCGCGGGCCAACGTTGCCCAATCGTGGGTCGAGTCTCCATGGATCTGATCGCGATCGACATCACCGACCTGCCCGACGCCGGCGCGCGCCGCGGCGATTTCGTAACGCTGATCGGCGACGGCCTACCGGTCGATGAGGTGGCGCAGGCCGCTGGCACCATCGGTTACGAGGTTCTTACCGGGCTTGGCCCGCGTTACCACCGCGTCTACCGCGCCGCCTGAACGGCTTGGCGCGAGGATTGTCCTGTGCCGGAGGACCTTCTTAGCATTTGTTCTTGTATTGTTCTCAACGCTGACCTAGGCTGTTTTTCCCGATTTAAGAAGCGATTCTCATGTCCAGGCGCGGCCTTTCCTTCGTTTGCCAGAATTGCGGAGCGGCCTTTAGCCGCTGGCAGGGCAAATGCGAGGCCTGCGGCGAATGGAATACGCTCGCCGATGAAGCCGCCGAGACTCCGGCCGGCCCCGGCCGCAAGCCCGCCAAAGGCCGGTTATTCGCGCTTGAGCCATTATCCGGAGAGGCGCGCGAGGCGCCGCGCCTCCCCTCAGGCCTCGCTGAGCTCGATCGCGTGACCGGCGGTGGCCTTGTACGCGGCTCGGTGCTGCTGATGGCGGGCGATCCCGGCATCGGCAAGTCGACGCTACTGATCCAGGCCGCCGCGGCGCTGGCGCGCGCCGGCCACCGCGCTGTCTATATTTCCGGCGAGGAAGCGGTTGCCCAAGTGCGGCTGCGCGCCGAGCGGCTGGGCCTCGGCACCGCCGCCGTCGAACTTGCCGCGGAAACCGCAGTCGAGGACATCGTCGCCACTCTGTCGGAAGGCAAGACGCCGCGACTGATCGTCATCGACTCGATCCAGACCATGTGGACCTCGGCGGTAGAATCGGCCCCGGGCACGGTCACCCAGGTGCGCGGCTCGGCGCAGGCGCTGATCCGTTACGCCAAGCGTTCGGGCGCCGCCGTCATCCTGGTCGGCCACGTCACCAAGGACGGGCAGATCGCCGGCCCCCGCGTGGTCGAGCACATGGTCGATGCCGTGCTTTCCTTCGAGGGCGAGGGCTCGCACCAGTTCCGCATCCTGCGTGCCGTCAAGAACCGCTTCGGCCCAACCGACGAGATCGGCGTCTTTGAGATGACCGGGTCGGGCCTGCGGCAGATCGCCAATCCGTCCGAGCTGTTCCTCTCCGAACGCGACCTCGGTCAACCGGGCACCGCGGTCTTTGCCGGCATCGAGGGCACGCGGCCGCTGCTGGTCGAGATCCAGGCGCTGGTCGCGCCCTCGTCGCTGGGCACGCCGCGGCGCGCCGTCGTCGGCTGGGATCCGAGCCGGCTGTCGATGGTGCTCGCCGTGCTGGAAGCCCATTGCGGCGTCCGGCTCGGCGGCCACGACGTCTATCTCAACGTCGCCGGCGGCTTGCGCATCCAGGAGCCAGCCGCCGATTTGGCCGCCGCCGCCGCACTCGTCTCCTCGCTCGCCAATGCCCCGCTGCCGGCGGACGCGGTCTATTTCGGTGAGGTATCGCTATCGGGCGCGATCCGGCCGGTGGCGCAGGCGCCGGCGCGGCTCAAGGAAGCCGCCAAGCTCGGCTTTGTCCGCGCCGTCATGCCGGAGGCTGGGCGCCCCGAAAGCGCCGAGGCGGGCTTCACGATTTCCGAGATGGCAAACCTTGCCGCGCTGGTCGCCGGCATTGCCGCCGATGGCCGCGCCAAGCCGCGCGGCAAAAGTCGTGGACAAGACGGGTGACGGCACCGTGCCGCCCCGCTATATACGGGGCGCGGCAAATGAGCGCGCCACCCGGCCGTTCGGCGAGCGAAAACGAGCCTAATATTAAGTACTTAGAAGCGACATCGACGGGGGTTTGCGAAGCGGCCGGAACGCCGCAAGATTCGCGCCGCACGGCCGCGGTGCGGAGTTGACGAGCGCAATGCCGATCACCTGGCTCGACCTGATCTTGTTGCTGGTGATGCTGGTGTCGGGCCTGCTCGCCATGATCCGCGGCTTCATGCGCGAGGTGCTGTCGATCGCTGCCTGGGGCATCGCCGCGCTGGTCACGCTCTATTCCTATGCGCGCGTGTTGCCGACGGTGAAGCAGTACTTCGCCAGCGAATCGGTAGCGACGGCAGCGACGGTGGTCGGCATTTTCCTGGGCACGCTGCTCATCGTCTCGATATTAACCGTCCGCATCTCCGACCTGATCCTCGACAGCCGCGTCGGCGCGCTCGATCGCACGCTCGGCTTCCTGTTCGGCCTTGGCCGCGGGCTGTTGATCGTGGTGGTCGCTTACCTGTTCTTCGACTGGCTGGTCCCCGCGCGCAGCCAGCCCGATTGGGTGCGCGATGCTAAGTCGAAAGTCGTCATTAAGAGTACGGGGGATTGGCTCAAGAGCATGTTGCCGGATGACCCGGAAAGCACCATCTTGAAGAGGTTGAAGCGGCCGAAGCCGGATGAGGATCAGCCGGATCAAGGTGCAGGCCAGCGCTCGGAGCGGAATTTGCCGACGTCCCACGTGCGCATAGCGAGCGAAAGCCGATAGCAATGCAGCAGAAGGCAGAGGCCGCCGAATTCGATCCCGATGCCGACCGCCTACGCGAGGAGTGCGGTGTCTTCGGGATCTTCGGCCATCCCGATGCCGCAGCCATCACTGCGCTCGGCCTGCACGCGCTGCAGCACCGCGGCCAGGAAGCGGCCGGCATCGTCTCTTACGACGGCAAGCGCTTCCATTCGGAGCGGCGCCTCGGCCTCGTCGGCGACAATTTCTCCCGCCGCGAAGTCATTGATCGCCTGCCCGGCACCACCGCCGTCGGCCACGTGCGCTATTCGACGACCGGGGAGACAATTCTACGCAACGTGCAGCCGTTGTTCGCCGAGCTCGAGGGCGGCGGCTTCGCCATCGGCCACAACGGCAACCTCACCAACGGCCTCACGCTGCGCAAGCAACTGGTGCACGAAGGCGCCATGATGCAGTCGACCACCGACACCGAGGTGATCCTGCATCTGGTCGCGCGCGCGCGGCGCAACCGTTTCGTCGACCGCTTCATCGAGGGGCTGCGCCAGCTTGAAGGCGCTTATGCTTTCGTCGGCTTGACCAACAAGAAGCTGGTCGGCGCCCGCGACCCCCTCGGTATTCGCCCGCTGGTGATCGGCCGGCTCGACGGCTGCCCGATTCTGGCATCGGAAACCTGCGCGCTCGATATCATCGGCGCGCAATATGTGCGCGACGTCGAGAACGGCGAGGTCGTCGTCTTCGACGAGGACGGCGCGCAATCGCACAAGCCGTTCCCGCCGATGGCGGCACGGCCCTGCATTTTCGAATACATCTATTTCGCCCGGCCGGATTCGACCGTCGGCGGCCGCAGCGTTTACGACATGCGCAAGACCATGGGTGCGGAGCTCGGGCGCGAGGCGCCGGCCGAGGCCGACGTGATCGTGCCGGTGCCGGATTCCGGCGTGCCGGCAGCGCTCGGCTTTGCCCAGGCGAGCGGCATCCCCTACGAGCTCGGCATCATCCGCAATCACTATGTCGGTCGCACCTTCATCCAGCCGACGCAGTCGATCCGCGACCAGGGCGTACGGCTCAAGCATTCGGCCAACCGCGCCGTGGTCGGCGGCAAGCGCATCGTGCTGGTCGACGACTCGATCGTGCGCGGCACCACGTCGCGCAAGATCGTGCAGATGATGCGCGACGCCGGCGCCAAGGAGGTGCATTTCCGCATCGCCTCGCCCCCGATCACGCATCCGGATTACTACGGCATCGACACGCCCGAGCGCGACAAGCTGCTCGCCGCCACTCACGATCTCGACGGCATGCGCAAATTCATCGGCGCCGATTCGCTCGCCTTCCTCTCGGTCGACGGCATCTATCGCGCCATGGGCTTCGAGGGCCGCGACCCGGCCCGCCCGCAGTTCACCGATCATTGCTTCACTGGCGATTACCCGACCGGCCTGACCGACCTTGACGCCAAGGACGCCAGCCCGCGGCAATTGTCGCTGCTGGCGGAAGCGATTTAGGCTAGCGCCTTAAGACGGCGCAAGTTCGGGCGGCGGCGCTAAAAAGCGACGATCGCCGGCCATTTGGCGGCAACGGTGTCGTTGGTGAGCTCCGCTTCGATTGCCGAAGCGCGGCACTCGTCTGCGAGCTTCCTGTATTTTTGCGCCGTCAATTCATCAAAGCAGTTACGCGCGATCCGCTCGCACAAATCGGCTTGTGCGTGGAGGCACACAATCAACTGGGTGTTTCCAGTGTAGACGCCATCCAAATGATTTTTCATCGGCTCTAAATGGCGCACCTGGCGGCTGTGGACTATTCAGATATTGAACGTAAGGGATACTACTAAGACTGCCTGTAGATTGAACTTTGCCGGCGCACGAAGCCGATCAGGGAACCCGCAGACGGCAGGCGCTTTTACGCAATTATTCGCCGTGGTTATTCTGAACCTGATTTACCGTCGCGCGCGGCGATCCCTCGCCGCGGTGCTCGGGCACCGGGGGCTGCAATGCTACAGGAGCTCGTTAGAGGCGCGATCGAATATCTCAACGGGCTTTGGGAGACCAACAGCCTGTCGCCGCATGGGATATGCCTGCTGTGGCGACCGGAACTGATTTGGACTCATGTCGGCGCCGACGCCGTTATTGGCCTTTCCTATTATTCGATTCCGGTCGCGCTCGCTTATTTCGTCTCCCATCGCAGCGACATCCAGTTCGGCTGGGTGTTCTGGGCCTTCGCGGCCTTCATCCTGGCCTGCGGCACTACGCATTTCTTCTCGATCTGGACTTTGTGGATACCGTCCTACGGGACCGAAGCCATGGTGAAGGTGATCTGCGCCGCGGTTTCGGTCGTGACCGCTGTCAGCCTTTGGCCCTTGCTGCCGCGGGCCCTGGCCATTCCCTCGATCGAGGAATTGCGGCGGGTGAACGAACGGCTCACGCAGCAGGTTAACGAGCGCAATGCCGCCGTCGCCGCGTTGCAAGCGGGACGCACTCGCGATACTGGCGCGCTGCGATGGACTCGACCTGCTCTTCACCGACATCAAGTTGCCCGGAATGGACGGCTGGCAACTCGCGGCGGAAATTCGTGGGCACAGACCCACCATCCCGGTGATCTACGCCAGCGGCTATGCCGATCGGGTGCAACCGCTGCCCGCCAGCCGCTTCCTGCAGAAGCCCTACCGGCCAAGCCAGGTCTTGCAAGCCGCGGCAGAACTGGGCATCAAGCTGCCATAGCCCGCCCGGCTGAAAGTAATGACCGACAAACCGCTTACAGACCGCATCGCGCTCGTCACCGGCGCCTCCCGCGGCATCGGCGCGGCGCTGGCGCTGCAGCTTGCCGAAGCCGGCGCCCATGTCGTTGCCGCGGCGCGCACCGTTGGCGGGCTGGAGGAATTGGACGACAAGATCAAGACCACCGGCGGCTCGGCGACGCTGGTGCCGCTCGACATGAAGGACGCCGACGGCGTTGCCCGCCTGGCGCTCGCGCTCAATGTGCGCTACGGCCGTCTTGACGTCCTGGTCGGCAACGCTGGCGTGCTCGGCCCGTTGTCGCCGCTCGATCACGTCGAGCCTAAAAACTGGAACGATAACTTCGCGGTCAATGTCAGCGCCAATTGGCAGCTCATCCGCACCATGGATCCGCTGCTCAAGCGCGCCGCTGCCGGCCGCGCCGTGTTCATCACGTCGCAACTGAGCTGGCTCGCGCGCGCCTATTGCGGGCCATATTCGGCCGCCAAGGCCGCGCTCAACGTGCTGGTGCAGACCTATGCGACCGAAGTTGCCTCGACGCCGATTCGAGCCAACCTCTTCAATCCGGGGCCGACACGCACGAGAATGTTCTCGAGCGGCTGGCCGGGCGTCGACCCGCAGACGCTGCCGCCGCCCGAAGATGTCGCACGCACGATCGTGCCCCTGTGCCTGCCGAGTTGTACCGAGAACGGCAAGGTTTACGATTTCCGCGCCGGAAAATTCCTGGAATTCCGCGCCCCGACCTGAACGGTCAGCGCTTCTTTGCCCGCCCGGCAAAGGGATTTCTCTTCTCGCGCAGCGTCAGCCGGATCGACGTGCCGGGCAGATCAAAAGTCTCGCGCAGCGAATTGATGAGGTAGCGCTTATAGGCATCGGGCAACGCATCGGCGCGGGTGCAGAACAGCACGAAGCTCGGCGGCCGGCTCTTCGCCTGCGTGATGTAATTGAGCTTCAGCCGGCGCCCCGACACCGCCGGCGGTGGGTTCTGCTCCAGCGCGCTTTCAAACCAGCGGTTCAGCGCCGCCGTCGGCACGCGCTTGTTCCAGACCGCATGGGCATCGACGATAGCCTGCATCAGCCGGTCGAGCCCCTCGCCGGTTAGGCCCGACACCGCCACCAGCGGCACACCCTTGATCTGCATCAGCTTCTCGTCCGCCTGCGCGCGCAATTTGCCGATGGCGCCAGCGGTCTTTTCCTTCAGGTCCCATTTGCTGACAGCGATCACCAGCGCACGGCCTTCGCGCTCGACCAGATCGGCAATGCGCTGGTCCTGCTCCTCGAAGGCATTCTCGACGTCGAGCAGCACCACGACGACTTCGGCAAAGCGAATGGCGTTGAGCGCGTCGGCGACCGACAGTTTTTCCAGCTTCTCCTCGATGCGCGAGCGGCGGCGCAGGCCGGCGGTGTCGTGAATCTGGAATTTCTGGCCGTGCCAGTCGAGATCGACGGCGATTGAATCGCGCGTCGTTCCGGCTTCCCGCGAGGTGAGTAGCCGTTCCTCCCCGATCAGGCGGTTGATGAGCGTCGATTTGCCGGCATTGGGCCGACCAACTATGGCGACGCGGATCGGATGCGGCTTCTCGTCGTCCGCCGCGGCGTCCGCGGCAGGGCTTTCCGTCAGCTCCGGCGCCGCCGCGCGTAGCGCGTCGTAAAGATCGGCCAAGCCTTCGTCATGCTCGGCAGAGATCGCAACGGGATCGCCGAGTCCGAGTTCATAGGCCGCAAGCCGCCTCGCTTCGGCCTCGCGACCTTCGCTCTTGTTGGCGACGAGCACGGTCGGCTTGCCGGACTTGCGTACCAGATTGGCGAAGGCCTGGTCGCCGGGCGTCGGCCCGGCGCGTGCATCCATGACGAAGAAGATCGCATCGGCCTGCCCGATCGCGGTTTCGGTCTGCGTCCGCATGCGGCCCGACAAGGTTTCCGGTGCCGATTCCTCAAGACCCGCAGTGTCGATGACGGTAAATTCAAGATCTCCGAGACGGCCCTCGCCCTCGCGGCGGTCGCGGGTGACGCCCGGCGTATCGTCGACCAGCGCCAGCCGCCTGCCGACCAAACGGTTGAACAGCGTCGATTTGCCGACATTGGGCCGGCCGACAATGGCGATGGTGAAGCTCATGAGCCAGCGATCCAGCCCACGCCGGGGCGATGCACTCTTAGCGCGCCGCTGCGCTCAGCGCGAGAACGTGCCCGGCGGCGGCGCCGCCGGCCACGGCGATGCGGTGTTTGCCTGATTGGAGCCTGGCCAGGGCGACTGCGCCTGTTGCGCGTTGGAGTCCGGCCACGGCGATTGCGCCGGCTGCGATGGGACGGCCACGGGTTGTCCCGGCGCGGCGGGCTGAATGGTGACTTGCGCGGGCGTGCGCTGTGCCGTCACCGGCTTGCGTTTCGGCTTCGGCTTTGGCGCTTCGGCCGGTTCGACCGATGCCGTCTTGGCCTCCGGCTTCAGCGCCGCCGAGGCATCCTGATCGCCCGGATTGACCTTGCTCGCCGGCGGCAAAGTTTCATCCGCATTGGCGGTGTCCGTCGCCTGTTGATTGCCCTTCAAATATTCCGGCGGCACGCCTTGCGTTACGCCCGGCACGCCGCCCGGAAATAGCTCCTTGCGCTCGCCGGGCAGCTTCTTTTTGTCGCTGAGGTGGAAAAAATCGAGCTTGTCCGGGTCGAAGTCCTCGCAACCGGCAAGCATCGGCCCCGCGGCAAGCAGCACGGCGAGGACGGCAAGGCGATGCATGCGGCGCATTCGCGGTTCCTCAGCTCTTGCCGCTCGGGCCGATCAGCGCCGCAAGAATCTCGGCGCGGGCGCGCGTGCCGGGCGGCGTCTCGGCATCGCCGGCGATCATATCGATGTAGCGGCGCGCGGCGACCGGATCGTGGTTGCGCCAAGCCGACAACGCCAGCAATTCGCGCGCTGTGTGTCGGAACGTCCGCGTCGGTGCGGCGAGCGGAATAAGCCGACGTTCCATTTCGGTAAGCGCGGCGGTATCGACGAGAAGCAGGCCGGCGCGCACGGCGGCAAGGTCCTGCAATGTCGGTCCCACCGAAGGATCGGCGGCGATGTCGTCATAGACCCTGGCGGCATCGGCCGGTTTCGACTGCGCCAGTTCGGCGGCGGCGCGCAGCCGCGACAGCACGCGGTAACCGGCCGGCGCCTCGGCGGCGGCCTTGTCGAAAGCGGCCTCGGCTTCCTGATGCTTGCCGGCCTCGCTCAGCGCGACCGCGGCCTCGAAGGCCGAGCCGGCGGCGGCGGCTTGCCTGGCCTGCCACCATTCATAGCCGCGCCAGGCGGCGATGCCGGCGACGATCAGTACGGCGAGCGCGATCAGATAGATGCTGTAGCGATCCCATAGCTTTTTCAGCCGATCTCGCCGGACCTCCTCGTCGACTTCGTGAAAGATGTCAGCCACGAATTGTTCCACCCCTTGCGCCTTCGCCCTCCCCCGGGCGAATTGCGCGGTAACCTAGCCATGTGGCGCCGCCAAGGCAAAGCCTGCGCCGGTATTCGTTAATATTTCAGGGATTTAGCGCTTTTTCATTGCATAGACGTGTGCCGCCCCGGGAAAGGCCCGCGCGCGCACCTCAACGGCATAGTCGGCAACCGCCTTGTCGATCGAGGGGCCGAGGTCGGTATAGCGCTTGACGAATTTCGGCACCCGCGGCGATAGGCCGAGCATGTCCTCCAGCACCAGGATCTGCCCATCGCAGGCAGCGCTGGCGCCGATGCCGATGGTCGGGATGCGCACTGCCGCCGTGAGCTTGCGCGCCAAAGGCTCGGCCACGGCCTCGATCACCACCGAGAAGGCGCCCGCCTCGGCAACGGCGAGCGTGTCCTCCTCAAAGCGCGCCCAATCGCTTTCCTCGCGCCCTTGCGCGCGGAACGAGCCGATCACGTTGATCGCCTGCGGCGTCAAGCCGACATGCGCCATCACCGGGACGCCGCGCTCGACCATGAAGGCGATGGTTTCAGCCATGCGCTTGCCGCCTTCGACCTTGACGGCGCCACAGCCGGTCTCCTTGAGCACGCGCGCGGCGTTGAGGAACGCCTGCTCTTTCGAGGCCTCGTAGGAACCGAACGGCATGTCGACAACGACGAGCGCGCGCCTCGAGCCGCGCATCACCGCAAGACCTTGCAGGATCATCATCTCAAGCGTCACCGGCACGGTCGTCTCCAGCCCGTGCATGACCATGCCGAGCGAGTCGCCGACGAGGATGACGTCACAATGCTGGTCGAGGATACGCGCGGTGTGCGCGTGGTACGACGTCAGGCAGACGAGCGGTTCGCCGCCTTTGCGCGCCAGAATATCGGGAGCGGTGAGCCGCTTGATCTCTTGCTGTACGGACACGCGCTACCTCCCGAACACCGGAACGCCGATCAGGATCGGATGGAATGCGAAACCGAGCGCGAGATAGATGACGAAGCCGAGCAGCACGACGACGATGTCGCCGGCCCAGCCCGCCGGCGCCGTCGCAGTGCCGAGATCGCCGCGACGCTTGGCGGCGATACGGGCGTAGACACCCCAGACCAAAAACGAGCCGAACAACAGGATCGAACCAAGATCGCCATTCGAGAGTAGATGCGCGAGCGCCCAGGTCTTCACGCCGGCCAGCATCGGGTGTTTGAGCTTCGCCTTGATGTGGCTGGGAATGAAAGCGGCGGTGACAAAGGTGACCGCAAACAGCATCAGGCCGATAGTGATGTGCCGCATGAAGGCCGGCGGCGACCACACTTGAATCCATTCGTGCGCGCGGTAATCGCCATAGCCCCAGACGATCAGCGCGAGGCCGACAAGCGCCATCAGCGCAAACAGCACGCGGTAGCCGTACCCCAGCCGTTCCATGAGCCTCGCGCGCGTGTCGCGGAAGGTCACGAATACATGCGTGGCGAGAAAAACGACCAGTCCCAAAATGAGGATTGCAAGGCCCATGCAACACCCGCACAAAGTCTTTGCCTGCCGCGAAAGCCGCAGTAGAGGATAGCGGGGGGCAATGCAAGCGGCCCCGCCGCATGAGCGCCATCCGATGGCCGATGAACCGAGATACCTGATCGAACCGGAGCGGAGAACTGCCGTCGGCGGCGACTACGAGGTGGTCGTCCTCGGTGGTGGGCCCGCCGGCATCGCCGCCGCGGCCGCCGCTGGTCGGCATGGCCGCAAGGTGCTGCTGATCGAGCGCCACGGCTTTCTCGGCGGCATGGGCACGGCCGCCGGCGTGACGAATTTCTGCGGCCTGCACGCCAATGTGCACGGCGACATCAGGCAGGTGGTCCATGGCGTCGCTGACGAGCTACTCGCGCGCATCGACCGGCTCGGTGGACTGAACGTGCCGCATCTGGTCCTCGGCAAGATCCACGCGCAAGCCTACGACACCGCCGCCTACAAATGCGCGGCCGACGACCTGCTGCTGTCCTGTCATGTCGATATTCTCTTCCATGCACTCGCCACCGGTGTGGCGATGGACAGCGACACCCACATCAAGGCGCTGCTGGTGGAGACCAAATCCGGCCGTGTCGCCATTCTCGCCCGCACCTTTATCGATTGTTCCGGCGACGGCGATCTCGCCGCCTTTGCCGGCGCGCCGTTCGAGAAGGGCGATGAAAACGGCGATACGCTCTACCCGACCATGATGTTTCGTCTCAATGGCGTCGATGCCAAGGCGGCGGGCGACGCCTGGCGCACCATTCCGACGCTGATGGATGAAGCGCAAAAGCGCGGCATGACGTTTCCCCGCAAAGGCGCCGTGGTGCGGCCGCAGAAACATACCAATGAGTGGCGCGTCAATGTCACGCAAGTGAAGACGGCGGACGGCCGTGCCGTTGACGGCACCGACGCACGCGAACTGAGCGCCGGTGAAATCGAAGGCCGTCGCCAGGCGATGGCCTTCTTCGACTTCCTGCGCCGCCAAGCGCCGGGCTTTGCCCAATCCTATGTCGTCGACATTCCGCCGCAGCTCGGCGTGCGCGAGACACGCCGCGTCACCGGCCTCTATCAGCTCACCGCCGACGATGTGTTGTCCTGCGCCAGCTTTAACGACACCATCGGCGTCAACGGCTGGCCGGTCGAAAACCATGTCGCCGGCGACGTGGTCTGGCGCTGGCCGGATATCCCCGGCTCACGCGGCTTCAACCATCTGCCCTACCGCATGCTGGTGCCGCGCGGGCTCGATAACCTGTGGGTCTCCGGGCGTTGCGCCTCGATGACGCATGAGGGGCAATCGGCTGCGCGCGTCAGCGGGCCGTGCTTTGTCATGGGCCAGGCTGCCGGAACCGCGGCGCATCTTTCGCTTGCCGGAAATGCCGGAAATGCGGATATTCCGCCCGAGAAGCTGCAACAGACCTTGCAGGCCGATGGCGTGTATCTGGGGCGCGACGTCGACTAGCAACAACAAACGCCGGGGAAACGCACCATGTTCAAGCGTATTGCGCTCGCCTTTCTTTTTGCGCTGGCCGTGGCGGCGCCGGCGATGGCCCAGGACTGGCCTCCCAAGCAGGTGAAGATCATCGTACCGTTCGGCGCCGGATCGACGCCTGACGTGGTCGCGCGCATCCTCGCCGACGGGCTCGCCAAGAAATATCCGGACAGCGTCTTCATCGTCGAGAACAAGCCGGGGGCGAGCGGCAATCTCGGCACCGACACCATCGCCAAGGCGGCGCCCGACGGCACAACCATCGGCATCAGCATCGGCGGCCCCCTCGCCATCAACAAACTGCTGTTCGGCAATCTGCCCTACGATCCGCAAAAGGACATCGCGCCCGTGACGCAGCTCATCACCCAGCCGAGCGCGCTCGCGGTCAACCCAGGCCTCAATGTCAATTCGGTCGCCGATCTCATCAAACTGCTCAAGGCCAATCCCGGCAAATACAACTTCGCCTCGATCGGCACCGGCTCGCTGTCGCAGCTCGCCATGGAAGCGGTCGCGATCAAGTCCGGCACCAAAATCGTGCACGTTGCCTTCAAGAGCTCGCCCGATGCCATGCTCGCGGTCATCCGCGGTGACGCGCAGATGGCCTGCATGCCGGCGGCCTCCGTCGTCCCGCAGGCCAAGGCCGATAAGGTAAAAATGATCGCGGTCTCCACCGCCAAACGCTCGCCTTATCTGCCCGACGTGCCGACGCTGAAGGAGAGCGGCATCGACGTCGAAGCCGATGCCTGGATGGGTCTGATCGCGCCGGGCGCCACGCCCAAGGCCATGATCGACAAGATCAACAAGGACGTCGTCGAGATTATCAAGTCGCCGGCGGCGCACGACAAGCTGGCTGCGGCATTGATGGAGCCGGTCGGCTCGACGCCGGAGCAATTCCGCGCCACCATCGACAACGAAATCTCGCGCTGGGCGCCGGTGATCAAGGAAGCCGACGTCAAGATCAACTGAGGATTTTCAGGCCCGCGATCTTTTCCGAAAGGCGGTATCCGCCTTTCGCGATCATGCGCCGGCGCGCACTTTCACGTCCTTGATGTCCTTGAACACGAGCCCCGGCGCGCGTTCGCCGGTGTAGTCAAGGATGAATTGGTTGCGGGCCATGAAGACGCGGTCGCCGTCAAGGTCCTCGGCGACGCTCGAGTAGTTGGCCTGAACGAAATCGTCGAGTTTTTTGCTGTCGTCGGACGAGATCCAGCGCGCGAGCTGGAATTCCGGGGTCTCGAAATCGATATCGAGACCGTATTCCTCCTTCAGCCGTACCTTAAGGACATCGAGCTGCAGGGGGCCGACGACGCCGACCAGCGCCGGTGCGCCGTCGAGCGGACGGAACACCTGCACCACGCCCTCTTCCGCCATCTGCTGCAGCGCCTCTTTCAGCTTCTTCGCCTTCATCGGATCGCCGAGCTTGACCCGACGCAGTATTTCCGGAGCGAAATTCGGCACGCCAAGGAAGGAAATGTCTTCGCCTTCGGTGAGCGTATCGCCGATGCGCAGCGTGCCGTGATTGGGAATGCCGACGACGTCGCCGGCATAGGCCTCGTCGGCGAGTGCCCGGTCCTGGGCGAAGAAGAATTGCGGCGCCGTCAGGGTGATCGGCTTCTCGGTGCGTGTCAGCTTTGCCTTCATGCCGCGGCGCAATTTACCCGAGCAGAGCCGCGCAAAGGCGATGCGGTCACGGTGATTGGGATCCATGTTGGCCTGGATCTTGAACACGAAGGCCGTCATCGCATTCTCGTGCGCGTCCACCTTGCGCAAATTTGCTGTCTGTGCACGTGGCGGCGGCGCGAAAGCGGCGAGCGCATCGAGCAGGTCCTTGACGCCGAAATTCTTCAAGGCAGAGCCGAAAAACACCGGCGTCAGGTGCCCTTCCCGGAACGAGGCAAAATCGAAGCGGCGGCAGGCATCCTTGACCAGCGCCAGTTCCTCGCCGATGGCAACCGGGTCGAGCATCGGATTTTTCGCCGCCAGCGCCGCAAGATCGGGCGGCTGCGGCGCCACCGTCTTGCCGTCCTCGCTCAACAGCCGCATCTCACCGGTCGAAATATCGTAAGTGCCGGCGAAATCGCGGCCGCGCCCGATCGGCCAGGTCATCGGCGCGGTATCGAGCGCCAAAGTTTTTTCGATCTCGTCGAGCAGCTCGAACGGATCGCGGCTTTCGCGGTCCATCTTGTTGATGAAAGTCACGATCGGGATGTCGCGCAGACGGCAGACCTCGAACAGTTTGCGCGTGCGCGCCTCGATGCCCTTGGCAGCGTCGATCACCATGACCGCCGAGTCGACCGCGGTCAGCGTGCGGTAGGTATCCTCGGAGAAGTCCTCGTGGCCCGGCGTGTCGAGCAGGTTGAAGACACGGGCCTCGTAATCGAAGGTCATCACCGAGGTGACAACCGAAATGCCGCGCTCGCGCTCGATCGCCATCCAGTCGGAGCGGGTCGAGCGGCGGTCGCGCTTGGCCTTCACCTGGCCGGCGAGGTTGATGGCGCCGCCGAACAGCAAGAGCTTCTCGGTGAGCGTGGTCTTGCCGGCATCCGGGTGGGAAATAATGGCGAAGGTACGCCGGCGCTCCACCTCCGCCGTGAGCGGGCCGAGCGGAGCCGAATCGGCGGCGGTAAACGGCTTGTTCATGCGCAGCATGTGGCCGCAATCGCCAGTAAAATCAAGCGCCTGCGGCAAAGTCTCATGCTGCGTCACGCGGCGCGGCTAAGTCCCCGAAAGCACGCGCGAATACTCCGGTACCACCGGCTCCGCAAAAATACTGAGGGCAAATGGCTAGACCGTTCGGGCGAGTTTTCGTCAACGGCGCAAGCAAACCGAAAGCTTTGCATTTTAATGATTGTCGCGCGGCTGCATCACTTTTAACGGCCGTTGATCGAGGCCTCTATGCGCGTCCGCTTGTTGCATCTTCTCGCCGTGCGCTTGTCTTGCTTTCCGGCGCCGCCGCGGCCGAGCCGATCAAGTTGAAATTCTCGTTCTTCACTTCCGACCGCTCCATCATCTATCAGGCAATGATCAAGCCCTTCGTTGACGCCGTCAACAACGAGGGCAAAGATCTGCTGCAGATCGACGTGTATTTCAGCGGCGCCATCAGCAAGGTGCAGGCGCAGCAGCCGGGGCTTGTGGCCGAAGGCGTCGCCGATCTGGCCATCGTCGTACCAGGCCAGGTACCCGAACTTTCCACCGGCGTGGCAGTCATGGAACTGCCGGGGCTGTTCCGCGACGAGCGCGAGGCAAGCGGCGTCTTCGCCCGGCTTGTCGCAGCCGATACGTTCAGCGGCTTTCGCGATTTTGTCGTGATCGGCACCTTCATGTCGGGCAGCGAGAACATCAACAGCCGCAAGCCCCTGACCTCGCTCGCCGAGCTCAACGGACAGACGATCCGCGTCAACAATCCCGTCGAAGCGATGACGCTGGAGAAGCTCGGCGCCGTACCGGTGCTGCTCGCCATCAATGAGACCACGGAAGAACTCAGCCAAGGCAAGATCGATGGCGCGACGGTGCCGCCATCCATGCTGTTCGAATTCGGCATCAGCCGCCTCACCAGTTATCACTACATGGCGCATGTCGGCAGCGCGCCCGTCGCGCTCGTGATGAGCCGGGACAAGTTCGCGAGCCTGCCGCCGCGCGCGCAGGAGATCATCCGCAAATATAGCGGCGAATGGCTGACCGATCAGTGCGCCAAGATACTGGCGGTGCGGGACGCCGAAGGGCTGGCGAAGCTGCAATCCGATTCACGGCGGACGGTGACTTTTCCCTCGCAATCCGACGAGGCCGCCATCCAGAAAGTATACGCCTCCGTCGTCGAGCAATGGGCCTCGTCCAACCGCCACAATCGCGAATTGCTCGAGCGGGTGAAAACCGAGATCGCGAAGCAGCGTTCCAATAACTAGGGCCACGCGATGTCGTATCTTTCGGAAATCACCCTGCGCCGCGGCGTCGGCCTGTTCGTCCTCGCGCTCGTCATCCTGAATCGGCGGCACCTGGATGACGGTGAGGCTCGCCACCGACCACCTGGTCAACGAATACGTCAAGGGAACGGCGCGCGACTGGGCGCAATTCCTGGCGGACAATGTCACCGACCTCAACGAAATCGCCTCGGGCGAACAGCCGTCCGCCGCGAGCGTGGCGTTCTTCGAGGCCACACGGAAATCCAACCAGGTCTTCCGCTATGTGATCTTCAATCGCGACGGCTACTCCCAGTTGGTGGTTGACCATAAAAGGATCGCTCCCGTCGACCTGTCGGTGCACAGCCTCGAAGCCGTGCGGGCGATCACGCAGGGCCAGCCGGTCGTCGACATCAAGGAAAGCCGGCAGCCGGATTTTC
>Ga0335083_10003824_pt1 | contig 19365 bp, 12 predicted proteins | sample Lox_Sample_42_FD_206716 | JGI IMG/M metagenome (GOLD analysis project Ga0335083, IMG submission 206716) | Soil microbial communities from Loxahatchee National Wildlife Refuge, Florida, United States - Lox_Sample_4.2 | ecosystem: Environmental > Terrestrial > Soil > Wetlands | place: USA...
CCGGGACCGGGCGGCACGGGACCGGGCGGCACGGTGGAACTCGGCGGCCGCGACGGTGCCGTCCCGGCTTCGTAAGCCGGCGCGGACGGCGGCCGGGCCGGGGAAACAGGGCCGCCAGCCGGCCCGGGCGGCGGCGGTGCCAGCGGCGGCGGCAGGGGCGTGGTGACAGGGGCGGCCATGGTGATGGGGACGGTCGGGGCGGCGGGCACGGTCGCCTCGTCCGGGCGGACCGCCGGACGGGCGGCGGCGGCGCGCTGCCTGCTGTCGGGGGCCAGTAGCAGGGCGACCGTGGTGTCGTCGCCGCTTCCGTCCGCCGATGCGCAGCGCTGCGCCCAGGCCGGAAGCTGCTCCGCGAACCAGCCGTCATCGTGCTCGATCGCGAGTTCCGTGATGTCCCCCGCCACCTGCGGCTGCCACGGATCCCTGACCTGGGCGTTGCCGTAGCCGTCGGTGCCGAGCAGCAGGGCGAGCAGTGGCGTGAACCGCAGGTCATGCACGGCGGTGCGGAAGGACGCGACGGCACCCGACTGGCACAGGCTCGTCGTCCGGTGGCCGTCGAGCAGATCATCTCCCGCGACAGGAGACCATGCCTGCCCGTCCGGCCAGATCCCGACCAGGTCACCGTCGCCGATCTGGGCGCAGACCAGCCAGCCGGCGGTGACGAGCGCGACAAGCAGCGTTGAGCCGTAGGGAATCTCCGGACCGTCGCCAGCGCGCTCGAGCGCGGCGAGTTCGTCGGCGGCGTACGGGTGAGCGGCGATGTCACCGGCTACCCCGGCCCGCCATTGATCGACGATGGCCTGGGGCAGCTTGCCGCACAGCGCGCCCGCCAGCTCGGCGGTCCACGGCTTGCCGGCGAGCTCGCCGGCGAGCTCCGCGATGACCGCACAGGCCGTGCGGGTCGCGAGCCGCGAACCGGTGGCGCTGCGGAAATGGCGGTCATGACCGTGCCCGTCAGCGACGGCGACCACGGTGCCGCCGACCACGTCGATGAACTGCGACTCGACGCTGTCCTGGTTATCGAGGCCGCGCGCCACGTGCGCGGCACCGCGGGCCGTGCCCACGATGGCCCGCCATGGCCCCGGATCGGTTGTGGTTGTCATCGGTCAGACGATCGTGTCCTGGTTGAAGATGGTGGACGGGATCTCCCCGCCCGGAGGCGTGCCGAACAGCTTGCGCGCCACCGCGCTGCGGTCGGCCCCAGATTCTGACATGCGAGACACCGCCAGCGAGGCGATCACCAGCCGGCTCGCGATGTCCTCTGTGCTGTCTGCCACCAGCACAGGAACGCTCGGATCGCCGTTGAACCGGTTCAGCGCCTCGGACTGGGCATCACGGCCGATGGCTAGTGATAGCCGAAGAGCGGCCTTGCCGGCCGGCTGGGCCATCAGTGCCGCGAGGCCGTCCTCGAACACTCCGGGCGGGTCGGTCGCCAGGCCATCGGTGATCAGCAGCAACGCGGGCCGCAGCGCCCGGCGTTCGACCTGGCCAGGAGCAAGCGCCTCCGCGGCCATCCGGAACGCCGGCCCCATGTTGGTGAGCCCCTTGGTCACCGACTGCAGCGGCTTCCACCGGATGCCCGCGACCGGTACCGGGTCCCTGACGTGCCAGCGCGGCTCGGTCGCGAAGGCGATCGCCCTGATGAACACCTGCGCCTGCTCTTGATCCTGCTCCCACTCCTCCAGGTGCGACATCATGTCGGCGATCGCGTAGTTGAGCGCCTGGATCTTCTCGCCCTTGGTCGAGCCGGAGCAGTCCGCGAGGATGATGAGGTGCAGCGGCCGCCGGGAGATGCCGCCGCCTGGCATCCTGGAGTAGGAATCCGCAGGGTTCATGCCGCGTCGACCCTCCACCACTGATGTAGCTGGTCGAATGACCAGCTCTTGGGCGCCTGCACGATAATGAACGTGTTCTCGGTCGGGTACGTCCATACGTACACGCCCTCGCCCTTGCTCGCGGTGAAGCACTCGAGCACCTGGCCCGCGCGCGACGGGAAGTTGTTGTTGTTCCACTCGATCGGGCCGGCCTGCGACTGACCGGACGGCGGCGGGCACGACTCGGCGCTTGACTTGCCGAATTTCGCCCAGCTGTTGTAGTTGGCCCAGGCCTTGCTGAAGTCGCTGCCGGTGTCGACCTGATAGCCGAAGATGTCTCCGCCTGGCATGTCGGGTGCGGTGCACTCAAGCGCCCGCACCAGGCCGGGGTTGGTCCACGGGATGTCCGTCTGCGTCGAGCATTCGGTGCTGGCGTCCGCGACGTCGGTGGGCAGCAGGACCTTCAGCGGCTTGACACCGGGCGCGAGCACGGGGCCCGCGGCCGGAGACGTCGTGATAACCCCCGGGGACGTGGTCACAACCCCCGGGGAGGTCGGGCCGACCGCCGGGGAGCTCGGGACGGCCGGGTGCGACGTCGTGACGACCACCTTGGGGCTCGACGACGGCTTCGCTGCCGCCTTCGAGAACGGGAAGGTCTGCGCGACGGCCGCGATGATCAGGTAGAGCACGATGATCGTGGCGATAGTTCCGCCTAGCAGCAGGCCTTGCCTTGGGCGCCGTGGTCCGTTGCCGCCGACAGACGGCCACGGCGGGCTTCCCGCACCGCCGCCTGGGGTCGGCCAGGGCTGTGCCGGGCCGGGCGGGGCGGGCGGTGCGGGCTGCTGCCACGCGTTCTGCGGCTGCGGCGCCGGCTGGGCGGGCGGTGCTGGCTGGGCGGGCGGGGCCGCGGCGCCCATCGCCCATGGATCCTGGGTCCACGCCTGGGTCGGCTGCTGCCATGGGTCACCCGTCGATGCCGGAGCTGGCTGCTGCCATGGGTCTCTCGCTGGCGCCGGGGCTGGCGGCCGCGGATCCTGGGGCGGCGGCGTGGCGACGGGCGGGGTAGCGACGGGCGGCGTGGCGACGGGCGGCGTCGGGTTGCCAGGTCCGGCGGCCGGCGGTTGCTGCGTCGGCGTGAACCGGGGGGCGGGCCGCAGGTCGACACGGGTTTCTCCGCCGGAGGACGCGGACGGCGTGAACGACGGCTCCGACTTGGCCGGCGGCGGCGGAATCGTCGGCAGCGGCGGAACGGGCGGCGACTGCGGCGGCGCTACCACCTCCGTCGGGGTGGGCGTGAATGCCTTCTGCGCGACGGTCGGCGCCGCCTGCGGCCTTACCTGGTACCCGAGCGCCTGCGCGTACTCGGTGGACACCCAGATGCTGGCGGCCGGGTCGAGCAGCCGGTTCTCCGTCAGCGAGCGCGCGACAAGCGCGATCGCCGTTTCCACGTCGAGGTGCTGGCCCTCGACATGCTGGGTGAGTTCCGCGGCGACGCCCGCCTCGGCCGCGGTGACAAGCAGGCTGCGCTCGCGTGGCATGTCGGGCAGCAGGTCGGTCACCAGATTGCCGAGGATGCGCGGGTCACCGAGTACCCGCGCGCCGTAGCTGCCGACGGCGGTGCTCAGTGCCTCGTGTGCCTCACCGCTCGCATCGAATGAGTCCCCGCTCATCGGATTACCTCCCGGCCTCTGTCTTCGTGTGCCGCGGCACACTCCTTGATCCGCATGTCTTGCTACGCTCCGACGGTCACCGAGGTGGCCGTCCCGATCGGGGCCAGGCTTGGCCCGCCGTAGAGCTGAATGTGATAGGTCCCCGAGGGCATCGCGGCGAGCCCCAGCTGCTCGGCGGACACCTGGATCGCGAAGCACCCGCTGCCGGACTTGGCTGCCAGCTGCGGTAGACCGTCGGTGGAATCGGTGACCGGCGAGCCGTCTGGCAGCTCGACCAGCAGGGCCAGGTCAAGTCCTGACGGAACTCCGCTGAAGTCGGCGCCGAACACGGCCGACGCCGATGGCGTGACGGACGTGCCTCCCGCGCATGCCTCATGCTGGCTCGTGCCGATGCCCGCGCCGCCTGACCGCTCCGCGCCGCTGCGCGGCACCAGGTACTTGCTGTGATAGGCGGTGCCCGCCCTGGCCGCCGCGATCAGTGTCCTTGCCTCGGTGACAGACCGAAGCCGCCACGACAGGTCGCCGCCCTCACCAGTCACCTCGAGGCTGGGCACGCCGATCAGCTGCCCGGCGTTGCTGACCGCGGCGCCACCGGAGTTGCCGTGCGCGAGGCGCGCCGTCGTCTCAAGCTCGAAGCGCGGATCGGGGACGTGCCCGAGCGGATCGGGCACGAACGTCGAGATGACACCGCTTGTGACGCTGATCGAGTCGGAGTCGGCCACGCCGGGGAAGCCGAGAACGGTCACCGGCTGGTCGAGCTGGACCGCCGCGTCGTTCCCGAGGGCAAGGTAGGGCAGGTGCAGGCTCTGCTGACTGACCGGGGTGCCGCCGTTTGTGGCGTAGATCTGCACGACGGCCAGGTCGAGGTAGCCGTCGACGGCAACCGGCCGCGCCCGGTACGCGGCCTTGACCGGTGACGAGGGACCGGTGGTCAGCTCGACGGTCAGGTAGGGCGGGTCCTGCTCGAGCTGGCTTCCCGGTTCGCCGATCGCCACGGCGAGACCGGGCGCCTGCGGCTCCGCGACGTGCGCGTTGGTGAGGATGAGCCCGTCAGGCGAGATGATCGTCCCCGAACCCCAGCCCGTGTACGAGGACTGCGACCCCTGAAGCAGGCGGACGGTTGACGACTCCGCGTGCTGAAGGGCGGACACCGGCAGAGTGGCACCCGCCTGCCTGCCGCTCGCGGAAGGCGTTCCGACCGTGGTCAGGATCACGGCGGCGATGCCACCGGACACGGCGGCACCCGCGGCCACGATGACGGCCACTCTCGCCCGGCCCCTGCGCAGCCGGCGGTCCCTGTTGTGCTCGAGTTCGGTGCTGCTCAGCGGTGGCGTGATGCCGAGTTCCTCACCGGTCGCCGGATCGCCGAGCCGGAGCGTCACCGATTCCGTGATGCGGAGCGGACCGCGCAGCCGCTTTCCGTCAAGGAAGGTGCCACGTCGAGATCTGTCTATATAGGTCGCGCCCTTTTCATCGGAGATGATCAGGCCGTGGGTGTCCCTGGACACGAGCGGATTTATCGAGACGAGTTCAAGTGCCGGGTCGCGTCCCACCCGAATTTGCATTCCCACGGGAAATACGCGCTGCTCGCTCCCGATCCGCGCGACGAGCACGGGCGACCGCACCTGACCGTCGGCTGGCTGCTGCGGCATCATGCGAACACCAGCCTCACCGCATGCTCAATGCGCTTAGCGCACATCCCCCACGCCGCTCCAAGTCCCGCTCCGCCCCGGCAGCCGCACCCCAGGCCTAATCACGCATCAGATATGTAAATCAATCCGCCTAGGCCGCCGCCAGGCTCCCAGGGACTTACCTATTTTCAGCGCCATGGTACGCCCTGCGCAGATATTTAGTAACCGGTAAATGAGCCTCCTTTCGCACACAACTCATCACCGTTCCCCAACAGCAATCGCGCGGCACAGCGCGGCATCATGGACAGTGCTCAATAATCCATGAACATCAACTTGGATGAACGTGAATAGAGTGACGGAATTAGCGCCTTGTGCAATGAGAACGCGGTTGTGCCGTCACTCCGGTCCCTCGTCCCCCCCGTGGCCGGCCCCTCGAAGGTACCCCGCAGCCATGCGGGGTCAGCTGGGGTCGGGCTGCGCCACTTCGGGCGGCGGTAGCTCGTCAAGAAAGCAGGTCAGCAGCTCGTTGACCGCCGCCGGCTGCTCCATGTTGATCATGTGGCCGGCGTCAGCCACGACGTGGTACCTGGCGCCTGGGATGCGCCGCGCAAGCACCGCGGACATCTCAAGGAATCCGGGCACGTCGTGCTCGCCCGCCAGCACGAGCGCGGGCATGGCCAGTTCCTCAAGCACGTCGAGCGGCCGCGGCCCGCCCTCCGCGTGCGGATCGTGGCCGATCCAGTGCTGGCCAGGGTACGCGGCCACCATGGCCGCGAGATGGTCGCTCAGTTCGGCCTTTTTCCTGGCCGCGGCGAACAGCGGGTGCGCCAGCCAGGCCGCTCGGCCGGCCAGCAGGCCTTGGGCCTGCGCCGTCTTTCCTGCCAGCCTGATCGCGGCCAGCGATTCCGCATCCCACGGAACGCCGTCCAGTACCGCGTCCATCATCACCAGGCCGCGGACCCGTCGCGGAGCGGCCAGGGCCGCCCGCAGCACCACCTGGCCGCCGAACGACAACCCGGCGAGCACGGCCTGCCCAATGCCCAGGTGATCGAGTAGCGCGAACAGGTCGCCGGCGTGGGTGTAGGCGACAGCCGGATCGAACGGACCAGAACTGCCGAACCCCCGGCAGTCGTACCTGATCACCCGATGCCGCGCGGTCAGGTACGCCGCCTGCGGCTCCCACATGCGCATGTCGAGCCCGAAGCCGTGCACAAGCACCACGGCGGGCCCCTCCCCGGTCACCCGATAGGCGAGCCGGGCACCGGGCAGTGCAAGCACCTCGCAGCCACCGCCCGCGACCTCAGTTCCCATCCCCGCATTGTCCCCCGCGCCCACCGGCCGTCACATCCGTAGGCCGCCGCCTTCCGAGCGGCACCCGTATTGGGTCACAGGCGTATGGTTGCCGCACCCATACGCCTGCCCCGCCCGCTGAGGCGTCGGCCAGGCACGCGAAGTACGCACCCGTTCGGGCTGATCATTCAAAAACCTTTGATCCCGAACGGATGCGGCTGCCTCCGACCCCGCCACAATCTCGACGGGCCTGCAGCCCCCAGCGCAGCGCGTCTATGATGTCGCCGCTTACGACCCTCCCGGATCTGTCGACGCGCCGGATGTCGTAGAGCATGGAGGCGTCGCGGGGCAGCTGGTGCAGGCCGCCCAGTGGCAGCGGGCTCGCCGGCTGGGCGGTTCCCGCGCGTGCCGCCAGGAGCGCGAGAGCGGTGACTACGCCTTCGCGGCGAGCCGCGAACCGGCCGGGGTAATCGCCAAACAGGTCTGGGAGTTCTGCCTGGCCGGCGTCTGCGGCACCATCAGGGAGTACTTATCCCGGATGGGTCGGCGGCACCGCCCGCCGGCTCAGGGCACAGCTCGCGCCAGCGGTGACAGGCGACGAGTGCGCCTCCGAGCGTGGCCTCGAGCCGTGGACGACTACTCCGGCACACGTCGATAGCATGAGGACAGCGCGGCGCGAACGGACATGCGTCCGACCGGTCGAGTGGGGCACCGTGGACGGTGGCGCGAAGCCTTGCCGCTCGCCGTTGCCGCTGCTCTTCTGGATCCGGCACGGGCGCGGCGTCGAGCAGCGCTCTCGTGTACGGGTGGGTGGGCGCAGCGCAGAGGGTGTCCGCGTCGCCCTGCTCCATGATCCTGCCTCGGTAGAGCACGATGATCTGGTGCGATAGGTGGCGCACGACTGCCAGGTCGTGGGAGATGAACAGATAACTCAGCTCGAACTCCTGCTGCAACTGCCGGAGGAGGTTCAGCACCTGCGCCTGGATGGACAGGTCGAGCGCACTTGTCGGTTCGTCGCAGATCACGAGCCGCGGCTGGGTCATCAGGGCCCGCGCGATTGCTACCCGCTGCCGCTGGCCACCAGAAAAGCGGGCCGGATACCGCCGCGCGGTATCTGACGGCAGCCCGACGCGCTTGAGCATCAGCTCAACCCGTGCGGTTACCTCGTCCTGCGATGGACGTCCGTGTACGCGCATGACCTCGCCCAATGTCTGGCTCACGGTGCGCGTCGGGTTGAGCGAGCCGTACGGGTCCTGGAAGACGGCCTGGAGCATGGCACTCAGATCGCGCCGCTGCCGGTACGAGGCGTTGGTGATCTCGTTGCCGGCGAAGCGGATCGAGCCGGAGGCAACGGGCGCCAGCCCGAGGATCGCGCGGCCGATCGTCGTCTTCCCCGAGCCCGATTCTCCCACGAGCGCGACCGTTTCCCTGGCGGCGACGGAAAAGGAGACGCCGTCCACGGCCTGCAGCGGCGGGCGGCGCCATCCCCGCGAGTATTCGACCGTGAGATCACGCACGTCCAGCAGCGAATCGCGCACGGTCATCACCGCGGGAGGAACTGGTCGTAGTGGATGCAACGCGTCTCTCGATTCTCAAGTGGCTGCTCCAGCGCGATTGGTTGCTGGGAGCAGACCTCGGTCGCGTAACCGCAGCGGGGATGGAAATGGCAGCCCTGCGGCCAGCTGCCGGGCCTCGGCACGCCGCCCGGGATCGCCGACAGCACCTCGGTGACCGCCGCACTGTGCGGATCCGAGGCGAGCAGCGCCCGTGTATAGGGATGCAGTGGATGCCGGACGAGCGGCGCCAGCGCACCCCGTTCGACCACCTGTCCGGCATACATCACGACCGCCCGGTCGGCCAGGTCGGCGACTACGCCCCAGTCGTGAGTGATCAGCAGGATCGCCATCTCGCGCTCGCGCTGAAGATCGCGCAGGAGCTCCAGGATCTCAGCCTGAACGGTCACGTCCAGTGCCGTCGTCGGCTCGTCGGCGATCAGCAGCTTCGGCTCGCCAGCCAGCGCACGCGCGATCGCAACGCGCTGCGCCATCCCGCCGGAAAGCTCGTGCGGGTAGCGCTGGGCGACCAGCTCCGGCTCCGGCAACTGCACACTCCGCAGCAACTCGATGACACGGGCACGGGCTGCCCTACGCGAGACGTCGTGGTGAGTCCGGACGGACATAGCGAGCTGCCAGCCGACACGGAAGGCAGGGTTCAGGCTCACCATCGGCTCCTGCGAGATAAGGCCGATCTCCCCACCGCGCACGCGGCGCAGCTCGTTCTCCGGCAACGACGCGATGTTGCGCCCCCCGAAGACGATCCGGCCGCCCGCGATCTCGCCGTCGCCAGGCAGGAGCCTGATGAGCGACATGGCGGTGACGGTCTTGCCGCACCCGGACTCCCCGACGAGCGCAACTGCCTCACCGCTGCGGATCTCGAAGCTGACGCCCTCGACAACGGTGACCGGCCCGCCCGGAGACGGCAGCGTGACGGTGAGATTCTCGACGGAAAGCAGCGGGCTGGCCGCGTCGGTGACGACCGGCTCGGCCACAGCAGCGGCGCGCCGCCGTCGAGGCAGGCTGACCGGAGCAGCAGACCAGCCCTCCGCGCTGGCATCGCGGACGGCGTCGCCGAGCAGCCCGAACGCCATGATCGCCAGCGCCATGACGATTCCCGGTGGGAAAATGATCCAGGGCTGGGTGACGATGTTCGCGATCCCGTCGCCGATCATCCCGCCCCAGCTCGCCTGCGGCGGCTTGACGATCAGGCCGAGGTAGGCGAGCCCCGTCTGGGCGATCAGGGCGCCTGCGGCGAACAGTGATCCGAGGACGATCACGGGTCCCGCCACACGAGGGAGCACGTGGCGGGTGATGATGTGCGCGTGCGACAGGCCAGACACGCGAGCCGCCGCGATGTAGAGCTCTTCCCGGATCGGCAAGGTCGCCGACCGGATGATCCGTGCCTGCGCGGGCGCGAGAATCACCCCAAGGGTGACCATGCCCGCGAGCATGCTCTGCGGGAAGACCGTGAGCATGACCAGCACGATCGCGATCGCCGGGATCGCGAGGCTCAGGTCGGTCAGCCAGCCCACGACCCGGTCGACCCAGCCGCCGAGGTAGCCGGCGGCGAGACCGAGAGGTACGCTGAGCACGAGCATTGCGAGGAGCGCCTCTCCGACTCCGATCATCGTCGGACGCGCCCCGACGAGCAGCCGTTCCAGGATGTCCCTGCCGAGCGAGTCGGTTCCGAGCCAATGCGCCGAGGTCGGTCCCTGTCGCACCAGCAAGAGGTCTCCTGCCTGCTCGTTCGAGACGTTAGGCAGCATGATCGGCGCCACGATCGCCGCTCCGATCACGACGAGCAGATACGCGATGCAGCAGACCGCAAGCGGACGGCGAAGAAGCCGACGCAGCAACCGCGGCGATTCGAAAACGCTCGCGGACGCAGCGGCGTCGGCCAGCGGCTCTGCGTTCTGGACCGCGGTCACGACGCCCTCACCCTCGGGTCGATAAGCGTATACAGCACATCCGCGACGAGGTTAACCAGCACGATGATCACCGTGAAGAGGACCGTGATGCCCTGAACGACGGGCAGGTCCCCCTGCGCCGCCGACGCCGCGAAAATGCTGCCGAGCCCGGGGAGGGCAAACACCTGCTCCACGAAGAGCGTGCCGGTGAGCATATACACCAGCTGGAGGCTGACAATGGTGACGATCCGCAGCGAAACGTTCTTCAGTGCGAGCCGGTAGTAGATCAGCCGGGGCGGGATCCCGTTCGCCCATGCCATGCGGACGTGCTCGTTGGCGAGGACGTCCAGCATCGCCTCACGCGTCTGCTTCGCCAGCGTGGCGACGCCGGCCAGCGACAGCGCCGTCACCGGCAAGACGAGCGAACGCAGCCACTGGCTCGGTGACTGGGCGAATGGGACGTAGCCGATGGCCGGAAGCCAGTGCAGCTTTACCGCGAACAGGACGACGAGCATGGCGCCAACCCAGAACGAGGGCAACGCGAACCCGGCGAGCGAGAGAACGTCGGCGAACCGGCCCAGTACCCCGCCGCGCACGGCGCTGTAGACGCCGAGGAAGACGCCGATAACGACGGTCACCAGAATCGACCCGAGGATGAGCGAAAGCGTCACTGGGAACCGCTCGCTGAGCGTCTGCGTCACAGGCTCCTGCGTGAACAGTGAGGCACCGAGGTCACCGTGTACCGCGTGCCCGAGCCAGTGCCAGTACTGCGTGTAGACGGGCTGGTCGAAACCGAGCTGGTGATCCACCGCCGCGACTTGCTGGGGTGTGGCCCCCGCGCCGAGAACCGTCCGCCCGGGGTCGCCGGTCGCCGAGACGAGCGCGAAGCTCAGCGACGAGACGACGATCAGCAACGGCACCGCCAGGAGCAGTCGCCGGACGACCCCACGCAGCACCCGGCTGCGCGCGATCGCGACCGCGTGCGCGCGCAGCGGTACGCGGGCGCCACCGAGCAGCGGCCTGTGGCGTACGGCAAGCGAATTCGCATCCATCTCAGCAGCTCGTTCCGTCGGGAATCTGCCTGCCGGGCCGCAGCCCGGCAGGCAGGATCGCGTCTTTCATCGCTACTTGCCGGTCGGGTACATCTCGGTCACGAGCGGCGTTCCGGCCCGTGCCAGGGTGACGTTAACCCCGCCGACCGACTTCGACGAGTAGTAGAGAATCGGGAACGTGCCGACCACCAGGAAGCGCGCCTGCGTCACCGTCCGTCCCCACATCTCCTTCCAATCCGGAATCGGGTCATTGGCCTTCAGTCCGTCGCTATAGAGCGAACTGGTCGTCGGGTCATTGCCGAAGAGGTCGAACGGCGAGGTCGGGTCGAGCCAGCGGACGTAGCTCGGCAGGGTGGGAGAGAAGCCCATCTGGACAAACCCGAACGGGTCATTGGCCGAGGCGGCCATGTCGGCCGTGTTGAGCGGCAGCACATTGACATTGATGCCGACGGCCGCGAGGTACTTCGCGACGACCGGGAACAACTGTTGCCCCTGCCCGGTCAGATGAGTGGTGAGGCTTAGTCCGTGGGGGTAGCCGGCAGCAGCGAGGAGCGATTTCGCCTTGGCCGGGTCGTAGGGGTAGTAGCTGGTGTACGCCGGGTCGGCGGCGTCGCTGACGGGGAACTCCGAGTACGGCTGCGAGTAGCCGAACCCCGTGGCGTCGGCGATCGCCTTGCGGTCGATCGCGTAGTTGATTGCCTCGCGCACGCGAATGTCAGCCATCGCCTTCACGTGCAGATTGAAGATCGACACCCAGGCACCGTTGGTTGCGGCGTTGACCGTGAAGCCCGACGACTTCGCCGCGGCCGCCGTGGACGCGTCGTTGCCCACAGCGGCGATGTCAAGCTGCCCGGCCTGGAGCGCCTGCAGCATCGAGCTGGCGAGCGGGATCACCTTGACCGTGACCTGGCTGAACTTGGCGTTCTTCGTATCGTAGTAGTACGGGTTCGGCACATAGGTGTAGTGGTCGCCTGCCACCGTCTGCGCGGATTCAAGCTGGTACGGGCCCGCCCCGCAGGTCTGGGTGGCGAACAGCGCCGGGTTTGCGACGCACTTCGGCGAGCCGATGAAGCCCCAGATGTCGCCGCCGTCGGACAGGAGCGCCGGCAGGTCAGGTGTCGCTCGCGTCAGGTGCATTTCCACCGTCCACTCGCCGACCGCCTGGAATTTGGGATTGGGCCCGAGCAGGGCGGAGTAGCCGGGGCTGGCCCCGGTGTGGTTGTCCCAGAAGTGGTTGAACCAGCCGACCACCGCGGCCGCGTTGAGCGGCGTCCCGTCGGCGAACTTCACATCGTGGCGCAGCGTCAGCGTGAAGTCCTCGTAGGGGGTGCCCGTGGTGGAGTAGTGCCACGAGGTCGCGACCGCCGGCACGACCGTCCCGTTCGGCTGCATATGGGTGAGCGGCGCATACGCGAGCCCGAGTTCCAGATTCACCTCGCGCCCGGAAATGCCGAACGTTACTGGGTCTTTCCAGTACTGGTAGGCGGAGTACGTTACCCCGATCCGCAACGGCGACTTCGTAGCCGTGGCATCTTTCGCCCCGCCACCGCCACCGCTGCTGCCGCCGCAGCCGGCTGCAGCTAGCAGGCAGGCGAGGACGCCAGCAACTGCGTACGCCCGAGTTCTCAACGGGGCGGGTCTCGAACCTGAGGGACGCCGCCCCTCAGGTCTGTGGATCATCTTCATAATTCGTCCCTTCACGTAGGAAGATTTCACTGTGCAGACGGGCTTAGCGCCCGGAAGCCGTCAGCACGGCGTGATCGCCGGCCGGGCTTGTTGTCTCGTCGATGACGTCTCGCCGCTCGTGGGGACGGATCGCGTCGCTGAGGGGGAGGGTGAGCCGGCCGGGGTGAAGGCCGTCCGCCGAAGCGGTGATCTGGAGCTGGCCTCGGGTGGTCCCGGCCTGCACGACTGCCGCTGCCCAGCCCTTGAACGCCGACCGGTGACCGGCCTTGTGCGGTTCGTGGCACGCCGGATCGCCGTTGCCGACCCCGATGATGCTGCCGCCGTCGGCCGTGAAGGTGATATGGCTGTCGGCATCCGGGACGAGCACTCCGTCGGCGTCCACGACGGCGACTCTCGCGACGACGACGTCGCGCCCGTCGCAGGCGAGCTCGGTGCGATCCGCGACGAAGACAAGAGCAGCGGCCGCGCCGGCGGTGCGCTGCCGGTGCTCGGCGACGGCGACGCCATCGCGGAAGCCGCGGGCGACGAGCTCGCCTTGCTGGTAGACGATTCCCTGCTCGAGCACGGCCGCGTGGTTCACGACGGGCACTGTGGCCTGGACCTCGCCGTTGACCAGCAGCTCGACCTCCTCGCAGTTGCTGTAGATCCAGACCGGGATCGACTGGCCCTCGCGGCCTGGCCAGGTCCAGTGCGGGAAGGCATGGACGAGCGGCTCGGGCCGGAAGATGGCCCGCAGGAGCCAGTAGTAATCCTTGGGCAGGCCGATCAGGTCGCGGGCACCGAAACTCGCCGACACCGCGGGCCAGCGCGCCGGTGACGGCTCGCCGAGGTAGTCGATGCCCGCCCACACGCAGCCGCCCGCGGTCAGCTGGCTCGTGAACACCTCCGTCATCTGCTGCGGCACGTCTTCGTTGAGGTCTTTCACCCAGGGGAAGATCTCGATCACCTCAGCCGTGATGTAGGGGCCGAGGATCTCGCCGATCTTCGTCGTGGTACAGGGACGCGCGTTCTCGTCGTCAGGCTCATACACACCGCGCGACGAGGCGTAGGGGCCGACCTCCGTCTGAAGGTAGGGCTTGCTCGGCCAGTAAGACACGATCTCTTCGAGCCGCTGGTACAGGCTTCCGTACTGGATGCAGATGACATCGTTGACGGCGTGGAACGGGTGATCGTGCTTCGTGGCGCCGGCGTTGCCGGTGGGACGGGACGGGTCGAGCGCGCGCGCCTCGAGCCTGCAGCGGCGCATGATCCGTTCACCCAAGTCTGTGCCCTCGAGCCCGAGCTCCTCGTTCCCCAGGCTCCAGAGAAAGATCGACGGACGGCTGCGGAATCGCTTGATGAGGCTGCGCAGGTGGCTCAGATGCGTCGGCGTCGTGCTGAGCACGCGATTCTCCGCAATCACCAGCATTCCGAGCCGGTCGGCATGCTCGACGAGCTCCGGTGTCGGCGGATGGTGAGCGGTGCGGACTGTGTTAGCCCCCATCTCCTGCAGCAGTTCAAGCTTCGCCTCGCAGATGCGATCGGGGAGGGCGACTCCGAGACCGCCGAAGTCCTGGTGGATGTTCGCGCCGAGGATCTTGTGACGTACGCCGTTCACGACGACGGCGTCCTTGGCAACCTCGATCGTCCGGATACCGAACTGCTGCTCGGCGACGTCGACAATCGTGCCGTCCACCTGGAGCGTCACCACCGCTGAATAGAGGTTGCCTTCGCCGATGTTCCACAGCCGTGGCGCGTCGACGCGCAGCTCGAACTCGGCGCGCTCGACGCCGAAGCTCGCGATCGCGACACTCGAGTCGGCCTTTGCGGCGGAACCGCCGTCGGGGCTGCTGAGCTCGAGCGCGACCGAGACGCTCTTGGCGTCGGCGCCGCGGTTAGCAACCTCAACCGCCACCCGGACGACTGCGCCCGACGCTGTCGCCTCGGGTGACGTCACATAGATCCCATCCCGGTCGACGTGCACGTCCTGGACGGTTTCGAGCCACACGTGGCGGTAGATCCCGCCGCCCTCGTACCACCATCCCTCGGCTTCTCGGGAGTCGGATCGCACGAGCAGTACGTTCGAGCCCCCGTCGGCGTCACTGAGAAGCTCGGTGATGTCGAACGAGATCGGCGAGTATCCCGTCGCCTGGTTCCCCAGCCAGAAGCCGTTGAGCCAGAAGTCGGAGAAGCCCTGCACACCGTCGAAGGTCAGCCAGACGTGCTCGCCTGCGGCGGCGGCGAGGTCGAAGGTCTTCTTGTAGTAGGCGAGGCCGGTCGGCATGAAGCCCTGCATCGGCAACGGGTATCCCGGCGGCGCAGCGGCGTCTGCGCCGGGGGCGTGTGCGATCCGCCAGTCATGCGGGACAGACACGGACTGCCACGTCTCTTCCGGTATCGCACGTTCCTCGTCGGTCAAATGTTCTGGGACGAGGAACGCAAGGTCACCGGCCTTCATCGTGACCCGGTGGGGCACTGCGCTGACATCGCCCTCGTGAACCAACCATCCATCATCGAAGCTGGTACGTGTCCTATGCAACGGTCCTCCCTTAATCTCCAACTCGCCCAGGTCAGCGCGAGGCGAATCCGGCCGCGCGTGGCCACGAGCAGTTGCGTGCAGGTGGCCACGTTTGTCGAGAAGCGACGCGTTTACTCATCGCTTTTACATTTGCTTGGGAAGTTGGCTGACGTGTGTGCCGCTGCCTCAACGGCTTCGAATACATCGCGGCAAAGCCCGGGGCCAGCCGGAAGGGAATGTCCTAATACGGTCCGGTCAGCGACCCGGCGAACTTGGTGCCGCCGTCACAATGGCGTGCATTCGCCTTCCTTTTCATGCAATGCCGGCCTGCCTGTCCTTCGTCCCAGAAGTCTCTGTCTCTGTGGCTTCGACAGGCCCGCGGCGGACCCGGTGCAGATAGTTGCTCATGTGGTAGTTCGAGTATCGTAACTAGGGGTCTAATGCGTGTCAAGAATGTAACGGCCAGGTCACCGGCGGGGCGATCGGCAGTCGAGGATTGGCCGTGCAGTGGCCGAGCACATCACTGGTGCCCAGGGCACAGTCCAGCGCGGCGACCGAGTAGCGCAGCACCGGTAGGACTCGGCTGGAAATTAACTCGTGACTGCCGCTGCGTCGGTCGCGCCGCCCCTGGTGACCGTCTCGGCGATCAGCTCCAGGCAGCGCCGGACCGGCGCTACCTCGGCCGGGAGGTCGAGGAAGCCGTGCAGCATCCCGCGGATCATGACCTGCCGGACGTCCACCCCGGCCAAGGCGGCGGCAGCAGTGAACGCCTCGCCGGACGCGCGCAGACAGTCGTACTCCGCGTTCAGCACCAGGGTCGGGCTGAGCCCGTCCAGGACGGCGCCGGCCGCGAACGCGTAGCCGTCGGCCGAGCTGGGCGGCCCGCCGAGGTAGTTCTCGCTGAGCGGGTTCCCCTCTCCAGGCGGTTCGCGGAATAGCGGCGGAAGCTCGGCAAGCGCGGCGGCCAGCGACGCCGATGGCGGCGGAAACCGCGCGTGCAGCACCGGGTAGGCGAGCACCAGCGCGGCCGGGGCCCACCCGTCTCGATCGCGCAGCTTGAGCGCAGCGCCGGCGGTCAGGTTCGCACCGGCGCTCGCGCCGCCGATCGTGATCCGCGCGGGATCGATCCCGAGTTCGTCAGCCCGCTCACGCACCCAGGCGACGGCGGCGACGGTGTCGTCGTGGGGTACCGGGTAGTGCACGCCCCCGACCGCGAGCCGGTAATCGACGCTGACGACGACAGCTCTCGCACCTGCGCAGACTTCTCGGGCGGTCCAATCGCTCTCCCGCATGTCGAGGCCGCCGGCGATGAAGCCGCCGCCGTGCAGCCAGACCAGGCACGGGGCTCGGCTGGGAACCTCTGCAGCGGGGGTGTAGATCCGGAGCGGGACGGGACCGTGCGGGCCGGGCGCGGATTCGCCGCGGATGCGGGCGGCGGGCGGTTCCGCCGCCGGCTCCCAGGCCTGGAACTGCCGGATTCGCCGGACCAGCACCGGATCGGCGTAGGCTTCGCCCATGCTGGTGAGGCCGTCCAGGTAGTGGAAGCGGCCGGCGACGTCAGGATGGACCGGCACGGCTCAGGCCGTCAGGTTGCAGGCGATGGACTTGCCGAACATGGAGTACCTCCATTGGACTGCGGACTGGCCGAGCAGTCGCTCGAACCTGACGTGCCGGCGGCGCACCAGCTCGACGCTGGCCACCGGGTCTGCCTCGCGGCAAATCCAGCCGCGATCGTTACTTGTTCAAGCTGGCGGGTATCGTAACTAGGCGCGTAAAACGTGTCAACACTGTGGCAGGCACGGGACGAAGCGGCGAGTCCGCGATTCGGTCGACGCAGTGACGGCTGCCCTGCAAGTGCAGTTATGTTACGCAGTAGCCAATCCGAGATATGTTACTGTCGGACGCGTGGAACGCTCCGCTGATGACAAAGCCACCAAACGATCGCGTGGAGCCGGCGGTCGGCCCCGACGGCCAGGGGTCACTGAGGCGATCTTGGAGGCGGCGGTTTCGATGGCGGCCGAGGGCGGCCTCGAAGACCTCACGCTCGACTCAATCGCGGCCCGGGCCGGCGTCGGTCGCCCGACAATCTATCGCCGCTGGGAATCCAAGGATGCCTTGCTGGCCGCCGCGATCGACGTGATCAGCGAGCGATACTTTGCCCCGCACGACACTGGCAGCGTTCGGGATGACCTGGTGGCGTTCGCGAGCGAACAGATCGAGCGCGTGCAGGGCCCTATGCGGTCGCTCTGGGAGGCCCTATACAACGTAGAAGAGGCCGGCCTCGGGCGCGAGGCGGTCGCGCGTGCCCGCGATAGGAACGCCGTCATAATCCGCCGGGCGGTGGAGCGCGGCGAGTTGCGACCCGACACCGATCCCGAACTGCTGATGACAATCATCTTTGCGCCGATCTGGTACCAGGTAACCACGCATCATCAACGCCTGGAACCCTCCTTCGCGGCCACCATCGTCGATGCGGTGCTCGAATCGTGGTACGCCGAACCCGTGTCCGACGGCCACCCGCGCATTAACGAAGCAGGAAACGACCAGTAGACCGTACTGGTCCGTCGACCCGGCGAGCTACTTGACAGGGCACTCACCTGTGGTTACGTTACCTGAGCAGCATCCTAGTAACGGATAACTGCGGCGGTGTGCAAGGAGCGCCCGGAAGCCGGGGCAGGCGTGGTAGTGGAGTGCGGTGCGCCCGAGTCGGGCGCAGAAAAGGCGAGACAGATGATCGATCCGAACGTTTTTCGCGACGACGCCGTGTCAGAAGAGACGGCCGCGATGTATGCGGCGTTCCGCGCGCAACTGGCCGCGCTCCGTCCACAGTTTCCGCCGGTTAGCGTTCAGGCGTACCGAGACGCCTCACTTCAGCTCGCCGAGAGGTTCTCCGGCGGCCCGCTCTATCAGTCACCGAAGGCGCGCGAGCTGATCGTGTCGGACGGCGTGAAGGTACGCGTGATCGACGCCGACCAGCCGCGAGGCGCCTACCTGTACATCCACGGGGGAGGCTGGGCAATCGGGTCCGCGGGCATGCAAGACGCGCAGTTGGAAGCGCTCGCCAACGCGACCGGCCTCACGGTGATCAGCGTCGACTACCGGCTCGCCCCTGAGGCACCGTTCCCCGCGCCGCTCGACGACTGCGAGAGCGCCGCACGCTGGCTTTCAGCCAACGCCGTCGCCGAATTCGGCACGGACCGGCTGATAATCGGCGGCGGCTCGGCGGGCGCTAATCTCGCCCTCGCGACGCTGCTCCGGCTGCGGTCGAGTCCGCCGGCTGTCCCGTTCGTGGGCGGCAACCTCCTCTACGGGGTCTACGACACGACGTTGAATCTGAGCCGACGCTCCACGACGAGTTCCGACCTGTCGCGTGAGCAAATGGAGTGGTTCGCCGACATGTACGTCCCGGATCACTCCCGGCGAACAGACCCAGACGTCTCCCCCCTCTACGCCGACCTGCGCGGGCTACCACCGCTGCTGCTCACCGTCGGCACCGCGGACCTGCTGCTCGAGGATTCGCTTTGCCTGTACGTGCGGCTGCTTGCAGCCCATGTTCCCGTCGAGATCCAGATTTTCCCCGGGGGCGATCACGGCTTTGACTTGATGCCCTTGGCGATCGCCCACCAGGCGAACGAGAAGATCGCGGCCTTCCTGACCACTGCGGCACGCGAGGACAGCATCATCGGCGCGTCGTTACGCACATGAGGAGGAGGTTAGTCGAGCGCCGGTGCCCGCGGTGTCGTCCGGGCCGGACCCGGGCCAGCGTCCGAGGCCCGGGCCGGGCCAGGAGCGCGGATCGTGCCCGGAATCGGAGAGATGCGCCGGACCCTGGCCGGGGCTCGGCGGCTCCGGGCCGGTCCAGGAGAGGGCATCCGGCCGGCTGCACACGGGGGGATGCCTGGCGGCGGCGGGAGCGGCGGTAGGCGGGGTTGTTCCAGGCGCGGGGCAGGCGGGCGATGACGGGGGCGCAGTCACCGCGGATGACCAGGGCGGTCCCGGTGGGGAGCTGGCGGATCATGTCCTCGGCCGCGACGGGGTGACGGCTGGCGTCGTCCTGGCCGCGGATCTTCCACGACGCCTGCCCGCACAGGGTGCTGGCCGGCCTGGCGGGTGGCGGTGTCGGTGATGCCGGGCAGGAACGCCTTGACCGAGGAGGTGTCCCACACGACCTGGCTTCCGTGGTCGCCCCACCGGCCGGCCAGCTGGGCCTGCCCGTGCACGACGGCGATGACCTGGATGCCTTTTCCGCCGGAGTCCGACAG
>Ga0335083_10003825_pt1 | contig 19363 bp, 13 predicted proteins | sample Lox_Sample_42_FD_206716 | JGI IMG/M metagenome (GOLD analysis project Ga0335083, IMG submission 206716) | Soil microbial communities from Loxahatchee National Wildlife Refuge, Florida, United States - Lox_Sample_4.2 | ecosystem: Environmental > Terrestrial > Soil > Wetlands | place: USA...
CAGGACAGTGATACGAACGATGGCAGATGAGCCATCATACCCGCAATACAAGGCGGCAAAAAGCATGGTAAACAAAGTCAAAATCGAGCCGCTGACACCACCGGGCCTGTCGTCGGCACTTCATATAAACGGCAAGGCCACCGCCCACCTCATTGTCAGCGAGAATGGAACCGTGCGCGACATTTACCTCGCCAATTGCACCGATGAGCACTATGCTCAGGCCGTTGCCTTGGTTCTAAAATCAACACATATTGCGAATCCTGCTGAAGAGTGCCTGGTTGAAATCCCGTGCGCCTAACAGGCGAGAAACAGCTGAAAAGTACTGACAGGACGATCGGCGTCCTGCAGCGGCGTCCATGAACAGCCACGCTCAACCCAGTCAATCGTGCGGAGGCAGTCTTCGCACGAGAGCCCGCTCTATTCTTGCCCTGGGCTGCCTGCTGGTTTCGACGGCGGTTGCGGCGCGGGCGGATGACCTGCCCTTTTCCCAAATCCTCACGCCTGCGGAAAGATCGGAGGCGGGCCTCAACAAGCTGTCGGGTGAGCAAATCGCCATTCTCGACGCCCTGGTCGCGCGCGAAGAGCTGTCGCGGATGAATGCCTGGAACTCCGTCCATCCGCAGGCCGCCGACTTTTCCCACGGGCTGGCGCCGGATAAACGCCACAGCGCCGGTCTCGATCGGCTCACCGCGCCGGAACTGGTCAGGCTCGATGACTTGGTACAAAAAAACCTTTCGCTCAAAATGGCGGAATCGGCTCCCGCGGTGGGTCCGCTGAAGCCGGAGGGAATAAAGCCCCGGCCGCAGGTGCACGGGGAACTCGGCGTCATGGTCGCCGTCGGCAGTCACGGCTACAACGCTTACGGCGGCTATGTGGCGTTGAACTATGCCGATCTCGCAAAAAGATATTCGATCTCGGCGTTCTATGCGGAAACCCGGGTGAAAGGAGTCTCTCCGGATTCCGCGTGCCCCGAGGAAAATCATGACCGGAAACGGAGCTATTTGGAACGCGACGCCGGCGTCACATTTTCGTTCGGGCATGGACCGTTGTGGTGAGTGGCAAATAATCCGGCGCAGATCGGCGTGGCCCCGGCCGTTTCGGCAGCGTTGCTTTCGCGTGGCCGCCATCCTCTGATGCCCGGACGAAATGCGCAACGCGCCCGCCACGGCCCCAAGAAGGCGACAGAGCGGCCACGCATGTCGCGGCTTGCGCATCGATCACTCCGGCTTTTATCGTGATCATCCGCCCGCGGGTGGGCTACTCCCGCCGGGTCTCGATATTCGCACACCGCCTTGGCTTTCGCAGATGTTTCGCCGCAGTTCCCCGCCCCAACCCGATCCTTCCACCCCGCGTGCCTTGCCGCCAACGGAGGCGAAAAATCTCCGGCTGAGCGACTGGGGGCTGGCGGCCGCAGTTTTCGTCGCCACCGTTCTGGCCTACTGGCCGGCGATGCACGGCGCGCTGATCTGGGATGACGACATGCACGTCACGCGGGCGGGGCTGCGTTCGCTGCACGGGCTGTGGCTCATCTGGTCCGATCCCCGCGCCACCCAGCAGTATTATCCGCTTCTGCACAGCGCGTTCTGGGTCGAGCACCGGCTCTGGGGCGACCACACGATCGGTTACCATCTGGTCAACGCGCTGCTGCATGCCGCCAATGCCTGCCTGCTCGCGCTGGTCCTGCGGCGGCTGGCCATCCCCGGAGCGTGGCTGGCCGCCCTCGTCTTTGCGCTCCATCCGGTGTGCGTGGAATCGGTGGCGTGGATTTCGGAGCAAAAGAACACGCTGTCGACCGCCTTTTATCTGCTGTCGGCGCTGGTCTATCTGCGCTTCGACGAAAAACGCGGGCCCGGCGCGTATGCGCTGGCGCTGTTTTTGTTTGTGCTCGCGCTGCTGACCAAGAGCGTCACAGCCACGCTGCCGGCCGCCCTGCTGGTGGTTTTCTGGTGGCGGCGCGGCCGCCTGTCCTGGTGGCGCGACGTGCTGCCGTTGCTGCCGTGGTTCGTGATCGGGGCGGCATCGGGGCTTTTTACGGCCTGGGTGGAAAAGCATCTGATCGGCGCCGAAGGCACGGCCTACGATTTGACTCCGCTTGCGCGCGGCCTGCTGGCGGGGCGCGTGATTTGGTTCTATTTTGGAAAACTCATCTGGCCGGCCGACCTGATCTTCATTTATCCGCATTGGAGCATCAACGCCGGCGCGGCCGGGCAATGGCTGCCACCGGTAGGCCTGCTGGCGCTGGCGGGTTTGCTCTGGCTGCGCCGGGACCGTTCGCGCGGAGCGCTGGCGGCATTCCTGTATTTTGGCGGATCGCTGTTTCCCGTCCTGGGATTTTTCAACGTCTATCCCTTCATTTATTCATACGTGGCCGACCATTTCCAGTACGTGGCCGCCTTCGGCGTCATCACAGCGCTGTCAGCCGGCGCCGCCACGGCCTTCGAGCGCGTGCCGCCGCCGTGGAGAAAAGCCGGCTGGGTGCTGGCTGGAGTGCTGTTTGCGGCTTTGGGCTGGCTGACGTGGCAACAATGCGGGATGTACCGCGACGCCGGGACGGTTTATCGCACGACCCTGGCGCGCAATCCCGCCTGCTGGATGGCCTACGACAATCTCGGCGTGATCCTGCTCCAGCAGGGCAAGCCGGCCGAGGCGGTGGCGGATTACCAGGCCGCGATCCGCCTGAAACCGAACAACGCCACGGCCCATCTCGATTTTGGAACAGCCCTGGACACGATGGGCAAAAAAACGGAGGCAATTCAGGAATATGAAAAGGCCCTGCAATTCGATCCGCACAACGTCGCGGCGCACCGAAACCTCGGCGTGGTTCTGGTGGAAATGAACCGGCTGTCGGAGGCCATCGCGCATGACCGACAGGCGTTGCAGCTCAGGCCCGACATCGCTGAATTGCATGACGACCTGGGCAACGCCCTGCTCAAGAGCGGCCGGGCCGCGGAGGCGGTTGACGAACTGCAAACGGCCCTCCAGCTCGACCCGAATTATGCCGGAGCCTGCCTGGACCTCGGCATCGCTTTGGCCGACACCGGCCGGATTCCCGAGGCGATCAGCTACTACCAGGAGGCGTTGCGATTGAAACCCGATTATGCGTTGGCCTACGATAATCTGGGCGTAGCCTCCGCCGGCATGGGCCGGCCCGCCGAGGCAATCACCGATTATCAAAAGGCGCTGCAGATCGACCCCAATTGCGCCTCCGCTCACGACCACCTCGGCGTCGTCCTCGCCCAGTCCAACCGCATACCGGAAGCGATCACGCATTACGAAGAGGCGCTACGCCTCGATCCGGCCAACGCCGACGCCCATTACAACCTGGCCCTCTCCCTCGCGCGCACGGGCAAATTGGAGGAAGCACTCGCCCACTTCAAGGAAACCGTCCGCCTCCAGCCCGGTTATGCCAAGGCCCACCACAACCTCGGCGTTTTGCTCATGCAGCTGGGCCGGCCCGGGGAAGCGCGGGCCGAATTCGAACAAGCCTTGCGCCTCAACCCCAACGACGCCGGCGCGCGCGCCGCCCTCGCCCCGCTTCCCCCTCCCCCGCAACCAAAGAATTGAAATCGCGTCATCCTCCTTAACGATTAAAGAAACTCAACGCTTCATCCTGCCATCGAACTCTGAAAAAAGACGGGGCCGGGCGTTTCTTCCGCCGGCCCGCCGACATTGCATACATGAACACCCCAAAATCACACCCTTCCCGCCGCGAATTTCTCCGCCTGCTGGCCCTGGGCACCGCGACCCTGGCGGCCGGCAACCCGCTGAAAAGCTACGCTGAATCCCTGGGAAATAATCGCGGCCGCCCGCTCGGCGTCGCCCTGCTCGGCCTCGGCAAATACAGCACGAACGAACTCGGCCCGGCGCTGCGCCAGACCAAACTCTGCCGCCTCACCGGCGTCATTTCCGGACACCCTTACAAGCTCGCGCAATGGGCGAAAGACTACGATCTCCCGGAAAAAAATCTTTATCACTACGAAAACCTCGAGCGCATCGCCGACAATCCCGACATCGATATCGTCTACGTCGTCACGCCGCCCGCGCTGCATCCCGAGTTCGCCATCCGCGCCGCCAAAGCCGGCAAGCACGTCATTTCCGAAAAACCGATGGCGACCTCCGTGGCGGATTGCGAGGCGATGATCGCCGCCTGCCGCGACGCGAAGGTGAAACTTTCCATCGGTTACCGCCTGCATTTCGACCCGTACCACAAGGAGCTCATGCGGCTCGCGCACGACCGCGATTTCGGCGCCTTCACCAGGATGACCGGCGACCGCGGCTTCATCATGCAGGAGCGGGCCTGGCGCGTGGACAAAAAGCTCGCCGGCGGCGGGCCGATGATGGATCTCGGCATCTACATCGTCCAGGGCGCTTGCATGGCGGCAAACGCAACGCCCGTCGCCGTGACGGCGCACGAGGAGCCAAAGACCCGGCCCGAGCTTTTCAACGAGGTCGAGGAAACGATCCGCTGGACGATGGAGTTTCCCGACGGCGCGGAGTGCGATGCCGTGGTCAGTTTCTCGCACAGCGCGGATTATTTTCGCGCCGAAGCGCCACACGGCTGGATCGAGTTCAAGCAGCACGCCTTCACCTACCATGGCATCGTGGCCGCGACGAGCCGCGGTCCGCTCACCTTCACGCCGCCATTTCAGCAGGCGCTGCAGATGGATGACTTTGCCGACTGCATCATCAGCGGCCGCGACACGCCCGTGCCCGGCGAGATGGGCCGGCGCGACATCGCCATCATCGAGGCCATCTATGAGGCGGCGCGTAACGGCAAGCGCGTGGCGGTGAACGCATGAGCCGGCCGGCAGCCTATTTATGAATCATCCGCGGCGTCCGCTCTTGTTTCTCGCTGCCGTTGCGCTGGCGCTGCTTCTGGCGGCCTCACACGCCACGGCCCAAGTCAACTGGCCGGCTTTCCTTGCGAGGGAAGATCTGGTCTGGACAAAAATTCCCCGCACATGGGAGGAGTCCGCCTTCATCGGCAACGGCAATCTCGGCGCGACCATCTTTGCGCAATCCGGCGCGCTGGCCTGGGAAATCAACCGGGCCGACGTTTATCACGACGGTTCGCGCTATCCGATGGGACGCCTGGCGCTGCGCGCCGCCGGCACAGTCACCGGCGGCGACATGCGGCTCGACTTGTGGAACGCCGAGGCCCGCGGCACGCTCCACACCGATCGCGGCGAAATACGCTGGCGGTCGTTCACCGCCACGACTCCCTCGGCCATCGTCATCGAGCTCGATGGCGCGGATGGCGAAAAGGACGTTGACGTCACTTGGATTCCCGCGCTCGCCCGCCCGCCGCGCACCGTTTACCGCAGGCAAGAATTTGCCCCCGACGAATTGCATCCGCCGGCCGAGGTGCACGCGACCGCCGGCGGCCTGACCAGCGTGCAGCGTTTTCTCGGCGGCGGCGCTTTCACCGTGGTGGTAAAACACGCCGCGCCAGCTGACGGGAAAAAACTCATTTATGTCAGCGTCGGTCGCGGCGACACCGCGGACGCCGCGCTGGCCGACGCCCAAGCCGCCGCGGACCAGGCGGCCGCGCTCGGTCTTGAGAAAGTGACCGAAGCCCACCGCGCCTGGTGGCACGCTTATTATCCCGCCAGTTTTCTCTCCATCCCCGACGCACGGCTGGAGGCGTTTTACTGGATTCAAATCTACAAGCTCGGTTCCGCCATGCGCCCGGACGGGCCCATCCTCGACCTGATGGGCCCGTGGTTTCGCGCCACGCCCTGGCCGCGCATCTGGTGGAACCTCAACGCCCAGCTCACCTATTCGCCGCTCTTCACCGCCAACCGCCTGCCGCTGGCCGAATCGCTCTTCGACGCGCTCGACCGCCACCGCCAGCAGCTCATCGACAACGTCCCGCCGCCACTCCGCGCCGAAGCCGCCGCCATCGGCCGCACCTCTGACCAGAGCCTCGTCTCGCCCGTCGATCTTGCCGAGGCAAAGGGCGATTCCGGTCGCGAAATGGGCAACCTGCCGTGGGTCATGTTCCTTTACTGGGAATATTACCGCTGCCAGATGAACGATGCGATCCTGCGCGACCGCGTGCTGCCGCTGCTCAGCCGCACCGTCGGCAACTATCTCGCTTATGTCGAAAAAGGCAGCGACGGCCGCTATCATCTGCCGCCGACCTTCTCGCCCGAGCTCGCGACCGTGGCCGACTGCAATTACGATCTCGCGCTGCTCCGCTGGGGCCTGCAGACCCTCATCGCCAGCTGCGAGCACCTTCACCTCGACGACCCGCATCTGCCTCGCTGGCGCGAGGTGCTCGCCAACCTCACGCCCTTTCCCACCGATGCCAGCGGCCTGATGGTCGGCCGCGACCGGCCGCTGCGCGAATCGCACCGCCATTATTCGCACCTGCTGGCGATTTATCCGCTGCATCTCCTCACGCCCGACCAGCCCGATGACCTGAAGTTGATCGGGACCTCGCTGCATAACTGGGACAGCCGGCCGGAAAAATTCCGCGGCTTCTCCTACACCGGCGCCGCCTCGATGTATGCCATGCTCGGCGACGGCGACACCGCCCTCGACCGCCTGCACCTCCTGCTCGACCGCGTGATCAAGCCCAACACGCTTTACACCGAGGCCGGCCCGGTGATCGAGACGCCGCTCTCGGCCGCGACCAGCCTGCAGGAAATGCTCCTGCAAAGCTGGGGCGGCAAACTTCGCGTTTTTCCCGCCATTCCGGCGGCGTGGCGCGATGTTTCCTTCGCCACGCTGCGCGGCGAGGGCGCCTTTCTCGTCAGTGCCGTCCGCCACGACGGCCAGACGGCCTGGGTGCGGATCGAGAGCCTCGCCGGCGAGCCATGCCGCGTGGTCGTGCGCGACTGGAAAAACGCCGTGATCCGCGCGGCCAGCCCCGACGCGAAAACCGCCGGCAGCGCCACCGGCGGCAACGGCGAGTTCGACGTGACTTTGCCCCGGAATGCGTGGATCGTGCTTGCCCCTTCCGCTGACGTGCCCCTGCCCGGACTGGAGCCGGTTGCAACGCCCGCCGCGGCGCAAAACCCCTATCCCATGCACTATAAATAATCACGAGCCATGAACACCCCGTTTCCCCTCCATCGTTCGCTGGTATTTTTTTTGGCGCTGGCCGGCGCCACAGCCGCCGCGCGTGCCGACGGGCCCTACGTGAGCCCCGATGATCACTATCCGGCAAATGATCCGCACCTGGCCCATTATCCCGCGCCTTATCAGATTCCGAAACCCGACGAGATCATCGCGGTCATGCAGCGCGTGCGCGCGCACGCCGACGATCCGAAACAGCTTCGCATCGTCGACGCCAAGACCAGGCAGGAAATCACCGATTTCTCCGCGCCCAACCCCGACGCTTCCGCCAGTCTCGGCGGCTACCCGATGGGCGTGCTCCATGCCGGCATGCTGCTCGCCGGCGAGGTCACCGGCGACAAGGCCTTCACCGACTTTACCGCGCGCCGCTTCCAGTTCATCGGCGACCATCTGTCCTACTTCGAGGCGATCGCGGCCAAGAACGGCATGAAGGGAAATGCCTTTCACAACTTCCTCGAGCCCACCTCGCTCGATGCCTGCGGCGCGTGGGGCGCCGCACTGATCAAGGGCCGGCTCGCCGGCGTCGGCCCCGATCTCAAGCCCGTCATCGACCGCTACGCCGACTACATCAGCCGCGGGCAGTTCCGCCTCGCCGACGGCACGCTCGCCCGCCATTCGCCCCAGGCGGAATCGGTGTGGGGCGACGACATGTACATGAGCGTGCCGTTTCTCGCCCAGATGGGAAAGCTCACCGGCGACACCCGCTATTACGACGACGCCGTCCATCAGGTGCTCCAGATCTCGGCGAAGCTTTTCGACTGGAACAAGGGCCTCTTCGCCCACGCCTGGAGCGCGAACACCGCCGATGCCAACCCCGAGTTTTTCTGGGGCCGCGCCAACGGCTGGTGCATGATGGCCATGGTCGAGCTCCTCAGCGTGCTGCCCGAGAATCATCCCGGCCGCGAGCAGGTTTTGAAAATTTTGCGCGCGCACATCAAGGGCGTGGCCGCGCTCCAGTCCGGCAACGGCCTCTGGCACCAGCTCCTCGACCGCCCTGATTCCTACCTCGAAACCTCGTGCTCGGCGATGTTTACCTTCAGCATCGCCCGCGCCGTCAACCGCGGCTGGGTCAGCGCCGCGGCCTTCGGCGCGGTCGCACAGGCCGGCTGGAACGGCGTGACCACCCGTGTCACGCCCGAGGGCGCCGTCGAAGGCGTCTGCATCGGCACCAATTATGCCACCGATGCAATGTATTATTACAACCGCCCGGCGCGCGATGACGAACACGGCTACGGCCCGGTGCTGCTCGCCGGCTCCGAAATGATCCGGCTGGTCAAAAACGATCACCTCGAGATCCGCTACCGCGGTGGCGCTTACACTTTCACCGCAAAGGACTGACCGTCGGCCATGAAACCGGGATCGCTCCGCCGCTTCGCGCGCGGCCTGCTGCTCCTCGCCGCCGCGGCTTCGCTCCACGCCGCCGCCCCGCCGGACGACTGGAGCGGGATGGACGCGATCTTGAAGCGCATCGAGCCGCCGTCATTTCCCAAACATGATTTTGTCGTGACCGATTTCGGCGCGGTCGGTGACGGCAAGACCGACTGCCGTGCCGCCATCGCCAGGGCCGTCGCCGCCTGCGTGCAGGCCGGCGGCGGCCGTGTCATCGTGCCCGCCGGCGCATTTTTTTGTGACGGGCCGGTGCAGCTGAAGAGCAACGTCGATTTTCACGTCTCCTCCGGCGCCACGCTCACTTTCGGCCCCGACCCCGCGCATTATCTTCCGGCGGTGCTCACCCGTTACGAGGGCACGCTCTATTACGGCCACTCGCCGCGCATCTACGCCAGGGACGCCGTCAATGTCGCCATCACCGGCGCCGGCGTGATCGACGGCAACGCCCGCGGCACATTCGCCTTGCTCAAGGACTCCAAGCAGACCAAGGGTTCGCCCGCCGAACTGCGCAAGATGGGTGCCGGGGGCGTGCCGGTGGACCAGCGCGTCTTCGCCGGCGGCCGCTGGCTGCGGCCGAGCACGATCCAGCCGTTCGGCTGCACCAACGTCCTGATCGAGGGCGTGACCGTGCGCGACTCCACCTTCTGGTGCGTGCATCCGGTCTTCTGCCGCAACGTCACCGTGCGCCACGTCACGGTCGACAGCATGAACGCCAACAACGACGGCTGCGATCCCGACTCCTGCGCCGACGTCCTGATCGAAAACTGCGATTTTCACACCGGCGACGACTCCATCGCGATCAAGTCCGGTCGCGACGAGGACGGCTGGAAGGCCGGCCGCCCCTCGGAAAATATCGTCATCCGTCACTGCACGATGCGCTCGCGCTGGAGCGCGCTTTGCATCGGCAGCGAGATGTCCGGCGGCGTCCGCAACGTCTTCATGGAAGACTGTCATCTCGGCGCCGTCGCCTCCGCTTTTTATTTCAAGGGCAACCTTGACCGCGGCGGCCTGGTCGAGCACGTGCGCGCGCGCCGCATCGACGCCGATAAAATCCGCGAAGCCTTCGTGCGCTTCGAGACCAGCTACCATGGCTATCGCGGCGGAAACCATCCGCCGTCGTTCCGCGACTTCGTGCTCGAGGACCTCACCTGCAGGGACGCCGGCGCCTACGGCATTTATCTGGAAGGCGTCACGGCCGCGCCGATCCGCGACGTCATCGTGCGCCGCGCGACCATCGGCACGGCGAAAGCGCCGGTCTGGCTGCGGCAGATTGAAAACGTGCGCTTTGAAAACGTGAAAATAAACGGCACCGTGTTGCCGGAGAATCCTCCGTCCACTCCGGACAATGAAAAGAAACTCCACATCAGCAGCTGAAGGCCGCCGGCGCGGATTTGCCGCCGCCCTGATCCTGGCGGCGCTGCTCACCGGCCCGGCTGTCCGCGCCACGAATTACGATGAATCCAAGGTCGGCGTTTACACCCTGCCCGATCCGCTCGTGCTGAAAAACGGCCAGCCGGTCCGCGACGCCGACACCTGGCTCAGGCTCCGCCGCCCGGAAATCCTGAATTTTTATCTCGAGGACATCCACGGCCACAGTCCGGCCCGGCCGCCGGGAATGACCTTCACCGTCTTCGAGGAGGACCGCCACGCCCTTGGCGGCAAGGCCATCCGCAAGCAGGTCACGATTAATTTCTTCGGCACGGCCGGCGGACCGAAGGCGGACATGCTGATTTATCTGCCGGCCGACGCGCCGCAGCCCGTGCCCGTTTTCCTCTGCCTCAGCTTCAACGCCATCGACCAGATCTGGCCCGATCCGGCGATCAGGCTGGAAAAATCGTGGAGCCGCAAAACCGTGAGCTGGCAGCGCGACACCGACAAGGATCGCGGCCGGGCCAAGGGCTGGCCGGTCGACAGGATCCTCGCGCGCGGCTACGGCATTGCGGTCATCAATTATTGCGACATCGAGCCGGACCTGCCCGACCGCGGCGTCACCAGCGAACAGAAGTACGGCGTGCGAGTGCATTATCTCAAGCCCGGCCAGACCGGGCCGGCGCCGGACGAATGGGGCGCGATCAGCGCCTGGGCGTGGGGCTTGAGCCGCGGGCTCGATTATCTCGAAACCGACAAGGACGTCGACGCGAAGCGCATCATCGCGCTCGGCCAATCGCGGCTGGGCAAGACCGTGCTCTGGGCCGGCGCGCAGGACACGCGCTTTGCCATGGTCGTGGCCAGCTGCTCCGGCGAGATGGGCGCGGCGCTCAGCCGCCGCGACTACGGCGAGACCATCGACGACATGGCGCGCAACTATTCCTACCAATTTTGCGCCAACTTCAAGCAATACGCCCGCCACTGGAACGATCTTCCGGTGGACTCGCACATGCTGATTTCACTCATCGCCCCGCGGCCGCTTTATCTCAATACCGGCAGCCTCGACCGCTGGTCGGACCCGCACGGCGAATTTCTCGCCGCCGTCGCCGCCGCGCCGGTCTACCGGCTGTTTGGCGAGGAAGGCCTCGGCACCGATCAGATGCCGCCGCTCGATACGCCGCTCCTCAAGGGCATGATCGGTTTTCAGTGCCACACCGGCAAACACGAGATTCTCGCCTCCGATTGGGACCGCTTCCTCGACTTCGCCGATCTGCACCTGAAACCCAACAGCTGAAGCCCGGCGCGTGCCGCCTGGCATCGTCCGCCCTTTCCGCGCGCAGCTCGGCGTTTGTAATATAATACGTTACAAATAAACCCTGCCGATTTTGTAACGTATTATATTACAAATATGGTGCTGGGCCGTGGCTAGAGGAATTGACGCGAGGTTATTTTGGCGGCTGGCCCATCTTGGTGAGAAGCTGGTTCAGCGTGCTGCGCGCCTGGGCGTCGTCGGGGGCGAGCCGCAGCAATTCCTGAAACTGCACAATTGCCTCCGGATACCGGCCGGCGAGGAGCAGGGCGTTGGCGAGGTTCCGCTGCGCCTGGATGTCGTCCGGCTGCAGCCGCACCACGGCCTCAAACTGGGCCACCGCCTCCGGCATCCGGCCCATCTGCGCCAACGCGCTGCCCAGGTTGTTGTGCGCGTCGACTTCGTCGGGATCGAGCTGCAGCGCCTCCTCGTACTGCGCCGCCGCCTCCGGGAGATGGTTCTGCCCGGCGAGGGCGACGCCGAGGTTGTAATGCGCCTCGGCGCTGTAGGGATTGACGCGCAACGCCTCCTTGTACTGGGCGATTGCTTCCGGCACGCGGTTCAAACCGGAGAGGGTCAGGCCCAGGTTGTAGTGCGCCTCGAAGAAATCCGGCTTCAACCGCAGTGCCTTGTTGTACTCCGTCACTGCGTCCGGCATGCGGCCCAGCACGATCCAGGCGTTGGCCAGATTGTTGTGCGCGAGGGCATAGTCCGGTTTGAGCGCGAGCGTTTTTTGAAAATACGCCACTGCATCCGAAACGTTGCCCTGGTCGAGCAGAAGGGAACCGAGGTTGTTGTCGGCGATCCAGCAGGCCGGATTCCGCCGCAGGGTCGTGAGATAAAAGGTCTTCATGTCGGTGTACATCCGGCTCTGCCGCCAGCTCAGGACGCCCAGCAGGACCACCGGCAGCGCCGCCAGCACCGGACCGGCCCGCCGCCAGGCCGGCGGCACGCGCCGCCATGCCTCCGTCAGTCCCGCCGCGGCCAGCACGATGATGCCGATGCTCGGCAGATACTGCCAGTGGTCGGCGACGAACGAATAAATGAAGGCATAAAGGTTGAAAAATCCCGAGGTGGGAAAGAGCGAGCCGATGAAGAACAACACGGCGGCAAGCGGGGCTCGGCTTTTTTTCCGGACCGCCCACGCCGCCGCCACCAGCGCAACCGTGGCCGCGGGAAACAAATACTGCCAGGCCTCGCCCGGGCTGATTTGCCAGCGCGGATAAAAGAAAATCAGGTCGCCCGGCCAGAACAGCTTTCCGAGGTAAAACCAGACCACGCGGCCGGCCAGCAACGTTCGCTGCCCCCATGTCAGGTCGAAGTCCGGCCCGCTCGCCCCGACATAATGCCGCTCCACCCAGCCGGTGAAAAGACCCATGGCCGCGCCCACCGCAAACCAGGGCAGCAATGGCACCACGTCGCGCTCCCAGGACAGGCGGCCGCGTTTCCACCAGAAAACCACGAGCAGCGCCGCCGGCAGCGTCGCCGGCACGGTTTTGCTCAGCAGCGAAAGGACGAAAAATCCCGAAGCCAGAAAATATGCCGGTCGCCGGCGCGTCTCATCGAAACGGAGATAGCTCAGCGCCGCCGCCAGATAAAAGACGGTCGACAACGTATTTTTTTGCTCGGAAATCCAGGCGACCGATTCGACGTAGATCGGATGCAGCGCGAAAAGAAACGCCGCCAGCCAGGCGCCCGGCACAGCCAGCCGTCGCAACACCAGCATCAGCAGGCAGGCCGAGCCCGCATGAAGCAGGATGTTCAAAACATGGTAGCCCGCGGGATGATCGCCCCATAATTTGTGCTCGAGCCAGAAGGCGCTGTGCAAAAGCGGATAATATTGCTCCGTTGCGCCGGGCCGAAACCAGATGAGGGCCAGTCCGCGAATCGAGCGCAAGGCCACCCGCGTCACATAGTCGCTGTCGTTCCAGATGAAGCCGCCTTTTACCGCCGGCCAGTAGGCGATGAGCGCAAGGCCAAAAAGCGCCGCTCCCATCCATGCGTCGCGGTTGCGGAAGACACGCGCCACCCCCGTCGTCAAATCCGGGGCGCCGGGCACAGGTTGCTCGTGCTTCGACATGGGAGAAAGCACCGGGAAAACTCGCGCCGAAACGGCGCCGGTCAACAACCAAAATTGAATGCCCCAAGCGCGTTCTCCGTCCCGGTTGATCTCGGAAGACACCTCGCACATGCTGGCGGCGTCTTTTCTTCCATGAACCTCCGCAAGGTTTCGGGCCTCGTCCTCGGTTTGCTGGCGTCGGCCGCCGTTCTGTCCGCCGCGCCGTCCCCTGTCACGGTGCTCGAGGGCCATGTACGCGCGCAACTGGCCAAGCTCGACCGCGCGCTGGCCAAGCCGCACCCCGAGCCCGACGTGCGCGACCTCAGCCATGCTGCGTTCGCCAGCCTGATCCTCGGCGAACCGCCGGCCCGCGCCGAAAATTATCTCCGCGCCGTCTTCGCGCTGCAGGAGATGGCTCCGTCGTCCCGCGATTTCGGCAATGTCCCCTGGCAACAAAACCATCCTGAGATTCGCGACGCCAACGCGATCGAGTTCACGATGGAGCCGGCCGGCCCGCTCTTCCTGCTTTTCGGCGACAAGCTTTCGGCCGGGTTCCGCGCCGAAGCCCGGCCGCATCTCGCCGCCGCCGTCGCCGCCATCCGCCGGCACCGGGTCAAGGTCACCTACACCAACATTTACCTGATGAAGCTGGGCAACCTCCTTTCGCTCGGCGCGGTGCTGAACGATGCGGACGCGCGAGCCGAGGGCCTGGCCATGCTCGATGAATTCATCCGGCACACCCGCGCCGACGGCATCGGCGAATTTGCCAGCCCGACCTATTCCGCCGTGCAGATGAGCGCGCTCGAGCTGCTGGTGAACGTTGAACGCGACCCGGCAGTGCGCGCCCGGGTCCGCGCGTTGCTCGATTATTTCTGGGCCGACCTCGCCGCCGGCTATTATCCACCGACCGCCGTTCTCGCCGGCGCCTACAGCCGCGTCTACAACTTTCTCGCGACAGATGAGAATGTGAACCAGCTCTACTATCGCGCCGGCCTGCGCGCCGCCGCGCCGCCGAAGCCCCTGCTCACCAACGACCAGATCCTGATCTGGGCCAACGCCCGGCTCGGCGGCTATGCGCCGCCCGCCTTGGCGCTCGATCTCGCCCGCCAGCCGGAACGCTTCGTCCGCGCGCGCTATGGTGACGCGCCGGGGCAGGACCGCGCGCTCTACATCACGCCGCGCTTCGCCATCGGCAGCGCCGGCACTTTCTACGGCCCGCAATCACGCGCGCTCAGCGTGATCCTCGGCGCACGGGCCGACCTGCCGTTCATCACGCTGGCGGCGGACGTTCATGATTCGCCGTACGGCAAGGTCCGCCTGCTCGATTCGTCCGGCCATCCCAAGCCGCGCGTGCTCGCGCCGGCGCTGGCCTGCGTGCAGGAACGCGGCGCCGTGCTCGCGCTGCTCGATCTGGCGCCCGCGCTGCGCGCCGAAAAAGAGCCAGTCGCGTCGGTTGCCACCAGCCTCGTCGTGCCGCTGCAGGCCGGGCGCATTGCCATCGATGGCAGGCCGGTCGATCCGGCTGCGAAAGACCCACTGCCTGTCGCGCCCGGCTCGGTGCTGATCGTGCGCGAAGGCGGCGCCGCCGTGGCCGTGCGCATTTTTGCCGCCGATGCGCTGGACGGTTCGCCCGCCGGCATCGAATTCATGACCGACGGCGCCCAATGGGGCGCGGGCCGGCTGGCGATTTATCATTACCGCGGTGCGCTGGAAAAGCTTTCACCCAAAAATCCGGTGCGCGTCGGCGCGCTGGTCCTCGCCGCCGACTGCCCGACCGACGCTGCCGAGGCCGCGCTCCTCACCCGCATGAAATCGGCAAAAATTTCCTCTGAAACCGGCGGCACCTTGTGGACGGTCGACGCCCGGCTCGCCGGCGACCCGCCGCTCCGCCTCGAAGCGGCCCTCGATTTCTCCAAACACGCGCCGGACGGACGGAAGATTGACGGCCAGCCGTTTGCGCCGCCGCGCTTCACCGTCAACGGCCGCGATCTCGCCGCCGAACTGCTTGATGCACCGCCGCTCGCGAGCCGCTGAGCCGCGAGGAAAATTTTTCCTTGGACAAAGCCGCCTTTCTGCCTTTTTTCCTGAGAACTGTATGGCCGAGCCCGAAACGAAATATACCACGCCCGCCAGTCTTGCCGTCGACGCCGTTCTCTGCGTGGCGATCTTCGTCTATTTTCTGCTTATTTTCCGCTCGCACGTGCCGGCGACCAACCCCAAGTGGATTTATCTCTGGGCCGCCTATGGCGCCGCCTGCATGACCGGCGTGTTCTGGCTCGCGCTGCAGATGTTCCGGGTCGTCCTGCGCTTCCATCGCGAGACGAAGAAGTAACATCCGGCGGGACAGTAGCTTCCACGGCTGGCTGAATGCCGCTGCGATTTTGCTTTTGCGCCGTTGACACCGCCTGCGGCGCGCTGCTTGCCTTGGTTTTTACGCAATTTGTGCAGCCCAGGGCAATTTAAGTTAACATCTCCGAATCATGGCTAAAACCTCCGCGAAAAAATCCCGTCCCGCCAAGAAATCCGCCAAGCCGGGCAAGGCGCCGAAATACGTCTATCTTTTCGGCAAGAAGACCGACGGCGACGGCTCGATGAAGCCGCTCCTCGGCGGCAAGGGCGCCAATCTCGCCGAAATGTGCCGCATCGGCCTGCCCGTGCCGCCGGGCTTCACCATCACCACGGAGGTCTGCACTTATTATTACGCCAACCGGAAGTCCTACCCCGCCGCGCTCCAGGCGCAGATCACGGCCGGCGTCGCCAGCATTGAGGCCCAGGTCGGGGCGAAGTTCGGCGACCTCGAAAATCCGCTCCTCGTCTCCGTCCGCTCCGGTGCGCGCGATTCCATGCCCGGCATGATGGACACCATTCTCAACCTCGGCCTCAACGACCAGACGGTTGCCGCCCTCGCCCGCCGCACGCAAAACGACCGTTTTGCCTGGGATTGTTACCGCCGCTTCATCCAGATGTACGGCGACGTCGTGCTCGGCGTGCAGAAACGCCCCGGCGAGGACCATGAGCCGTTCGAAACCGTCATCGGCGGCCTCAAGCATGAGCGCCACGGCGACCACGATATCGACGACACCAAGCTCACCACCGGCGACCTCAAGGAACTCGTCGTCCGCTTCAAGGCGCTCGTCAAGGAGCGCACCGGCCACGATTTTCCCGCCAGCCCGTGGGACCAGTTGAAGGGCGCCGTCGGCGCCGTCTTCGGCTCGTGGATGAACGACCGGGCCATCGTCTATCGCCGCAAATACGGCATCCCGTCGGAATGGGGCACCGCCGTCAACGTCCAGGCCATGGTCTACGGCAACACCGGTGACAAGTCCGGCTCCGGCGTCGCCTTCACCCGCGACCCGGCGACCGGCGAAAAGATTTTCTACGGCGAGTTCCTGATGAACGCCCAGGGCGAGGACGTCGTCGCCGGCGTGCGCACGCCGCAGCCCGTGCTGAAGCTGAAGGAGGTCATGCCTTCCGCCTACCACGAGCTCGAGCGCATCCGCCAGACCCTCGAAGGCCGCTTCAAGGACATGCAGGACTTCGAATTCACCATCCAGGATTCCGTCGTCTACATGCTGCAGACGCGCAACGGCAAGCGCACCGGCGTGGCCGCGGTCCGCATCGCCTGCGAAATGGTGAAGGAAAAGCTCATCGACTGGCGCACCGCCGTCACTCGCGTCCCGGCCGACCAGCTCGACCAGGTGCTGGCACCGATCTTCGACCGCACCGCGCTCAAGGGCCACGAGGCGATCGCCACCGGCCTGCCCGCCGGCCCCGGCGCCGCCACCGGCAAGATTTATTTCAACGCCGAGCGCGCCGTCCACGCCGCCGCCAAAAATGAAAAAGTCCTGCTCGTGCGCGTCGAGACCTCGCCCGAGGACCTGCGCGGCATGATCGCGGCCGAGGGCATCCTCACCGCCCGCGGCGGCGTGTCGTCCCACGCCGCGCTCGTCGCCCGCCAGATGGGCAAGGTCTGCGTCTGCGGCGCCGCCGCGCTCCAGATCGATTACGACAAGTGCACCCTCACCGTCGGCGGCCGCGTCTTCAACGAAGGCGATTATCTGTCGATCGACGGCACCGCCGGCACGGTTTACGCCGGCGAGGTCAAGACCGCGCCCTCCGAGGTCATCCAGGGCCTCATTCAGGGCGACGAAGCCGCGAAAAAGAGCCGCACTTATCAGAATTTCACCCAGCTCATGAAATGGTGCGCGCAGGCGACGAAGCTCGCCGTCCGCACCAACGCCGACACGCCCGAGCAGGCGCGCAATGCCGTCGCCTTCGGCGCCACCGGCATCGGCCTGACCCGCACCGAGCACATGTTTTTCGAGGGCAACCGCATCGACGCCATGCGCGAGATGATTCTCGCCGACTCGCTCGAGGCGCGCGAAAAGGCCCTGGCCAAGCTCCTCCCCTACCAGCGCGAGGATTTTCTCGGCATCTTCAAGGCGCTCGCCGGATATCCGGCAACGATCCGCTTCCTCGATCCGCCGCTGCACGAATTCCTGCCGCACGAAAAGGAGCAGCAGCTCGATCTCGCCAAAAAGCTCGGCATTCCGGTGGAAAAAATCATGCAGCGCGTGCAGGAGTTGCATGAGTTCAACCCCATGCTCGGCTTCCGCGGCTGCCGCCTCGGCATCAAGTATCCGGAAATCACCGCCATGCAGGCCCGCGCCGTCTTCGAGGCCGCCGCCCTCGCCCACAAGGCCGGCGTCAAGGCCCGGCCTGAGATCATGATTCCGCTCGTCGGCTTCAAGAAGGAACTCGACCTGCAGGTTGCGATTGTCCACGAGGTCGCCGCCAAAGTGCAGGCTGAAACGAAGTCCAGGCTCGCCTATTCCGTCGGCACGATGATCGAGATTCCGCGCGGCGCACTCACCGCCGATGAAATCGCGCAGACGGCCGAATTCTTCAGCTTCGGCACCAACGACCTCACCCAGACTGCGCTCGGCATGAGCCGCGACGACTCCGGCTCGTTCCTTGCTCCCTATCAGGAGGCGGAAATCTTCAAAAAGAACCCCTTTGCCTCGATCGACCAGAGCGGCGTGGGACAGCTGATGAAGATCGCCATCGAAAAAGGCTCGAAGACGCGGCCCGGCATCAAGCTCGGCATCTGCGGCGAGCACGGCGGCGATCCGGATTCGGTCAAGTTCTGCCACCAGCTCGGCCTGACCTACGTGAGCTGCTCGCCCTTCCGCGTGCCGGTCGCACGCCTCGCCGCCGCCCAGGCCGCCGTGGCCGACCTGGCAAAAAAGAAATAACGTCCGCCTTCCCGGCGGTTGCCTTTCGCCCCGCGCCGAAATGCGCGGGGCTTTTTATTGCCGGTCGCAGACAATCCCGCCCTGCGTATTTCACGATGGCGCGGCGGATGGTTTTTCATTTTGCCCGCCCGGCCGCGCCGCGGAAAATCGGAAAAATTTTCATCTTCCTGTCCGGCGGATGATTGCGACGAAGGGCAGAATGATGGCATGTGCTGTGCGCCTCCCTTGGGCCGGCTTCCACGCGCCGCGGAAAGGACTTCGCGGGCGGCATCATCAACCCTCAAAGGAGGAAATGCCATGAATGCACAAACACTGAAAGGGAACTGGCACATCGCCAAAGGAAAGCTGAAACAGAAATACGCCAACCTCACCGATAACGACCTGCGTTATATCGAAGGCAAAGAGGAGGAATTGGTCGGCCGCATCCAGAAAATCACCGGCGCGACACGGGAGGAAATCGAAATCCTCCTCGCTGGCGGTGACAATCGCGAACGTCCGTAGCCGCGGCGAAATGCCGTTTTGCCTGGTGGCGCGGAATCGTCCGCGCCACCAATTTTTTCATGGCTGGGCTGCCGGCGTGCTCTCCGGCGCCCTCTCCAGATAATCCCGGACCACCGGTTGGTCGAGGATGACACGACCGGAAAGCAGCCGTGGATGCAGGACCACCGGCCCATCGGTGGGATGGCCGAAATACTCACGGGCGTCGACCGTCAGCGTCGGCACCGTGTCCTCCATCATCAGCCCGTAGGAATCGGTGGCGATTTTGGTCCGCCAGAGGAGGATTTTTTCGCCGCGCGTGGCGGCGGCGTAGTCGTAGCCGGAGGCGATGACGTAATAAAGGTCGTCGAAGGCGAGGTTGACCAGCGTATCGGTGTGTGTGCCCTGCATCCGGAAAAAAGA
>Ga0335083_10003827_pt1 | contig 19359 bp, 13 predicted proteins | sample Lox_Sample_42_FD_206716 | JGI IMG/M metagenome (GOLD analysis project Ga0335083, IMG submission 206716) | Soil microbial communities from Loxahatchee National Wildlife Refuge, Florida, United States - Lox_Sample_4.2 | ecosystem: Environmental > Terrestrial > Soil > Wetlands | place: USA...
CCCGATGAAGGCGGCATTGATGCCGTGCAGGATGAGGATGCCTGGACGCGTATCCAGCACCTCACCGCCACGCTGGGCGACGAGGAACTGCTTTCCACGCCGCCGGAGCAGTTGCTGTACCGTCTCTATCACGAAGAGTCGGTGCGCCTGTTCGATCCCCGTCCGCTGACGTTCGGCTGCAGTTGCACGCGTGAGCGCGTGGAGGCTGTACTCCGCTCTCTCGGCCGCGACGAAGTGGAAGCCGCGCTGGAAGCCCGCGAAGGCGAAATCGAAGTGATCTGCGAATTCTGCGCGCAGCGCTACACCTTCGATCGCATCGACGCCGAGCACCTGCTGAGCACCAGTTCGCAGGCGAATGCGCCGACGACGACGCAGTAGGCCACCGCAGTAAGCCGTACCCGCGTTACCCATCCAGCCGGCCCGAGAAGGGCCGGTTTTTTTGATCGTCATTCCGGTCTGCGCCGGAATGACGATCAAAAAGGCCGCGCTACGAACGTTCTGCGCGCTTCGCGCCGTCCGACCCCTGCTTTCATTTCGAGAGCACGCTGGAATGGCGCGTGCGATTAGGGCAGCGCGAAATGATGTTCGCGCTGCAGCCACACTTCGGCCATTTTCGGCGTGGCGAACAGGAAGCCCTGGCCGTAGCGGCAGCCGATGCGCAGCAGCGCCTGGCGCTGGTCTTCGTCCTCGATGCCTTCGGCGATCACCTGCATCTGCAGCGAATTGGCCAGCGCCTGGATGGCGCGCACCACGGCGGTGCCGTGGCCGCCTTCACGCGGCAGTTCCACGATGAAGGATCGGTCGATCTTCAAGGTCTCGATCGGGTACTGGTGCAGGTAGCTCAACGACGAGTAGCCCGTGCCGAAATCGTCCAGCGCGATGCTGACGCCGTGCGTGCGCAGGTTGTCCAGGATGCGCTTCACCTGCACCGCGTTTTCCAGCAACGCACGTTCCGTCACCTCGATGCGCAGGCAGCGTGGCGGCAGGTGATGCGCCTGGATCAGGTCCAGCAGCTGGCGGTCCAAGTCGGCCGAGCGGAAATGGCGGCCAGACACGTTGATGCTGACGAATCCATCGGGCCCGGCGAGCGCCTCGGCCTGCGCGCAGACCTGCTCGAATATCTGCCAGTCGATGCTTTCCGCGCAGCCGCTTTCCTCGGCGACTGCGAGGAAATCGGCGGGTGTAAGCAGGCCGCGGTCGGGATGGCGCCAGCGCAGCAGCGCTTCGTAGCCGACCGTGCGTCCGGTCTGCAGCGCCACGATGGGCTGGTAGAACGGCACGAATTCGTTGCGGCTGAGCGCGCGGCGCAGATCGCCTTCCATCTCCAACAGCGACAGCGCCTCGCGGCGCAAACGATCGTCGAACACCGCCGCCCGGTGGCGGCCTTCGTCCTTGGCGCGATACATCGCGGCGTCGGCGTCGCGCAGCAGTTCTTCCGGCCGTTGGTAATGCGGGCTCGGCAGGGCGATGCCGATGGAGGCGGAGGTGAAGATCTCCTTCGCGCCAAGGCGGAAGGGGGCCTGCAATTCGTCGATGATGCGCTCGGCAATCAGCAGCGCCATCTTCGGATCGGTGATGCCTTCGGCAAGCACCGCGAATTCGTCGCCGCCCAGTCGAGCCACTACATCGCGCGTCTTGAGGCACGCGCGGATGCGTCCGCCCACCTGGAACAACAGGTCATCACCGACCAGATGGCCCACCGAGTCGTTGATCACCTTGAAGCGGTCAAGGTCGATGAACAGCACCGCGAACAGTTCCTGCGTGTCGCCGTGATAGCGCTGCAGGGCCTGTTCCAGTCGCTGCAGCAGCAGGGTGCGGTTGGGCAATCCGGTCAGTGAATCGTGCAGTGTCTCGTACTTGAGACGACGCTCCACGCGCTCGCGTTCGGCGATCTGCTCGCGCAGGTCGCGGTTGGCCAGCGCCAGCGCACGCGTGCGCTCGGTGACGCGGCGTTCCAGGCTGGCGTAGGCCTGCTTGAGCGATTCGGTGGTGTGCTTGCGTTGCAGGGCGTTGGCCACGTGGTAACCCACGAAGGTCAGCAGCTCCTGGTCGCGCACGTCGTAGGTGTGCTCGGGCGAGTAGCTCTGCACCGCCAGCACGCCCATGGCGCGATCGCCCCAGATCAGCGGCACGCCCAGCCAGCACACGGAGCGCGAACCACGATGGGAAACCTCGCCTTCGCGCTCCAGCCGGTCGAATTCTTCGGGGTTGGCCAGCAGCGGCTTGGCATGGCGCAGCACGTATTCGGTGACGCCGCGGCCGTGTGCACGCGGGAGTCGCACGGTGTCGAATTCATCGACGGAGTAGGGGAAGCTGAGCGTCTTCTGCTCTTCGTCCAGCAGCGCGATGTAGAAGTTGCGCGCGTAGAGCAGGCCGCCGATCACGCGGTGGACGGCGGCGTAGAAGTTGTCCAGGCTTTCCGATGCATTCGCCAGCTCCGCAATGCGGAACAGCGCGGCCTGCAGGCGTTCGCCACGCTGGCGCTGCAAGACCTGCTGGCGCAGCACGCGGTTGGCTTCGCGCAATGCGGCTGTGCGACTGGAGACACGGCGCTCCAGTTCCTCGTGCGCTTCGCGGCGTTCCAGCGCGGTCTGCACGTGCTTGGCCACGTAGCTCAGCAGCTCGCGGTCGTGCTGCGTGTAGTGCGTATCTTCGCGATAGCTCTGCATGACGATGCCGCCGACCACGCGTCCGTCGCGCAGCAGCGGCACGCCGAGCCAGTGTTCGCAGACGGGACCCACCTGGATGAAGCGTCCCTTGAACTGCTCGGCCAGCTCGCTGAAGGAACCCATCAGCGCCTGGCCACACTGCAGCAGGTTCCAGGTAAGGCTGTGGCGCATCTCCTGCAGCGGAACGGCCTCGTCGGGCGAGGGCGGTTCCTTGTCCATCGTGTCGACGTAGTACGGAAAGCGCACTGTGTCGCTGGTGGCGTCGTACAGCGCTATGTAGAAATTTTCCGCGTACATCAGGCTGCCGAGGATGGCGTGCAGCGAGTGCATCATCTCGGTCATGTTGTGCTCGGCGCCGGCCTGATCGGCAATGGCGTAGAGCGCGCGCTGCAGGCGTTCGGCAAGCGCGAGGCGCGAGATCGCCTCGTACAGCCGCGATGTCTCAGCCAGCTGTCTCAGGCGCGCCGAGGCGAGTCTACCGATCCAGGCCAGCTGATCTGCCAGCGCGGCGTGGTCGGCATCGGCCGGCAGATGCAGCATGAGCGAGCGCAGCCCTTGCGGGTCTTCCGCCAGCTCGAACTCGACATGACCGGGCTCAACGTGCGGCGGATCGCCAAGCAAACGCCATTGCAGGCGCCCCGGAACCTGCATGTCGGCCAGCATCGCCTCACAGATTTCCTGCACGCTGGCGGCATCCGCTGCGCGAAACAGGCGCTCCACGGCGGCGTGGACGGCGGCCATGCCACCGTCTGCCGGCCAGAGAGCTGGCGTTGTGCTGGTCGGGACCGAAGTCATTAGTCGCAGGCGAATCCGCGCGTTGTCGACAGAGGCGACTATATAGCGCCTCCATTCAGCTTTGTCGCCAGCCAGTTGAGGCTTGGGAACCGATCGCGTCCGCTGATGTCAAAAAAATGTGATTTGGCGCCATTGTGGCCTTGCTCACAAACCGGAACTTTGGGTGTTAGCAAAAAGTAAAACGTGGTATTATCCGGCCGTAATCGTCTCTGGGAGGGGGCGAGCCCTGCCCGTCCTTTAGGTCCTACGGGGGTTCTCTCGTATATGCGTCGTCTGTTGTTTTCATTGCCGTTGTTCGTCATGCCGCTGGTCGCGGCAGGGCAGACTGTGGCCAATGATTCGTTCGACGCGACGGGAAATCGCCTGCTGGCCCAGCTGCAGGACGGCTCGGCAAGCAATGCTGTGCCGCTTTGGCGTGGTGCCGATGGGCGCTGGCTGGCCGTGCAGAGCGGCAGCGAATCGCTCACCGCCGCGCAGCGCGCCGATGCACCGCTGCAGTTCCGCGCCGTGGATGCGGCGACCGTGCAGTCCTCCGACGTCCAGTACGGCATGGGCCCGAATCTGCAGGCTCACGTGGGCGTGAGCGAGCACAACTGGGCGAACAACCAGGCTCCGCGCGTGGTCGGCAGCGAAGTCGGCGCCACCTACAACACCGGTCGCTACAGCCTGGGCTTGAGCGTGGGAACCGATTCGGTTCCGGGCAACGCCAATCTTCCGCGCCTGCTGCCGGGTGCGCTGCCGGGCGTGAATGGCCTGTCGGGCTTCGACGGCAGCACGCAGGTCAACGCGCATGGTCGCCTGGCGCTCGACGCCAAAAGCGGCATTGATCTTGGCGCCAGCGTGGGCCGGGTGCGTTTGCTGCCGGGGAACCTGCTTGGCGTCAATTCCCTCGACCAGAAGGCAGTGAGCTTCGGCGTGGATCGTGGCCCGCTGAGCGGCAGCATTGTCGGTCGCACCATGCAGCCGGAAGCGGGCGTGCCGGGCAACATGGGTTACAACCCGGATCGTCGCTGGAGCAGCATCGATCTCGGCGTTACCTGGCGCCTGCCGTGGCAGGGCCAGTTGAGCATCGGTGCGCAGAACCTGTGGTCGTCGGGCAACGGCGTCAACACGCCGGTGGGTCCGGAACCGGACCAGTCGCGCACCCCATACGTGCAGTATCACCAGGATCTCTGATCCGCTTCAGCAGCGGGATCCCAGACAGCAAAACGCCGGGCTATGCCCGGCGTTTTTCGTTTCAGTCCGCGTGATCAGTCCTGGTGGCGGATGCGCAGGTCGCCGCTGAAGGTCTCGATGTTCATCTTTGCGTTGCCCGCACCCGCCGTAGCCTGCAGCTCGCTGCCCGGGCCATGCTCCACTTTCTTCACGGTGCCGAAGTCGCTGCGCAGGTCGCCGCTGAAGGTATTGGCATGGATGGTGGCGGAGAGATTCGACGGCACCTGGACCTGCACGTCGCCGCTCATGCTGTCCACGTCGAAGACACCGTTGGGTGCCATGCCGCCGGACAGCTGCACGTCGCCGGAGACCGTGCTGAGGTTGAGCTTGCGCCACGGGCCACCGTTGACGCGGATGCGGCCGGAGACGGTTTGAAGTTCCGCTTCGTTGCCCACGTTGGGGGCGAGGATGTCGCCGCTGACGGTCTGCAGCGACACCTTTCCTGCGCTGCCGGCGAGCTCGATGCTGCCGCTCACGCTTTCCACGTCGACGTCGGGCGAGCGTGCATTGACACGCGCCTTGCCGCTGACGGTGTTGGCCTTGATGGTGCCGCCGTCGATGCCGTCGATGCTGAGCGGCGCGCTCACCACGTCCACATCCAGCGAGGCGCCCTTGGGCACGCGCACGTCAAGCGTGGTGGAGCCCATCGAGTTCTCGTTGTTCCAGTTGAACCAGCCCGACTTGCCCTGCGATTCGACCTTGATTTCCATGTCGCTGTTGCTGCCTTCGATGGCCAGCGGCTTGGCGCCGTCGCCGAGGCGGCCGCCGACCTGCACCTGGTTGCGATCCCAGGCGGTCACGGTGACGGCACCCTTGACATTGCTGATGCTGATGCGCGCGTTTGGCGACGCATCGTGTGTGAGGTTGATGGGTGTATCGGCCAGTGCCTGGCCGATCGACAGGCTGAGCAGGAGAGGAAGGATGCGTGCGGTTTTCATGGTGAAGGCTCCGCTGGACTCAACCAGCCTGGTGTTCCATCTGTCGCAACTGCGACTGCTGCTTCTGCGTGCGATATAGCAGGCGCTGCAATGCAGGTGAATCGGGTGCCTCTTCCATGGCCTGGCGCAGCTCCATGCTGGCGGCATCGAGTTCAACGGCTGCGCCGGCAAGGCGCGGGTCGGACGGACGCCAGCGTTCGATGTCCTGGGTCGTCGTCGGTGTCGCCGCGGTTTCCAGCGGCCGGTCGCGCAGGTGCACGGCGAGGCTGCCGGCGAACAATGACATTCCCGCGAAACTGGCCGCGAGCAGCCAGCGCTGGATGTGCTGTCCGGTGCGTCGCGCAGGTACGTCGGGCGATGCCTCGCTGCTCGCATCCAGTGCTGCGTCGATCGCAGGCCACAGGTCGCGGCGCGGCGACACCGGTTCGCGCAGGGCGCGGGTCTGGCGGAGCCATTCGAATTCGTTCATCACTGTTCTCCCAATACTTTTCGCAGCAGACCCCGGGCACGATGCAACTGCGCCTTCGATGAGCCCACCGCCATACCCAACTCGGTGCCGATGTCCTCGTGCTTCCAGCCTTCGATGTCGTGCAACACCAGAACGGCGCGTGCCCTGGGGGGCAACCTGCCGATGGCGCGTTCCAGTTCTTCGCGCTCGGCCGCGCAGAACGGGGTTTCGCCGTGGTCCGGAAGGCTGTCCTCATCCATCATGCTGACCGGATCGGCGCTGCGTGCACGGATGTCCATCAGTGCGACATTGACCGCGAGGCGGTAGATCCAGGTGCTGAAGGAGCTTTCGTGGCGGAACCCGGAAAGTTTCTGCCAGGCGCGAACGAACGCATCCTGCGTGAGGTCTTCCGCACGAGCGTGATCGAAGCCAGCCAGGCGATAGACCGCGCCATACACGCGGTCGACGTGCAGGTGGTAAAGGCGATGAAAAGCTTGCCTGTCGCCGGCGGCGGCCGCACGGACGTCGTCCGTGTCGACGGGCTCCGCGGCGGGTGCTGGCGGCATCATGGGTCCGGTGGCTGGGCAGGCTGCAATCATCTTGCCAGCTTGGATGCGGACAGGCGCGGAAGGGTTTAGAGCCGGACGAAAAAGACTGTGGGAGCGCATCCTGTGCGCGAGGGGCCGAAGAAGCGGTGCACCCGCAGCGTGGCTCGCCGCGCACAGGGTGCGCTCCCACAAGAGGGGGCGCCGGCCGTGTCAGGCCGGCGTGTATTCAGGCGGCTTCGGCGGTTTTCAGTGCCTTGGCGATGCGCTGCTGTTCGACGTGAAGCTCATCCGGCAGGCGGTCGCCGAAGCTTTGCAGGTATTCGCCGATGGCGGCCAGTTCGTCATTCCAGCCGGCCTGGTCAACGTCGAGCAGGGTATCGAGCGTGCGACGATCGAGGACAAGCCCGTCAACCTTCAGTTCGCCCTCGGCGGGTACGGTGCCGATCGGGGTCTGGCGGCCGGTGGCACGGTTTTCCACGCGGTCGATCATCCACTCGAGTACGCGCAGGTTTTCGCCGTAGCCCGGCCACATGAAGCGTCCGTCGGCGCCCTTGCGGAACCAGTTCACGTGGAAGATCTTCGGGAGCTTTGCACCCGGCTTGTCGAACGACAGCCAGTGACGGAAGTAGTCGCCGTAGTGGTAGCCGGCGAACGGCTTCATGGCCATCGAGTCGCGACGCAACACGCCCACGGCGCCGGTGGCGGCAGCGGTGGTTTCCGAACCCATGGCTGCGCCAACCAGCACGCCGTGCGCCCAGTCGCGCGCCTCGAATACCAGCGGCACCAGCGACGGACGGCGTCCGCCGAACACGATGGCGCTGATCGGCACGCCATGCGCGTCTTCGGCCCGCGAGGACCATGTCGGACACTGCTTCGCACTCACCGTGAAGCGCGAGTTGGGGTGTGCCGCCGGGCCGTTGGCCGGATCGTACGGGCGGCCCTGCCAGTCGGTCACCGGAGTGCCCGGCAGGCCTTCCCACCATGGCTGGTTGTCGGCGGTGACGGCCACGTTGGTGAAGATGGTGTCGCGCGCAATGGTCGACAGCGCATTCGGGTTGGTCGCCTCGCTGGTGCCCGGTGCCACGCCGAAATAGCCGGCTTCAGGGTTGATGGCATATAGACGTCCATCCGCGCCGGGACGCATCCAGCAGATGTCGTCGCCCACGGTCCATACCTTCCAGCCGTCCTTGAGGTAGCCCTTCGGCGGAATGAGCATGGCGAGGTTGGTCTTGCCGCAGGCCGACGGGAACGCGGCGGCGATGTAGTGCGTCTCGCCCTTGGGGTTCTCGATGCCGACGATGAGCATGTGCTCGGCCAGCCAGCCTTCGGACTTCGCCTGGTAGCTGGCGATGCGCAGCGCATGGCACTTCTTGCCAAGCAGGGCGTTGCCGCCATAGCCCGAGCCATAGGACTTGATCGAGAGCTCTTCGGGGAAGTGCATGATGAAGCGGCGTTCCGGGTCCAGCTCACCTGTGGAGTGCAGGCCCTTCACGAAGGTGCCCTCGCGTTCGATGCGCGCCTGCGCTGCCGCGCCCATGCGCGTCATCGTGCGCATGTTCACCACGACGTAGGGACTGTCGGTGATCTCCACGCCGCAACGGGCGAGGGGGGAGTCGATGGGACCCATGCAGTACGGGATGACGTACATGGTGCGGCCTTCCATGCAGCCCTCGAACAGGGCATCCATCTTGGCGTGCGCCTCGGCGGGCGCCATCCAGTGGTTGTTGGGGCCGGCGTCGCCTTGGTCTTGGGTGCAGACGAAGGTGAGGTGCTCCACGCGTGCCACATCAGAGGGGCTCGAGCGGTGCAGGTAGCAGCCTGGATGGGTTCGCTGATTGAGCTCGATCAAGTCGCCGGTCTGCAGCATCTGCTGCACCAGCTGCTGGTATTCGGCGTCCGAGCCATCGCACCAGTGGATCTTCGCAGGGCGGGTCAGGGCGGCCACTTCGTCAACCCAGCGCTGCAGCGCTTCCAGCTTGCTCGACATCAGGTTCCTCACTCTGGTCTTGAACTAAAAAAGAGCAGAAACGCTAACTTACGTGCAGTGGCATGGCAAGTGAGACTGCAGCAAACGGCAACTGGGCGCACTACAAAACGCCGCCCCGCCCGGCAGTTAGGAGGGTGGGTGCAGACCACTTTGGCAAGTGGGCTGCCAGTGGATTTCTGGCACAAAAAAACGCCGCTATAGGGCGGCGTCTTTGGGATTGCGCTGACGTCTCGGTGCGGTTTAGGCCGGCGTCAATGTGCGAATCATGTGTTCCACGTAGGCGTCGAATTCGTCGTGGCTGATGCGCGGCAGACCCAGCGTGAAGTTGAGCTGGAGGAAACCGACGTAGGCCGCGTACGTCAGGCGTGCGCGATTGAGCGCCTCGTCCCCGTCAAGACCAGCCTCGCGATAGATATTGGTGAGGAATTCCATGCGCCGCTGCGAGACGCGGGCCATCACCGGCACCACCTGCGGATGATCCAGTGCCTTGAGCAGTGCGGCGTACACGCGGTGGGGTGCCAACTCGTGTGCGACCCGACGGAACAGCTCCGGCAGACGGGCACGCGGATCGGGCATCGCCTCGATCTGCGCGATCACTTCGCGTTCGCCGTACTGCTCCCAGCGCTCCAGCGCGGCCTGCAGCAAGGCTTCGCGGGTGCGAAAGTGCCAGTAAAAGCTGCCCTTGGTGACGCCCAGCTGGCGCGCCAGCGCCTCCACGGCCAGGGCGCCTACACCCTGGTCGGCGATCAGCCTCAGTGCGGCGTCTTCCCAGTCCTCGGCGGAGAGGCGGGTACGTTCGGGTTTTGCGCTGACATTCATGGGCGAATGGTAGCCCGAGTTGCTCGTTTTGTAATCGGCATGGGTGCAACTCATTGAATTGCGTGGATCCAGCGACGCTGCGGCGCATATTGACGCAGTGGGAAAGCGCCTACATACTCATGCGTATGGTAGCCCAGTCCCCTCCCGAGAAGCAGAACGAACGCGTCACCGCCGTGGATGGTCTTCCGCTGGCGGTCGAGATCCGCAACCCCACGGGGGCGCCGACCCTGCTGTTCGCGCACGGTTTCGGGCAGACCCGAGGTGCCTGGCGCGGTACGTCCGCGGCCTTGGCCGAACTCGGATATCGCTGCGTCGCGTTCGACAGTCGCGGCCACGGCGAAAGCGGCCGCGTTCCGGGCGGCGACTATCACATGGAGCAGTTCGTCGGCGACCTGCGTCTGCTGGCCCACGCGGAGTTGCGCAAGCCGATCCTGGTGGGGGCGTCGATGGGCGGACTGCTCGGCATCGTACTGGCAGGCGAGATCGACCCCGACGCATTCCACGCGCTGGTGCTGGTCGACATCACTCCGCGCTGGGAGACGGCAGGGGTGGAACGCATTCTCGCTTTCATGCAGGCGCATCCGGATGGCTTTGCCAGCTATGCGGAGGCGTCCGATGAAATTGCGCGTTACCTGCCGCACCGTTCCGGGCGAAAGAGCGAAGACCAGTTGCGGCCACTGCTGCGCGAAGGCAGCGACGGACGCCTTCGCTGGCACTGGGATCCCGCCCTGCTGGGTGGTGAGCTGGTGCGCGAGAGCGAGCGTTACCAGCCGCGCCTGATGGCGGCCGCCGCGAAGATCCGCGTGCCGGTGCTGCTGCTTTCCGGCGGACGCAGCGACGTGGTCTCGCGCGACACGGTCGATGAATTCCTGAAGCTGGTGCCGCACGCCGAACACGTGGAGCTGCCGCGCGCCACGCACATGGTGGCCGGCGACGCCAACGATGCCTTCACCCGCGAAATTGCACGTTTCGTGGGTGCGCTTTCCCAGGCCGACCGCAGCGGTGCGGTGGCCGTATGAATCCCCTGATTGCCCAAGTCGTCATCCGTAACGAGGTGTAGTGATGTCCGTGATCCTGACCCTGCTGGCGGCGCTCATCGCCACCGGCGCCTGTGCCTACCACCGCAGCAGCCTGCGCACGTGGGCGATCGTCACGGTGGTTGCCACCGTCGTGGTCGGCCTGCTTGCCGGCGCGCCATGGACCACCTTCATCCTGCTGGTGGTCGAGCTGGCCATTGCCGTGCCGCTGCTGATGGACGGCTTTCGCCGCAAGCAGATCAGCGCGCCGTTGCTGAAGATGTTCGCCAAGGTGACGCCGAAGCTCTCCGAAACCGAGCAGACCGCGCTGGAAGCGGGCACCGTTGGTTTTGAAGGCGAGTTGTTCTCAGGCAAGCCGGACTGGCACGAGCTGCTCAAGCAGCCCAAGCCCGAGCTGAGCGTGGAAGAGCAGGCCTTCATGGATGGTCCGGTCGAAGAGCTGTGCAGCATGATCGACGACTGGCAGATCACGCACGAGCTGGCCGACCTGCCGCCGGACGTCTGGGCCTTCATCAAGAAGCACAAGTTCTTCGGCATGATCATCCCGAAGCAGTACGGCGGCCTCGGGTTCTCGGCGCTGGCGCATTCGGCGGTGCTGCAGAAGCTGGCAACCATGTCGGCCACGGTGGCTTCCACCGTCGCGGTGCCCAACTCGCTTGGCCCGGCCGAACTGCTGCTGCACTACGGCAGCGACGAGCAGAAGAACCATTACCTGCCGCGCCTCGCCATTGGCGACGAGATTCCGTGTTTCGCGCTGACCGGCCCGTATGCCGGTTCGGACGCCACCTCGATCACCGATTTCGGCATCGTCTGCAAGCAGATGGTCGACGGCGTCGAGACGCTGGGCATGAAGCTCACCTTCGACAAGCGTTACATCACGCTGGCGCCGATCGCCACGGTGGTGGGTTTGGCCTTCCGTCTGTATGACCCCGAGAAGTTGCTGGGCGACAAGGAAGATCTTGGCATCACGCTGGCGCTGCTGCCGCGCAACACGGCAGGCCTGGAAATAGGCCGCCGTCATTTCCCGCTCAACGTGCCGTTCCAGAACGGCCCGCTGCATGGCAAGGACGTATTCGTGCCGCTATCGGTGTTGATCGGCGGCCCGCACATGGCCGGCCACGGCTGGCGCATGCTGGTGGAATGCCTCTCGGTAGGCCGCGCGATCTCGCTGCCGTCCAACGCCACCGGTGGCGTGCGCGCCGCGGTTGCGGCGACGGGCGCCTATGCGCGCATGCGCAAGCAGTTCGGTCTTTCCATCGCCCGCTTCGAAGGCGTGGAGGAAGCGTTGGCGCGCATCGGTGGACTCACCTATGCGACGGCCGCATTGTCGCGTGCCACGGCTGCGGCCGTGGATCGCGGCGAGAAACCGGCGGTGCCGTCTGCGATCGCCAAGTATCACGCCACCGAATGGGGTCGCGTGATCGCCGGCGACGCGATGGACGTGCATGGCGGCAAGGCGGTGCAGCTGGGTCCGAAGAACTATGCGGGTCGCGCGTGGCAGGGTGTGCCGATCGCCATCACGGTGGAGGGCGCCAACATCATGACACGCAGCCTGATGATCTTCGGGCAGGGCGCCATCCGCTGCCACCCTTATGTACTGAAGGAAATGCAGGCGTTGTCGATTGCCGACTACGGCGATCGCCTGCGCACGTTCGATCGCGCGCTCTTCGGCCACATCGGCTTTGGCATTTCAAACGCGGTGCGCAGCTTCACGTTCGGCCTCACCGGCTCGCGCATCGGCGATACCGCGGGCGATGCCTACACGCGCCGCTACTACCGCAAGCTCAACCGTTATTCCGCCGCACTGGCGCTGTGCGCCGACACCTTCATGGGCGTGCTTGGCGGCAAGCTGAAGTTCAAGGAGAAATTGTCCGCGCGCCTCGGTGACGTGCTGAGCTACCTGTATATCGCCAGCGCGATGCTCAAGCGGTACGAGGATTCCGGTCGTCCGGAAGCCGATCGCCCCTTGCTGGCCTGGGCATTTCACGAGTGCATGTGGCGCACGCAGATGGCACTGGATGGCGCCATCCGCAATTTCCCGGTCAAGCCGGTGTCGTGGTTGCTGCGCGTGCTGGTGTTTCCGTTCGGTCGTCGCGAGGTGCCGCCGTCGGATCGCCTGGGGCGCCGCGTCGCCGCCATCATCACGGCGCCGGGCGAGGCGCGCGATCGCCTCACCGAGTGGACGTATCTCGCGCCGACTGCGAACAACACCATCGGCCGCATGAACGCGTTGCTGCCGGACGTGATTGCCGCCGAACCGGTCGAGCGCAAGTTTGGCAAGGCACAGAAGGCGGGGCAGTTCACGTCGCACGACTACTACGGCCAGCTTGCCGAAGCGCTGCAGGCCGGCGTCATCAATGCGTCCGAACACGACTTGCTCAAGCGCGTGCGCGAAGGCGTGGCCGAGTTCATCGCAGTGGACGATTTCGATCCGGCCGAACTGCGTTCCGCGGTGAGCCGCGCTGACCGCAACAAGAAGCTGGCGGACGCAGCCTGAGGTCGGGGCGGTAGCGACCTTTCACTCGTCATCCCTGCCTTGGCGGGGGTGACGGCCCCCAAATTTCACGGACGGGCAGGGCACGTGTCCCGCCGCGCAGGATATTGGTCATGCCCCAGGCGTTATCGCTGTACCGCAAGCTGAGCTCGCTGCCGGGCGGGCGCTGGCGGTCCGACAGCCCTGGTCTTCCCATGCGTGCCATTGATGCCACATCTCCCCATTCTCATTGTCATGGATGATGTTGCATCGACCAGTTGAACGTGCCGCCCATTTTTTCTTCTTGGCATTGAAGTTTGCTCCGTATCGCTCAGCAAGCTTTTCTTGTGATGCAGGCGTGATTCCGACGCTACAAACAACATCGACACTGAACTGATCCATCTGTGTTTTTATGGGCGGCTTATCCGTCCAGTAAGAAGCATTCAATGGCATCCCGCTAGTTAAATGCCCATCAGGCCACGCTTCACGTGGCCTGATGGGATGGCTTACAGGAAACGGCCGCCGTCAGGAGTGTGTGCATACGGCAAAGTCGGCAACCGTAAGTCGAGGGTTTGGTGACGCTATCAGCCGATGCCACCAATTGCGGATTCGAGCTTGATCAAGAGACTGGGTATCTTGCGAGGAACCGGGACGCCCGCGCCATGCAATGTCTTAGCAATCATCTCAGCAGGCCGTCAATCACCGCCGCGCGTTTCGCGCAGGCAGACCGCTTCGAAGGTTCATGCCGGGGACGTCGGTGATCGCGATTGTGAATTGAGTCCCGGTACCGTGCATTTGTTCAGGGGTGATCAAAATTCAACCAATGGCTGTTGCCCTGACCTTGGCGCGCGCGCTCGTCTCCTCTCCTCGCCTGCGCACTTCTCCCCCGCTTTTGATGCAGGTGATGCCCCTGGCCAAACGGCGCCACACGTAGAGCCATTAGCCGCCCGTGGGTGCCGTGGCGTGATGCGGTTTGTGCGCTCCTGCCGGTGAAGCTCGCTGACGGCGTGAGAAGCGCGTGGGCTCACGCCGTGGGGAAAGTTGTACGGGCGGATTACTCATAGCTTTCGCCAGGCGAAAAATTTTACGCGTTCTATACGCCCCCACCCCGTTTCGCTACCCCTTTCTTATGTCCCGGTCCCGACAATTTGCACCGTTGCTTACACGGTGATTCGGTGCCCATGGACGTCATCTACCTTCTCTTCTCGTTTGTGCTGTTCGCTGCGGCGCTCGGCTTCCTGCTGATCTGCGACCGCCTCGGGCGTCGCCCCTGATCGACCGCCGCCGCCCGGATGGCGGTGCCTTAAAGCTCGCGTTTCTTCTGCGGGGGATCCACCCATGAACGCTATCTATTTCGTGGCTGCCGCCATCGCGGTGGCCCTGACGGGCTACCTGTGCGTAGCCCTTCTCAAGCCGGAGTGGTTCGAATGACCACCTATGATTATTTCCAGGTCGGCCTGTACCTGGCCGTCCTGCTGCTGCTCGTAAAGCCGGTGGGCGCCTATATGGCGCTGGTGTTCTCCGAAACGCCCAACCGGGTCACGCGCTTTGGTGGTGGGGTGGAACGCATCCTTTACCGCCTTGCCGGCGTGCGTGCCGACGAGGAAATGGGGTGGCGCCGGTACGCCATTGCCATGCTGGTCTTCAACATGGCCGGCTTGCTCGTGGTGTATGGCCTTCAGCGCATGCAGCAGTGGCTCCCGCTCAACCCGCAGCAGATGCCGGCGGTGAGCGCGGATTCCTCCTTCAATACCGCCATCAGCTTCATCACCAATACCAACTGGCAGGGTTACGGCGGCGAGTCGACCATGAGCTACCTGACCCAGATGCTGGGTCTGGCCGTGCAGAACTTCCTGTCCGCGGCTACGGGCATCGCCGTGCTGCTGGCGGTGATCCGCGGCTTCACGCGCCGCAGCGCCACCAGCATCGGCAACTTCTGGGTCGACATGACGCGCAGCACGCTCTATGTGCTGATGCCGCTGTCGCTGGTGCTCGCGCTGGCGCTGGTTTCGCAGGGCGTGGTGCAGAACTTCAAGCCGTACCAGGACGTGCCGTTGATGCAGGCCACGACGGCGGTGGAAGCCATCAAGGATGCCGACGGCAATCCGGTGAAGGACGCTGCGGGCAATCCCAAGACCAAGGAAACGAAGGTCGAGACGCAGTCCTTGCCGATGGGTCCGGCTGCCTCGCAGATCGCGATCAAGCAGCTTGGCACCAACGGTGGCGGCTTCTTCAACGTCAATTCGGCCCATCCCTATGAGAACCCGACGCCACTGAGCAATTTCCTGGAAGTGCTGGCGATTCTGCTGATTCCCGCGGCGCTCTGCTACACCTTCGGGCGCATGGTGGGCGACCGCCGCCAGGGCTGGGCCTTGCTGGCCGTGATGACCCTGATCTTCGTCCCGTTGATCGTGGGTTGCGTGGCTGCGGAACAGGCAGGTAATCCGGCCCTGCACGGCCTGGCTGTGGACCAGCAAGCCTCCGCCTTGCAGGCGGGCGGCAACATGGAAGGCAAAGAGACCCGCTTTGGCATCGCCGCATCGGGCATCTGGGCGGCCGCCACCACGGCAGCGTCGAACGGGTCGGTCAATGCGATGCACGACTCCTTCACCCCGTTGGGTGGCCTGGTGCCCATGTGGCTCATGCAACTGGGCGAGGTGATTTACGGCGGCGTGGGTTCGGGCCTGTACGGCATGCTCGCCTTCGCCGTGGTCGCGGTGTTCATTGCCGGCCTCATGGTGGGGCGCACGCCGGAATACCTCGGCAAGAAGATCGAAGCGCACGAGATGAAGATGGCCAGCCTCGCCGTGCTGGTGCCGTGCGCGCTGGTGGTGATCGGCACGGCGATCGCGGTGATGGTTCCCGCTGGCGTGGCAGGCGTAGCCAACCCCGGTGCGCACAGTTTCAGCGAAATCCTGTACGCCCTCTCGTCGGCGTCCAACAACAACGGCAGTGCGTTCGCTGGACTTTCGGCGAATACACCGTTCTGGAACTCGCTGCTGGGCGTGTGCATGTACTTCTCCCGCTACCTGCTGGTGATCGCCATGCTGGCGATGGCCGGCTCGCTCGCCGCCAAGCGCCACGTGCCGGCCTCGGCGGGCACGCTTCCCACCCACACACCGCTGTTTGTCACCCTCCTGGCCTGCGTGGTGATCGTCGTGGGTGCACTGACTTTCCTGCCGGCGCTTGCGCTGGGGCCGATCGCCGAATTTCTGATGTCGGCCCATTGATGTCCACGGAACACAAACCATGACAACGACGCATACCCATGTGCACACAGTGCGCGGCTTCGACCGCGGGCTGATTCTGAAGGCAGTAGCGGACTCGTTCCGCAAGCTGTCACCGCGGCAGCAGTTCCGCAACCCGGTGATGTTCGTGGTGTTCGTGTGCAGCGTGCTGACCACCTTGCTGTGGGTGCAGGCGCTGGCCGGGCACGGCGAGGCGCCGACCGCCTTCATCTTCTGGGTGACGGTGTGGCTGTGGTTCACGCTGCTGTTCGCCAACTTCGCCGAAGCGCTGGCCGAAGGCCGCGGCAAGGCTCAGGCCGCAGCACTGCGGAGCTCGCGCAAGGACGTCATCGCCAAGCGCCTGGCTTCGCCGCATCGCGATGCGGCGATCACCTTCACGCCGTCCTCCGAATTGCGTACGGGCCACCATGTGCTGGTGGAGGCCGGGGAGATGCTTCCCGGCGATGGCGAAGTGGTCCTTGGCGCCGCCAGCGTGGACGAAAGCGCGATTACGGGCGAGTCTGCACCGGTCATCCGCGAATCCGGCGGCGACCGCAGCGCGGTCACCGGTGGCACGCGCGTGCTTTCGGACTGGCTGGTGGTGCGCATTACCAGCAATCCGGGCGAGAGCTTCCTGGATCGCATGATCGCGATGGTGGAAGGCGCTTCGCGTCGCAAGACGCCCAACGAGATCGCGCTTACCATCCTGCTGGCGAAGTTCACGCTGATCTTCCTGCTGGCCTGCGCCACGTTGCTGCCGTACTCCATCTACAGCGTGCAGGCCGCGGGCAGCGGTAATCCGATCACACTCACCGTGCTCGTCGCGCTGCTGGTGTGCCTGATTCCCACCACCATCGGCGCGCTGCTGTCGGCCATCGGCATCGCCGGCATGGATCGCATGATCCGCGCCAACGTCATCGCCACCTCCGGCCGTGCCGTGGAAGCGGCGGGCGACGTCGATGTGCTGCTGCTGGACAAGACCGGCACCATCACGCTCGGTAACCGACAGGCGGTGGCTTTCCTGCCGGCGCCGGGTGTGGAAGAAAGCCGCCTTGCCGATGCCGCGCAGCTCGCCTCGCTGGCCGACGAAACGCCGGAAGGCCGCAGCATCGTGGTGCTGGCCAAGGAGCGCTTCAACCTTCGTGAGCGCCACCTGGAAGAAGGTCACGCGGAGTTCGTGCCGTTCACCGCCCAGACTCGCATGAGCGGCGTGAACATCGGCGAGCGCCTGATCCGCAAGGGCGCGCTCGATGCGGTGGAGCGCTACCTGGAGGCCAACGGCAGCCATCTGCCGCCGCTGGTGAAGCACATGGCGGAGGACATCGCCCGTCGCGGCGCTACGCCGCTCATCGTGACCGAAGGCGCCACGGCGCTGGGCGTGATCGAGTTGAAGGACATCGTGAAGGGTGGCATCCGCGAGCGTTTCGCCGAAATGCGCCGCATGGGCATCAAGACCATCATGATCACCGGCGACAATCCGCTCACTGCGGCCGCGATCGCCGCGGAAGCCGGTGTCGACGACTTCCTGGCCGAAGCAACGCCGGAGGCCAAGCTCAAGCTCATCCGCAAGATCCAGGCCGAAAACCGCCTGGTAGCGATGTGCGGCGACGGCACCAACGATGCGCCGGCGCTCGCCCAGGCCGACGTCGCGGTGGCGATGAACACCGGCACGCAGGCGGCGAAGGAAGCCGGCAACATGGTCGATCTCGACTCCAACCCGACCAAGCTGATCGAGGTGGTGGAGATCGGCAAGCAGATGCTGATCACGCGCGGTGCGCTGACCACGTTCTCCATCGCCAACGACGTGGCCAAGTACTTCGCGATCATCCCGGCCGCATTCGCCACCACGTACCCGGCACTCAACACGCTCAACGTGATGCGCCTGGCCACGCCGCAGAGCGCGATCCTGTCGGCGGTGATCTTCAATGCGCTGATCATCATCTTCCTGATCCCGCTCGCGCTGAAGGGCGTGAAGTACCGCGCGCTCGGCGCCGGCGCCCTGCTGCGGCGCAACCTGCTGGTCTATGGCCTGGGCGGCATCGTGGTGCCGTTCCTCGGCATCAAGGTGATCGACATGCTGTTGGTGCTGTTCGGATTGGCTTGATGCGCGGCCCGTCGTTCCGGCCCGCGCCGGGATGACGGGCAGGAAACCTATCGCATCGCCATCCACCTATCGGAGTTTTGCCATGCAAACCCTCAGGCTTTCCGTCTCATTGCCCGACGCCGCCCATGCCGACATGGAACTGCGACTGTCGGTGCCAGGCTCGGAAAGCGAAGTCGTCATCGCCTTGCCCAGCCGTGGGCGCGAAGCGGGCAACGCCAGGTCGCCGGACGGTACCGAGCCGTCCGACGGCGCCGCCGACGACTACGTACTCGGCGGATACGCCGGCATCTAGCCGGCCGAATGCAAATAGATCATGACCCGCGCAAAGCGCGTGGTTCTCAAAGGAAATGCTTCAATGAAAGTTCTCTTTACCTGCATCGGTGCAGCCCTGGCCGTCATGGCGGGCTCGGTCAACGCGTTTGCTGCCGACGCCCCTGGCACCACCGTAACGGGCAATGTTGCCGTGACCAGCGACTACATGTTTCGCGGCCTGACGCAGACCTGGGGACACCCGGCAATCCAGGGTGGCGCCGACGTGACGGTTCCCAACGGCTTCGCCGCGGGCTTCTGGGCCTCGAGCATCAGCGAGCGCAGCTACCCGGGCGGCGCCATGGAGCTGGATCTCTACGCCAGCTACGGCACGTCGTTCAACGACGACTGGTCGTGGCGCGCTGGACTCTATGGCTACGTCTATCCCGGTGCCAACCTCGACCAGGCGGGGCTCGCGTCCCGGTCGCTCAACACGGGCGAGGTCAACGCAGCGCTCACCTGGAAGCAGTTCACGCTGAAATACAACTACGCGCTCACCGACTACTTCGGCGTGGATACCGAACAGGGCTATCGCGGTGATTCCAAGGGCACGAGCTACGTGCAGTTGGACGCCGCGTTCCCCCTGAGCGACGCATGGAGCCTGGCGCTGCACGCCGGTTACACCGATTACTCGACCAGGCTGGCTACGCCGTTGAGCAGCGGTGCCACCGATCCCAGCTACGCCGATTTTGGCGCGACGCTGAAGTACCAGTTCGCGACCCATTGGTCGGCCAGCGCGGGCATCACGCAGGCTACCAACAGCGATTTCTACCGGCGCACCGCCAGCTTC
>Ga0335083_10003828_pt1 | contig 19358 bp, 13 predicted proteins | sample Lox_Sample_42_FD_206716 | JGI IMG/M metagenome (GOLD analysis project Ga0335083, IMG submission 206716) | Soil microbial communities from Loxahatchee National Wildlife Refuge, Florida, United States - Lox_Sample_4.2 | ecosystem: Environmental > Terrestrial > Soil > Wetlands | place: USA...
TTCCCGTTAACCTGCAATGCATCACCACTGGAGCCGTTTTGTTCCCCAAAGAGGCTCGTGGAACCGCTTTCCAAGGTTAGGCCCGAACCCAAAGTCAAGGTGCCGATGTCGTCGCCGGGCGCAATGGTTCCTCCGCTCTTGATGTCAACGGGGCCCGAAATCATGCCCGTGCCGCCCAACGTGCCGCCATAAACGGTAAAGGTGCCGCCGCCGGAATAATTGGTTCCACCGCTCATGCCGCTCAGGAAATTGGTTCCATTGACCCAAAGCACACCGTTGCTGATCACAGTCGGCCCGTTATAGATATTGTTGGTGGCCAGCACCAGCGTACCGTTGCCCGTCTTGGTCAACCCACCCCAATCGCCCAGGTTGAGCGTGACCCCGTTGAAGGTATGAGTGGCGCCGCCACCGCTGAGAACGGGCATCGTCTGCGTCACGGTCACACTGCCCTCGATATCAAAGGTACCTCCGAGACCGGCCAGAACCACCGAACGGGAACTCGCTTCTCCCGACCCGGTATAACTCAAGGTTCCGTTGTTCATAACCAGTGATCCGGCGGCCAATTCAGCCAGACTGTTAACCACAACCGTCCCGCCATTCAGATAATTGTTACCCGACATGGTGTCTGTCCCGGCGAGGATCAGCCGGCCGGGACCGGACTTCGTCAGCGCCGTAGCGCCGCCGTTATCCGCCAACGTCGAACCGATCGTCAAATCGCCCATGCTGTACTGATGAATGATGAGGTCGGCCCCGCTGCCACCTTCAAGTGTTCCGCCGGTAATCGAGTCGGCACCGTTGCCGGTGACCAGCAGGCCGCCGGAACTCAACGTCAGTGCACCGGCCAGCGTGACCGTGGCGGGCGCCGTGATTTGCAATGAATTAATGCTCGTGCCATCCGGAACATTGGGCGACGTGCTCGCGTTCAAAGTCACATTGCTGGCCGCGCCCCAGGTCGTCGGATCAGTGCTCGACTGATAGTTGGCCGCCGCCAGCGGTGCAATCGGACTGCCCATCGCCCAATCGCTCCCACCGTAGGTAGCCCACCCCCCCAGGATACCGTTGACATTGGGAGTAGTGGTAGTAAGGGTCTTTCCACCCGTGCTCGTGCCGCCGGCCGAGAAATCCACCGTGCCGCCGATATTCCGGGTGAATGCGTTCAGGGTAATCGAATAGCCGCCGGTGCCATTGGCGGCATTGTTGGTCAGCAAAACGGAGCTGCCACCGGGTTGGATGATGGTGCTCGCAGCCGCTTCAGTGCGGCTGGCGGCGGCATTGAAACGACCGAACAGCGTGCCGCCACCCAGGGTCAACGGGGCAAGTTGATTAAGTTTTTGGCCACCCTGCGTCGAATCGCCGTTCGGCGCCGGGTTCGGATAGTCGAGAATCATCGTACCGGCGAGAACCGTTAAACTGATCCCTTGTCCATTGGCCCCCGAATTATTAACGCGGTTCTGGATGGCCATGCTGCCCGCCGTTGATTTGACGCTGAAATTGTTCGTGAAGGTTGCCGGAAATTTTGGAAAAGCTTCCAAACCGCTGCGGAAATCGAAATTGGTCACGTTCAGTTGGCCCGATCCGGTCGGCCCGTAAGCCAGGGTGCCGTTGTTGTCAAAGACGACCAAGTTATGAGTTTCCGTCGAAGTACCATTCAGACCCATATTGGTCACGGCCCCGCCATTAATCGTAAGCGTGCTCGCCGGATTCAGGCCCACGCTGCTGGGCACCAAAAGGGTTGCCCCGGGATTCACCGTCACATTGTCGTTTAAACTGTTGACCGCAGTACTGGCCATAAAGAGGGTGCCTGCGTTGACGGTGGCCGTGCCGACGTTGGTCGCCGCAACCGACGGAAGCAATACGAACTCTCCGTTGCCGGCTTTGGTGAAGCCCGTGCCGCCCAACTGGGCACTATTGGTGGCGGTAACACCGCTTGCCACGGTTAGGGTCGGAGTGCCCGACAAAACCAGTGTGTTACTGACAATGTTGTAACTACCGCTGCCGGCAGCATTGAAAGTCATGTTGGCCACGGTTACCGAAGGATCGGTGATGGTGATTAACCCGGCTGCGCCATTGTTCGCTCCGATGACCGCGTTATAACCTGGTGACCAGACACTGTCGCTGGCCCCGATCGCACCACCGGTACCGCTCGACCAGTTGGCATTGGTCGAAGACCAGTTGCCGGAACCGTCTGTCGGGACCGCGGGATTGACCCCACTGGCATCCCAAGTCATGGCATTGCCCAAACCAATATCACTCAACGTAACCGTGACGGGATTGGCAGTGGTGTTGTTGAACATAACAGCGAATTCATTGACTGTGTTCGTCCAGATGCCGGGATTGGTGTAGAGCCGTCCGGTCATGCCGGCACCATTCATCGCGATGCCGGCGGCGCCCAAGGTGGAACTGCTGCTGCCCAAGGCAACCTGGTTGGGCGCGGTTTTGAGGAACAGTCGGATCTGGTTGGTGTACGTCGTGCCGTCGGCCGGCGCGCCCGTGACGCTCTTGCCCTGACCTGTACTGGCACCGGTAAACAAATCGGCCAATGCGTTTGTGTGAACGAGGCCCTCAAGAGTACTCCCGGTCCAGCCGCCGAACATGCCGATGTCGTCCGCCAAACTGGCCGTCCCCATCGAGTTGTACAAGCCCCATTCCACGGTCTTTTGCGCCACGCCGGTAATTCCGCCGGAAGCGGAAAACTGGTACGTCACCACCGCCGAGGAATTTGCCTGCGACAGAACGATCGGCGTAAAGTTTGTGGTCACGAAAATCATTCGCGTGCCGGCCGGGACCGTAAATGTCACGCTGCCGGACGCCACATCGCCACCCGTCGCGACATTGGCGGTGACCAGATTGCCGCTGGTGTCATATGAACTCCATTGCAGCTGCCCGAAGGCCATCGTGGCGGAGCAAAGCAATGACAGCAAAGCGGTGGAAATGGGGTTGGTATTGGAATGATGCAGGACGATTCGCTTCATAAAACGCGTAATTTTGGGAACAGCTTGGGTGATTGTTATTCGGAAATGATAACCAAACCCCAGGACCTGCCTAGCCTGACGAATGTCAGGGTTAAAGCACCGTATTCTGCAACCAACACCCCGTTTTGTGCCCTGAAAAAATGCGGCCCCGAGGTCAATTTTCTCCGATCCCGCCACCGTAAGTCAGGGAACTTCGCGCTGGGACATCGCCTAGGTGGTTTTTATGGCGCGGAATTTCAAGACGGCCTCCGTGCGCGAATGAACACGCAGCTTGCCGTAGATGTTTTCCAAATGCCACCGTACCGTACCCGGGCTCAAATTCAGCCGGTCGGCAATTTCCTTGTTCGGCAGCCCCGTGGCCAGCAGTTCGAGGATTTTCCGTTCGCTGGGCCGGAGTTCGTCAACGCCCGCCGCCACCGGGTGCGGTTGCTGAAAAGAGGCGATGACTTTGCGGGCAATTTCGCGGGGCATCGGCACGCCGCCCAGCCGGGCTTCGCGGACAGCGGAAACCAGCTCCGCCGGCGTGCAACGTTTCAACAGGTAACCGCAGGCGCCCGCACCCAGGGCGGCGGAAATTCGCTCGGTGTCTTCATAAACCGTCACCATGATGATTTGGACCGCCGGGAGCATCTTTTTGAGCTGCGCCGTGCAGTCGATGCCGGACAGCCCGGGCAATTGGATGTCCATGAGAACCACCTCCGGCTGATGTTTCAAAATGCCGGCCAGCGCCTCCTCGGCCGTCGCACAGGCGAACACGCACTGGCACTCCGGATCGGTCTGCACAAAGTGGGTCAGGCTCTCCCGGATGGTCTTGCTGTCTTCGACGATGGCAACCCGGATCATAATTCGACGTGACGAGTGACGGGTAACGCGTGACGCGCCTTATTGCCCGTGGCCACTCGCCTCTTGTCATTGATTACACGCATGGCGGGTTCAATTTAATGGAACGTAAAACCGCACCGTCGTGCCGTGCCCGGGCTGACTGGCGATTTCAAATCGCCCGCCCAGCTTCTCCAGCCGCGCCCGCATGTTGGCCAGCCCGTTCCCGCCGCGCGCACCGGTGCCCGCCGCCCGCCCGCTTCCATTGTCGGCAATGGACAGCCGCAGCCGGCTGCCGATGAGCCGGAAGCCCAGCCGGACTTCGGTGGCGCCGGAATGGCGGATCACGTTGGTAATGGCTTCCTTGAACGCCAGGAAAAATTCATGCCGGTGGACCGACGACACGGTTCGGCCAGGCAAATCCACCGCGCCTTTCAACTGGCAGGTGATGTTGGCCAGTTTCAAAAGCCGGTCCGCGTACAGGCACGAATAACTGACCAGCGACATCAGGGAATCGTGCTTGGGGTTCATGGCCCAGACAATCTCATCCAGGGTCGTCACCATCTGCCGGGCGCGATCGCTGATTTCCACCAGGGACCCGCCATGGCCATTGCCGGGCGCAGACGTCGAACCGGCCACCGTGGCCAGCATGCTGATCTCGGTAATGCCGGAACCAAGCTCGTCGTGCAGGTCCTGCGCGATGCGGGCCCGCTCCTGTTCCATCGCCCGTTGATGCTCCACGCGCTGGCGGTTGTGAATCTGGCTGGCGAGTTCGACCGTGCGCTCTTCGACCTGCCGATGAAGCTGGGTAATCCACAAGACGGAAAGCACCAGTGCACAAACCAGCACGCCCACGGCCAGCAGCAGACGCGGCAAAGTCCACCAGGACGGCTTCGACAGCACCTGGATCTCAGCCGGCGAATGAAGCAATAAATCAAAAGGAGCCACGTTGCCGTCGAGCATCGCGTTCCCGCCCTGGGCCGCATACACGCCGACCAGGGCCACCCGGCTGCCAATGGGCGGCAACGGCGGGCCGGGCTTCTTCAAATTGGTCCGCGCCACAAACCTCCACGACCCGGCCTGGACCTCGAGAGTTTGGTTGGTACTGGTCACCCGCGAACTCACCAGCCAGCCCTCGATCCGTACCCGGGTTGAATCATAAATCACGTTGGGCAGATCGTCGGGCTCGAGATTTCTGGGGTCGGGCAGTGAATCGTGGCCGGTCTTGCGCGCCACCGCGCAACGCAAATGCGGCGCCGCTCCGCCCAATTCCGGGTAACCCACCACGTCCACCTTGTCGCCGGTGTGCAATTTCACCGCCGGCTGCCGCAAGGTGAACCGCACGCCGTTGCTGCCGTCCATCATGAAATAATCCCACCCGATCATGTGCAGGATCTGCCCCGACACCTGGACCCGTTCAAACGCGTTGGCTTGCGGATCGAACAGGGTCAATTCTCCGGCGCGCTTTTTCGGCGCGGAAAATTCGTCCGCCGGCGCCGGCTGGTCCACAGCGATTGAGTCCACGTACATGCGAACATGCCCCAGCTCCAGCTGATGCGTGTCCGGCGTCAAAGCCACAAAGAGACAGCCCCGCAGCCGGACGACGGCGTCCTCATAGTTTTCCAATTTGTCAAAATGAGCGCCAACCAGCCACACATCCACCCAGAGCGCGCCCTCCGTCGTGCGCAAGGTGATCTTCGACCATTGCGGCGGGTAGCCGGCCGGATGCGTCACAGCTTCTTCCACCACGCCCCGGATTTCCACCTGTTGATCGTCCAAGCTGCCGTTCATCAATCCGTCCCACGTCGGTGGCACCGGTTGCGGCAGGGTTCCGGCACCCAGAAACGACATCCGGCTCATCCGGACCAGTGGTGCAAAAGAGCCTTTGTCTGATTTGCCCTGGACCTCCAACAACTCACCTCGTTTGGGCAAGGCTGTCGTTGGCGCGGCGTTGATGACAAAAACCGCGCGGGTTTCATCCTGGACGATAAAAGCATTATGTTCCTGAACCACACAAGTGACCACCCCCCGGAGGTTCACCGGGTATCCACGCTCCGCTTCCCCGGGTTTCAAGCGCAAGACTTCATCCACCGTCGTCAATTTCGGTAATGTCCCGATGTCGTATTTGACATTCCCACCCACGACCGGAGTTTCCTGATCGTCTCCCCAATAATCCATCCCCGGTTTTAAGCCAGCCGCATTGGTGGCGGTGGAACCGGCGGCATCCATGGTCATCGCCAGGACAACATTGAGGAGGATGGCTGTGGCGATAAGAGCGCTGATGCGAAAAGGACCGCTTCCGCTCCGAATCCCGGTTGCGATTCGACGATGCCGCATGGTCTCCTGAGATTTCACGTCTTTTCCGGAAGCACATCATACTGTAGCGAAATCAGCATAAAAACTCAAGCAAACTGCAACCCTCGACGCACAATTTTCTCGTCAGCCGCGGCGAAAACGCCTTGAATCCAAAGCCGGACATGTACCCCGACCAAACTCATTCCACCCGCGGCGAGACGCGGCGGCAGTTCATCAGGAAAACCGGCATCGCCACGGCAGTCGTGGCTGGCTCCGGCCTGTTTCAATTCCCTCTGTGCGCAACGGAAAATAATCCGGCCATTTCCATCGTCCGGGATGAATCGGACCCCATTGCAAAACAACCGCCGGTGGAATGGGCGGTGCAACTCTTGCAGAATACTTTGACGGCACGCGGTGTGACTGTGCAGTTGCGTGGACAAATCGAACAGGTTCCGCCCGGGCAGGAATGTATTTTCGTCGCCGGCCCCGGCTCTAATCCCGCCCGGCAGGCGCTTGCAACCGTTGGGATTTCACTGCCGGACGGACCCGAATGTCTGGCACTGGCTCGCGGCAAGATTGGAACGCGTCCGGTTTTGGTGGCGGCCGGCTCGGATGGGCGTGGCTTGATGTACGCTGTGCTCGAGCTGGCGGACCGGGTGCGCTTCGCCGATGACCCGTCGGCCGGCTTGAAAATAACGGCACCGGTCTGCGAACAGCCGGCCAACATGATTCGCAGCGTCATGCGCGCCTTTGTCAGCGATGTGCAGGACAAACCGTGGTTTAACGACCGGGCCTTCTGGCAGTCCTACCTGACGATGCTGGCCACGCACCGGTTCAACCGCTTCAATCTCGCCCTGGGACTGGGTTACGATTTCACGACCGGGATCACCGATTGTTACTTTCATTTCGCCTATCCATTTCTGGTTTCGGTGCCCGGCTACAACGTGCGCGCGGTGCCTTTGCCCGACGCCGAACGCGACCGCAACCTGGACATACTCCGGTTCATCAGTGAAGAGACCGAGCGGCGCGGTTTACATTTTCAACTGGGCCTTTGGACGCATGCCTACAAATGGACTGATAGTCCCCATGCAAATTACCTCATCGAGGGTCTCACGCCGGAAACTCAGGCCTCTTATTGCCGCGATGCCCTGCGCACCGTGTTGCAGGCGTGCCCGGCCATCCAAGGGGTCACCATTCGCACCCATGGCGAAAGCGGCGTGCCGGAGGGCGAATATGGTCTCTGGCGAAAAATCTTCGACGGCGCCGCGCTGTGTGGCCGGCGTGTTGAGATTGACCTGCACGCCAAGGGCGTGAACCAACAAATGATTAATGCGGCGCGGGACACCGGTATGCCGGTAATTGTGTCACCAAAATTCTGGGCCGAGCACATGGGCCTGCCGTATATGCAAGGCGCCATTCGCGCACTCGAAATGCCGCCGAAAGACGCTCCGAAGGAAGGCTTCTTTGCGCTCAGCACCGGCTCGCGCTCCTTTATGCGCTACGGCTACGGCGATTTGCTGACCGAAGACCGCCGTTACGGCGTGCTGCACCGCATCTGGCCGGGCACGCAACGCACGCTGTTGTGGGGTGATCCTCAAATGGCTGCGGATTATGGCCGGGTTTCGAGTTTTTGCGGCAGCCAGGGCGTGGAATTGTTCGAACCGCTGGCATTCAAGGGCCGCAAAGGCTCGGGCCTGCCCGGCGGGCGTAATGCTTACGCCGAAACCTCCCTGGAGCCGGCGCTCGACTTCGAAAAGTTCTCCTGCACGTATCGTGTCTGGGGCCGGAACATTTACAATCCCGATGGCGAACCGGACGGCTGGCAGCGCGAATTGCGCCAACAGTTCGGGAGCGCGGCAAAGCCATTGGTAGGCGCACTGGCATCGGCCAGCCGGATTTTGCCGCTGGTGACCGTGGCGCATTGTCCATCCGCTGCCAACAATAATTACTGGCCGGAGATGTACACGAACATCGCCATCGTGGCCGAACAAAACCCGGAGCCCTACAGCGATACACAGAGTCCACGCCGCCTCGGTACCGTCAGTCCGCTCGACCCGGAATTTTTTTCGGGTATTGACGAATTTGCCGGCGAGTTGATTGCCGGCGAACGCAGTGGGAAATATTCACCTGCCTGGGTTGCCGGGCGCCTGGAGGAAGCGGCGGACCTGGCAACGCTGCAACTGAAAGAGGCGAAATCGAAAGCGCACGATCCTAACAGCCCCGAATTTCGCCGGGTGGCGATTGACATCCCGATTCAAGCCGGGCTGGGCCGGTTCTTCGCCGCGCGATTCCGCGCCGGCGTGTTTTACGCGCTTTATCAGCGTAGCGGTCATCGCCCCGCTTTACAGGCGGCGATTCAATGGAATCGCTCGGCGCGCAGTGCGTGGGCCGAATTCGCCGTGACGGCAAAGACGCCTTATCTTCCGGACATCACTTACGGTCCGGAATTTTTCCAGCGCGGCCAATGGCTGGACCGGCTCCCGGCCATTGACCGGGACACGGCAGATCTGGAAAAGCTCCTGGAACAATCATCCGTCGATGCCCAGAAACTGGATCCCAAAGTAATTGAGCAAGCCACGCAAGCGGTTCTCAGCAAATCACAGGATAGTGAGTGCTCACTGCCCGCCGGATTCCACACACCGCCATCCACTTTCCAGCGCGGCAAACCATTCCCCGTCGTCGCCAGACTCACCGGTTCCGCCGCCATCACCGGTTTGCGCCTGCGTTACCGGCACGTCAACCAGGCCGAAACCTGGCAATCGTCCGAAATGGAGCAGTCCGGAGACGACCATCATGCCGTTATTGCTGCGGAATACACGGATTCACCTTTCCCACTGCAGTATTATTTCCAAATCCGCATTCAATCCGGGAACGCGTGGCTGTACCCTGGACTCGAACATCGCTGGCGCGGCCAGCCGTACTTTTTTATCCGATCGGCGTGAAGCTTCACCGCCGGTTCTGTTCCCACCCTGAGGTAACTTCTTCAACCCGGATTCAAGCCGCTTCTTCATACTGGGTCGCGGGATCCGCCTTCGCCGCGCCGCCGCGCACAATCAATATCACGGCAGTAATAATCAACGCCCCCGCCCCAAACAGCTCATGCGTGAAGGTTTCGTGGCCGTTGGTGCAACCCAACACCACCGCAATGAACGGATTCACATACGCATAAGTTGCCACCCGCGCCGGCGTGCTGGCGTGCAACAGCCAGACGTAAGCCGTATATCCAACCATGGACCCGGCCGCCGTCAGATACAACCAGGCGACCGCAGACAGCCAGGTCACCCGGTCAATTGAGAATTGCGCCCCTTCGCCTCGCGCGACGGCGAACCCCAGCATCAAGGTGCCGCCGGCTATCATTTGCATCGCCACACCCAGCAACGGCGACGCCGGTTTGCGCGCCTGCCGGTTGAAGATTGAACCGCAGGCCCAACCCATCGAAGCCATCATCAAGGCGGCAACACCCCAGTCATAAGCCGGGCTGGAATGATTTCCACCACCCCGCGCGAGCAAGGCAACGCCCAGGAAACCCACCATCAACCCCGCGACCACGAACGGACGCGGACGGGTGCCGCCGGGCCGCAGCCAATCCAATAGCACCATCCACACCGGCGTTAATGCCACCAGCAAGGCGGCAACACCCGAAGGAATTACTTGTTCCGCCCAGGTCACACCGCCATTCCCCAGCGCCAGCATCAATCCGCCGGCGATGGTGGCATCCCGCCACTCAATCAGCGACGGCGGCGCGTTGTGGCGGGCGCGCGCCAGCGCATAAAGCAGCAGACCCGCAGCCAGATTCCGGGTGCCGGCCATCAGGAATGGCGGAATCGATTCGACCGCGTAGCGGATGCCAAGATAGGTCGAACCCCAGATCACGTACACGGCGGCGAACGCGGCCACCACACCCCACGCGGGTGCCGTTATGGATGAAGTTTCGTTTTTCATGAGCGTTGACCGGCGCGACGGTGTTTCCCGATAAAACCAAAAAAACCCACCGCCGTTTGCCAGCGATGGGTTTGGTAAATTTACTCTGCAGCCCGGCTATGAATTCAACCTCCCACCGCCCACAATCTCCGTGGTGCCGACCGTGCACGGCCACGCAGCACGCTTCGGCATCCAATTCATTTTGGCGATGACAGGTTTCATTGTCCGGACGCAGGCAAAGGTAACGCACTCCGGTCCGTGGTCAACGGATTATTTATTCAGCGGGATGATTCGGCTATACTCGCTGCTGAAAACGCGTGAAATATGGCCAGCTGAAAATCATCTCCGGCGGACAAACCGGCGTGGACCGGGCCGCGCTGGATTTTGCCATTCAACAGGGCATCGAACACGGCGGCTGGTGTCCGCGTGGCCGGCTCGCGGAGGATGGTGTCATTCCGCTGCGGTACCGCTTGCGCGAAACCGACTCCGCGGAATACGACGAGCGAACGGAGAGGAACGCGCTCGAATCGGACGCCACGCTGATTGTGGCGCGGGCAAGGGAATTGTCCGGCGGCACGGCTTTCACCAAAAATTGCGTCAAACAACGGGGTCGCCCGCTGCTGATTGTTTGCGAACCGGAGGGCGTGCCGCGAGGCGCGGCGGTCCTTTTAAGATTCCTGAGGCAAAACAAGGTGCGGACTTTGAACGTGGCCGGGCCGCGCGAATCCCAAGCGCCCGGGCTCGGAACATTTGTCAGGGAATTGCTTGCAGCGGTTCTTGGCGCTAAGCTGGCGCCATGAGTACGTTTCCCGTCAGCCCGGAAAAGGAAGCCCAACTTTTGCGCCGCATGACGGCGCTCGGCGTGCGCGAAACCGACATCGAGGAAAGCTTCGTCCGTTCCGGTGGTCATGGCGGTCAGAACGTCAACAAAACCTCCACGTGCGTGATGCTCCTGCACCGTCCCACCGGTTTGCAGGTCAAATGCCAGGCCACGCGCCAGCAGGGACTCAACCGTTTCCTCGCCCGGCGCCTGTTATTGGACAAGATTGAAGCCAGGAAGACCGGCTTTGTGGCCGCCCAACGCGCCGAGATGGAAAAGATTCGCCGACAAAAACGAAAACGTTCCCGCCGCGCCAAGGCACGGATGCTCGCGGACAAGGCTCATCATGCCGACAAGAAGGCCGCCCGCCGCGCGTTTCCGATGGATTAGGGCGAGTTGACGAATCTTGAAGAGCGCACTATCAAGAGCATAGGTTTCCGACCAACCCTGAAACTCCGGGCGCGCCGGAAGCCGACCTGCAATGCAAACCGTTCTGACGTCGGAATTCAAACGCGGCATGGTCCTGCTGCTCGATGGCGCGCCGCAGTTGTTGGAGGAGTTCCATGTCAGCGGCACCGCCCAGACCCGGCACAAGCTCCATGCGCGGTTGCGCCATTTGAAGACCGGTCGGCTCACCGACCATACGTTTTCGGAAGGTGAGCGCGTACCAGTCGCCGACGTACAACACCGCCGCGTCCAGTTCAGCTACCACGATGGAAAGGATTTTGTCTTCTCCGATGTGGAATCGTTTGACGAATTGACCCTCAATGCCGAACAGATCGATGAGCGCCGCTGGTTCATCAAGGAAAACGTTGAGTACCGCGCGCTGCTTCTCGACGGGCGACTGCTGGACATCGTCTTGCCACCTAACGTGACCTTGGAAGTAATCGCAACGGATCCACCCATTCGGGGCGGCGCCGACACCACTTGGAAATCGGCCAAACTTGATACCGGCCTGGAAATCATGGTCCCGCTGTTCATCGCTACTGGCGAAAGGATTCATGTGGATACGGCCACCCGCAAATACGCCGGCCGCGAAAGCGAGGGGAAGAAGTGAAGCAGCTCGAACACTGGTGGATTCGCATCAGCGATGAGATATCTGTAATTACTTAAGTCGCTCAATTTTTCCGTTTGTGGTCACGATGAACGCTGTGCCATGTTCAGCGTTTTTGGCCTCGTGAAGGATTTGTGGAAAGCATTTGGTAAATTTATTGGCTTGGTCCCAAAAGGTGAGATCCGTCCATCCTGGCTTCAGAAAGAAGATCGTGTGGCCAGCCTCTTTCCAAGCTCTGACTTCATGCGGGTTTCGATTGATCCGCACATCTGCCGTGATGATGATCCAATCTGCCTCCGCAGCGAGCGATTTCATCCACTTTGCGTCTTCGGTATTGGGCGGGAATTTGTCTCGAAGATGAAAAACGCTGTGCTCTGGCTCGACCATTTCGTTCAATCCGTGGGCGATTCTAGCCGCAAGATTGTTGTCGAAGAAGAACTTCACGCCGCAAGCGATTGTTCAAACTCGACTGCTTTACGAACAGAGACAGAATTGATTTCAAACCAGCGTGCAACTTCTTCTAACGAGCCGTTGGCGCGGACGCCGCGCAAGAGAATCTGTGTCGGAATGCCCTCTTGGAAAACAATTGGTTGACCGAAATTACGGCGAGGATCGAGCGCTACTAAGTGATCCTTTCCTCGGGGCCACCAGCGCCGTGGAAGTTGTCCGCTGTCAAACTCGATATTCTTGAGAAAAGGGCGGATGATCCGATCGAATACTCGCTGAAGATCACGCATATCCCAGAGGGCGACTTCGTCATGTTTCTCGCGCTCTTCCATGAAGATTGTCTGACCATCGGTCGCAAACTGATTCGTGCAGAATGGATGCGCGTGGCCAACCAGCTTCCTAGCCTGCTCATGCACTTGGCGAAGAGTCTTCCAGCCTACGCCAGCGGAGATAAAAGCATCAACACAACGAACTTCAAGAAGGTCGAGAAACCCCAACGCCACGGAGTGATCAATCTGATCGAGCTGGGTGCTCCAAATAGCAGGCGAATGATGTCGCCCATGTTTGACTTTAAATTGATACCCCTTTACCCATCGCTGAATGCGCCTATGGCTAACACCTGTTAAACGCGAAGCCTCCGAGATTGTGTAGATTCCTGTTTGCAGCAGGGTCGTTGTCATGGCGAAGCGATGTTTACCGGGACAACTTAGTCGCTCAATAGCTAAGTCTGCAAACAAAAAGACAAATTCGTTTTACTCGGTAGCAAGGACCAATTTTGTCGGCTGAGATCAGGCTGCCGGCTTCGCCGCAGCTAAGTCGTTCCGGCGTTGGGCCATAGATTTGAAAAATTCGTAGCCTTCGCGGCAGCGGCGCACCAGCACGTCCTTGTCTTCTAGCATCGTCTTGATGATGCGCAAAATTGGTTTCGGGCGCAGATAATAAGTGCGATAGAAACGGTCCACGGACTCAAAAATCTCCTCCTTCGTCAGCTCCGGATATTCGAGCGTGCTTTGCTGGAAACCGTCGTTTTCCACGAGGTCGGTTTTGTCCTGCTTCACGAACCAGCCGTTCTGTTTTGCCATTTCGTAAAGTTCGGTGCCCGGGTACGGCGCCGCCAGCGAGACTTGCAGTGAGAAAACATCCAATTCCTGCGCGAAGCGGATGGTGTTCTCGATGGATTGCCGGGTCTCCACCGGCAAACCCAGGATGAAGGTGCCGTGAACCACCACCCCGGCCTGATGACAGGCTTTCGTAAATCGGCGCATCTCGTCCATGGTCACGCCCTTTTTAATACGGGCGAGGATGTCCTCGTTGCCGCTTTCGTAACCGACCAGAAACAGGCGCAGGCCGTTGTCCTTGAAACTTTTGACGGTGTCATAATCCAGGTTTGCGCGGCTGTTGCAACTCCACGTCAAACCGAGCGGACCGAGCTTTTTGGCGATTTCCCGTGCGCGCGGCAGATTGGCCGTAAAGGTATCGTCGTCGAAGAAAAATTCCTTCACCTGCGGAAACAGTTTCTTCAGGTACGCCATCTCGTCGGCAACATTTTGCGCCGAGCGGACGCGGTATTTGTGGCCACCGATGGTCTGCGGCCAGAGACAGAAGGTGCATTGCGCCGGGCAGCCCCGCCCCGTGTACAGGCTGATGTAGGGGTGGAGCAGATAGCCGATGAAATAATTCTCAATCTTCAGGTCCCGCCGGTAAACGTCCGCCACCCACGGCAGCGTATCCATGTCCTGGACCATTTCACGTTCGGGGTTGTGCCGGATTTTGCCGTCTTTGTCCCGGTAGGAAAGCCCCGCAATCGTCGCCAGGTCCCGGTCTTCAGCCACCTCCTTGCAGGTGAAATCGAACTCCTTGCGGCCCACCCAGTCAATCGCCGGCGACGCTTTTAAAGTCTCCATCGGCAACACCATGGTGTGCGCGCCAACGAAACCAATTCGGGCATCCGGTTTCTGCGCCTTGATGGCCTCGGCCACCTGGCAGTCGTTCCTAAATGACGGCGTGGAGGTGTTGATGATGACGTGGTCGAAATCTTTCGCAATCCGCAGGCATTCGGGCAGAGCGATGTGATGCGGTGGGCAATCGAGCAAACGGGAGCCCGGCGTGAGGGCGGCGGGTTGGGCGAGCCACGTCGGATACCAAAAGCTGGTGACCTCCCGGCGCGCCTGGTAACGCGAGCCCGCACCACCGTCAAAACCCTCATAACCGGGCGGCGAAAGGTAGAGCGTCCTGCTCATTCAAACGTTGCGCGAAAACCTATTCCGGCCGCGCTTCAATCTTCTTCGCGTTCTTAAGTTGCGTGGTATCACTTTCGGCACCGCAAAACGTGCCGACATGGGTTTCCTGGTCGCCGTTGCGGGAAAACGCGCCCTGGGCGCAGGCGGCGGGATTGATGGCCGCCTTGGCCTCGGCCAGATGACCTTTGCCGATCGAAACACCGTTGTAGACGCGCCTTTCCAGCTCGGCCGAAAACGGAAACGTCCCGGGACGGGCGCCGAAGTTGTATTTGAAATTCTTCCAGTTGTCGCCGCGCTGATAATTCGTGCCCAACGCGCCGCTGGGATCATAGCCGCAGTGCACCATGCAATGTTCGCAGCGCGAGTCGCGCGCCTTGCCGTCCACCACGCCATATTTTTCCCACGCCACTTTCGTCAGCATCTCCTGGTAACCGCCGTAGTGGCTGTCGGTCATCAGATAGCACGGCGCTTTCCAACCTTTGATATTGTAAGTAGGAATGGCCCACGCGGTGCAGGTGAGTTCGCGTTTGCCGGCCAGAAATTCCTGGTACACCGGCGTGCCGAAAATGGTGAAGGCCCGGCCCCAGTCCAGAATCTTCGCGAATTTCTGCCGCGTCATGTCGCGCGTCAGGAAGAATTCCTTCGGATCCTTGCCGAGACGCTTGACCATGTCCTTCTTGGCCGCGTCGTAATCGTAACCGGGTGAAATCGTGTGGCCGTCCACCTCCAGCGAACTGAGGTACTTGAACATGTCCTCGATTTGCGCCATGTCCGTTTCCTTGTAGACCGTTGTGTTGGTGGCAACCTGGTAGCCGAGGACTTTTGCCATCTTGATGGCCTCGATGCATTCCTTGAAAACACCTTCGCGCTCCACAATGAGGTCGTGCGTGAATTCCAGACCGTCCACGTGGACGTTCCAATACATCCACTGGCTCGGCCGGATGACGCTCTTCTTTCGCGCGGCGGCGTCGGGTTTGCGAATGCCTTCGGCTTCCTTATCGGAAATCAATTTCCGGTCGAGCAACTCTTTCAGCTTGGGCTCCAGTTCCGGCGAATAGGCGGCCGCCAGATAGTCCCTCATTTTTTTGCGCATGAACACGCCGTTGGTGCAGACGTAAAGGACCCGGCCCTGCTCCAGCAGCCCGGCGATGAGTTCCTCGATCTTGGGATAAATCAACGGTTCACCGCCGCAGATGCTGACCATGGGCGCATCGCACTCGATGGCGGCCGCGAGGCATTTTTCCAGCGGCACCATGTCCTTGAGTGACGTGGAATATTCACGAATGCGACCGCAACCGGTGCAGGTGAGATTGCACGTATGCAGCGGTTCGAGCTGCAGGACCATGGCGAACTTCGGGGTCCGGCGCAGCTTGTGTTTGATGATATGGCCGGCGATTTTTGCCGACAAAGCGAAGGGGAAGCGCATAGGATCAGCGGGCTTGAGCGAATTGTTGGGACGGTCCGGTGACAAACTTCTGCACGGGCTCGCCGGTGGGCGGCGCGGGCGGGGCGGTATTCTTCATCAGGCCCGGCAAAAAGAAGGTTGCGGGCGAAACGGTGCCGCCGGCGTTGATGCCGCCGCATCCGGTCAGGAACAACGTGCCCGCCGACAGGATTGCCAGCGGCAGCAGTTTCCAATTTAATCTCACTCACTCACAGTATAAAACAACCGGACGCAATGGCAACCTTTTATTCCAGGCCCACGGCGCTGGCCCTCGGCCTATGGCTGGCGGCCACCAGGTTCGCCCTCGGGAACGAACCGGGCACAAACGATTTCGCCGCTCGCGCGGAGGCGGAATTCCACCGGGCGCAGAATCAATTTCAGTCCGACACCAATAATGCCACCGCCGCATGGGAATTTGCCAGGGCCGGTTTTGAATTTGCCGATTTCGTTTCCAATCCTGCGGAACACGCAGCGATTGCCCGGCAGGGCATAGCGGCGAGTCGGCAAGCCCTCGCGCGCGAACCGGATTCCGCGCCGGCCCACTATTATCTGGGCTTGAACCTCGGCCAGCTGGCGCGCACCGAAACGCTCGCGGCCCTGACCCTGGTGGTGGAAATGGAACAGGAATTCAAAACGGCGGCCAGGCTCGACGGGCATTTTGACTACGCCGGAGCGGAACGCAGCCTGGGCATACTGTATCGGGACGCGCCCGGTTGGCCCGTCAGCATCGGCAGCCGGCATGAGGCCCGGGAATGGCTGGAACTGGCGGAACGGCTGGCGGCCGAATATCCGGAAAACCATTTGAACCTCGTCGAATCCCACCTGCAATGGCATGAACGCGAGGACGCCCGGCGTGAATTGGAGGCGCTCGACGCCCTCTGGCCCAGCGCCCGCACGAACCTGGTCGGCCCTGACTGGGAACCCAGTTGGGCAGACTGGTCGGCGCGGCGCGAAGCCGCACGGAAAAATCTCAGCGAAAGTTCCCGGCCGGCGGACCCCCCGCCCCGCGCCCGCTGAATCCTCGAATCATTTGCGCCGGTCCGGCCGGAAATTTTTGTTGGCGTCGACTGCCGGGATGAATTAGTTTGTTTTGCAATCCGGAGTTGGACGACCTTTTGCACACATCATGGCCAAACGATTGCTGGCGACATTGACCGATACGACCTTGTTTCTGCAGGAATGGCTCGCCAATCCGCAGCGGACCGGCGCGGTCGTACCCAGCTCCCGCCAATTGGCTGCAGCCATGGCGCACTGGTTGCCGTCCGATCCGGATCGTTACGTGCTCGAACTCGGCCCCGGGACCGGCGCGGTCACCCAGGCCCTGCTGAAGCATGGCTTGCGCGAGGATCGGCTCGTGGCCATCGAGCGAAACACCAAACTGGCGCACCTCCTCCGCGAACGTTTTCCCCGCGCCCATATCATCACCGGTGACGCGTGGCAAATGGATGATTTGTTGCGCCTGCGCAACAAGCCCATTCACCATGTCGGCGCGGTGATTTCCAGCCTGCCCCTGGTGAATTTTTCGCCGGAGCAGGCTGAGGCCCTCGCGGACAAGATCCGCGCCATTCTGGATCCGCAGGGCACCTGGGTGCAATACAGTTACCACATCCACAAGCGGCGCACGCGCGGCACCTCGCGCTTTCAGCTGCTCGCCTCCAAAATCGTCTGGCTCAACCTCCCCCCCGCCCGCGTCAGCGTCTTCCAAAAGTAACGAAAACTATTTCATTGAGTTTCGACGATACGGTAAAAGCGATTCGGCTGGTCCGCTGGGACCGTCACCGACCCCTCGTTGCCAACAAAGGAAATTGTTGCCGGCAGATTCTCCCATTGTGAATCATCCAGATTGTTCTTGAACTGGACCTGGTAGCTCCGCGTCGGCACCGTTTGCCAGGCCACCGTGCTGGTCGCGCCGGGCAGGACTACGGGCGAAATCTGCATATGGAACAACACCCGGCCTGCAAAGGCATCCGCAACCCGGTTCAAATCGCCGGGAACCAGGTCCGAACCGATGCTCAAAAACGCCACGTTATCCGCCCCGGCGCTGATCACCGGCGCCGAGATCCAGGGAAATGGATTGAAACCGGTTTGCGCCGCACTTAAAATTGCGTTTGTCCCCGCGAGCTGGTCATAGAGATATATTTTGGGCGCCGGATTGGTATCTCCCGTAACGATGTCGGTGGCATAACTCCGGAAGGCGATAAATCGCCCATCGCCGCTCATGACCGGCATGTCCGATGCCGCGTTCGCCGGCCCGGCATTGGTCGCATTACTACTGATCAGGGTAAGGTTGCTCGTCGCCAAATCGCAGAGATAGACCACACTCTCCGCGTTCGTGATGCCAACAAACACGATATAGCGTCCATCACCGCCCCATTGGCCTGAGCTTTGCACCGGCGTCGTGCTTTTGAAAGAGAAGAGATTCAACCCGGTGGCAACCTGGTCCACGAGCACGGAGTTGGCGGAAGTTTGATAAAGCACACGACTGCCATCGGGGCTGATGGCCGCAGACGTGATGGCCGCCCTATTTGTGTAAAGGTCAACGCCCAGTTGAGTGTCACGAATTCTCAATTGCGCGTTTGTTGAATAGGTCACATAGCGTCCATTGACGCTGATCGAAGGGAGAGAATTACTGCTGCTGGAGCCCAACCAGACGGCGGCGTTAGAATTCACGTCGCGCCAGTACGTGCCGAAGGAAGGTCGGGCGGTCAGATACGCAATGTATCGGCCATCCGCGCTGATGACCGGATCAGAATAGTTGGTCATTCCACCACCGACGCCAGCGGCGTTCGCGCTGATCAAAATCGTCGTGCCGGTCTGAAGGTCTCTCCGGAGAATATTGATGTTCGTGACCGAATCTGCGGTCAGGTTGGTCGCTGCGCTGGCAAACGCCACGTACCGGCCATTGCCGCTGATCACGGCACTATCGCTGTTGCCGCCCAAGGCCGGATTTCCACCCATTCCGGCACTGACAAGGGTTGTCTGTCCGGTCCATAAATCGCGGAGAAGAACATCGCAACTACCGTTGGTATCGTTGGGGACCAAATTGTCCGCAAAACTCTCGAAAACCGCCCAACGCCCGTCGCCGCTGATCGAATACGGCGACAACCTCGTCATCGCGTCGCCGGTATCCGCAACCGCGGTTGGATCTCTCTGCGAAACAAGCTCATTCGTTCCAGCCACGGTGTCGCGGGCAAATACGTCCAGTGCGTTATTGAAGTCGCCGCTCACCAATTGGCCGTCCGGCGCACTAAAGACGACGATTTGGCCGCCATCGCTCACACTCGGAAAGGTGTTTCCCACATCGGTCGACCCCGCACCATTGGTGTCCACATCCACCAATTGCGTT
>Ga0335083_10003830_pt1 | contig 19351 bp, 18 predicted proteins | sample Lox_Sample_42_FD_206716 | JGI IMG/M metagenome (GOLD analysis project Ga0335083, IMG submission 206716) | Soil microbial communities from Loxahatchee National Wildlife Refuge, Florida, United States - Lox_Sample_4.2 | ecosystem: Environmental > Terrestrial > Soil > Wetlands | place: USA...
GCACAATTTGTGCGCGACGGCGGTGTGCCCCGTCGCGTCGCCCAGGATCAACCAGGCGATCGGCGCGCTGGCGGAGATGATGCGCGACGGGCGTTGGCCGCGATTCGTGCAATCCATCGAGATCTTCACCGACGAAGAGCAGGTGCAGTTGAATGTGCACGACACCGAGCGGCCGGTGGCGCGCCGTTTTTTTGATTGGTGCAGTGAGAATATCCCCGGCCTGGTAAACGGTGCGCTCGATTACCATGGCCAGTACCGCGTGAGCAGCAATGCTTTCTTCCAGGTGAACCGCTTCCTGCTGGACAGCCTGGTGAACGTCGCGCTGGAAGACGTGGAAGGGGAGACGGCGCTGGATTTGTATGCCGGCGTCGGACTGTTCACGTTGCCGATGGGGAAGCGGTTCCGGCAAGTGACCGCGGTGGAATCGGGCGGCGGCGCGTCACGCGATTTGCGATTCAATCTCGACCGCGCCGGTTTGACGCAAGTGAAGACCGACTCCGCGACCGTGGAGGCGTACCTGGAGAGGATCAAGCGGACGCCGGAATTCGTGCTGGTGGATCCGCCCCGCGCCGGCCTGGGCAAGCAGGTGGTCGATCGCTTGAAGGCGCTTCGTCCGCGGCAATTGACGATTGTGGCCTGCGATCCGGCGACATTGGCGCGCGATCTGGCAGCGCTGCTGGCCGGCGGATACCGCGTACAGAAGATGACGATGGTCGATCTGTTCCCGCAGACCTTCCATCTGGAGACCGTCGTGCACCTGCGGCTGGAGTGAACCTGCGGCCGGCTCAGGCACGGGCGGCAAAGACTTCCATGCTATAAGCCGTTTCGCCCTGCCGCCAGCAAACCACCAGAGTTTCCCCGTGGCGCAGGGTCACGCCCAGGGCTTCGATGCGGCGAGTGGCCCCGCTGTTGATAAAGAAAGCGCAGTCGGCGCCACGATCCCATTGCAACTGGTCGTTACGGTTGACTTCGACATCGTGTATCGCCGCATTGAGCGCAGCTACCCACATCGGCGCCGCATCGCGGATGTGCGGCGTTCGCGGGCTTCCGGCCCCTGGAATAAAGGTAAGAGCCGCACCGGTTCCCCGGTTCAGGTTTTCCATTAGCTTGATCCCTCCCTGTGTCGTCGGCATCTGGATCTATGGCGAATCTCTCAGGAAACTTCCTTACATCACGTGTTAACGCGCTGTATCTTCAGCGACAAGCCGTCTCGCCTTGGAGCAACTTGAACGCCGCGAATTTCCCGCGCGAATTGCGCAAAAAATACCAGGAAATGCGTCGAACGGCGGATTTCCCCGGGTTCATCGGGCCATACCGTGGGAAGAATTACACCCCGGCGCCCTGGCTATCCGCGAAAAGCCTGCAGCAGAATAACCCACGGCAATAAATCGATCCGCCGAGGCACGGGACACCCCCCGCCGGCGTGAATGCCGAGCTGATGGTGGACGCCGAGTTTGCAGGCGCTGCCGGAATGCGGCAGGCGCCCGGCGTCGTCCACTGCCGATCGATTCCGAAACGCGGTCTCGCCGGTGATGTTCGGCGGTGGGCCTTGAGTTGGCCGTCAATCCCCATGTGTGCAATTTCGGCACATCCTGTCCCGACTGGAGCGATTTGCCGTCGCCTTTTCGCGGCGCCGGCGCGTCGATTTAGAGTGACCCGGATTCTGCTGTTGCTTCTTCCGCTAGCGGCAGCTCTTGCCGCGGATGCTCCACCGGGATGTTTGGGCAGCGCCTCGCTGGGGCGATTTCGTATCGCCGTTTATCGCTCCGATCAGACCGCCGGCATTCCATTAAAAGATATCAACCAGATCCCGCGAGATGCCCGGCTCATTTGGGCTCCCGTTCACATCCCGGTCCAACTGGCGGAAAAAGGCGAAGTGGCGCTGCTCATCGCTCCGCGCGGTGAGGGCAAGCTGCTGGCGCTGGCTCCGCACAAAGTCAAGGAGCGCGCCGAGTGGGATCTGCCGGCCAACGCCGGTGTCATCGCGCTGGTGATGGGACCGAATGGTCTCAACATACAGAAGGTGAAGACTCTCGTCGCCAATAACGACGAACTGCTGGCGCAACTCGCCGATTACGCGCAGCAGACTTCGCAGGTGGAAGCGCTGATTCAAGGGCTGGCGGATTCGGAAGCCTCGGGCAGCGGCGCCGACGCCGCCTTGCAGGGCTTTTCGTCGCGCTATGGCGTGGCGATGCCCAAGCTGAACTCACAGACCACCAGTAACCAGCAGGCGGCGCTCCTGCTCTCCACCATCATGCCCTCCGCCAACGCGTACGATCCGCTTTCGGCCGGCGCTTCGCAGGTACAGCAGACAACCGGGCTGGCGGCATCGGTGGCCGGCCTGTTTTTCGGGAGCAACATCGGAATTGCCGCCGGGGGAACGGCGCTGGTGGGAAATCTCAAGGCCATGCTGTTTCCCAATACCGAGTTTCGATCGGCGATTGCGCAAGCGGCGTTCGCGCCATCGGCTTCAGGCGTGGAGGTACCGGCGGCGGATACCGGCGTGCTGGAATTCTGCGGCAAGAATCAGCCGTCGAAATCGCGCACCCGCCTGGCATTTTTATGGGCATACCGGGTGCCGGAGTTGCCGCTGCCGGTCACAACCGTGGCCGCACCCGCTTACATACCGGCCGGCGCCAAGGGTATCGTGAAGCTCAAGACGGCGGACGGATCGAACGTCAAGGATCTGGCGCGGGTGAAGGACTGGCAACTGGTTCCAGCCGGAGGCGGCGCTGCCTTGACGGCCCCCGTGACGATCGCCGCCGACGCCGTACAGATCGACCTGACAAAGACGCAGACGCCGGCGGGCGATTACCGCTTGACCGGCCGCTGGGATTGGGATCGCGCGAGCCTTGGCACCGTTCACATACGCCCCTACAGCGATTTCCATATGGCGCACCTCACGCCGGCGTCACAGGACCGGTTGACGCAGGGGAGCGGCGTCGTCACGGTGAACCTGACGGGCGCGGATTTCGAATTCGTCGATAAAGTCGAGCTGCAAAAACAGGCGGCGCGGCTTCCCGCTCCCGTCGCCACGCGCTTCGACCTGCCGGAGGGGGAAGGCAAAGGCGAACAGCGAACCATGACCGTGGATATCGACACGGCATCGGCCGGCCCGTACCGGCTGCTATTGTCGCAAGAGGACGGCGTCAAGCACGCAATCCCGGTGACGGTGCTGCCGCCCAATCCCAAAGTGAGCAATTTTCCGCTGCGGGCGAACCTGGGCGAACCGCAGCAGAAATTCCGCCTGCAGGGAAATGGGCTGGAGAGGGTCGACGCCATTTCGTCGGACGCCGGGACGATCGAAGGCAAGGCGGACGGCAATTCGTGGACCGGAAAGATCCGGCTGAAGGCGGATGTCAAGGTTGGGCAGACGTTTCGGGCGGTGCTGAAGGTCCGCGGCGTCGATGAGCCGGTAACTGTGGATGACGCGATTGAAGTGGTGGGGCCGCGGCCGAAAATCGAGAGCGTGACCAAGTCGCTGCCTGGCGATCCTGGAATCGAAATGGCGGCGGACGAATTGCCTGCCGGCACGGAAGTCGGGCTGGTTCTGACGGTGCAGCACCTGCGCGAGCCGGACGACGACCGTCCCAAGGTCGGATTGGGATGCCGCGCCGGCGAACTGCGCAAGTCGATGACGCTCTCCCCGGATGACGCCATGAAGGGCGTGTCGGTCAGCTTTGCCGGTCCCGATTCGCTGTACCTGTCGATCGATCCGGGGATGGTGGGGTATCCCGGTTGCGAGCTGGTGGCGACGGTGAGCGTGGATCCTCGCGGGCGATCGGACCAGATCGCGGTGGGACGCGTGGTGCGCATGCCGCAGCTCGAGAAATTCACGCTGACGAGCGAGGCGCTGGCAGCCGATACCTATGCGGGGATCCTGCGCGGCCGCGATTTGGATTTGATCGAGAAGGCGGGTTGGGATTCCCGGAACGGGCTGCCGGTCGCAGGCATTCCGACGCCCGTCCCCGGAGACGCAAGCAAGCAGACGCTGCGAATCGCCGTGCCGTGGCCGTCGCCCGCGCCGCATGCGCCGCTCTACATATGGCTGCGCGGGGAGCAATCGGGCCGGCGAACGGGCGTCTCGGATTGAGGGACGTGGCGCACGCACTCCTGCGTGCAGCGCCGGCACTCGCGCCGGCGTGGCCGGGGTGCGCAGACGGGTGACCTGCCAGGCGTAGCCGGCACGTGCGGCCTCACGGGACGATACTGATGGTGTGAGCAGATCGTCCAAACTTCGCGCTCTCCTGTCTCGCAGCCTTGGCGATCGGCGCGTCCCCTGCCCTCGCGCGTCCGAAAGGGAGATCGTCTTTTTTTATATCGGACCGTTTGTGGCTTATGCTGTCGGGGGCCAATATTTCGCCTTTTTGAAAAGGTCGCGAGAGGGCGTCCGTCCAAAAGAACAGGGCGCCGACTCCGGCTTCAGCTACGGGCCTATCGACACATTTTTCGCCATCATGTACCAGGGATATGGCATGATGCCGAGGCAATACGTTTGCGTTTTCGACGGTAAGGAGGTCCGGCAGCAGTGCAACGATGGGTCAAAGTTGAACACCTACCAAGTCAGGCTTCCGGAAGGCGTCAAAACCTATCCGCCGGAGAGTGACGGGCCAATAAGTGACCGGAAATGGGTCGAGAAGAGCGCGCTGGAATTTGCTTTGAGCGTCATCCAGAGTGACAAGTGAACCGGTACTACACACGCGCAGGCGGACTGCCAGTCCGCCGCAGGCTGCCAGCCTGCCCCACAAACACCACAAACCGGTACAACAGCAGGAGCCCTACCAGACTCCCATAAAACACCGGCAGGCGGATGTCGGACTTCACCAGCCAGTAATAGTGGATCACCGCCGCGACGCCGCTCACATACACCAGGCGATGCAGCATCCGCCAGCGTTTGCCGCCGAGACGGCGGATCCAGCCGGCGGTGGAGGTCAGCGCCAGCGGAATCATGCAAACAAATGCGGTGAAGCCGGCCAGGATGTAGGGACGCTTGCCGACGTCTTCGAGCATTTCCTTCACCTGGAAGTCCTTGTCCACCCAGAAGTAGACCGAAAAATGAAGGCAGCCGTAAAAGAATGCAAAGAGGCCGATCATGCGGCGAAACCGGATGAGGTCGGGGAGGCCTAGAACCTGGCGTAGCGGCGTCACCCCCAGCGTGATGACGAGCAAACGGATGGTCCAATCGCCGGTGAAATGCGTGAGATATTCGACCGGATTGGCGGTCAAATCCTGGTTCCACGCACGCCACCCCATCCAACCGAGAGGAACCAGACAGACGGCAAAGACCAGGACCTTGGCCCAGCGGCTGCGCATTGTCTCAGTAGTACTTTCGCAGGTCCATGCCGCTGTACAGGCTGGCCACCTGATCGCCGTAGCCGTTGAACATTAGCGTCGGACGGCGGCGGAAGGATCCGAGAGGCAACTCGGTAGCCTGGCTGTATTGCAGGGTCGACACGTTGGGGTTCACGTTGGAATAGAAGCCGTACGCCGGCGGATTGGCCATATTCCAGGTCGTGGACGGCTGCTTCTCCACGAACTTGATCTTTACCAGGGACTTGATGCTCTTATAACCGTACTTCCAGGGCAGCACGAGGCGCACCGGCGCGCCATCCTGCGGAGGCAAATTCTCGCCGTAGAGACCGACCACGACCATCGTCAATGGATGCATGGCTTCGTCCAGGCGTAAACCTTCCACGTAGGGGAAATCCAGGCCGGAACGGGTGGCGTAGGGCATTTGGCCGGGAGTGTAATAGGTCTCGAAGGCCACGTATTTCGCCTTTTCGGTGGGCTGAAACTGCTTCAGCAGCGCGCTCAGAGAATAACCCACCCAAGGGGCGACCATCGACCATCCTTCGACGCAGCGATGCCGGTAGACGCGCTCCTCGAGCGGCGCCGCCGCGAGAATCTCGTCCATCGACAGCTTGCGCGGTTGCTTGACCAGACCTTCCACCGAGACGGTCCAGGGGCTGGTCTTGAAGTTTTTGGCCAGGTCCGCCACCTCGGTTTTGGCGGTGGAGAATTCGTAGTAATTGTTGTAGTGCGTGATGCTCTTGTAAGGCGTGGGCTCGTCCGGGATGCTCAAGGAGCTCTTGCTGAGGTGGTTGAACGTGGCGGCGCGGGCCTTGCCGGGAGAGAAGAGTTCGCGGCCGGCCCACAGGGCCGCGGGCAACGCGGCCAGCAGCTTACGGCGATTGAGGTAAACCTGTTTCGGCGTTATCTCGGAATAGGGGATTTCCCCAGATTTCTTGATCAGCATCCTGCATTACATCCTACCCAGTTTGACGAGATGCAGGGGGGCTTTGGATTCGGAAATCCCCAATTGTTAACTTTTAGACGGTCCGCACCGCGAACAGCGCTTCGCCGTATTCCACCGGCTGGCCGTTCATCACCAGCTTGCTTTCCACGATTCCGGTGGTTTCGGCCTCGATTTCGTTCATCAGCTTCATCGATTCGATGATGCAGAGCACCTTGCCCGGTTGGACGCGTTCGCCGACACGGACGAATGGAGGCGCGCCGGGAGAGGGGCCTTCATAGAACGTGCCGACAATCGGTGATTTGACCAGAACCAGGCCAGGGTCCGGAGGCTTTTCGCCGCCTCTGTCCTTGCCGGCCTCGGGAGGCGGGACGGACGAAGCAACCGGCACAGCCATCGCGGGTATGGCCTGAGGGGTCAACACGACTTCCTGAACCGGCGCAAACGCGGCGCGACGGATGCGGACGCGGTTTTCACCACGCTGGACTTCCAGTTCCGCAATTCCAGTCTCCGCCGCGAGAGCGATCAGCTCGCGGATTTCATCTACAGTCATCAATGGTTGAGTGTAACAGACTGAAAACAGAAATCCGCAAACCTGCTGTTCGTCAACCGCTTACGCGGCTCGGTCCGGCGGCTTGGTAAAGTATGTCCAGCGTTTGTCTCGCGGCTTCCGGCCATGAAAAATCGGCGGCCCGCGCCGGCCCGGCGGCTGCCAGGCGGGCCCGCTCGGATTCCTCGCTGGTCAGACGGACCATGGCTTCCAGAATGGCCTTCCCGTCCAGCGGGTCGAATAGCAACGCCGCGCCGCCCGCCAGGCTTCTGAGGGGCTCGATTGCCGAGCACGCGGTGGGAACGCCGGCGGCCAGGGCCTCGATGACGGGCATTCCGAAGCCTTCGAAGCGCGACGGGTAAAAGAACGCCCACGCACGCCGGAAAAGATCGTACAACTCGGCGCGGGGAATCCAGCCGGGAAAATCGACCGCGTCCCGCAGTCCGAGGGCGTCGCGCAATTCATGCAACGGTCCGGCGACGAAGCCGTGCAGGCCGCAGATCACCAGCCGGAATTGCGGCTTCGTCCTGCGGAATTCAGCGAAAGCGCGCAGCAGATTGTCCAGATTCTTGTGCGGATGCAGCGTCGAGACCGATAACAGGAACGGCTCGGGGGACCGGCGGGCGGCGATGGCGTGAAACTCGGGATCGACACCGTGCGGCACTACGGCCACCTTCTGCTGCGGAACGCGATAGTACCGGACCAGGTCCGCCGCCGTTGCTTCGGAGACGGCGATCAGGCGTTTGGAAACTTTGACCGACCAGTAGAGCAGAAAGTCCCACGCCGGCCGGTCGAACCAGCGAAAGAATTCGCGGTGCCGCTTGTGCTGCAGGTCGTGAAACACGGTTACTTGCGGGCAGGCGGCGCCAAGCGGCGCGGTGAAGCCGGGATTGAACATCACGTCCAGCGATTCCGCCAATCGTGGCAGCCAGGCCTGCTCCCACAAGAGACGCCGGGGACGCGATGCGGCATGCACGGGTTGGACCTCACTGCTGAAATTGGCGGCGTGCGGCGTGAGATCGGCTCCGGTTTCACGATTGGTAAAGAGGAAGTACCGATTGTTTGGATCGATTTCCGCCAGCGCTCGCAGCAGGCTGCGCAGGTAGATCTCAGTGCCGCCCACCCCACCGGGAATCAGGTAGAGCGCATTCACGCCAATGCGCAGCGGCGGCATGTCAGTGGGTTCCGGCGCAAGCCTGGGCCTTCGGAAGATACTGGGTGGCAAGGTCGTGCGCCGGTTCGCCGGCAAGCGAGTGCGTCAGAGTGTTCCGGAAATCCGTCACCGCCGCCGCGCAATTCTGCGTCGTGAAATGGATCTGTCCGCGCGTCAGGTAGGTATACGGGTAGTTCTCGTCGCGTTTCTGCGCCGCGTCGAGGGTGTCCAACGCCTCCTGATATCGCTGCATGCTGGCGTATACAGTGGCCACTTGCACCCGCTCCATGGCCCCGTCTTCCTTCTGGACGGCTTCGAGCGCTTTTTCCAGGCCTTTATCCGGCTGGTTCAAATGCTGGTAGGCGATGCTCCAGTCCAGCAGCAGGTCGGCCTCCCGGTATCCCAGATTCCAGGCACTCTGGTACTCGGAGACGGCGTCCGCCCAATGTTCCGATTCCGCCTGTTCAAAGCCGACATGGAAGTGGCCGCGAGCGTTGTCCGGCGCCTTTGCCATCACATCCGCCCAAAATGCGTTGTCGTCGTCCCATACCGCGGCGCGGGCGTGCGTTGCAATCATGCAGGCCGCCACGATTGTGGCGAACGCCAGCCAGAGGGACTTTTGATCGAGCTTCAACCGCCCCACCAGGTCCACCGCGATAAGGATAAGCCCTAGCACCGAGAAATACAGCCGCCGTTCGGCCAGAGGATCGGCGATGGGCAGAATCGATGACGTCGGCGCCATCAGCAGCAGATAGGCGATCAAGCCAAAGGACGCCAGGCGAAACCGTTTCCGGTACAGGATCGCCGCGGCCACGAGCGCCAGCAGCACCGCCAGGGCGATCACGGCCCCGTGCTCGAAGAGATTTTTCGAAATGGGGAAAACCCAATCGCCGTTGAGATTGATGGGCAGGAGGAATTCCTGGATGTAGACAAGCAAAGCGCGGAACTCGGTGAACAGGTATTGATACCAGGTGGTGGTGAGACCGAATCCCGCGCCGCCGCCGTGAAGAATCAAATCACGCGCGGCGATCACTACCAGAATCGCGCCGGCCGCCATGGGGGCGTAGAGCTTCCAGTTGCCACGGATGCCTTTCAGCGAGAACCCGCCGCCGGGCAGGACCGGGTTCCAGAAGAGATCCGTCAGCACGAACAGCGCCGGCAAAACCACGGTTTGCTGCTTGGATTCCACGGAAAGACCGAACAGCAGGAAGACCGCGATCACCGTGCCCCATCCCGCGGCCGGTTTCGGCCGGTATAGAAACACCGCCAGCGCTGCCAGCGACCACATGGTGCTGAGCGATTCCGAGCGCCCGGAGATGTACGCGACGGCTTCACTCATGGCGGGGTGTAGAAGGAACAGCGCGGCTGCGAATCCCGCCAGCAGATTGCGGTGGGACGGCTCCGAGTTGGCCAATTCGAGGAAGCGGCGGACGATCAGGAACATCAGGCCCGTGGCCACCAGGTGGATCAACACATTCACCACGTGATAGCCGTACGTGGAATCCCCCGCCAGTTGCCGGTTCAGCCAGTACGTCAACATGAGAACCGGACGCGGCAGATGGATCCACCAGGACACGTCCGCCGGCGACGGCTTGGCGTAGGGCTGCGCGGTGTCGTCAAACAGGAACGCGCCGTGCAGTGACGGTCCGTACGCCCAGAACACAAGGACGACGGCCGCGGCCGCCCACGCCCACGGCCGCCAATCCCAGGCGGGCGTACCCGCTTTAGCCGGAGCCGCTTTGACCGGTGCGCTGGTCTTTTTCTGCTTCATGATTTGTTGCCGGACTTGATCTGGAACTCGAGAATGGCGACACGCTGTGCGAGCGCAATATTATCGTCGCGCAGGTGGGAGAGGATCACCGAGAAGCGAAACACCATGATCAGAAACGCTCCGGCGCCCAGCAAAAAAAGCGTCAGCGGCGTATCCGGGAGTCCGCTGAGACGCCGCAGGGCCTCCAGCGCCGAGGGCATCCGCGACAATACCAGCATCACCGCCGACGCAATCAGCCAGGTGACCGAGTATTCCGGCCGGATGTGCGCCCGCCGCACCGATACCAGCACGATTACCATCAGCAGAATGCTCAAGGCCGTTGTGACGTTCAGTAAATGATCCATAGTCGACTCCTGCTCACGATTCGGGCGGCGGCACACGACGCCGGCCCTCGAAGCGCAGCACGTTAATAAACACACCCAGCAGCACGTGCACGATGTAGTACAGGGACTTGAAGGCGTTGATAGAAGATCTGCCGGCCTGTCGCGGCCGCATTTTGCAGGGCACTTCCTCGAAGCGGAACCGCTTGCGCTGGAGCACCACCAAAGCCTCAATTTCCGGATATTCCAGGGGAAAACTGCGGCTGAAAAGATCCAGCGCGCGCCGGTTGACGCCGACGAAGCCGCTGGTGGGGTCGTGCACCGGTTTGCCGAGGATGGGCCGAAGCACCATGCGGAAGAACGCGATGCCCATCCTGCGCAGCAGGCTGGTGCGGGTGCCGTTCCAATCGGCGAAGCGCGCCCCGATCACCATTTCGCAGCCCGAGGTCTTGAGCTTCTCGAGAATCCGCGGGATATCGTAAGCGTCGTGCTGGCCGTCGCCATCCACGCGGATCACATATTCGAAGCCTAATTCATAAGCCAGCTTGTAGCCGGCCTGCACGCAGCCGCCCAGGCCCAGGTGGTGAGGCAGCGCCAGCACTTCTGCGCCGGCTTTCCGGGCCACGGTGATGGTGTTGTCTGCCGAGCAATCGTCGATCACCAGAACCGGCGTCCCCGGCAGGCACGCCCGGATCGATTCCACCACCAGTCCGATGGCCCCTTCTTCGTTTAGCGCCGGGACGATCACCAGCAGCGCTCCCGGGCCGGGCGGCGTGATTCCGCTCAAAGTTGCGCTACCTTTCTGGCGCTGATGGAATGACCGGCGATCAGCCTGCGAAACACTCGAGGTGTGATCCTGGCCCGTTCCCGGATGCGCCGCCGCTCGCGCCACAATCGCCGGACAGACGCCAGCAGGGCGAAGTGCGCGCGCAGGACATACCACGCCATTCGCGACGCGCCATTGCCCTCCGCGCGAAAACGGGCGGCCGCCCCCCGACCCTGAAAGGCATACCAGAGGTGCCACAGATAGCGCGCCGCGGTGGCAAACGGCACTCGCGCCAGCATCCGCGCCGGGAAGTTCTTGGCGACCACAAACAGCCGGTTCCGTTCCACGAAGTAGGCCTTCAGGCGCGATACGCGTCCCGCGGAGTGCGAATAGTGATGCTCCACGACGGCGTCCGGGACATACAGGCATTTCCAGCCGGCCCAGCGCGCGCGCAGGCCCAGGTCGGTATCCTCGCAGTATAGGAAGAACGACTCGTCGAACAGGCCGATCTCGTCCAGCATCGCTCGGCGGTACAACGCGGCGGAACCGGAGGGGAACAAGGCCTCTTCGGCCTCCGGATAATCCTCCGGCAGGTGGCCGTGGCCCCGCTGCTTGCTGGATCCGTCAGGCGCCACCAGCATCGCAGCCGAATCCAGCCGCTCCTCGCCGTGCAGACGCACCTGCGAGGCGCACATCCCGGCGTCGGGCCGCCGTTGGATCGCGTCGACCAGGCTTTCCAGCCAGCGCGGATGCGGGGCGGCATCGTCGTTGAGAACCGCGATCAGCGGGGCGCGTGATGCTTCAACGCCCCGATTGATGGCCGCTCCGAAACCGGCATTGCGCCCGCTCTCGAGAATGTGGACGGCGCCCGGCAAGTTCGCCTTTCGGGCCTGCCCGTTGCCGCTGTTATCCACAACCGTGATCTCGAAGTCGCGGAGGGTCTGCCGGGCGAGCGATTCCAGGCATTCCACCAACCGCGCGTCGGCGGCGAGTGTTGGAATCACAACCGTTACAAGAGGATCAGGCAAACTCTCATGATACTGCGCGGCAGGATGGCCTTCTTCGCTTGCCAGAAACGAAATCGGGCCCGCACGGCGCAATGCCATCCGGGCCCGAAGATCCGTTCAATGCCTCCGTTGCGGCTTACCTAAATCGGCGCGCTCATCAGTTGCCCCAGACCCTTGAAGAATTGAATGGCCCCGAAGATCACCGGGCCCCACATGATGAAGTACGTTCCGCCGCCATCCGACGCCGCGGCATACGTGGCGATGGTGACAATCAACCCGCCAACGCACCACAGAGCGCCCGCGGTCAGGTTCTTCAGGGCGGCCTTGCGGGTCACTTCTACCACGCCTTTCACGCGCGTGGACCCGTCCATGTAGCCCTCATTTCCGGAATTGTCGCGGATGCGGACGAACTGCTGCGCGCCGTCCTGCACCACGCCCGGGAACATCCAGATGCGGGAGTTGCGGCCGAGCCGGCCGCGCAGGTACGACTGCGCCGACGGGCCGGTGTAAATCGCGACATCCGCCTGATCGATGGTCATCGGCTTGATATGCGATGCCCTGGTGTCGCCGGGGATGTACCCGGCCTGACCGTTGCTCCGCCGAACCGGACAAAAGCCCACGCCATTGCGCTTTACTTCTCCCCCGATTTCGACTTCCTCCCCCATGGCGATCTGCGTGCCGGTGACGGCCGTCGGATTCGGCTGGGAGTATAACTGCTGCGCTTGATCCATTCTGAACTTCATTGGCTTGAACCTCCTTCCCGGTTCACCTGAATATGCGTGAAGTCTGAAAAAAAGGGCCGGAAGAAAAACAACGTAGGCGGTCGCAGTTTGCCGCCTGTCATTCTGATCCGTGGGGCGCGTCCGACAGGCGGCCGACCACCAAGTCCCGACAGGCGGCACAAACCGACCGGTCCCGACAGGCGGCACAAACCGACCGGTCCCGACAGGCGGCACAAACCGACCGCCTAGTCCCGACAGGCGGCACAAACCGACCGCCTGTCCTACCTACCTGTTAAGCTGTTGTAATACCTCATGAAGATTCAGGAAATCCTCGGTGCAGTTTAAGAAGATCCTCATCGCCAACCGGGGCGAGATCGCCGTCCGCGTCATTTGCGCCTGTAAGGAATTGGGAATTCAGACTGTTGCCGTCTATTCCGAGGCCGACCGCTACAGCTCCCACGTGCGCTTTGCCGACCAGGCCATCTGCATCGGCCCCGCCAAAAGCGCCCGCAGTTACCTGGATATTCCGTCGATCATCAGCGCGGCGGAGATCACCAACGTGGACGCCATCCACCCCGGCTATGGCTTCCTGAGCGAGAACTCCAGCTTCGCGGAAGTCTGCGAGGCCTCCGGAATCAAGTTCATCGGCCCGCGGCCGAACGTCATCCAAATGATGGGCATTAAGGAACGCGCCCGCGCCTATATGAAGGAGCAGGGCGTGCCGGTTCTGCCGGGTTCACCGGGTGTGCTCGCGACCGCCGAAGAAGCGTTGGAACTGGCCAACCAGATCGGCTACCCCGTCATTTTGAAAGCTTCCGCGGGCGGCGGCGGGCGCGGCATGCGCGTGGTTCAAAATCCCGCGGATCTGCCTTTCCTGTACTCCCAGGCGCAAAACGAGGCCGGAGCCGCCTTCAGTTCCGCCGACGTTTACCTGGAGAAATTTATTGGCGCTCCCCGTCACATCGAATTCCAGGTACTGGCCGACGAGCATGGTACCGTCGAAATCCTGGGCGAACGGGAATGCTCCATCCAGCGGCGGCATCAGAAGTTGCTCGAAGAATCGCCGTCGCCCGCCATGACTCCGCAGATCCGCGAGGAGATTTCGTCGGCTTTACGCAAAGCCATCTCGGCGGCGGGATACACCAATGCAGGCACTGTGGAATTCCTGATGGACGAAACCGGCAAGATCTACTTCATCGAAGTGAATGCCCGCGTGCAGGTGGAACATCCGGTCACCGAGTTCGTCACCGGCATCGACATCGTGAAGAGCCAGATCCGTATTGCGCAGGGCGAACGTCTCAGCGAGATTCTCCCCGGCCCGGTGCAGTTGCGCGGCCACGCCATCGAGTGCCGCATCAACGCGGAGAACCCCGATACCTTCGTGCCTTCGCCCGGGCGGATCACCGGATTTCACGTGCCGGGCGGCATCGGCGTCCGCGTCGACACCTGGGCGTATACCGATTGCGTGATTCCCCCGTACTACGATTCCCTGGTGGCGAAACTGATCGCCTACGGCTCCGATCGCGCCGAAGCCATCGATCGGATGCAGCGGGCCCTGGAGATGTTCATCGTGGAAGGAATTCACACTTCCATCCCCATGCACCAGCGCATCCTGGCCGATCCCGATTTCCAGGCCGGACGCTTCGACACCAATTTCATCAAGCGCTTCACGCCCGTGAGTAAGGGATCGTCCGCGTAGTATGGCGCGGCGCTGCTGGCTGCCGGCCCTGGCCGCAATGGCGCTGGGTCTGGGCTGGCAACTTCTCACCGTCCATTTCAACTATGGCGGCAACCTCACGGCGCTGTTCTGCACCGGAAGCGAACGCCCGATCCCACCGGCCCTGGCGCCCGAACACATCTACATCTTTCCAGACAGCCCCGGCTATGACGGGCAGGCGTACCACTATATGGCGCACGATCCGCTGGATCGCAACGGTGTCGGCCGGTTCGTCGACGCGCCCACGACGCGATACCGGAGAATCCTCCTCCCAGCCATGGCGTACCTGCTGGCGTTTGGGCAGCAGACCTGGATCGATCGGGCCTACGTCGCCTGCAACCTGGTGTTCCTGTTTCTTGGCGCCTGGTGGCTGGCGCGAATTCTCGACCGCCGGCGGGTGAATACGTGGTTTGCGACGTTCTACCTGCTGGTGCCCGCCACGCTGATCGCCCTCGACCGGCTGACGGTGGACATGGCGCTCACCTCGCTGGTGCTGGGATTCGCCTTCTATTCGTCGACGACGGAGCGGCTGAAGCTCTGGATGGTGCTCGGCTTGGCGCCATTGTGCCGCGATACTGGTGTCATCCTGACGATCGCGTGGCTGGTTCCGCTGCTGGCGCACAGGAAGTTCCGCGAAGCCGCGTGGTGGACCACGGCGCTGATTCCGGCGGCGGCGTGGAATCTGTTTGTCAGTTTGCACATGCCGTCGGGCACCGGATTGAGTCTCGCCCGAATCCTCCCGTTCGGCGGTTGGATCGAGCTTTGGCGGCATCCGCCGGTGTATCATCTTTCGGCGGCGCTGACGCTGGCGGTCCGGGGGCTGGATTGGCTGCAACTGCTGGGATTCCTGCTGGCGTTCGTGGTCGGACTGCGGCGATGGCGCGAGGCTCGGACCAACTCGCTGGCCGCGGTGTGCGTCCTGTGGGCGGTCATGGGGATCCTGTTGCCGCCCTTTTGGCAGGACGATATCTACGTTTCGCGCCTGTTCTCGCCTTTGCTGATTCTGGAGTTTTTAGATGGCCAGCGGGCGCCGATGGCCATGGTCGTTCCGCGAGTGGGAGCGCAACTGGGGCCGCAGGTTCTGGGCGTGTTGCGCGGGCTTATCGCCTAATTCAACTCCAATTCGCTGAAACTGAGAGGGCGGTCGAGCACCATCTCGACGGTAGACCCCTTGGGAAGCACCGCGTCCGGTCCGTGGGACATCATGATGGCGATCAATCCCGCCGCCGCTCCGGCCCCGGCGCCGATTCCAATACCGCTGATGGCGTGTCCGCTGGCGGCTCCGGCGATGCCGCCGACTCCCGCTCCCACACTCGCGGTCTCGCCCACGGTGCGCGCTTCGCCGGGCTTATCGGTGTCCGCGGAGACCTTTCCTTCCGCCCGATCCACTTTCACGTCCAGGTTGCCATCGGCGCCGCCAATGCGAGCGCTGAATTTGCGGGTGACGCCATTGGGAAGCGTGAGCGAATCGAACCGGACGTACAACTCCGCCGATCCTTTGGCGTGCGCCGGCCGCTTCACTTGCGTCACAGTGCCGGTCACATAGCTTCCGATGGGGATGATGATGCGCCCGCTCACCATCACCGGAAATGCGGTCTGCAGGTAGACGATGTCGCCCGGCTGCGAATGCTTCGTGCTCACGCTATTCAGCAGGTTGAGCGGAATCCGCGTTCCGGTTTCCACCGTGTAAGTCAGCGGTTTGGGGGTCGGAGCCGGAGCCGGGGTCTGGTTAACTGCCGGCGTTTGAGCCAAGGCGACGCTGGCGAACAAACAGAGAAGGTATGGACGCGGCATCACTACACCCCCAACTATTGTATTCAACGCGCGGCGGAGAAAAAAGTTTCTCAGCGTCATTCGGCCCGCAGGGCTGGCATCGGACCGATGCGCGCAGCACGCCACGCGGGGATAATCGCGGCCGGCAGCGCAACACCGGCGAGCAACGAAGGCCCTGCGACAAGGCCGAAAAGATCGAGCCGCTTCACCGCCTGCATGTCGAGGTGGTTTTGCATTTCTTCCTGGAACTCGCGATCCAGGCGGTCGCGACGCCGGAAGGCGCAGAGGCGGCGCAGGAAGTTATTCATAGCGCAGCGCTTCCATCGGATCGATCCGTGCTGCGCGGCGAGCGGGGATCAGGATGGCGACCGCCGCGGTGGTCAGCACCATGACGCTCACAAAGGCGTATGTAACGGGGTCGAGCAGCCTGATGCCGAAGATCATGTCCGAAAGAAGGCGCGTGACGGCGATGGATGCCGCCATGCCCGACACCAGGCCCGCCAGCGTGAGCCACATGCCACGCCTCAGCAGCATTGCGAGCACATCGCGCCCTTTGGCGCCCAACGCCATGCGGACTCCCAATTCGTGCCGCCGCTGGACCACCGAGAATGCCAGGACGCCGTACAATCCGATGGACGCCAGCAGCAGCGCCAAACCGGCGAAGCAGGCTAAGACGATCATCGAGAGGCGGCGCGGCGCCACGGAATCGCCGACAATACGGTCCATGGTGCGCACATCGGCCATGGGGACGTTGGGATCCATGCTGGAGATGACCGTCCGTATCGCCGGAATGAGCCCAAGCGGGTCGCCCGATGTGCGGACCACCAGACGCATTGTAGGCCAGCCCCGCTGGCGCTGCGGGAAAAACGCCTCGGGCCAATTCTTGCCGTCCAGAGCGAAGTGCTTGGTGTTGTGCACCACGCCGACGACCGTTATCCACGGACTGTCATAGCGCGGATTCAGCTTGAAGCGCTTGCCCACAGGATCGTCGCCAGGCCAGTAGGTGATGGCCATGGTGTGGTTGATCACGGCGACCTCAGCGGCGTTCTGATCGTCATGCGCCTCGAACACCCGGCCGCGGAGCAGAGGAATACCCATGGCCTGAAAGTATCCCGGCGTCACAATACGCGTGCCCACAAACTCACCCAGGCCGTTGAACGGATGGCCTTCTACCGCAAACTCGACATTGGCGCCGCCCCCGTCCAAAGGCAATAGCTCCGAGCCGCCCACGTGTCGAACACCGGGTAGATTCCGCACGCGTTCGATGAGCCCCTCGTAGAACGCCACGCGAGCGGCGTCCTGATACTTCGATGAGAGCGGGACCTGGAACGTCAACAGGCGCTCGGGCTGGAAGCCCATATCGACGGCGAGGACCTCTCTGAAGCTGCGTATCAGCAGGCCGGCTCCCGTGAGAAGCACAACGGCCAGCACCGCCTGCACAACCACAAACGCGCCCGCCAGCCCGCCCCGGCTCAAGGAGCCTCCACCCCGCGCCTCCTTCAGCGATTCCACCAGCCGTATACGCCCGGCGTTCAATGCAGGCAGCAGTCCAAACAGGAAGCCGGTCGCCATCGAGACCGCCAGCGTGAACACCAGCACCGTCGGATCGACTTTCGGATAGATGCCTGTCTGCATGCTCTCGGGCATCCATTCATACAGAAGATGCACCGACCCGTACGCGATCAGCAGACCAGCCGCGCCGGCCATGGACGAGAGCACGATGCTCTCCGTCAGTAACTGGCGAACGATGCGCCAGCGTCCCGCGCCCAGAGCGGCTCGGATCGCGATCTCGCGGTTGCGCTGCGCCGACCGCATCCACAACAGATTTGCCACGTTTCCGCAGGCGATCAGGAGCAATAATCCCACCGCGCCGGTGAGCAGAAGAAGCTGCGGGCGGGTGCGGCGCATGAGCCGGTCGCTCAGCGCGTCCGTCTCCACTTCCCAGCCCGGGCCAAGTCCTTTATATTCCGAATAAATAATCGCACCGATCGAGCGCATTTCGCGTCGCACCTGGCTGATCGTGACGCCCGATTTCATGCGGCCGATGGCATGTACGGAGAAACCGGTGTGGGTATCTCGCGCTTCGGGGCCCAGGCCGAGCGGCGTCCAGAGGTCCCACGCGTCCGCATCCAGGCGAACATAGTCCGGCACCACGCCAACGATGGTGAATGGCCTGGAGGCGATTTGGATGGTCTTTCCAAGGATATCGGTGCGGGCGCCGAATCGGCCGCGCCACAGATTTTCGCCGAGCATCACAACGGAGTTTTTACCGGGGCGATCTTCTTCAGAAGTGAAAGTGCGCCCCAAGATGGGGTTGATGCCCAGGGTGGTGAGGAGTGTGGCGCTGGCTTGTACTCCATTGAGCCGCACGGGTTCACCGGCGCCGGTGAGTGTCGCGCGGACGGGATCGAACACACCGATGTCGGCCAACAGGTTGGTGCGCTCACGCCATTCCAGGTAATTTCCAGGCGCCACCCAATCCAGCAGGAGACCTTTTTGCCGGTTGGCTTCGCCCAGATAGACTAAGCGATCGGGTTGAGGGAATGGCAGCGGACGGAGGAGCATAGCGTTCACCACGGTGAAGATCGCGGTGTTGGCCCCGCTGCCGAGCGCCAGAATGATCACGGCGATGGCGGTGAATCCCGGCCTCTTGCGAAGCACGCGGAGGCTGAACGCGATGTCCTGCGCCAGCCGTTCCAGCCAGCCCCATCCCCACGTGTCGCGGCTCAACTCCCGCAGCAACGCGGCGTTGCCGAATTGGCGCCGCGCGGCATGCTCAGCTTCGCGCGCCGCCATTCCATTCTTCCGATTGTCCTGGGCCTGAAGCTCCAGGTGAGATCGCATTTCCTCTTCGAGATCGCGAGCGAACCGGTCGCGGTGAACGAGGACCGCTAGACTGCGGCGAATCTGGCTGAACCACGCCATCGCCACTCCTTTGGAGTCAGGCGGGTTCGATGACCCGCTCAATCGCGGCCGACACCCGGCGGTAATCGGCGATCTCGGTCGAAAGTTGCATTCGGCCTTCTGGTGTCAATTGGTAAATCCGGTTGCGGCGCTTTGGACCGGCCTGGACCCATTCGGCCGTGACCCAGCCTTTCAGCAGGATCCGTTGCAGCGCCGGATACAGCGAGCCTTCTTCCACTTTGAGGATGTCTTCGGATGTCTGCTGGATGGTTTTAGCGATTCCGTAGCCATGCATGGGGCCAAAGCGCCGCAGCGTTTTCAGGATCAACATATCGAGCGTTCCCGGCGGAATGTCCATAGGCTGCCTATGCATAGACTATCCACGATTCCGCCTCGGGCGTCAATATGGAGAAAC
>Ga0335083_10003831_pt1 | contig 19349 bp, 17 predicted proteins | sample Lox_Sample_42_FD_206716 | JGI IMG/M metagenome (GOLD analysis project Ga0335083, IMG submission 206716) | Soil microbial communities from Loxahatchee National Wildlife Refuge, Florida, United States - Lox_Sample_4.2 | ecosystem: Environmental > Terrestrial > Soil > Wetlands | place: USA...
CCTCGAGACGAGCTCCGGGATCAGGAAGTTCAGGTCGGTGTAACCCTGCCCGTGGGCGTGCGTGCGCAGGTTCACCGGCATGCCGGCGAGGTAGGTCGAGAAATCGGTGCCGTGGTCGAGGTTGAAGCCGCGCAAGAAATACTGGTTTGCCTTTCCCGCTCCGCTGTGCTGGGTGACGATCATCCCCGGGATGTACTCCAGCACTTCGCCGGGCCGCAACAGGGGGCGGTCGTCGATCAGTTGCGGCGTGATCACCCCGGCGCTTGCCGCGTCGGTCGTGCCGATCGCAGTTTCGTAGTGCCCCGTGACGACGACCGGTTCCAGCTTCTGCACCTCTTGAGCGGCTGTTGCGGCGGCGAGCGCCGCCAACATGAAACCCACTGCAGCGCGCATGGGAACGAACGATTGCATTGCGAGGCTTAACATGCGAACTCCAGCGATCCGAACGTAGACGCTGTACGCACAGAGCGCCGCTTCGGATGCGGCGGCCGTGGGGGACACGCCACGCCCGAGCGAAGGCGGTAAGATGATTCTTACATGTCTTCCTACCGCCCGGCAATACCCCTGTGGTGCGCAAAAACTCGATCACGCTAGCGCGGGTTGCATGGAGTACTCGTGATGCAGCCCGCCCAGCACTGATTGGACGCGCACTTGAGGCGCGGTGCCCATTCGATGCCGGGATTCGGGAGGATTGAGAGGAGGGGTCGAGTGCGCTGGCGGATCCGGGACACCCGGCCCGAGCGACATGTGCGGGCGTCCACGATTGTAATGGTCACGCCACGATTTCAAGATTGCGCGCACATGGGTCTCCGAGATCGGGATCAGCCAATCCAAACATTCGCGGTGGATTGTGCCAATCAGCCGTTCGCATGTGGCGTTGGCCATCGGACTCTGCGGCGGCGACTTTAGAACTCCCAGCCCAAGGCTCTTGATCGATTCATCCAGACCACCGGCGAAGATGCTGTCTCGATCGTGAATCAGATACTGATACGCATCCTCGAACCCGATCGCTGCCCGTAGCTGCTGCAGTGTCCACGCTGCCGTTGGATGTGTGGTGACGTTGAAATGCAGCAGCCGGCGCGAGCCGTGGTGGATGACCACAAAAACATAGAGCAGCCGGAACGTCGCCGTGACGGCTACGAAGAAGTCGCAGGCAACGATCGCCTTCGCATGGTTGCGCAGAAAGGTCGACCAGCGCTGATCCCCGCGCGGGCGACCCGGCGGCCGCTTGGGCATGTACTTCCTGACTGTCCGTGGTGAAACCCGCAGCCCAAGCTTTAGCAGCAGCTCGTTGGCAATACGCTCCTCGCGCCGGGTCGGCCGGAGGAATTTCACCTCCAGCCGCCCACAGATCCGTACGTAAATCTCTCGATTTATACGGCTCGTACCAGCCATTCTCCTGCAAGCTTGCGCCGACAGGACGACGCAGAGAGTTCAAAGCTCTTCCCAGTTGCCTGGTTGGCAAGACTCTCTTTGAGCTGATTCGTCCCCTTCGCTCCACCCCCATTACAAGGGCTTCAACACTATTACAGGACGATCCGCCCCCTTCCTGTACATCGATACTTTCCCCCTTCGTGGATCTCACTTATCGGGTTGTCTCTTGGCATTACAGGAAGAGTTCCCAAGTTCCGTACCCGAGCCCAGATCAGAGTCACGCCACCTGCACACCGGACACCACATGGCCAGGAAGTAGGTTTTCCGCCATGCTGATCCCAGAGCTCTGGGAGACTCCGGTTTCGATGTCACTGGGAATCCTTTCGATGCTTCAACAGTGGTTCGCTTGCGCTCGTCTCTCTGATCCCTACATGACGTGTTTAACCACGCCTTTTAACCGTAACGTTCACCACCACAGCTTTTGACTGCAGCAGCTTACGGCTGTTTGAAGCCCGCTGGAAGCCAACGAACTGGCGCCGGAGATTTTGGGTCGGGTCAATGCGTACCTGGGGCGCAAGGGGCTGTTGCTTAAGCGCGGCAGCATCGTCGTTGCGACGATCATCGCGGCGCCGAGCTCGACCAAGAACGCACAGGGTCAGCGCGATCCGGAGATGCATCAGACGAAGAAAGGTAACCAGTGGCACTTCGGAATGAAAGCGCACATTGGAGTGGATGCCGACTCGGGGCTGGTGCACACGGTGACCACGACCGCGGCGAACGAAGCCGATGTCGAGCAGGTGGAAGAACTGCTGCACGGCAAGGAGAAGGTCGTGCACGCGGATGCGGGATACGCCGGCGCGCAAGCGAGAGTCGAGCGCAAGGGCCTGAGCTGGCAGATCGCGGCGAAGCGAGGTCGAATCGCTGCGATGAAAGAGGGTCGCCAGAAGCGCGCGCTCGAGCGCATCGAGAAGCGCAAGGCGAGTATCCGAGCCAAGGTCGAGCATCCGTTCCGCGTGATCAAGCGCCAGTTCGGCCTGATGAAAGTGCGCTTCCGTGGACTGGCGAAGAACACGGCGCACGTGATCACGTTGTTCGCGCTGTCGAATCTGTGGATGGCGCGAGAGCGATTGTTGGCGATGACGGGAAAGATGCCTACGCAGTACGCGTAATGAGAATCTGAACCAGACCGAAAAGCGCGCGCGCTGCCCTGATTGACGGCTTCAAAGGCCGCTTGGCTGCTCCGAACGAAATAAGCGACCCCAACGCCCGCCCGCGAATGACTTGTTCAGATGTTCCCTATGGGCGGCAACCGTCGTGACTACACACGCCGTCTTGTTAGGAATAATATGACAATTGTCCCTACACGATTCGGCGGCGGACCCGTCGGCCACGTTCCGACCTCTGAGAATTTTCCCATGACCGAAACGATTTACCGCCGCTTCTCGCACCGTCCTCTCGCGACTTTCGTTTCACCGAAGGACTGGCGAACATTGGCGGCCTTGTACGGGTTTATCGGGCTACTCCACGCCGCAGGATGGGGACTCTACCTGTACTACGCCGGAAGGTACCCAGCGCTCGTCGGCCTTGGCCTTGCGGCTTATCTGTTCGGCTTGCGCCACGCCTTCGACGCCGACCATATCGCCGCGATCGACGACACGGTCCGTTTTCTGCTGCAGAAAGGCCAACGGCCGCTGGCGGTCGGGTTTTTCTTCTCCCTTGGCCACTCCACGATCGTGCTGCTGCTCGCCGTGGCGGTCGCCTTTGCGGCAACGGCCATCGTCAAGGAAATACCCCAGCTCAAGGACGCCGGTAGCCTCATCGGCGCGTCCGTGTCGGGCGTCTTTCTGTGGCTAATCGGGATCCTCAACCTGCTGGTGCTGCTCGACATTCTCGGCGTGTGGCGACAGGCCAAGACGGGAGCACACGACCACCATCATCTCGAGGGGCTTCTCGCCAAACGCGGTTTGCTGAATCGCCTGTTCGGCGGGCGGTTGTCGAAGATGATCAACCACAGCTGGCAGATGTATCCGCTCGGCCTCCTATTTGGATTGGGCTTCGATACCGCGTCCGAGGTCGCCCTGATGGCCATGGCGGCCGGCGCCGCGGCGGCCAATCTGCCGATTGCCGCGGTCTTGAGCCTGCCAATTCTGTTCGCCGCAGGGATGTCGGTCATGGACACCACCGATGGCGTTTTGATGACCAAGGCGTACGGCTGGGCCTTCGTCAACCCACTGCGCAAGATCTTCTACAACATTACCACCACCAGCCTTTCGATCGTGGTCGCACTGGTCATCGGGACGATCGATCTGACGCAGGTGCTGATCGGCATGCTCGGTCTGAAGGGGCCGATACTCGACTTCATCGCGGAGCTCGACTTCGGCGCGCTCGGATACATCATCGTCGGCCTGTTCCTCGCAACGTGGGTGCTATCCGTCGCGCTGTGGAAGCTACGCCGCCTCGACGAGCGCCATGGATCGCCTGGCCCGGTGCATAGCCACATGCATCGCCACGAAGGCGGCGTCGAGCATTCCCACCCGCACACGCACTGAGCCGGAAGCTTCTCACGAGGGACGAAACGGATGGCAGCACTGGACAAGGTGGCGTGAGTGTCGGCGACACCTTCCAGGGCCTTCCCACAGTGGCGTAACGCATCGCAGCAAAGCAAGCGTGCGAGCATGGATTTGGCTCCGCAAGAGAGCGGCGATTGCGCTTGTGCACTGCTCTCCGACAGGGACTGCTCGAGGCGCGTCTCATTTCATCTGCATTTTCCCCATCGACGACTCGGCGAGCGCACGCGCCGGAGCCTTCAAGTCGATCGTCGTACGCCGCTTGTCGCGCCCCTCGAACACCAGTGTGATCGGCACGACGTCGCCGACGTTGATCTGGCCCTTCAGATCGAGCAGCATCACGTGGTAGCCAGCGGGATCGAGCACGACCGTCTTTCCGGCGGGAAGATCGAGACCGGGGATCGCCCGCATCTTCATCACGCCGTTGACCATGGCCATTTCGTGAATCTCCACTGTCCCGGCAACGGTGGATCGGGCGGCGACTAGCTGCATGGGTTCCGCCGCGGTGAGCTGCATGAACGCGGCCGTCGCATGCTGGGCGGGCACGGTCGCCCGCACCCATGGATCTTGGACAGTCACTTGAGCCACAGCGGCGGTTGTCCCGATAAGCAGCGCAGCGGCAATGGCGATTCGGATCATGAGAACCACCTCCAGAACCAGTGATTGGGTTTCATCAGTGTCCGCAGGTCCGACACGCATTCGCTGGCGGTCTGGTCGTGTTGCCAGACCAGGCGCAGTCGTCCCTGTGGATCAAAGACATAACTAAGCGTCGAATGAGCCAGCGTGTACGAGCTTCCGGTCGGCACCTTCTGGTAGAAGACGCGAAAGTCGTCAGCGACCTTTCGGGTGCCTGCCAAGTCGCTTCGCAATCCGAGAAACGACGGGTCGAAGGCATGCGTGTATTCCCGCATCAGCGTTCCCGTATCGCGCTCCGGATCGACGGTGACGAAGATCACCTGGACTTTGTTGCCCTCCGGCCCAAGTTGAGTACGAACCTCCGCCGCGCGCGCCAGCGCCGTGGGACACGCATCCGGGCACTGTGTGTAGCCGAAGAACATCACCACGTACTTGCCGCGAAAATCGGCGAGCGACCGCTCACGACCGTCGGGGTCGAGGAGTTGAAAGTCTCTGCCGAACTCGGAACCGGTCACATCGCTGCCGAAGAACTTGCCGGTGCTGCGCTCCTGACCGCACGCCGCGAGCACGAGCAGTCCCGCCAGGAACAGCAGGCGCGCAAGGGTCGCCAGAGACCGTGTGCCCGACATCTTCATCGTTGGAGATCGCATGCGGCACAGCCTTCAACGCGCGTCACGAGCCCAGCATCCTGCGGCCACGAGGGGAACTCGGACGCGCCGGGTGACTCGCGCCACGTGCCATCCTCTCGGCCCGCTGCTCAGCTGCGGCGCGGAAGACCATCAAGGCTTGGCGACGTGCCATTGGTTGTTGAGGAATCCGTCGCCGGTGCGCTCGCCAGGCTTCTTGTCCTTGGTCCACGCATAGAGCGGCTTGCCCTTGTACGCCCATTGCCGCGTCCCATCGTCGCGGGTGATGATCGACCAGTCGCCGCTCGCGATGGCGCTGGCGCTCGCGGCGAGAGGCGGCCAGTTCGTCGCGCAGGGACCGTTGCACGCGCTCTTGCCGCCGGCGTCCTTGTCGAAGGTGTACAGCGTCATCCCGCCATCGTTGACCAGCACGCCGTCGCTGGCCTTCGCCGGCGCCTGTGCGAAGGCGAGCGAGGCGCTGACGGCCAACAGCAAAGCCGCAGCGATCGTTACAGAAGCACGCGCAGTGGTAACCATAGATACCCTCCTTGTTGGTACGACGATGACGGGACTACTGGCAAGCAACAGCCCCGCAGAAAAAACGGGCAACTCTTGCTTCGGCGCTTCGTGGCCGCGGGGTCGCGGCGGATCGTCCCCGAAGCCGGGCCGGTTAGGTGAGGACTGGAGGGGCGCGAGGTCGCGCCTGCGCCCAAGCGGTCGGCGGGCGCGGGGCGACGCGGGATGACGCGGGTAGTGCCTTCGGTCCTTGGCTGCGCGCCAGGGCACCTGGCAGAGCCGGAGGCGGCGGAGCAATAGAGACGTGCGAAAGGCAGAAGGGGCAATGACCGAACGCAGTTCCATTTCCGTCATGGCTGGTCGGAGCGGAACCGTCGGCAGGCAGCAACCGCAGCTTCGCGCCTTGAGCCGAACACATCTCCCCCAGCCCCGCGTGGCCTGTGCCCAAGCCAAACGCGTGCGACAGCAAAGGCGCGAACGTCATCGCGAGGACGCCCCAAAGGGCGACCGCCGCGATCAGGCGCCTCTTCTTGCGTACGACGGACATACGGGTATGCTACTTGGGACCCCGCGGTGCTTTCCACTTCGTGGCATGTGGAGGGCGGGCGCACCCGTCAAGCATCGATTTCGCGTCCTCACTACTCAGGGAGTCAACCATGGAAGCGTTTGAGCCAGCTGGCACCAAGAGCGAAGGCCCTATGTCGCGTCGGCGTTTCATGCATGGCGTCGGCGCCGGGCTACTGGTATCCGCGGTGGCACCTTTTGTGCGCACGGCGCGCGCCGCCCCGATTGTCCTCCCTCCCCTTCCTTACGCCGAAGACGCGCTCGAGCCCGTAATTTCCTCCAAGACCCTGGGGTTTCATTATGGCAAGCATCATCGCGCGTATGTCGACAACTTGAACAATCTGCTTGCAGGCACGGACTTGGCCGACGAGCCCCTCGAGAAACTCGTGTTGGAGAGCGCTGGGAAATCCGAGAAGACCGCCATCTTCAACAACGCGGCGCAAGCCTGGAATCATTCGTTCTACTGGAACAGCATGAGGGCGGGCGGAGGCGGGCGTCCCTCCGCGCAACTGGCGCAGCTGATCGACGCGAGCTTCGGCAGCTTCGACAGTTTCCGAAAGGAGCTCGCCACGATCACTGTCGGCCAGTTCGGGAGCGGCTGGGGTTGGCTGGTTATGGATGCAGGCAAGCTCAAGTGCGTGCGGACGCCGAATGCGGAGACGCCGATCACCGGGAAAAGCAAGCCCCTGCTGACAATTGATGTCTGGGAGCACGCCTATTACCTGGATTACCAGAACCGTCGGGCCGATTATGTGAACGCCGTCATCGACAGGCTCCTTAACTGGGAATTCGCAGTGCGCAACTTGACCGCTTGAGGATTCGCGAGACGGCGGTCCTGGGGGCGGCATCGTGCCGGCGTGCTTCACCAACCGCGTGCTCGCGGCCACAGCCCGAGTCACGATTTTGCCCACTTGCCGACGCGATGGGTAATGCGCAGCGGTGCCGTGCGACCGACAATGCCCAAGGGCCCAAGCGGCTCGCGTCGGCGTAGGATGTTCGGCAGTCGTCCTCTCCCGGATACACGCGCGCGGCATCGCGCCATGCGCGCCAATTGAGGACTCTCCAAGGAGACAGCGCCATGAGCGAGCTTGCGATACAAGGATTTCGCGGAAGGCTGATCGGCCCGTCGGACAAGGACTACGACGAGGTGCGAGCGCTGTACAACGGCATGATCGACAAGCGGCCCAAGGTGATTGCTCGCTGCACCGACGCTGCCGACGTCATGGCGGCCGTCAACTACGGGCGCGAGAGCAAGCTGCTCCTCGCGATCCGCGGCGGCGGACACAGCGGGCCCGGGTTGGGCAGCTGCGACGGCGGGCTGGTCGTCGACCTGTCGCAGATGCGCAGCATACGGGTCGACCCGGCAACCCGCACCGTGCGCGTCGAGCCAGGCTGCACTGCGGCAGATCTGGATCACGCGACGCACGCCTTTGGCCTCGCCGTACCGCTGGGCATCGTCGGCAGCACGGGCGTTGCGGGCCTGACCCTGGGCGGAGGAACCGGCTATCTCACGCGAAAGCACGGACTCACCATCGACAATCTGCTCGAGGTGGATATGGTGCTGGCCGACGGCTCTTTCGTCACTGCCAACAAGGACAAGCACCCTGACCTCTTCTGGGCGGTGCGCGGGGGAGGCGGCAACTTCGGCGTGGTGACGAGCTTCCTGTTCCAGGCCCACCCGGGCAAGATGGTTTTCGCCGGCCCGATCTTCTGGGACGCCAAAGACGCGAAGCAGGTCATGGCGGCCTACCGCGACTTCATCCCCGGCGCTCCCGAAGAGCTCGGCGTGTTCGTCGGCCTGAAGACCGTGCCTCCGACCGACCCTTTCCCCAGAGAGCACTGGAACAAGCGCGCCTGTGCTCTGATCGGTGCATTCAACGGGCCGATCGTGGAGGGTCAGAAGCTCATGGGTTCGCTGCTCGCGAAGCTCCCCGCCCCGCTATTCAACTGGATGGGCGAGATGCCTTGGCCGGCCATCACCGGTCTGTTCGACCCGTTCTTCCCCAAGGGCCTGCAGTGGTACTGGAAGGGCGACTTCGTCAAGGCGCTGTCCGACGAGGCTATCGACGTGCATATCGCCAACGCGGCCAAAGCACCGACCGCATTCTGCCTGATGCATCTGTACCCTATCGATGGGGCCGTCCGGCGGGTCGCCAAGGACGCCACGGCCTGGATCGCGCGCGACGCGTCATGGTCCATGGTGATCGCGGGCATCAGTCCCGATCCCAAGGACGCCGGGGCGCTCAGGACGTGGGGCCGTGCCTACTGGGACGCCGTCCACCCGTTCAACCTGAAAGGCGCCTACGTCAACTTCCTGGACGCTGACGAGGCTGACAACCGGGTCGAACTCAGCTACGGTGGCAACTACAAGCGTCTCGTTGCGATCAAGGCCAAGTACGATCCCGCGAATCTGTTCCGGGTGAACCAGAACATCAAGCCCACGGCGTGAAAGCGACAAGCGGCGAAGGACCTCAGCGTCGAGGCAAGCGCACGTCCGCTTGGCGACTCCAGATGCATTGGGATCCAGGCGTAACGCTTCCTCGCGCGGTATCGACTTCGACCGCTTCCGCCGGAACACCCGGGAGGCAGCAGCGCACGCTCTACTTCATTTGCATGGGCATCGACGACGCGCCCTTCTTGAAAGCGAGATGCACTGTCAGGGTATCGCCGTTCTTGACGTCCTTGATGGCGGCCGGTGGAAAATGCAGACTGAGAAGGGCCTCATGAGTCTTCAGTTGAAACGTTCCCTTCTCGTGATTGATCTTCTGCACGGTCCCGCTCATCTCGTGCTCTCCCATCATGTCGGACTGCGCGAACACCGACGAAGTAGACATCAAAGCCGCAAACGCGAATGCCGCAATCCATCTGTTCATGTCCGGGCTCCCAGTGGTGGCAGGCGGGGCGAGTCTCACCCGCCCGGCAAGCAGCTGTCAACCGGATCTTTCTCGGTATCCGCTGCCCGATACGCGAGCAAGACTGGAACACGAGTCAGCCCAACCGAGTGAGCGCGCCACTGCTCCGCGTAAGCAGCTCCCGCCAGCCCTCTGTGAGGCTTTCCCATGTGCGCTCTATGAGGTTCTTGAGAGGTTCCATGACCTTCTTCTCCGCGAGCGATACCGCCAAAACCCCGCCCCGAGCTCGGACGCGCGCCGCAATCGCAGCGGATCGCTGACTTCGCCTCTAATTGCTGCCCTCGTTGTATCGCGCGGTGGCGCCATCGACAAACGCTTCCCACATTTCGTCTGACGGGTACGCGCCGTCGCCGAACTCGTCGCGCTGCGAAAGGCCCTTCGTCCCGCGAACAATATCGACGGCCGTCCGATAGTTAGCCGCGTTGACCATCGCCCGTAGATCGCGGGTTACTGCGCGGTCTCGCGCCCACGTGTATCCTTGGTCATAGGCGGCGTTCGCGAGTCGCCTCTGCTCCGCCGCGCCACCGGGTGGCTGTCCGTCGCCATCGGTACGCGAGGAATGCAACGGCGCAGTCACCGGCGCCACAAGCCGCTCCAGGTGCTTCTCGATCGCCTGTCGGGCGACCTGCGACCAGTCTTCGCCGCTGGCCTCGTCCATGCGGCGCCGGAGCTCGTCCGGTACATGAATTTCAATTGTCGTCGCCACGGTCTGGATCTCCACATGTTTTGCCGCGAGCGATTCCCCGACTCCCGTGAGCTCGAACCGTGGGAGTTGCAGTCAGGCTTCCAAGCAAAGCGTTGCTGGGGAAAGTCCGCGCTACGGCTGGCTACTTCTTGAACTTGGCGGAAGCTTTCTAAGGCGTTCTTCATCGACGCCCACGCCGTGTCCACGCCGACTTCCAAATGCCGCCACGCCGACTCGCTGGAGCCGTGCAGTTCCTCCAGTTTCTTGAACGCAGCGTCGCGGGTAGCGCGCATGGCCTCGAGCTGCTCCGCGAATTTCGCACGCGCCTCAGCGCCCATTTGCTCGCTTTTGGCTCTTAGCTTGTCGACCTCAGCATCCCACTTCTTGATTTGCGAATCCATCTTCGCAAAGTAGTCGTCTTTCTTGCTCATGGTACCGCTCCATTTGTCCGCCATCATTGCGACCCGCTGGCGCGGTCGGCAACGAACAAGACGCTGCAGATGTTGCAGTTGGAAGCGAAGAAACAGGTGGTGGCGTGAGTGAAGTCCCCAAAAAGTCCCCAACGCCAAGAAAAAAGGGCTAGACCGAATCGATCTAACCCTTTGTGAAGTCCCAAGACTAAGGTGACATTATGGCTCGCTTCTCAACCCAGGAGTGGGGAGTCGATGACCAAGACCGAACAGAACCGAGTACTAGCTTGGCGGCTGAAGGTACTGCGCGAGGCTAGCGCTGCGCCCCGGAACGTGGCCCAGACCTGCCGTCATTTCGGCCTATCACGCAAAGCATTCTATAAGTGGAGGGCTCGATACGAAGCTCAGGGTGAGGCCGGGTTGTGTGACCGGCCGCGTGCCCCGCATCGATCCCCACGGGCCACCCCGCGCGAGGTCGTCTCCAAGATTCTTTATCTGCGGCAGCGCTATCACTTTGGGCCAGGAAGGATCGCAGACTACCTGCAGCGCTTTCACCAGTTGAAGCTGGCACGCTCCTCAGTCCACCGCATTCTGATTCGACACGGCCTGAACCTACTGCCGGCCAATCAGAAGCGTCGCCCAGCTGGACGAGCGTGGCGGCGCTATGAGAAGCCACAGCCCGGACACCGCCTGCAATTGGACGTAAAGTTCCTCGAGCGGATCGCAGGAACGGGAAAGCGCTTATATCAGTTCACCGCCATCGACGACTGCACGCGCATTCGGGTGCTTAAGGTCTACGACGCGTGCAACCAAACTTCAGCGATTCGCTTTGTAGACGAGGTCATCCGACGCCTGCCCTTTCGCGTGCTTGTCATCCAGACGGATAATGGCGCCGAGTTCCAGTCCCGCTTCCACTGGCATCTCGAAGCGCGCGACATCCGTCATGTCTATATCCGACCTAAGACACCCCACTTAAATGGCAAAGTCGAACGGTCACACCGCGTCGACGAACAGGAGTTTTATCAGCTCCTCGATAAAGACGGCATTGCCGACGATATCCACTTGTTCAATGACAAGCTTCGCGAGTGGGAGGACTACTACAATTACAATCGACCGCACGGAGCCCTCGATGGGCAGACCCCATACGAGCGGCTCCTGGCAAAAACCGCGGGCAGTGTGTCACCCGCGTCTTGAGACCTTACATGCTTTAACTGGCGCGCCCGGCAGGATTTGAACCCACGACCCCCTGGTTCGTAGCTTTTTCTTTGGGTCAAACGCGCCACTATTATCAACCACTTGCGCTGCGGCGGCCCTCGCACCTCTTCCGCACTGAGCGCCACTGAGCCGGACTGATTTACCCGAATCTCACCCGACGGATTCTAGCTTAGGCCGCCGTTATCGGCGCGCCGCGACCACACCTCGGAACTCACCCCGTACCGGGGAGTACTTAGCAGTGTTTTACAGCGAGCCCCTCCAAAACTCCCTAACAATGATTCGGGACGTCCCAACCCACTAGCTCATCGCCAACGCTTCGTCGGCGCCGGGTGCTGGCCTCGTTTGCGTGTTTGAGATGCGGGTGATGGAGCGACGAGCACAGGATTTGATAGTCAGCGTCGGGGCGATCGAAGAGCGGCGGGACTACCATAACGTGTTGCGACATCCCGGTTTTCGTGAACATAGAAGCGCAGGATTGTTCCTTTCATGGCTTCCCCCAGCGAATGCCGACTCGAAGTCGCTGACTGTCCTACAGCGAAGAGAACCACGGGTCACTGAGCGTCGTCATTTCAATCACGAAGCGTGGCCAGCAGCCGCCGCGGATGCAGCAGGAGCTCGAACGCGTCGACGATGTGGCGTGCAATCACATCGGCCTCCTTTAGCGCCTCGACCGCGATGCCTTCGTCGCCGATTACTCCAATCCCGAGCGCAGCGGCGCGCAGCATGAGCCGGTCGTTGCGCCCATTGCCGACCGCCACCACGTGGTGCGCACCCAGCCGCTGAATCAATTCGAGCTTGGCCTGTGCCTGATTTTCCGCCGGCATCACAGTAAGCGCACAGGGGAAGCCGCTGAGTTCCTTCTGCGCGGTGCCAAAGGTGTCCCCGGTCAAGACGTGGACCCGAAGTTCCGCTGCCAGGCGGGGCAGAAGTGGCCGCGCCGGGTCGAGCATGAGCCCGTCGCGAGCGAGTGTGCCGTTGTAATCGAACACGACCTCGCAGAGCCTTAGGTGCCCCCAGCCAGGAATCGCGAGATCGATCATGGCGCTGGCTCCCCTGCTCCGCTCGGCCTGAAGCCCAAACGCGCGAGCAAGGTCCGCCACAGCCTTAGCAACAGCGACGTTGCCCGACGCGCGACGTGCTCCTGGCCGGCAGGAGGCACGTTGAGGCGCTTGCTGCGCGGCTCCTCCCCGCGCAGCACTCTCAGGTAGCGCGCTCGGCGCTCGCGCATGACGTCGAGGATGAAGCGGTCGTCGGCGCCGCGCGGAAACCAGTATTGGCAGAAACACAGGTCGTGCCAGTCGCGCACGGCGGGCTCGCGCGCCCAAGTGAAATACCACGGGCAGGCAAAGCGGGCTTCGTTCTCATGGCGCATCGGAACGAGGTACAGACAAGCTTGCGGGTGCGCTACCGCTTCGGGAATCGCGCAGCGGCGACAATCATCGCCTGTGACAACGGCGCCTTCGGCCGCCAGACACCGGTAATCGGCGCCATCGTTCCGGCGGCGATAGTGGCAAGACGGCAACCCCGGCGGATTCTCCGGCGGCGCGTCGGCGATCGTCCCAGCTGTCTCCATGGAAGTCATCGGCTCGGTTGCTCAATACGATTGCTTCGCGGGGATCACGCCGCGCACGCCTCCGCGTGGGTTCTCCATGTCGCCGTGGAAGCGCGGGATCAGATGCACGTGCACGTGCTTCACGGTCTGCCCCGCCGCTTCCCCGATGTTCACTCCAATGTTGTAGCCGTCGGGCGCGAGGTTCGCGTCGGTTCTTTGCCGCATCTCGTTGAGCAGCGCGAGCATCGCTGTCACCTCGTCGGGGTTCGCCTCGAAGAAGCTTGCGATGTGCCGCTTGGGCAGGATCAGCGCGTGTCCAGGATTGACGGGATACTTGTCATAGATGACGAAGGCGAGCTCGTTTTGGAGGATCGGTGCCCTCATGTTGCAAAACGGGCATTCAGGATCGCGCTCGCTCACGAGGATGCCTTTCGTTCACCTCACTCGGGTGACGCAATCGCGATCGTCGGGCGATGACGGGAGGCTTTAGCAAGCCGTCATGCCGCGGGCTCTTGGCTCGGCCAAGATGCTGGAAGCAGCCGCCCCCACGCCGCGCGACGAAGATCCGCCTTCGCCGATGATCGCGCTCGTACACCTCGGGCGCCAAACCGTGGCGCCCAGGTAGGCATCATCAGCCCGCAGGCGGTTAGAGGAGAATGCCATCTCCTTACAGCCAACTCTACCGGTCCGGAAAGTGCCGGGGCCGGAGTAAACTTGTTATCATTGTAGCTGACCTCACGGGGATGGAGTTCCCCGAAACCGCCGCTTCGGCTAATGACTCCTACTGCGCTCATAACGCGGTAGGGTCGCCCGCCCGACCCGCCGCATGGCGGGTTTTTTATCGCGTTCGGGAGTAAGTGCGATGCTGGATCGCGACGGTTACCGTCCCAATGTTGCCATTGTTCTTGTCAACGACAAGAACCATGTCTTCTGGGGCAAGAGGGTTGGCGAGCACGCGTGGCAATTTCCGCAAGGCGGCATCGATCGCGGTGAGACGCCCGAGCAGGCGCTGTATCGCGAGCTGTATGAGGAGGTCGGACTCAAGCCATCGCATGTCAGCATGCTTGGCCGAACACGCGACTGGCTGCGCTACCACGTTCCGGAACATTGGATAAAACGGCAGTATCAGGGCAGCTATCGTGGGCAGAAGCAGATCTGGTATCTGCTGCAGCTTGTGGGCCGGGACACGGACGTATCTCTTCGGGCGACCAGGCATCCCGAGTTCGACGCCTGGCGGTGGAATGACTACTGGGTGCCACTGGAGGGCGTCATCGAATTCAAGCGTGAAGTCTATCGCCTCGCGCTGACCGAACTCGAAGGCTTCCTTCGCGCGCGTCCGGCCCGGCACGGGCGCCTCTATGGCATGGGGTGTCCGCTGATGCCAGATTCCTACGCAAACCCTACGGGTTAACGCTGGCGCATTTGTTATTCGGTGCCGAGGTCCCGCGGTCTCGCAAACCCGCGGAAACTTGGTATTATTCGAGCGATCCAAGCTGCACGGGGATGGAGTTCCCCCGAAACCGCCGCTTCGGCTAATGACTCCTACTGCGTTCTTAACGCGGTAGGGTCGCCGCCCGACCCGCCGCATGGCGGGTTTTTCATGTCTAGTCGCCAGGCGCATCAGACCGATTCGGCGCGCAACGTCGGGCGCGCTGCGCCGACGGCCGGGCTCGTGACGCGGCCGGCCCAAGGACCCGTTACGGCGCCGATCGACGCTAGCGTGCGCGACCTTCCGCGCGGTCTCGGATCCCAAGCATCTGCCGCGCCCGATACGGCGCAACTCGTGGCGATCGCGGATTGCGTGGACCGGCTCGCAACGCTGGCCGTAGTTCCCCGTGAGACCCTGGACGACCTCAAGCAGAAAATCGATGGGCGGCGGTTCGACCTGGTGGTGGCAGGGCAGTACAAGCGCGGGAAGACCAGTCTCATCAACGCGCTGGTCGGTGCGGAGCTACTCCCCGTCGCCGTCGTGCCCCTGACCTCGATCGTGACCGCACTCTCGTATGGCCCCCACTCGACGGCGTCGGTGATCCTCGAGACCGGAGAAAGCCGGCAGATTCCTCTTGATGAGCTCGCCAACTACGTCACCGAGCGTCGCAATCCGAACAACGAGAAACGCGTGCGCGAGGCGTACGTCACATACCCGTCTCCCTGGCTCCGAGGCGGCGTGCGCCTGATCGATACCCCAGGCGTAGGCTCCGTCTACCAGAAGAACACCGACGTCGCACACCGCTTTCTTCCCAAGGCTGATGCCGTGCTCTTTCTGCTCTCCGTCGACCAGCCGATCAGCCAGGCGGAATGCGAGTTCCTTGCGAGCGTCCGCGAGCATTCCGACAAGATCCTTTTCATTCTCAACAAAACCGATCTGCTCTCAGAGACCGAGCTTGCCGAATCGGTCGAGTTCACGCGCGAAGCGCTGGCTCAGATCATCGGGGCGCCGCCGAAGCTCTTTCCCCTGTCAGCGCGCCTCGCGCTCGCGGCTAGGCTTAGGGGAGATGAAGAGCTCCAGAGCACGAGCCGCATGCCCGAGCTTTCGCAAGCGCTGCGCGAGTTCCTGGCCAAGGAAAAGGACAGTGTGCTCGCAGCTTCCATCGGGCGACAAGTCCGGCGTGCGGTGTCACAGGCACGTTTCGATCTCGAGCTCGAGCTCAAGTCGCTCACGACCCCGCTGGCGGAGCTGGAGCGCAAGGTCCGCCTCTTCGAAGAGAAGCGGACCGAAGTCCTGCTCACGGGTGAGGATTTGGATGTGCTCGTCGGCAACGACGCCGGCCGCGCATTGCAGCGCCCGCTCGAGGAAGAGCTGAAGGCGTTCAAGGACGAGCTCAAGCGAGAGGTCGTAGCGAAGATAGAGGCGAAGTACCGCGAGCAGCGCAGTCTTCCACTTCGAGAACTTCACCGCGCAATGGAAAACACCGCGATCGCGGCAATCCGGGAAGGATTCGACGAGTGGCAGGCCGGCGAGAGTGCGGCGATTGAGAAGACGTTCGAGGCCTTCTGTGCGCGGCATGGCGCGACGATCGATGGCGTGGTCGACGAGCTCTTCCGGTTCGCGTCGGATCTCTTCGCGGTGCCATTCGCGCCGCAGAGCGTGGCGACGTTTCACGGCATCGAATCGCACTTTCAGTACAAGTTCTGGAGCGAGCCTCCGAGTCTGCGGGTTCTCACGTCATCGTTGATGCTCGCTCTGCCGAGCGTTGTCGGTGGTCGCCTTGTCCTCAACCGGGTACGCGAGTTCGCGCTCGAGAGCATCGAGATGCAGGCTGGCAGGATGCGCTACGACTTCGGCCAGCGGTTGGATAAGGCGCTCGCCGTCTTCCGACACGAGCTCTCTCACAAGGTCGGGGGCGCGATCGACGGTATCGCTGCCGCCGTGCAAAAAGCCCTCAACCGCAAAGCGGCGGGCGAGTCGGCGAGCGTCGCGAGGCTCGAAGCACTGACCGCGACGCTGCGGGCGCTCGACGAAATCGACGAGAGCATCGCGGGCATCGCCGAACGCATGACTTATGACATGAATCAAGAACACTCCCAGCGCGAAACGACCACCGAGCCCGCCGCCGAGCGCAGGGTGCAAACCGCCGAGCCTCGAACATGAGGGACCTGAAGGCCTACGAGCGGGCGAAGTTCGAGCTGGCGGAAATCGTTCGTGCCGCGGCCGCCCTCGCCAAGGACGCGATGCCGGAAGGCGATGATCGGCTGCCGGAGCTCTTGGTTCGGCTTGCGGAGGACCGTTTCAATCTCGTGGTGGTGGGCCGGTTCAGCCGAGGCAAGACGTCGCTGATGAATGCGATTCTCGGCAGCAACCGACTGCCCATCGGTATCGTTCCGCTTACCTCGGTGATCACAATCGTCACGTACGGCAGCAAGGAACGGCTCCTCATCCACTACGACGACAGGCGCCTGTCGAGCGAGGTCGCGGTCGATGCTCTACCGGAATACGTCACCCAGCGACACAACCCAGGCAACGTCCGCCGGGTCAGCACCGCCGAAGTGCAACTCCCTGCCGAGATCCTGCGCCGCGGGTTCCACTTCATCGACACGCCGGGCCTTGGATCGCCGATCCTTGAAAGCACGCGCCTCACCGAGGGCTTCCTGTCCCAGGCCGACGCCTTCGTGCTGGTCACCAGCTACGAGAGTCCGCTGTCGGAAGAAGAGGCGCGCGTGCTCCGCGTGGCCTCGTCCTCGGCGCGGCGCACTTTCGTCGTGCTCAACAAGCACGACACCGTCTCCGCGCAGGAGCGCGACGAGGCCCTGCATTACGTCCGCGAGCGACTCGCTGATTGGCTAGGTGATGTCACCCCCAGCGTATTCTCGGTGTCGGCTCGCGACGGGCTCGACGCCAAGCTGGCGCGAGACGCCGCGCGTCTTGCCGCCAGTGGTATTGCCGACTTCGAGGCGGAACTCGCGCGCTTCCTGCTGGAGGACAAGCGGACCGAATTCCTGCTGCGTCTTTGCGATCGCACCCGCGACGCGCTTCGCGACCTGCCCGCCGGCGTCGATACGGACGGATTGATTGAGCGGATCCGCGAGCTCTCGGAGCACATCGTCGAGGCGCAGCCGAGGTCGGCGCTGCGCAGTGAGAAAGCGTTGTCGTTTCTCCCTGAGTCCGTAGCCCCAGGCTCGTTCGGCCGGTGCGAGATTTGCGAGCACATCCTGCAAGCATCGTTCGCTTACCTTTCCCGCTACCAGTATGACTTGAGCGTCCATAGAGACGTACAGGACCAGCACGCGGCGCGAGGCGGCTTTTGCCCTCCACACACCTGGCGCTATGCCGCGCTTGCCGCACCGCGCGACGTCTGCACCGCCTATCCGGCGCTGCTCGACCGCCTGGCGCGCGAGTTGCGCGATTGCGCGCTTGCAGATCAGTCGCCGGTCAGCGCGGCATCGGCTATCGACCCTTTGGAGCCAAACGAAGAGAGCTGTGCGCTCTGCCGCGTCAGCGCCAAAGCGGAGGCAGAAGCGATGGCAGCGATTGCCGGCTCGTTCAGGGCTGATCCCGAACAGGCGCTTTCCACCCGCTCGGCTCTCTGCCTTCCGCATCTTCGGCTGCTGATCGCAACGCTCGGTGATGCGGTGCCGGTCGGTCGGCTGCTCGAGCGGGAAGCGAGCATTCTCGAGCGCCTGTCGGAAGACATGCAGCGCTACGCGACGAAAGTCGATGCCCTACGGCGCTCGCTCGCAAGTGACGAGGAAGCCGAATCGGCTCAGCGGGCATTGTACGTCGTGGCGGGATTGCGCCACGTGCATATCGGCAGCCGCGGCACGGGACCGAGACACCGGTCCACACAGCAAACGACCGGCGCAGGGGAGCGGCTGCACGGCGAAGGAAGAACGCCATGAGTGCCCGTATCCAAACGATCCGCGCAATGGAGATTCTCGATTCTCGCGGCAATCCGACTATTCGGGTCTCGGTAACACTCGACGGCGGTATTGCTGCGGTTTCGTCCATTCCTTCCGGGGCCTCGACGGGAGAGAACGAAGCAGTCGAGCTTCGCGACGGTGAGGAGCGCCGCTATCGCGGCAAGGGCGTCCGCCGCGCCGTTGCGAACGTCAACGAGGTGATCGCACCGGCGCTCGTCGGCATGGATGCGGCGGGTCAGGCCGAGGTCGACCGGGCGATGCTCGCCTTGGACGGGACCGAGAACAAGGCCAAGCTCGGCGCCAACGCGATCCTCGGCGTCTCCCAGGCGTGTGCCCGCGCCGCGGCGCACTTTCGCGGTCTGCCGCTCTACGAGTATCTCGGAGGAGCGGGTGCAACATGCGTGCCCATTCCGATGATCAACATCCTGAACGGCGGAAAGCACGCGGATAGCAGCCTCGATTTTCAGGAATTCATGATCGTCCCTGTCGGTGCGCCGAGCTTCGCCGAGGCGCTGCGCTACGCCGCTGAAACGTTTCACACCCTCAAGGACATCTTGCACCGCCGCGGCTACGCCACGAGCGTGGGTGACGAAGGTGGCTTCGCGCCCCAGCTCAAGAGCAACGAGGAAGCCTGCGAAGTGATCGTCGAGGCGATCATTGCGGCAGGCTACCGGCCCGGCTCCGACATCGCCATTGCGCTGGATCCGGCCGCGAGCTCTTTCTACGAGGACGGGAAATACCGCCTGTCGCGCAGCGGCAAGGGCGAGAAGACCAGCGCCGAGCTGACTGCGCTCTACGCGGGATGGGTCCGCAAGTATCCCATCATCTCCATCGAGGACGGCCTGGCCGAATATGACTGGGATGGATTTCGTGAGCACACCGCCACGCTCGGCGACCGCATCCAGATCGTTGGCGACGACATCCTGGTGACCAA
>Ga0335083_10003833_pt1 | contig 19345 bp, 16 predicted proteins | sample Lox_Sample_42_FD_206716 | JGI IMG/M metagenome (GOLD analysis project Ga0335083, IMG submission 206716) | Soil microbial communities from Loxahatchee National Wildlife Refuge, Florida, United States - Lox_Sample_4.2 | ecosystem: Environmental > Terrestrial > Soil > Wetlands | place: USA...
GCGAACAGCGCCAGCAGCACTGCCAGCATGATCGCATGCACTAGCCACCAACCGACCGAGAAGGCCAGCTTGCCCTGCGCGACGCGCGCCTGGCTCACCGACAGCAGGTTCGAGTACACCATGTAGGTCAGCAGCGCAAACAACAGGTTCACCGAGCGCCCGGCGCGCGGGTTGACGAAACTCATCGGGATCGCCAGCAACGAGAGGATCAGCGCCGAGAGCGGGATGCCGATGCGCCACATCAGTTCGCCGAGGTTGGTGCGCGTGGGGTTCTCGATCAACGCCATCGTGGAGAGGCTTTTCTGCGTCGCCGCCGGCTCGTCGCCTTCGCGAGGCTGCACGCGCGTGGCGTAGCGCTCGTACTCCATCACGCTGAAATCCGCCCGGCCGGGCGTCCCCTCGTAGCGCCTGCCCGCGAGCAGCACCAGGAAACGGTCGCCGTTCTCCGCGTATTCGGTGAAGCCGCGCGCGCTCATCATCACGCCGACGCGGCCATGCTGGACCGAGTTGACGAACACGTTCTGCACCGAGTTCTTGTCGCCGGCGACCGACTCGACGAAGAATACCCGCCCCTTGCTGCGCGATTCGCCGAAGGCACCGGGCTCGACGCGCGAGACGTCGTCGCGAGAATCGATGCGGACGCGGTACTGCTCGGCAACCTGCACCGACCAGGGCGACAGGAACAACGACAACAGCGCGATCAGCAGCACCAGCGGTCCGACGAACAGCAGCACCGGGCGCAGCCAGGCCGCGAGCGACAGGCCGGAATTGAACCAGATCACCATCTCGGAATCGCGCCAGGCGCGGTTCAGCGCCAGCAGCACGGTGATGAACAGCGTCAGCGACAGCAGTACCGGCAGCAGGTTGATCGCGGAAAAACCGAGGAACGCAACCACTGCCTCCGATGGAAGCTTGCCGCCCGCCGCCTGCCCGAGCAGGCGGATCAGGCGCGTGGTGAGCGCGATCAGGAACAGCGAGAGAAAGACGGCGACGGCTAGGTTGGCGAGTTCCCGCAGCAGCGTGCGGAGGAAGATCATGCGATACTTGCAGCGAAATTCATTGGAGAATTCCGTGCAATTTAGCATACGCACGCTGGCGGCAGAAAAAGCGGGCACCGGGTGCCTGGTGCTCGCCGTGTACGCCGGAGAAAACCTTGCGCGCGGCGCGCTGAACGCCGACAAGGCCGCGAAGGGCGCGCTGCGGCGCGCGCTCGCACGCGGCGACCTGGCCGAAAAAGCAGGCGCGACGCTGTTGCTGCAAAGCGTTGCCGGGCTCGCCGCGGAGCGCGTGCTGCTGCTCCGGCTCGGCGAGCGCGCAAAGTACGGCGTCGCCGCGTTTCAAGGCGCGCTGCGCGGCCTAGCCGCGGCGCTGAAATCGCTCGGAGCCAAGGACGCCGTGCTGCCGCTCGCGGACCTCGCGGTCGCCGGCCGCGGACTCCCCTGGACCGTGCGCATGATCGTGCTCGGCCTGCGCGAGGCGTTCTACACGTTCGACCAGCTGAAAACGCAGAAAAAGCCTTCCGCGCCCGCGCTTGCGTCGGTGACGCTGGCGCTCGCCGGCTCGCCGGTGACGCTGCAGGCGCAGGCAGCGCTCAAGGAAGCCGTCGCCACGGCGGACGGCGCCGATCTCGCGCGCACGCTCGGCAACCTGCCGCCGAACCTGTGCACGCCGTCCTACCTGGCCGACGAGGCCAGGAAGCTCGCGAAGCAATACAAGCTCGCCGTCGAAGTGCTCGAGCGCAAGGACATGGAGCGCCTGGGCATGGGCGCGCTGCTGGCGGTCACGCGCGGTTCGCACCAGCCGCCCAAGCTGATCGTGCTGCGCTACGCTGGCGCGGCCAAGTCGAAAAAGCCGCTGGTGCTGGTCGGCAAGGGCATCACTTTCGACACCGGCGGCATCTCGCTCAAGCCGGCGCCCGAGATGGACGAAATGAAATTCGACATGTCCGGCGCGGGCAGCGTGCTGGGCGCGATCCGCGCGTTTGCCGGCATGCGCGCGCCGGTGAACGTCATCGGCGTCGTACCCACTTGCGAGAACATGCCCGGCGGCGCGGCGACGCGTCCCGGCGACATCGTCAAAACGATGTCCGGCCAGACGGTCGAAATCCTGAATACGGACGCGGAAGGCCGCCTGATTCTTTGCGATGCCCTCACCTACTCCGAGCGCTTCGCGCCCGAGGCAGTGGTAGACATCGCAACGCTGACCGGCGCCTGCGTCATCGCGCTCGGCCACGTCGCCACCGGCCTGTTCGCCAACGACCAGAAACTCGCCGATGACATAAGCGCCGCCGGTGACGATGCCTGGGACCGCGTCTGGCAGATGCCTCTGTGGGAGGACTACCAGGAACAACTGCGCTCGAACTTCGCCGACATGGCGAACATCGGCGGCCGGCCCGCGGGCAGCATCACTGCAGCCAGCTACCTCGCGCGCTTCACGCGCAAGCTCAGGTGGGCGCACCTGGACATCGCCGGCACGGCCTGGCGCAGCGGGCGCGACAAGGGCTCGACCGGGCGCCCGGTGCCGCTGCTGGTGCGCCTTGCGCTGCGCAAGGCAGGCCGCAAGTAGAGCTGTGACGTCTATCGATTTTTACTTTAACGCGGAGGATCGGCTGACAGTCGCCTGCCGGCTGGCCGGCAAGGCGCTGCAGAAGAAGAACCGCGTGCTGATCTACGCGCCGCAGCCTGAAATCGCGCAAAGGATCGACAGGTTGCTCTGGACCGCGCAGGCGGTCTCCTTCCTGCCGCACTGCGCGGCGCACGATCCACTGGCCGCGGACACGCCGCTGCTGATCGCCGTGGACGAAACGCCGCCCGGCGCCGCCTGCGAAGTCCTATTGAATCTCTCTTCCGAATGCCCGCCGTTTTTTGAACGCCATGAGCGCCTGCTGGAAATCGTGGCGCAGGCCGACGAAGAGCGGCATGCCGGGCGCGCGCGCTTCAAGTTCTACCGCGACCGCGGCTACGCGATCAGCAACCACGACCTCGCGAAGGGCGCGTCGTGAGCGACGTACGCGATCCCAACCAGCTGATCGCGCGCGTCGACCAGCTGATCAAGCGCCAGCAGGAGGACTCGCTGCGCGCGGTCGAAGAAGTGCCGCTGCTGACCGAAATCGTCGAGCACGATCCGGCCGAGGCGGCCGCCGCCGCGGCACGCGACGAGGCGCTCGCGGCCGACATCGAGCGCGTGCTGGTGGTGCGCCTGATCCCCGAACTGAACAAGCAGATCGCCGCCCTGCGCTCGGAGCTGGAAAAGCAGCTGCGCCGCTCGGTACGCGATGCCGTGGAGCACGCGCTCGCGGCACGCAAGGCCAATCCCAAGCCTTAGCATGGCGCTGGACAAGAGCTTCGATCCGCAGGCGGTCGAGAGCCGCTGGTATGCGCGTTGGGAATCCAGCGGCTGGTTTTCCGCCGGCACGGACAGCAAGGCACCCGCCTACTGCATCCAGTTGCCGCCGCCGAACGTCACCGGCACGCTGCACATGGGCCATGCGTTCCAGCAGACGCTGATGGACGCGCTGATCCGCTACCACCGCATGCGCGGCGACAACACCAACTGGGTGGTGGGCACCGACCATGCCGGCATCGCCACGGAAATCCTCGTCGAGCGCCAGCTGCAGGAACAGGGCAAGGGCAAGCGCGACCTCGGCCGCGACGGCTTCGTAAAGCGCGTCTGGGAATGGAAGAAGGCCTCGGGCGCCACCATCACGCGCCAGATGCGCCGGCTCGGCGCCTCCGCGAACTGGCAGTACGCCGATACCGAAGGTGACAAGGCCGGCTACTTCACGATGGACGCGAAGATGTCGCAGGCGGTCGTCGAGGTCTTCGTCCGGCTGCACGAGCAAGGCCTCATCTACCGCGGCAAGCGCTTGGTCAACTGGGACCCGCAGCTCGGCACCGCGGTCTCCGACCTGGAGGTGGATAGCGAGGAAGAGAACGGGAAGATCTGGGAAATCCGCTATCCCGGCGAAGGCTTCAGCCTCACGGTGGCGACCACGCGGCCGGAAACCATGCTGGGCGACGTCGCCGTGGCGGTGAACCCGAAGGACGAACGCTACGCGACGTTCGTCGGCAAGCAGGTCGCGCTGCCTCTGACCGGCCGCAGGATTCCGGTCGTCGCCGACGACTATGTGGACCGCGAGTTCGGCACCGGCTGCGTGAAAATCACGCCGGCGCACGACTTCAACGACTATGCGGTGGCGCAGCGGCACAAGCTGCCGATGATCCAGATCCTGACGCTGGACGCGAAAATCACCGGCGGCACCGCCTACGACGGCCTCGACCGGTTCGCCGCCCGCAAGAAGATCCTCGCGGATTTGCAGAAGGAAAATCTCCTGGTTTCGGAGAAGCCCTACAAGCTGCGCGTGCCGCGCTCCGGCCGCAGCGGCGCGATCGTGGAGCCGATGCTCACCGACCAGTGGTTCCTGAAGATGGAGGGCCTCGCGAAGGACGGGCTGGAGGTTGTGAAGCGCGGCGAAGTGAAGTTCGTGCCCGAGCACTGGACCGCCACCTACAACCACTGGCTGGAAAACATCCAGGACTGGTGCATTTCGCGCCAGCTCTGGTGGGGCCACCAGATTCCCGCCTGGTACAGCGAGGACGGCACGGTCTACGTTGCACGCACGGAAGAGGAAGCCCGGAAAAAAGCCGGCGGCAGGAAGCTGACGCGCGACCCGGACGTGTTCGACACCTGGTTCTCCTCGCAGCTGGTGCCGTTCAGCTCGCTCGGCTGGCCGCGGCAGACGAAGGACCTGGAACTGTTCCTGCCCTCGAGCGTGCTGGTCACCGGCAACGACATCATTTTCTTCTGGGTGGCGCGCATGATCATGATGTCTCGCCACTTCACCGGCAAGGTGCCGTTCCGCGACGTCTACATCAACGCCATCGTGCGCGACGCCGAGGGCGAGAAAATGTCGAAGTCGAAGGGCAACACCATCGACCCGCTCGACCTCATCGACGGCATCGATTTCGCTTCCCTGATGAAGAAGTCCACCACCGGGCTGCTGCTGGAGGAACACCGGAAGAAGGTCGAGGCGTACATCAAGGGCCACTACCCCAACGGCATCGCAGCCTACGGCGCCGACGCGGTGCGCTTCACCTTCGCCTCGCTGGCGAGCTTCTCGATCACGCTCAACTTCGACCTCGGCCGCTGCGAGGGCTACCGCAATTTCTGCAACAAGCTCTGGAACGCGACGCGCTTCGTGCTGATGAACACCGAGGGGCAGGACTGCGGCACGGAGGGATCGAAGCCCGTCGAGCTCTCCACCTGGGACAAGTGGATCGTCAGCACCCTGCAGCGCGCCGAGGCGGAGGTCGAGAAAGGCTTTGCCGAATACCGCTTCGACAATATTGCCGCCGCGATCTACCGCTTCGTCTGGGACGAGTATTGCGACTGGTACCTGGAGATCGCCAAGGAGCAGCTGGCGAAGGGCAACGACGCGCAGCAGCGCGGCACGCGCCGGACTCTCGTGCGCGTGCTCGAGACGGTGCTGCGCCTCGCTCATCCGGTGATCCCGTTCATCACCGAAGAACTGTGGCAGGACGTGGCGCCGCTCGCGGGAAAGAAGGGGCCGACCGTGATGCTCTCGCCCTACCCGAAGAGCCAGCCGGATAAAATCGACGAGGCGGCGGAAAGAGAAGTGGCGCTTGCGAAGCAGATCGTCAACGCGGGCCGGAACCTGCGCAGCGAGATGAAAATCCCGCCCAAGGACCGGGTCGTCTTCTACATTTCGGGAGACCTGTCCGCGGCGACCGTGAGCGCCGCGACCAGCCTCCTGCGCGTTTCGGAACTGCGCAACCAGGCCCTGCCGGATTCCGATTCGCCGGTCGCGATCGTCGGACCGCACCGCCTGATGCCGCACGTCGAAGTCGACCCGCGGAAGGAGCGCGAGCGGCTGGGCAAGGAAATCGCGCGCCTGGAGGGCGAAGTCGTGAAGGCCAACGCCAAGCTCGCCAACGCGTCCTTCGTCGACCGCGCGCCGGCCAAGGTAGTGGAACAGGAGCGCGCGCGACTGGCGGGGTTCGAAGCGACGCTCGCCAAATTGCGCCAGCAACTCGGCAAGCTCGCCGCGTAAGCAGGATTAGCTATGGGTTCTTCGTAGACCCTGTGGGCTCCGTCGCCGGCGGCCAGCCGACCCGTGCCGCGCTGTGAAGACTGGATTGAACGACCAGGCGGTGAAACGGCGCAATGAGGAAAATATAGAGACGACCCAAGCGATTGTGGCAATGAACAACGGTCGACAGAATCAAACGACGTTTGGCTCCCGGCAACGACTGACCGGAACACAGAACGGAGAGCCTGAAGTCCAGGTGCTTGTCGTCTTCTCCGAGAACAACTTCAGTTGGACTTGTGCTGTAGATCTTAAAGATGCCGAGTCGGCCCGCCCCGCCCTCCGCGCTCAGCGATGCGAGGCGCCTAGCTGTCTTGAGGCCGAAACCGGCTACGAGCGCGTCTCGAATCGCGGTAAGGGCGCCGATCCAGGGCGCCTGGTGAGCGAAGATGAACCTCGCCAGCAATTCGGGATTGGTCGACGCTCCGACGGGAAGCTCGATCGAGTAAGCGTCGGCAAGATTCATCGATGCGTAGGCCTTGGCAATCGCCGACTCCGGAGGAAGCGACACAGACGTCGCGTGATGGTGCTCGGTTGACACCTGTGTCGCCAATAGTTCGTTTCGGAAGAGATCCGTTTGGGGTCGGAGGCAGATATTGTGCATCTTCTTCGCAGGCTGGTTCTTCTCACACGCCCCTGCCAAATTCGCTTTCTCGCCTGTCAGATTCGGTTGGCTCCAGTCTTCCTGCAAAATAGCCGCATGGACAATCGAATTCGACACGGACGACGGTTCACGCTGAAGGCGTTGGCAGGAACGGCGCTCGCGGCAGCGGTGCCTGTCTTCCGCTCTGCCGGCGCCGCAGACGAGCCGATCGCCACGCGGCCCATCCCCAGCTCGGGCGAGCGGCTGCCGGTCGTCGGCATCGGCACGGCGATCATCTTCGATTTCGAGAACGACGCGCAGAAGTTCGCCGAGCGGCGCCAGGTGATCCAGGCGCTGGTCGCGGGCGGCGGCAGCCTGATCGACACGGCCTCGGCCTACGGGCGCGCCGAGGAGCGGGTCGGGGATGTCGCCGCGGACCTAGGCGTGCGAGACAAGCTGTTTCTCGCGACCAAGTTTCCCTCCGGCGCGGATCGTGCGTCGGCCGAGGAATCCATGCGCACCTCGCTGCGGCGCCTGAAGACCGGCCACGTGGACCTCATGCAGGCCTGGAACGTCGGCGATCCCGGCTACGACTTCGGCCTCCTGCACGAGTGGAAGCGGCAAGGGCTATGCCGGTACACCGGCGTGACCACCAGTTCCGTCCGCCAGTACGCGGCCATGGAGAAGGTGGTGGCGCGCGAGCGCCCCGATTTCTTCCAGGTCAATTATTCGCTCGGCGACCGCGAGGCGGAAGAGCGGCTGTTGCCGGCCGCGCGCGACGCGGGCGCCGCAGTGCTGACCAACCTGCCTTTCGGGCGCAACTCGCTGTTCCGCAAGGCGGCCAACCGACCCCTGCCCGACTTCGCTGCGGAATTCGGTGCGCGCACCTGGGCGCAGCTCTTCCTCAAGTTCATCCTGTCGCACCCGGCCGTGACGGCAGTCATCCCCGGCACCGACAAGCCCGCCTACATGCTCGACAACCTGCAGGCCGGCCGCGGCGCGATGCCGGACGCGGCCATGCGCGCGAGAATCGCACGCTACTGGGATTCGCTGGCGTAACCAAGGTATCCGCATGATGGCTGCTAGCTGACTTCGATGGCGGAGCGCTCCGCCTCGGTCGGCCAGGCGGAATCGAATTGCCAGCCGTACTGCGCTTCGACGCGAAGGCGCAGCGTGTCCATGAACTCCGTGCCCCAGGCGGTGAAATCCGCGAGCACGAGCGCGCAGGCGCCGACCTCTTCGGCGCTGACGCCGGTGATTGGCTGGCCGCTAAGGCAGATCCGGTCGGCATCGAAGTAGGCGCTCAGGCCGCGCTGCCGGTACGTGGCGACCAGCGGCGCAAGCGCCCAGGAGCGCCAGCGGGTCTGCCGCCCGGGCAAGTGTTTCAGCGGCGCGACGATCGCAAACGCGTGCCGACCGCCCTCGATTCCCGCCCAAAGCGCGGCCGGAGACGCATCGGACGGCTGCATGCAGGCGAAGGCGGCGCAGGCGGACCGCATCGCGGGCAGGCCAGCGGAATGCAGTCGGATCCAGCGCGCGGCGAGCGCCATGGCGCTATTTTTTCCGCATCAGGAAGGTGAACTCGCCTTTTGTTTCGGCGTGCGACAGCAGCGCATGTCCGGTCTGCTTCGCGAAAGTCTCGAAGTCCTTCACCGAGCCCGGATCGGTGGAGACGATCTTCAGCACCTGTCCCGATTTGACGTCGGCAAGCGCCTTCTTGGTGCGCAGGATCGGCAGCGGGCAATTCAGCCCGCGCGTGTCGATTTCCTTGTCGTGCTGCATGGCCGTTCTAATTTATCACGCCATCGACTGGTAGTAGATGTTCTGCGGGTGCCGCGCCTCGGCGAAGAAATACCAGCGCTCCGCGAGCAGGCCCGCGAATTGCAGCGCGAACGCAGCGGCCAGCACGGCGAGAGAGCCGCCGCCCCAGCCGAGCAGCCAGCCCGGCACGGGGAACACGAGCAGCAGGAAGCTCCAGCGCGTCGCTCGAACGACGATATCCGGCCGGCCATGGAAGAACTCGCGCGTGTTGAACGAGCCGCCCATGAAGCCTTGCGCTTTCTGCACGATGCGCGGGTGCCTGATGCCGATCGCCGTCGCTGCCGTGGACTTCGGCCGCAGCAGCGCGTTGCGTACCAGCGAGGCGCAGCGCGAGAGCCAGGCAACGGCGCCGATGAAAAAAGCGCCGAGCGCGAGCGCTCCGACGGCCTGCGGCCAGGCGAGCGCCGCGAGCAGCGCGGAGAGCGTAAAGCCGGAGGCCAGGCCGAGCAGCAGGAAATTGACCAGCGTCAGCGGCGAGTTCCACTCCTGCAGGAACTTGAGGCAGGCGTAAATCATCCCGGTACAAACGAATAGGGCCAGGCACAACGCCGCGGCCGCGGCGCCCGCGATCAGGGTGGTCTGTCTTTCGCTTTGCGCGAAATGAAGCAATCCGTAGAGAAAAACCATTCCCATGAAGGCAGGCAGCACGATCACTTCACGGGAAAGCCAGGAGGTGCGCCATTGCGACGCCGCGCGCCACGCGCGCTCCGGGCGCCCGAGATGGAAGAACGAAGCCGCCAATCCGCAGACCAGGAGCAGAAGCGAAACTCCGCACGCGACGAGCGCGAAACCCGGCGGCAGAGCCGTCGAAACGTCCAACAGGAAAACAACGAGAAACAAACCTTGCCCCGCGCCAGCCAGGGTAGTCAGCAGGATGACGGACCAGGCGGGCCTCATTCCTTGAACTCGTTCTTGCGCCTCGGCAGGTACTGGTTGGCGGGCCGGGTTTCCCATTCAGGCATCAGCGCATAGCCGCCGCGCTCGCGGATCGCCTTCGATACGACCGACTCGGGATCGTGCACGTCGCCGAACAGGCGCGCATTGGTCGGGCAGGCCATCACGCAGGCCGGCTGGCGGTCCTGCGGCGGCAGCAGTTCGTCGTAGATGCGGTCGACGCAGAGCGTGCACTTCTTCATCACCTTCTCGCGTGGGTCGAGCTCGCGCGCGCCGTAGGGGCAGGCCCAGGCGCAATAACCGCAGCCGATGCACTTGTCGTAGTCCACCAGCACGATGCCGTCCTCGGCGCGCTTGTAGGAGGCGCCGGTCGGGCACACCGGCACGCAGGGCGGCTCCTCGCAGTGCAGGCAGGACTTGGGGAAATGCACCGTCTCGGTAGCGGGAAACTCCCCGACCTCGAAGGTCTGCACGCGATTGAAGAACGTGCCGGCCGGATCCTTGCCATAGGGATTCACGTCGCTTAGCGGTCCCGCGCTGCCGCCGTCGTTCCATTCCTTGCAGCTGGTCACGCAGGCGTGGCAGCCGACGCAGACGTTCAGGTCGATGACGAGCGCAAGTTGCTTCGTCGTCATGCGCGGGAAATCCTCACGCGCACGTCGTACCAGCCGGCCTGGCCGGTGACGGGGTCGGAGTTGGAGATTCCGTTGCCGGGCCCGGGCAGGCGGTCGGAGATGAGCGAATTCAGGATGAATCCTTTGGTGAATTCGTTCGCGTCGGGCTCGAGTCCCCAGGCGCCCGGCGACTTGCCGATGGCGTTCCAGGTCCACACGGTGCCGGGTTCGACGGCCTCGCTGTAGCGCGCCATGCAGCGCAGCCTGCCCCAGGGCGATTCCACCTGCATCCAGCCGCCGTCGGCGATGCGCTGCGCGCGCGCGGTCTCCGGGTTCACGAAGAGATAGTTGTGCGTGTGGATCTGCCGCAGCCAGGCGTTCTGCGAATCCCAGGAGTGGTACATCGCCATCGGCCGCTGGGTGATTGCGGACAGCGGGTATTTTTCTTTTTCACTGCATTGCACTTCCAAGGGAAGATAGAAAAAGGGCAAAGGGTCAAAGAATGTTTCCACCCTCGTGCGCAGGTGCGGCGGCGGCCGCCGCGCCGAAGGGCCCTTGCCCTTCGCAGCGAGGCGGAAGCGCTGCAGCACCTCGGCGTAGATCTGGATCATGATCGGGTCGGGATGGCGGCGCAGCTTCATCTGCTGCGCCCACTCGTGGTAGCCCTGGTTCCAGTTGCGCATGTACTGCAGCGACTCCGGCATCGGATGATGGTGCACGCAATTGTTTTTCGCGTACATCTCCCACTGGTCCGGGTTCGCCTCGCCGACCAGCGCCTTGTCACCACGCTTGCCGCGCCAGCCCATCAGGAAGCCTTGCCCCGAGCCCGGCTCGGTCTCGAAGTTGACGACGAAGTCGGCATAGCTTTTGAATTTCCTCGTGCCGTCGGCATTGACGAATGCCGGCAATCCGAGCCGCCCCGCCAGTTCCACCAGCACGTCCTGGAAAGGCCTGCATTCCCCGAGCGGAGGCACCACCGGCACGCGCACCGAATCGATCGGGCCGTCGAAATCGGAGATCGGCCGGTCGAGCAGCGACATGACGTCGTGGCGCTCGAGGTACGTGGTATCCGGCAGTACCAGGTCGGCAAACGCGGTCGTCTCGGACTGGAAGGCGTCGCAGACCACCAGGAAAGGGATCTTGTATTCGCCGTCCGCATCCTTGTCGTTCAGCATGCGCCGCGCTTCCGCGCTGCCCATGCTCGAGTTCCAGGCCATGTTCGCCATGAAAATCATCAGTGTGTCGATGCGGTAGGGATCCCCGCGCCAGGCGTTGCCGATGACGTTGTGCATCATTCCGTGCACCGCCAGCGGGTATTCCCAGGAAAATGCCTTGTCGATGCGCACCGGCCCGCCCTCGGCATCGATGAACAGGTCCTCGGGCCCGGCCGGGAAGCCGAGCGGCGCCCCTGCCAGAGGCTTGTTCGGCTGCACCGCATCCGGGCTGTTCGGAATACGGGAGTACACGGGCGGCGTGCCGCGCGGGAACGGCGCCTTGTGCCGGAACCCGCCGGGCCGGTCGATGGTGCCGAGCAGCGACATCAGGACCGATAGCGCGCGGACCGACTGGAAGCCGTTGGAGTGCGCCGCCATGCCGCGCATGGCGTGGAAGGCCACCGGGTTGCCGCGCACTGTCGCATGTTTGCGGCCCCAGCTGTCGGTCCAGGCGATCGGCAGCTCGAAGCTGTCCCTGCGCGCGACGACGCCCATCTCGCGGGCCAGTGCGCGGATCCTGTCCGCCGGGATGCCGGTGATTTCCGAAGCCCATTCCGGCGTGCATTCGTCCAGCCGGTCGCGCAGCAGCTGGTATGCCGGCTTGACCGGCGTGCCGTCCACCAGGCGGTATTCGCCCTCCAGCGCCGGATCCGCGCCTTCGCTGTGGTTCGCCACCGCACGATTGGCAAGCCGGTCCCACCACAGCTGGTCGTGCCGGCGGAAGGGATTGGTCTTGTCTTCCGCATTGGCGCAGGCGAACAGGCCCTCGTCGCCGCTCGCCGTATCCACGTTCACTAGGTAGCCCGCGTTGGTGTATTGCGCGAGGAAATCCCGGTCGCAGAGGTCGAGGCGCACCAATTCGTGACACAGCGCCATCATCAGCGCGCCGTCCGTGCCAGGCCTGATCGGGATCCACTCGTCGGCGATCGCCGAGTAGCCGGTGCGCACCGGATTGATGGAGACGAAGCGTCCGCCCGCGCGCTTGAACTTCGCAATCGCGATCTTCAGCGGATTGGAGTGGTGGTCCTCGGCGGTGCCGATCATCACGAACAGCTTCGCGCGCTCGAGGTCCGGTCCGCCGAACTCCCAGAACGAGCCGCCGATGGTGTAGATCATGCCGGCGGCCATGTTTACCGAGCAAAAGCCGCCGTGGGCGGCGTAATTGGGCGTGCCGAACTGGCGTGCGAACAGACCCGTCAGCGCCTGCATCTGGTCGCGGCCGGTGAAGAACGCGAATTTCCTCGGATCTTCCGCCCTGATCTTCCTCAGCCTGGCCTCGAGCAGGGAAAACGCCTCGGCCCATGAAATCGGTTCGAATTCACCCGCCCCCCTTTCACTGCCCTTCTTTCTTCTTAGAGGACGGGTCAGGCGGGCGGGCGACTTCTGCTTCATGATGCCGCTCGCGCCCTTGGCGCAGATCACGCCCTTGTTGAGCGGGTGCGCCGGATTGCCGTCGATGTAGCGGATGTCGCCGTCCTTCAGGTGCACGCGGATTCCGCAACGGCAGGCGCACATGTAGCAGGTGGTGGTTTTTACTTCGGCATTCATGGAACCCATCTTACTTGCAGCAGGGGGGCTGGGCTATCATCAATCCGATGAGCAAAACGCCGCCGGCCGAGCATGGACGCTGGCTCCTGCTGATTGCGAGCCTGCCGACCGAGGACGCGGCCGCGCGCATGCGAATGCTGCGCACGCTGGAATCACTCGGCGCGGCGGTGATGCGCGAAGGCGCCTACCTGCTACCCGACACCGCGGCCTGCCGCCAGGGACTGGAGCACCTCTCGGACTACATCGTCAAGGGCGCCGGCAGCGCGCAGGTATTGCAGGTCGCGCCGGCCTCCGAGGCGCAGCAAAATGCATTTCGCAGCCTGTTCGACCGTTCAGCGCGCTACACGGAGCTGATCAAGATCGTCAACAGCCTCAAGGTCGGCTACGGCATTGCCGACCCGAGCGCGATCGCGCGCGTGCTGAACAAGCAGCGCCGCGAGCTGGACGCGATCAGCGCGCTCGACTTCTTTCCGAGCGAGGTGCAGGAACGCGCCAAAAGCGCGCTTGCGGCGGGCGAGGCCGCGGTGCACAAGCTGCTCTTTCCCACGCGCGCGCAGGATGCCGCCAGGACCGGCGAGACCTTCCAGCGCTGCGTCTGGGCGACGCGCCGCCCGCCCTGGGCCGACCGGCTCGCCTGCGGCTGGCTGATCCGGCGCTTCGTCGACCCCGAGGGCAGCGTGCTCTGGCTCGACAAGGCGCAACCCTGCCCCGCCAGCGCGGTCGGCTTCGCGTTCGAGGGGGCGCGCTTCGGCAACAGCGCCACGCAAGTGACCTTCGAGGTTTTGCTGCAGCGCTTCGACCTGGCGAAGGACGCGGCGCTGGCGAAAATCGGCGGCATCGTGCATTACCTGGAGGTGCGCGAAGCTCTGGTGCCGGAAGCCGCCGGCGTTCAGACGCTGCTGCAGGGGGCGGCGCGCCGGGCGAGCAACGACGACCAGTTCCTGGCCGAGGCGGAAAAGACCTTCGACCTCCTGTACGAAGCCTACTTTGAACCGCCGAAAACCTGATCCTCAGCGATTTTTCTTTTCTTCATCGGATTCCCGGACCTGCTCGGCGCGCAGTTCCTTGATGCGCGCGTCCACCACCGACAGGTCGTAGAAGTTGCCGTCGCCGGCGCTTTGCGCGAACTGCAGCTGCTCGATCGCGCCGGTGAGGTTGCCCTGCAGCTTGTAGACCTCGGCCTGCGCCTGATGCTGCAGCAGGCGCTTGCCCTGCCCGGCGTAGGCCTTGGCGCGGGCCTCGTGCAGCTTCGGGTCGCTCGGATAGAGGCGCAGCGGCTCGGACAGCGCCGCCAGCACCTCGTCGTAACGCCCGAGTTCCTGCAACTCGGCGAGCAGCGCGTACAGGACGGAACGGTGGTACGGATAGCGCGCCTGCGCGGCCTTGAGCAGCGCCAGCGCGCCGGCGGGGTCGTTCTGCGCCTGGCGCACGCGGGCCGCAAGCAGGTCGACCATCGGGCTGTCGACCTTTTCAGTGCGCAGCCGCGCGATCTCCGCCTCCGAGCGCTTGTAGTCCTTGGCGCGGAAGTAGGCGACGGCCAGGCCGTAGCGCGCGCCGGGCTCGTTGGCATAGCGCCGGTCGCTGACCGCGCTGGTGAACGTCTTCACCGCCTCGACGGGATCGAGCGCTTCGGCGCGCAGCTTGGCGCGCACCAGGTGGTACTCCAGGGAGTCGACATGCGGCCGGTACGGCATGCCCTGCGCACGCGCCTGCGCATCCGAGATGCGTTCGGTCGTTACCGGGTGGGTGCGCAGGTAGGGCGGCATGCCGCCGCTGTCCATCAGGCGCGTGGCGCGCTGCAATTTTTCGAAGAAATCGGCCATTGCGCGCACGTCGAAGTTCGATGCGGCCAGGGTCTGGAATCCGAGCCGGTCGGCTTCGCGCTCGAAGTCGCGGCTGAAGCTGAGCTGCGACTGGATCGCGCTGCCCTGCACGGCGGCCGTCGCGCCGGTCGCCAGGTCCGGCCGCGAACGCCCGAGCAGGATGGCCGCCGCCATCGCGATCATCATCGGTACCTGCATCTTCTTCTGGATGCCGATCTGGCGCGCGATGTGGTGCTGCGTGACGTGGGCGATTTCGTGCGCCAGCACGGATGCCAGTTCGGACTCGGTATCCGACATCGTGATCAGCCCGCTGTGCACGCCGATGAAGCCGCCGGGCAGCGCGAAAGCGTTGATCGTCGGGTCGCGAAGGGCGAAGAACTCGAAGTCCTGGCGCGCGCCCGGGGCGACGGCGACCAGCGAACCGCCCAAGGTGTTCAGGTATTCCGCGACCTCGGGGTCGTCCAGGTACTGCGGGTCGCGGCGGATTTCGCGCATCACCGATTCGCCCAGGCGCCGCTCGTTCTTCGGCGACAGGTCGGCCATGCTGGCGTCGCCCAGGTCCGGCAGGGGCGCGGGCTGCAGCACCAGCGAAGGCGCAGGCGGCATGAGCGGCGCAGGCGGTACTTGCCCGAAGCGCGGCTCGGACGCAGTCTGGGCAAAAGCGCGCGGCGCGCAGACCAGGGATGCGAGCAGCATCCAGGCGAGAAACTTCATGCGGTTATGATACCGTCCCGACCCCTGAGTTCCCTCCTCCTGGAGCCTGCAGTGGCACGCAAACTCTCCCTGAAGCTCGCGCCGCAGCTGACACATTTCGACAGGAAAGGCAGCGCCCACATGGTGGACGTCGGCGCCAAGGGAGAAACGCATCGCGTCGCAGTCGCATCGGGCCGCATCTCGATGCGCCCGGCGACCTTCCGCACGGTGGTCGAAGGCGGCGCCGCCAAGGGCGACGTGCTCGGCGTCGCGAGGATCGCCGCGATCCAGGCCGCGAAGCGCACCGCCGAACTGGTGCCGCTCGCGCATCCCATTCCCATCACGCGCGTGGCCATCGAATACCGCTTCGACGCCGCGCGCAGCCAGATTGCGCTGCTAGCCACCGTGGAATGCCGCGGCCGCACCGGAGTCGAAATGGAAGCGCTGACCGCCGTGGCCGTCGGCCTGCTGACGATCTACGACATGGTGAAGGCCGTCGACCGGGGCATGGTCATCGGCAGCCTGCAGCTCGAGGAGAAGCGCGGCGGCAAGTCGGGACACTACCGGCGCACCACAAGGACCAAGTAGCCGGACAGCTGCGCATGCGGAAATCGGTCGCATCGCTCGTGCTCGTCCTCGCGGCCTGTGCGACGGTTCCGGAAGGGGGATGGAACCGCGCAAGCGCCGGCTATTCGAATCCCGTCCTAGACGAGAATTTTCCGGACCCGGCCGTATTGCGCGTCGCTCATGGCTGGTATTACGCCTACGCGACGCGGAGCGCGTCCGGAGAAAGGAACTTCAACATCCAGGTGGCGCGCTCGCGGGACCTGATCCAATGGGAGCACCTCGGGGACGCACTGCCCGCCAAGCCCCGCTGGGCGGCCGCGAAACAGGCGTTCTGGGCACCCCACGTCATATTCGACAGCTCGCAGAATCGGTACTTCATGTACTACTCGGCGGAGCCGGACGATGCGTCGGGGAAATGCCTGGGCGTGGCCACGGCTGATGCCGCCGCCGGCCCGTTCACGGACTCGGGCAAGCCGTTGCTGTGCGGCGAAGGCATCGAGCATATCGACCCGATGGCATTCGACGACCCGCAAACGGGCAAGCGGCTGCTCTACTGGGGTTCAGGCTCGAAGCCGATCAAGGTACAGGAGCTCGCCGCGAACCGCATGGCCTTTCTGCCCGGCAGCGCGCCGCGCAACCTGATTTTCCCGGATTCCTCGCAGCGCTATCGCTCGCTCGTCGAGGGCGCCTGGGTGATCTATCGGCACGGCAGCTATTTCCTCTTCTATTCCGGCGATCGCTGCTGCGCCCGCGAGCCGGACTACGCGGTGATGGTGGCGCGCGCGCACGATCCTCTCGGGCCGTTCGAGGAAAAAAGCGAACCCATCCTCGAAGCCAGCGGCGCATGGCTCGCCCCCGGTCACGTCAGCATCGCCGTGGACGGCCGCGAGCGGGATTGGCTCCTCTACCACGCGACGCGCGCCGGAGAACAGGACCGCAAGCGCGTGATGCTCCTCGACCTGCTGCTCTACCGTGACGGCTGGCCGGCAATCGCCGACCGGAAACCTTCGGTCATCAGCCGCGACACGCCGGCGCTGCGCGGCGAATAGCTCAGCTTTGCACGTACGTGGTCATGGGCGCGGGCTTGTAGCCCGCCAGTTCCGTCTCGTCCATGTCGACGATCCGCACGAGGTGCGTGAGTCCGTGGAAGCCGAGCGTCGGTGCCGGCGGCGGCAGCGTTTCAAAGGAAAAGCGCGCGGCCACTGCGGGCGGCGCGAAGCGCAGCCCGTATTCGCCTTCGAGCAGGTCCCGGTAAGTCTCGCAGATGGCGATGTCCTCCGGCACAAGCTCGGCGATGCGCGGGTCGCGCAGGGCCTGCAGCAGACGCCGCGAGCGCAGCGAGAATCCGCCGTTGCCCACGCCGCTGGCCCGGCCCCAGGGCGCACCCACGTAATCGTAGTTCTGGAAAGCCGCCTCCCAGCGCCTGCCATTCAGCACATAGCCGTCGTACTGCACGACGAGGGCGAAATCGCTCTCGATGTACCCGCCCAAGGCCTTCGCCATGAATCGGCTGTAGTCGCCGATGGAGGCGATGTCCGGAATCACCACTACCTCGATGCCCGGCTGGTCCACGCGGCGATCGGTGAAAAACACCACGCGTTCGAAGGCGCACTGGGCCATCGAACGGCGCAGGGCCGAAAGCGCAAGCTCGTGGTTGCGGCAGTCCACGCAGCACAGAGTCGTGCGCGGTACCGGCACCCGCGGCCCCTGCCGCGCCAGCGCGCCGGGTAGCGCTTCGCCGCGTACGTGCAGCCGCAGCGCTTCGCGGTAGCGCCCGAGGGCCTCGCCGCGGCGCCCGGCCGCCTGCAGCGCGACGCCCAGCTGGAATTGGGCCTCCTGGCTTGCGGGCTCGAGGCGCGCCGCCTCGCCCAGCGCCGCGACCGCCTCCGCCGCCTGCCCGAGCGCGAGCAGCGAGCAGCCGAGCATGTAGTGCAGGCCTGCGTCGCCGGCATCCTCCGCCACCGCCAGGCGCAACCTGGGCACGATGCCGGCGTGGTCGCCCTTCGCGTAGGCCTCGCGCCAGAGCGCGGCCAGGTCCTGCTCCTCGTTGCGGGAGTTCATGGCGCCGACAGCAGCGTGCGCCGAAGATGGGTGCGCAACCGCGGGTAGAGAGAAAGGTACAGGGCTATAGGCACCAGCTGCGTCACCACCGCGGCAACCGCGACCCCAACCACGCCCAGCAGGGGCGCCAGCAACAGAATCGAAGCAATGTTCGTTGCGAGCGCCGCAAACGCCATGCGCGGCATCAGATCCTGCAATCCCTCGGCCACCAGCCATCTTCCCAAAACGGAAGAAAAGCACAGCGGGACCAGGATCCAGGCGTGCACCGCGAGCACGGCGCCCGCATCCGCAAAATCCGCGCCAAAAAGGACGTGCACGATGCGCGCAGACCCCGCCGACACGACAATCGCCGTGACCAGCGCAAATGTCAGCAATCCCTTGTAGAGGCCCGACAGCAGCGCCTCATACGGCCTGCCGGTCCCGCGGGCAGCGAGCAGCGCCGGGAAGAAGGCCGTGGTGACCGCGACGGGGATGACATACAGGGCTTCGGTCAATCTGAGGCCCGCCGAATAGATGCCGACGGCCCTGCTGCCGAGCTGGTCCATGACGATCACGTGGTCGAGGCGGTAGTAGACGCCGGCCATGATGCTCGAAACAAACAGGGGCATGGCGGAAGCAAGCAGGCTGCGCGCCATGCGCCGATCGAAATGCCGCAGGAACAGGAAAGCGCCGTGCCGCCGGTACGCCACGATCAGCGCAGCGGCGAACACGAACTGATCAATCAGCGACATCGCAACGAACGCGACGAGCGGAGCCTCCATGTAGACCAGCGCCAGCCGCGCAAAAGCGGATGCCACGGTCTGCGCCATCCGGCACAGCGAGGAATATTTCGACAGCGCCTTGGCCTGGAAATCCAGATCCGTCACGTCGATCGTCTGCACCACGATGCCGCAGGCGATCAGGATCACGTAAATCTGGATTTCCGCGCTCTCGTCGACCAGGCGCACGGACACGACGATTGCCGCGACGGTCAGGACAGCGGCGGCCGCCCGGAGCCAGAACGTCGTGCCGAGCAGGATGTCGTGCTGCGCAGGATCCGCCACCAGCCCGCGAATTACGACCGCGTCAAGACCGAGCCTTGCGATGGCGCTGAAAATCGCCACGAAGGCGACCGCATAATTCAGGGATCCGTACCACTCGCTGCCCAGATAGCGGGCAACATAGATGCCGACTGCAAATCCGGAAAGCGCCCGCAAGGCCTGATCGGCTAGTAGCCACCCGGAATTGCGCAGGTAGTGCCCGATGCTTGCATGCATGCCCGGTTCAACCCCCGCCGCTTCGCTGGCGCTTCGAGTCCATCGCCTCAGTAGCCTGCCAACCGGTAGCGCAACCGCATCCAGGGATGCCACAGATAGACGGCGCGGTGCGCGTGCCTGTCGGCTTTCGCGTCGGCCCTGACTTCCGGCGGATGGCGGAGGGGA
>Ga0335083_10003834_pt1 | contig 19344 bp, 11 predicted proteins | sample Lox_Sample_42_FD_206716 | JGI IMG/M metagenome (GOLD analysis project Ga0335083, IMG submission 206716) | Soil microbial communities from Loxahatchee National Wildlife Refuge, Florida, United States - Lox_Sample_4.2 | ecosystem: Environmental > Terrestrial > Soil > Wetlands | place: USA...
GTTCTCGGAGCACGCGAATCGCGTCGAGCTCTGCTTGTTCGACGCGCCGGACGCCACGATCGCCGCGCGCTCCGTGGCCCTCGAGGCGCGCACGGGTGACGTCTGGCACGCGCACCTCGAGGGGCTGCGCGTCGGCCAGCTCTACGGCTACCGGGTGGACGGCCCCTGGACGCCGGCCGCGGGCGCGCGCTTCAACCGGGCCAAGCTCCTGGTCGATCCCTACGCGCGCGCCATCGCCGGCCCCGCTCCCTGGAACGCGGCGCTCTCGGGGATCGATCCGGCGCACCCGGAGCGGCCCGATCCGCGGGACTCGGCCGCCTTCGTGCCCAAGGCGCTGGTCGTCGATCCGACCTTCGACTGGGGAGACGATCGCCCTCCGCGCACGCCGTGGAGCCGGACCGTCCTCTACGAGTGTCACGTGCAGGGAATGACGCAGCGGCATCTCGCGGTTCCGGCGCCGCTCCGCGGCCGCTACCTCGGGCTCGCTGCGCCGCCGCTGATCGAGCACTGGCAGCGGCTCGGGGTGACCGCGATCGAGCTCCTGCCGGTACATCACCACGCCGTCGACGCACACCTCGCGTCGCTCGGCCTCCCCAACTACTGGGGCTACATGACCCTCGGCTTCTTCGCGCCCGACGCGCGCTACGCGAGCGGCTGTCTGGGCGAGCAGGTGCGCGAGTTCAAGCAGATGGTGCGCGAGCTGCATCGCGCGGGGCTCGAGGTGATCCTCGACGTCGTGTACAACCACACGCCCGAGGGCGGGGCCGACGGTGCCACGTACTCGCTGCGCGGGATCGACAACGAGGCCTACTATCGCCTGAAGCCGGAGCAGCGCGCCGACTACTGGGACGTGACGGGCTGCGGCAACACGCTCGACACCTCGCATCCGCGCGTCCTGCAGCTCGTGCTCGACAGCCTTCGCTACTGGGTGGCCGAGATGCACGTCGACGGCTTCCGCTTCGATCTGGCGGCGGCGCTGGCGCGCGACCCGACCGAGTTCCAGTCGGTCGGGCGCTTCTTCGAGATCGTGCGGCAGGATCCCGTGCTGGCGCCGGTCAAGCTCGTCGCCGAGCCCTGGGACGTGGGGCCCGGCGGCTACCAGCTCGGCCGCTTCCCGGCTGGCTGGGCCGAGTGGAACGACCGCTTCCGCGACACCGCGCGGCGCTACTGGCGCGGCGACGACGGGCAGATCGCGCAGCTCGCCAGCCGGCTCGCGGGGTCGAGCGACGTCTTCGACGCCTCCCGGGGTCCCCTCGCGAGCATCAACTACGTGGTGTCGCACGACGGCATGACCTTGCGCGACCTCGTCTCCTACGCGAGCAAGCACAACGAGGCCAACGGCGAGGGCGGGCGCGACGGTCCCACCGACGAGAGCTGCAACTGGGGTGTCGAAGGTCCGTCGCGCGACCGGCGGGTGCGGAAGCGCCGCGAGCGCGCGCGGCGCAATCTGCTGGCGATGCTCGTGCTGTCGCAGGGCGTGCCGATGCTGGCGCACGGCGACGAGCTGGGGCGCACCCAGCGCGGCAACAACAACGCCTACTGCCACGACTCCGAGCTCACGTGGATCGACTGGAACCTCGGCGAGGAGGACCGCGACTTCCTCGAGTTCGCGCGCGCGCTGCTCGCGATCCGGCGCGAGAACGCCGTCTTCCGCCGCCGGCGCTTCTTCCGAGGCGAGGATGCGGATCCCGAGTTCGACGACGTCACCTGGCTGCGGCCCGACGGGAGCGTCACCGGCGGCGACGCCTGGCAGAATCCCGAGCGCCGCAGCCTCGGCATGCTGATCGCCGCCGCGTCGGCCGAGCCCGCCGACGAGCAAGGCCAGCCGCAGCGCTCCGAGACGGTGCTCCTGCTCCTGAACGCGCACACCGTCGCGCGCTCGTTCTCCCTGCCGCAGCCGCCGGAGCCGGGACGCTGGCAGGAGGTCCTGAACACGGCTTGCACCACGCGGCGCAGCGCGATCACCGGTCGCATCCGGCTCGCCCCCTTCTCGCTGGTCCTGCTCGCGTGGCGGGAGGGCGGGTGAGCGAGGAGCGTCCCCGGCTCCGAGCGCTCGCCGAGCGGCTCGGCGTCGCCTCTTCGTACTGGGACCTCGGCGGGCGGGCGCGACCGACCTCGGACGCCACGCGCGAGGCGCTGGTGGCGGCGCTCGGCTTCGACGCCTCGAGCGAGGCGTCCGCCGCCGGCGCGATCGACGGGCTCGAGCGCGAGGAGGCTGTGCGCGTGGTCGAGCCGGTGGTGGTCTGGCGCGAGTACGCCGCTGCGCCGCCGGCGCTCGATCTGCAGCTCGCCGAATCGCCGCAGCCGCTCGACTACCACCTCGAGCTGTGTCTCGAGGACGGCTCGCGCCACGCGGCCGAGGGGCGCATCGAGGCGGGCGCGCCGCGCCGCACCGCGCTCGCGCTGCCGCTCGTCCCGCCGTTCGGGTACCACGAGATCCACCTCGCTCTCGACGGGCCGGGAGGCCCCCGCGAGGCGCGCCAGCGGCTGGTGATGGCGCCGCGCACGGCGCTCCCGGTCGAGGACAAGCTCGGCGCTGCGCGCGGGTTCGGCGTCTGGACCAATCTCTACACGGTGCGGAGTCGACGGAGCTGGGGCTTCGGCGACTTCGGCGATCTCGCGGCGCTGGCGCGCCTGGTGGCCGGCGCGGGCGGCGTCTTCGTCGGCGTGAATCCGCTGCACGCGGTGCCGAACCGCGGGCTTGCCTTCACGCCCTACAGCCCCTCGAGTCGGCTCTACCGGAACGCCCTCTACATCGACGTGGAGGCGGTGCCCGAGCTCGCCGACTGCGCCGCGGCGCGGGCGCGCCTCGCCGACCCGGCCTTTCGGAAGCGCCTCACCCGGCTGCGCCGGGCGGCGGCGATCGACCACGAGTCCGTCCTCGACGCCAAGCTCGAGGTGCTACGCGACCTGCATCGCGGCTTCCTCGCCGCCGGCCCGGCCGCGCCGCGCGCCGCGCGCCATGCCGACTACTGCGCGCGCGAGAGCCCCGAGCTGCTGAACTTCGCCACGTGGGAAGCCCTCGCCGACCACCTCGCTGCGGGTCCGGGGAGGGACTGGCGGCGCTGGCCGGCCGAGTACCGCAATCCCGCCTCGCCCGCCGTGGCCGCGTTCCGGGCCGCCCACGCCGAGGAGGTGGCCTTCCGCACGTGGCTGCAGTTCGAGACCGACGCCCAGCTCGAGTCCGCCGCGGCGAGGGGTCGCGAGGCGGGGCTCGCGGTCGGCGTGTACCACGACCTGGCGGTCGGTTCGGCGCCCGACTCGGCCGACACATGGATGGATCAGTCGCTGTTCGCCCGCGGCGCGACGGTGGGCGCGCCGCCCGACGACTACGCACCCGAGGGACAGGACTGGGGCTTCCCGCCGCTCGACCCGCACCGGCTGAGGGCCCAGGGCTATCGCGCCTGGTCGCGGCTCCTGCGCGCGAGCTTCGCCCACGCCGGCGCCTTGCGGGTCGACCACGCGATGGGCCTCCTGCGGCTCTTCTGGATCCCCGAAGGCCGGCCGGGCACCGAGGGCACCTACGTCTACCAGCGCGTCGACGACCTGCTCGGAGTCCTCGCCCTCGAGAGCCGACGCCACGGGGCGATCCCCGTCGCGGAGGATCTGGGGACCGTGCCACCGGGCTTCCGCGAGAGCCTCGCCGACTGGGGGATCCTGTCCTCGTCGGTGCTCTACTTCGAGCGCGAGGCGGGGCGGCTGCGCGCCTCTTCGACCTGGTCGCCGCGCTCGCTGGCCACCGTCGAGACGCACGACCTGGTCCCGCTCGCGGGTCACGCCGCGGGCGTCGACCTCTCCATGCGCCGCCGCGTCGGCGCCATTCCGGACGACGAGTCGCTGGCCCGCGCGATGGCGGAGCGCGCGCTCGAGCACGCGGCAATCCTGGCGCAGCTCCGCGAGGAGGGGCTCCTGCCGGCCGGCGAGGGCGAGCCCGACGCGCCGACGCTGTGTGCCGCCGTGCACGCCTTCCTGGCCCGCACGCCGGCGCCGCTGGCGGCCGCCTCGCTCGACGACCTGGCGGGCGAGCGCGAGCCGGTGAACCTGCCGGGCGTCCCGGTCGAGCGGCATCGGAGCTGGTCGCGCCGCATGAGGGCGACGCTCGACGCGATCGCGGCCGATCCCACGGCACGGCGCGCCCTGGCCGCGCTCGGATGCGGGCGGACGCGCGGCGCGGGCTAGACTGCTCGCGCTGGAGGGTAGGGGTTCGATGGATCAGCCGGGCACGAGCCTCGCCGGGGCGGCGCGCCCGTCACCGGATGGGGACGCGTTCGCCGACGCGGTCCAGCGCCACGTGCGCTACCTGCTCGGCAAGCGCTGGCAGGACGCATCGCCGCGCGACCTGCTGGTGGCGATCGCGCTCACGTGCCGCGAGCTGATCGTCGACCGCATGTTCGAGACCGAGCGCCGCTATCGGGACGCCGACGCCAAGCGCGTCTACTACCTCTCGGTCGAGTTCCTGATCGGTCGCTCGCTCGAGAGCACGCTGCAGAACCTCGGCATCCTGGAGGCCGTCGAGCGCGCGCTCGAGGCTCGCGGCGTGGACTGGGACGCGGTCGTCGAGGCGGAGCCCGACGCCGCGCTCGGCAACGGCGGCCTCGGCCGCCTCGCCGCGTGCTACCTCGACTCGCTCGCCTCGCTCGACATGCCCGGCTTCGGCTACGGCATCAACTACGACTACGGGCTGTTCCGCCAGGCGATCGAGAACGGCCAGCAGCGCGAGTATCCGGAGGGCTGGCGCCGCCCCGGCGACGCCTGGCTGATCGAGCGCCCCGAGCGGGCCTGCTGGGTGCCGGTGTACGGCCGCGCGGGGCGCCGTCCGAAGGAGGGCGAGCCGGCGGACTGGCACGACTGGCGGGTCGTCGTCGGCGTTCCCTACGACATGCCGGTGGTTGGCTGGGGCGGGCGCTCGGTGAACCGGCTGCGGCTCTTCTCGGCGCGATCGCCCGACGAGTTCGACATCGAGATCTTCAACCGCGGCGACTACGTGCGCGCCTTCGAGCGCAAGCTGGCCAGCGAGCGCATCTCCAACGTGCTCTATCCCTCGGACTCGAGCGAGCACGGCAAGGAGCTGCGGCTGCTGCAGGAGTACTTCTTCGTCGCCTGCGCCCTGCGCGACATCCTGTTCCAGTACCTCGAGACGCGCTCGAGCTTCGACGAGCTGCCCGAGAAGGTGGCGATCCAGCTCAACGACACGCACCCGGCGCTGGCCGTCGCCGAGTGGACGCGGCTCCTGGTCGACGAGCACGGGCTCTCGCTCGACCGCGCGCTCGAGCTCGCGCGCGGCACCTTCGCCTACACCAACCACACGTTGATGCCCGAGGCGCTCGAGCGCTGGCCGCGAGCGCTCCTCGCCCGGGTCGTGCCGCGCCATCTGCAGATCATCGAGGAGATCAACGCGCGCCTCCTGGCCGAGGTGGAGACGCGCTGGCCGGGTGACGTCGACCGCCTGCGCCGCATGTCGATCATCGACGAGGACCCGCACAAGCACGTGCGCATGGCGCATCTGGCGATCGCGGGGAGCCACGCGGTGAACGGCGTCTCGAAGCTGCACTCGGAGCTGGTCAAGGCGCGGCTGGTGCCCGACTTCGCCGAGCTGTGGCCGGCCAAGTTCTGCAACGTCACCAACGGCGTCACGCCTCGGCGCTGGCTGCTCAAGGCCAACCCGAAGCTGGCCGACGCCATCGCGTCGCGCATCGGCTGGGACTTCGCGCGCGACCTCGAGGCGCTGCGCGCGCTCGAGCCGGCGGCCGACGACCCCGAGTTCCGCGCCCGCTTCCGCGACGTGAAGCGCGCCAACAAGGAGCGCCTGTCCCGCGTCGTCTCCCGCACCGCGGGCGTGCGGCTCGACCCGAACGCGCTGTTCGACGTCCAGGTGAAGCGGATCCACGAGTACAAGCGCCAGCTCCTCGCCGCGCTGCACGCGATCCACCTCTATCTCGGGATCGCGGAGGAGGGCCGCGTGCTCGAGGTGCCGCGTGCGTGTCTCTTCGCCGGCAAGGCCGCGCCCGAGTACTTCATGGCGAAGCTCATGATCCGGCTGCTCTCGAACGTCGCCGCCGTCGTGAACGCCGACCCCCGCGCGCGCGACCAGCTCCGGGTCGCCTTCATCCCCGACTACCGCGTGTCCCTGGCCGAGCGGATCATCCCGGCGGCGGACGTCTCCGAGCAGATCTCGACCGCGGGCACCGAGGCGTCCGGGACCGGCAACATGAAGCTCGCGCTCAACGGCGCGCTCACCGTCGGGACGCTCGACGGCGCGAACATCGAGATCCGCGAGGCCGTCGGGCCCGAGAACATCTACATCTTCGGGCTGCGCACCGAGGAGATCGCCGATCTGCGCGCGCGCGGCGCCTACGACCCGCGCGAGCGCTACCAGTCGAGCCCCGCGATCCGGCGCGTGCTCGACGAGCTGGGCGGCGAGCGCTTCGCGGGGGGAGAGGCCGGGGTCTTCCGCCCGATCCTCGAGAACCTGCTCGACCACGGCGACCCCTACTTCGTCCTCGCCGACTTCGAGAGCTACGCCGCCACGCAGCGCCAGGTCGAGAGCGACTACCGGTCGGCCGACGAATGGTCCCGGCGCGCGGTGCTGAACGTGGCGCGCATGGGTGCCTTCTCCTCCGACCGCGCGGTGCGCGAATACGCGGCCGGGATCTGGGGCCTCGCGCAAGTCCCTTGAGGGCCCTTCGCCTTCCGGGGGAAGACGTCTCGAGGGCGCCGCGCTCACGGGCTGGCGCGGGTGAATCGGCGGCTATAATCCCGCGTCCCTCGACCGGCCGCAGAGCGGCCGCCGCTGCGGCGCGTCGGCCGCGGCTCCCGTCGACCTCTATCCAGGAGTCATGCATGCACCGTTCGAGAAGCCTCGCGCGCTGGGCCCTCCTGCTCGGCGTTCCCGCCGCCCTCGCCTGCAAGCAGCCGTCCTCCACCTCGGGGCCGAGCGCCGCGGCGCCGGCCGTCGGCCCGGGCGCCGACGCGGTGGCCGGCAAGGTGGAGGGCAAGCCGCTGACGGTGGGCGAGCTGGACGCCTGGATCCAGGAGCAGCTCTTCAAGCAGGCCACGCGCGACCGCAATCCCACCAAGACCTACGAGCTGCGCAGCCGGGCCCTCGATCAGATGGCCGCCGAGCGCGCGCTCGACGCGGCGGCGGCGAAGGCCGGCAAGGACCGCGAGACGCTGCTCAAGGACGAGCTCGAGAAGCGCGTCGCGCTGACCGACGAGGACGTGCAGAAGTTCTACGAGGCGCACAAGGACCGGTACGGCACGCGCACGCTGGAGCAGGTGGCGGCCATGATCCGCACCCAGCTCAAGGGCCAGAAGCAGCAGCAGGCGATGCAGGAGTACATCGAGTCGCTGCGCAAGGAGAGCGGCTTCGAGAACGACCTGAAGGCGCCGCGCTACGAGGTCGCGAGTGGCGGCACCGCGACGGGGCCGGCCGACGCCCCGATCACCGTCGTCGAGTTCAGCGACTTCGAGTGCCCGTTCTGCAAGCGGGCCGACCCGGTCGTGCGCCAGATGCTCGAGCGCTATCCGACCCAGGTGCGCTTCATCTACCGCGACTTCCCGCTCGACCACATCCACCAGAAGGCGCGCGGAGCGGCCGAGGCGGCGCGCTGCGCCGGCGAGCAGGGCAAGTACTGGGAGTTCCACCACCTGCTGTTCGACAAGTCGCCCGCGCTGACGCCGGAGGACCTGAAGAGCTACGCCAAGCAGCTCGGGCTCGACGAGGCGAAGTTCGACCAGTGCGTCGCGCAGCACGGCGGCAAGGACCTGATCGAGGCCGACATCAAGGCGGGCGAGGAGGCGGGTGTCCAGGGGACGCCGGCGTTCTTCGTCAACGGCCTGCCGGTCGCCGGCGTGCGCTCGGGCGAGGAGATCGCGAAGGTGATCGACGACGAGCTCGCCAAGAAGGGGCTCCCGGTTCCGCCGAAGCCGGTGCAGCAGGTGGCCGCGCCGGCGGTGCCGCCCGGGCCGGGGGCTGCGATGATGCCCGTCCCGGTGGCTCCGCCGGGTGCGCCGGGTCAGCCCGCGGGCGCTCCGCCCGTGCCGGGTGCGCCGGCGGGCGCTCCTCCCGCAGCGGCTCCGCCGGCTGCCTCGCCGCCTGCGGCCGCGGCGACCCCGCCGCCGGCAGCCGCGAAGCCGGCTCCCGCTCCGGCGGCGGCGCCAGTCGCTCCGGCCCCCGCTCCTGCGAAGCCGGTTCCGGGAGCGGGTCGCTAGCCGACGGGACGAGGCTAGAACGACAGCCGCAGCGAGGCGAAGTGGCTCCCCGCCGCGGCGGGCGGCACGCCCGTGCCCAGCGCGTCGGGCGAGGCGAACTCGTAGTCGATCTCCTCGCGGCTCGAGAGGAACGTGTAGTCGCTCTGGAGCGTGATGCGCGAGGTCGCCTTCCAGCGGACGCCGACACCGGCGCTGTGGACGCGCTCGTCGGAGCCGAGCTGCCAGGCGAGCGACAGCGGGAAGACGGGACCGCCCGCCTGGGGATCGTTCGAAAGCGCGGATGAGTCGTTGATGGTGGCCTGATGGTGGGAGCGCGCCTCGAATCCGTACCAGACGTACGCGCTGGTGCGCGGCGAGGGCTGCCAGCTCCACTCGACGTTGGCGTTCCACGCGGTGGCGTTGCGCAGGCCGTAGTCGACGCCGTAGTCGTCGCCGCGGTAGCTGCCGACGAGCGAGAGATCCATGTCCTCGCCGAGCAAAAGGTTGAGCCGCAGGTCGGCCTTGTTCTCCTGGAGCCGGGAGCCGCGCCGTCATCCAGGCGAGGTCGCGGCTGGTAGGCGAGACGCGCGCGCGGACGCCGCGCGTCTGGCGCCGCTCGCGGTCGGTCTCCTCGCGCTCCACGACGGCGCCGAGCACGGTCTTGCCGCGCACGCTCCAGTCCGCCGTCAGCTGCCCGAGCGACGTGCGATAGCTGGTCGGCAGGCTGCGGTAGCGGAAGTCCTCGTAGAGCGGCTGTCCCGGCACGAAGATGCGGCGCTCGGGGCCGGCCGACTCGAGCGCGCCGTCCTCGGCGATGTAGCCGATCTCGCCGGTCCCGTTCGGTCCCGCGATCGGGTTCACCGCGGTGTATCGGGTCCGATCGTCGTTCGGATGGCAGCCGCGGCAGGTGTTCGCGCCGACGTAGGTCGCTCCCGCCGGCGGCTCGGCCGCCGGAGGTGCGGGAGCGGGCGGCGCGGCGCGCGTCGACACCGCGGCGAGGGCGGCCACGAGCGACGCGATTGCGATCGCGCGAGCTCCGCGGCGCTCCGACCGACTCGTGCGTTGCACGCACGCCCCCTGCGAGGCGCACTGCGCCTCCCCAGGCAGTACGTCGGGCGCGCGCGTTCGGCTTCTGGCTCCGGAGCGCGGATCAGAAGAGACCGAGCTGCGGCGAGGCCGCGGCCGGGCGGCGGAAGCGGGCCGCGGAGAGGACCGGTCCCTTCGCGGCGAGGCCGGCGCGGCGACAGCCGAGCTCGAAGAGCCGTGCGATCTGCTCGGCGAAGGGTCCCTCACCGCGCTGCCGCGTCGCGAAGCTGGAGTCGTACAGGCGCCCGCCGCGGAGCGCGGAGATCCGATTCAGCACCTTGGCGCGGCGCTCGGGGAACTCCCGCGCGAGCCACTCGGCGAAGAGCTCCTTCACCGCGTGGGGGAGCCGCAGCACGACGAAGCCGGCGTATCCCGCCCCGGCGCCGCACGCCGCCGCGAGGATCGCAGGCAGCTCGTGGTCGGTGAGCCCCGGCACGATCGGCGCCACCAGGACGCCGACCGGGACGCGCGCATCGGCGAGCCTCGCGATCGCCTCGAGCCGCAGCTCCGGTCGCGACGCGCGCGGCTCCATCGCGCGCGCGAGCGCGGAGTCGAGCGTCGTCACCGAGACGGAGACCGAGGCGCACTCGTCGCGCGCCAGCTCGGCGAGCAGGTCGGCGTCGCGCGCCACGAGCCGGTTCTTGGTGATGATCGTCACCGGATTCCGGAACTCGAGCAGCACCTCGAGGCATCGACGCGTCAGCTCGAGGCGGCGCTCGATCGGCTGATAGGGATCGGTGACGCCGGAGAGCGCGATCACCTGCGGCTTCCAGCGCGGGGAGGAGAGCTCGTCGCGCAGCAGCTCGGGAGCGCGCTCCTTCACCAGGATCCGCGTCTCGAAGTCGAGACCGGCCGAGAGCCCGAGGTACTCGTGGGTCGGGCGGGCGTAACAATAGGTGCAGCCATGCTCGCAGCCGCGATACGGGTTGATGCTGGCGTCGAAGCCGACGTCGGGGCTCTGGTTCGTGGCGATCAGCGACCGGGACGGGTCGCGCAGGAAGAGCGTGCGCGGCGCGGGCCGCTCGTCGTCGTCCGGGTCGGGGAGGGCGTCGGGGTCCGGCTCGTAGCGGAGCGTCTCGAAGCGGTTCGGCGGATCGAAGCCGGCCCCCCGGCCCTTGGTCGCCATGGCGAAATTAGAGCGAAAGTCGATCAGGGAAGCAACAGCACCTTCCCGAGGTTCTTCCGGTCCTGGATGTAGTGGTGCGCCTCGGCCGCCCGGTCGAACGGGAAGCTCGCGGCGATCGCCGGGCGGATCGCGCCCGCGCGGTAGTAGCCGAGCAGCGCCTCCATCCAGCCCGCAACCCGCTCCGTCTCGCCCCACAGGTGGCCGAGGTTCACGCCGAAGACGCCCTTGTTCTGGTTCATCAGCGCGATCGGAGTGAACTGCAGCCAGGGCATCGCGACGGCGGCGCGCAGCAGATCGCGGCGGCGGCCGCGCTTGCCGGTGGCGGCGGCCGACACGCCGAACATCCCGAGGCGGCCGGTGGCCGCGAGCGCGCGGTAGCTCTTCTTGAACGACGCGCCGCCCACCGCGTCGAGCGCCAGCTCGACGCCGCGGCCCTCGGTGATCTCGCGCACGCGGACCTCGAAGTCCTCGGTGCGGTAGTCGATGCAGTGCTCGACGCCGAGCTTGCGCAGCGCGTCGTGCTTGGCCGCCGACGCGGTCCCGATCACGCGCGCACCGATGCGGCGTGCGAGCTGGATGGCCGCGATGCCGACGCCGCCTCCCGCCGAGTGGATCAGCACGGTGTCGCCTGCCCGCAGCCCGCCCATCACCTCGACGAGCTGGTAGGCGGTCAGGTAGTTGACCGGGAGCGCGGCGCCCTCCTCGGCGCTCATTCCGTCGGGGCGCGTGAACACCTGGCGCTCGGGCGCGCAGACCACGTCGCTGTAGCCGCCGAAGCGGGTCAGCGCGAGCACGGGCCGGCCGACCCAGTCGGGGTACACACCGCGCCCGGCCGCGTCGATCGTGCCGGCGACCTCGTATCCGACGACGACCGGCAGCGGCGGCAGGTCGGGGTACAGGCCCATGCGTCCCATCACGTCGGCGAAGTTCACGCCGGCGGCCTGGACGCGGATGCGGACCTCGCCCTCGCCCGGGGTCGGGTCGCGCGCCTCGCGCAGCTCGAGCACCTCGGGCGCTCCGGATCGCGGAATCCAGATCTGGCGCATGGGGCCTCCGAGCGGGCTACACCGCGAGCCAACGGGCCAGAGCGGGCCGCGCGATGCGGAAGAACGCCGCGTCCAGGTCGAACCGCTCGAGCGCCTGCTCGAGCGCGCGCGCCCCCGCCGGCAGCGGGTGTGCCCGGAAGTGGGCCGCCACCGCGCGGCGATGGGCAGGGCCCAGCGCGGGGGTGGCCTCGACGAGACGCGAGGCGAGCATCGGCGGCATGCGCTTCGCAAGCCGTGCCCAGCGCCGCTGGACGAACGCCCAGGTCCGCTCGCGTGCGGCAGGGTTTCCCAGCAGCCGCGCGAGCACCAGCGCCACGTCCTGCGTCGGGATGCGCGAAGAGAGCGTGAGCGCGAGCGCGCGGTCGACGAGGCGCGGCGGGCGGAACTCGGCGAGCGCCAGCAGGAAGCGGCGCCGCTCCTGCGGCGTGACCGCGTGCTCGAAACCGTGCAGCATGGCGTCGAAGCGCGCGCGGTCGCCGGTGCGCGCCCCGAGGGTCACGACCGGATCGGCCAGGTCCGGATCGATCGCATCGCGGCGCGCGAGGTAGGCGTCGAAGCGCGCGCCCACCGCGGCCAGCACGGGAGGCCACTGCGCCACCTCGCCGAGCAGGCCCACCAGCACGGCGCGACGCACCCGCGTGTCGGCGGGCTCGTCGGATCCGGGCTCCCAGCCCAGCTCGGTGAAGGCGGGTCCGAAGATCTTGGCGATGCGGTCGCGGAAGCGCTCGAGCGCGGCATCGCCCAGCGCCGGCGCCACGCGGTCCTCGAGGAAGCCGAGCGGCCCGCGGAGCGACAGCAGCACGTCGGGATCGGGCTCCTGCACCAGCGCGTCGACCAGGCCGAGGAAGTCCGCGAGGGGGGCGCGCGCGGCGCGTGCGAGCGCCCATTGGTGGTCGACCAGGCCCATGCGTTCGACCGGCGTGAGCAGCGGCAGGTGTCCGGCCAGTGCGGCGAGCTCGCCGGAGGGGTGCAGCGGCCGGAAGAAGCCGCCCTCGTCGGCGTTTCCGTACACGAAGCTCGGCGTGCCGGCGCCGAGGTCGATGGTCTCGCCGGTGCGCCGCAGGAGCTGGCGCACCAGCCGCGTGCGCCCGCGCGCGTCGGCGACGCGCCCGACCCAGGGGATCGGCCAGCGCGCGGCCGGCGACGGCGTGCGCCTGCCCCGGGCGCGCCGCGGGTCCGCGAAGAACGGCTGCTGTCGGGCGCGCAGCTCGGTGCGCCCGTTGCGCGCGACCCGCGCGAGCGAGAGCACGGGATGCCCGGATCGCTCGATCCATCCGCGCACGATCGGCTCGACCGATTCGCCGGCCGCCTCCGAGAGCGCGCGCCACAGGTCCGACGCCTTCGCGTTCGACTCGCGATGCCGGCGGATGTAGGTGCGGACACCCTTGCGGAAGCTCTCGGGACCGAGGTAGCGCTCGACCATGCGCACCACCGAGGCGCCCTTCTCGTAGGTGATCAGGTCGAAGTTCTCGGTGGCCTCGGAGGGCGTTCGCACCTCGGTGTGGATCGGGTGCGTGTGGCGGAGCGCGTCGAGGCGGAGGGCGGCGGCGCGGTGGTGCTGGAAGTCCTGCCACATCTTCCACTCGGGGCGCCACTGGTCGACGACGTGGAACGCCATCCACGTGGCGAAGGCCTCGTTGAGCCAGAGGTCGTCCCACCACGCCATGGTGACGAGGTCGCCGTACCACATGTGGGCCAGCTCGTGCGCGATGACCTCGGCGGCGCGCTTCTTCTCGGCGAGCGTGGCGGTCGCGGGCTCGAGCAGCAGCAGGTTCTCGCGGAAGAAGACCGCCCCGGCGTTCTCCATCGCGCCCGCCTCGAAGTCGGGCACGGCGACGAGGTCCAGCTTCGCGTAGGGATACGGCAGGTCGAAGTAGCGCTCGAGGCGCGTCAGGCTCTCGCGCGCGGCCTCGAGCGCGAACGCGGAGAGGCGTCGCTTGCCCGGCACGTGCCACACGCGGATCTCGGTCGGCCCCGCCGCCTCCGCGCGCGAGCTCTCGAGCTCCCCCACCGCGAGCGCCACCAGGTAGGTGGAGAGCGGCGGTGTCGGCGCGAAGCGCACCTTCTTGCGCGCGCCGTCGCGCTCGACGCGGGCGACGGGTGCGTTCGAGAGCACGGCGTTCGAGCTGGCGGTCGCGACCGAGATCTCGAAGCGCGCCTTCATCGCCGGCTCGTCGAAGCACGGGAAGAAGCGGCGCGCGTCGGCGGCCTCGAGCTGCGTGAAGGCGTAGCGGCGCTTCTCCGAGGAGGCGGCGTAGAGGCCCCGCAGGTCGCTGCGCAGGCGGCCGGCGAAGGCGATGTGCAGCGTGGCCTCGCCCGGCCCGACCGGTCGCGGCAGCAGCAGCGCGATCGACTGGCGCGCCGGATCGCTCTCGATCTTCGCCGACAGGGAGCCGCCCTGCGTCTCGACCCGGGCGCGCGTCACGCGCAGATCGGCCGCGTGCAGCTCGATGCGGCGGCGCGCGCTCGCGATGCCCACGCGGATCGCGACCTCGCCGCGATACGCGGCGCCGCGCGCCGGGTCGACGTCGAGCGCCAGCGCATAGTGGATCGGAGCCACCCCGGGGTCGAGGCGATGGCCGGATCGTGCTCGTCGGTCGACGCCGCCGCGCTGCACCTCACCCTCCGACAGTGCAGCGCACGATGATAGCGGCTTCGCGCGCGCGGGAGATGGGGCGCACCGCGGCCGGTGCGCCCGCCGCGTCAGTCCGTGCCTTCGTACTTGAAGGACACCTTGACCTTGGCGCGATAGGCGCGGATCTTGCCGCCCTCCAGCTGCATGTCGAGCTCCGATACCTCCGCGATGCGGAGGTCGCGGAGGCTCTTCGAGGCTTTGCTGACCGCGGCGGCCGCAGCCTTCTCCCAGGAGTCCGCGCTCGTGCCCACCAGCTCGATCACCTTGTAGACGCTCTCGGCCATGACGCCCTCCTCGGGCCGGATCCAGCCCGGCCGCAGCGCCATCCTACTCTCGTCGCGCGGAGAGCAGAAGCGCCAGCGGCGCGGATGCGTCGCTAGGGCCGGCTGGCGCCGCCCGCGAGCGCTCCGGTGTCCGCGAAGCAGCTCGCCGCGTCGGGCTCGTGGTCGACCAGCCCGAGCTCCCGGAGCTGTCGGCCGAGCTCGCTCCAGCGATCGAGCGACATGGCGCCGAGCCCGTGCTGCTTCGCGAAGTCGGTCTCGACGAGCGGCTGCTGCGCGGCCGCGGCGAGCCGGAAGGTCTCGGCGTCCATCTCGCGGTTCAGCTCGCCCATCTTGGCGTTGGCCGGCGCGGGATCGTCGAGGTAGCCGCGCCAGCCGTCGCGGAGCGCGGCTGCGAAGGCGGCGACGCGCGCCGGCTCCTCGCGCAGCTGCTTGCCGGAGGTGATGTACACCGCGGCGTAGGGATCGAAGCCCGAGTCGGCGATCAGGAAGACCTGCGGGTCGGCTCCCTGGCGGCGCGCCTGGATCGGCTCGGCGGTGATGAACACCTGCTGCGCGAGCATCGGGTCGAGCAGGAAGGGAGCGATGCTGTACCCGTACGGGACGATCTTCATGCGCGAGAGGTCGAAGCGCTTCTCGAGCCACTTCACGTACGGCAGGCCCGGCTCGACGGCGAGCGTGCCGCCGGCGGCGAAGAGGTCGGCGAGCGACGAGAGCTTGCGCGCGGCGTGCACCATGATGCCCTGCGGATTGGTCTGGTACGTCGCGAACACCGCGACGACGTCGGTGCCGCGGTCGCGCGCCAGCACCACCTCGTCCGCGGCCGCCACGCCGAAGGCGACCTGGCCCGACTCGACCATCTGCACCACCGGCGCGCCGGGGCCGCCTGTCACCTCGACCGGGAGCCCGCGGCTCGCGAATGCCCCGGTGCGCAGCGCCTCGTAGAGCCCGCCGAACTCGGGCTCGGGCTTCCAGTTGAGCGCGAGCGCGAGCTTGCCGTCGCGGCTGCCGCCGCAGGCGCAGAGCGACACGGCCGCGAGCAGGGCCCCGAGCGCTGCGACCCTCCTCATCCACCCTCCTCCGACGCATGCCAGCGCCGCAGCGCGAGACGGCTGGCCAGGTTCACCAGCGCGAAGAGCGAGAGCCCGAGCAGCGAGGCGTAGCCGACCGCCGCGAACACCAGGTCGGTGCGCTGCTCGCGCATCGCCCCGAGCACGACCACGCCGAGGCCGCCGCCGCCGACGAACTCGCCGACGATGGCCCCGATCACCGCGAGCCCCGCGGCGACGCGGAGCCCGGTCAGGACGAAGGGGAGCGCCCAGGGCAGCTCGAGCTTCACGAGACGCGCCCACGGGCCGGCACCGTAGAGCCGGAACAGATCGCGCAGCGCAGGATCGACCGAGCGCAGACCCGCGAGGGTGTTCGCGATCACCGGGAAGACCGAGACGATGAAGGCCGCCGCCACCACGGCGCGCGGACCATAGCCGAACCAGATCACCAGGAGCGGCGCGACCGCGACGATCGGCACGATCTGGAAGAAGATCGCGTACGGGTAGAAGGCGCGCTCGACCAGGCGCGAGCTGGCGAGCCCGATCGCCGCGAGGATGCCGAGCAGCGCGCTCGCCGCGAGCCCGACCAGCGTGCAGCGCGTGGTCGAGGCGAACGCGGGCAGGAGCAGGGCACTCTGGGTCCACGCGGCGCGCGCCACCGCCGAGGGCGCAGGCAGGAGCAGCGGAGAGACGCGCATCGCGCGGATCGCGAGCTCCGCGAGCAGCGTGGTCGCGGCGAAGGTCGCGAGGGGCGGCGCGACGAGGTCGAGGCGGCGCCGGATCATCGCTCGGGCCGCTGCAGCGCGGCGAAGAGGACCGCCGCCTCGTGCGCGAAGCGCGGCTCGGCGCGCAGCTCCGCGCCACGGTCGGCGGGCAGATCGAGCGCGTGCTCGAGCACCACCCGTGCCGGCCGGGGCGAGAACACCACCGCGCGCTCGGCGAGGAAGGCCGCCTCGGCGGTCGAGTGCGTGACGAAGAGCACGGTCACTCCCGTTCCGGCCCAGAGCGCGCGGAGCTGGTCGTCGAGCGACTGGCGCGTGATCTCGTCGAGCGCCGCGAAGGGCTCGTCGAGCAGCAGGAGCCGTGGGCGCGTCACCAGGGCACGCGCCAGCGACACGCGCATCCGCATCCCGCCCGAGAGCTGGCTCGGGAAGCGGCGCGCGGCGTCGGCCAGCCCGACGCGCGCGATGCCCGCCATCGCCTCGTCGCGCGACTCCGCCGCGGGCCGGCCCAGCAGCTCGAGCGGCAGCGTCACGTTGCCGAGCACGTCGCGCCACGGGAGCAGGTGCGCGTCCTGGAACACGAAGGCCACGCGCTCGCCCGCGTCGACACGCGCGTCGGCCGGGCGGCCCTCGAGCAGCACCTCGCCGGCGTCCTGGTGATCGAGGCCCGCGATGATGCGGAGCAGTGTCGACTTGCCGCATCCCGACGGCCCGAGCAGCGCCACGAACTCGCCTGCGGCGATCGAGAGGTCGACGCCTCCCACCGCCTCGACGCGATCCCCGTCGCTCGCGAAGGTGCGGCGCACGCCGCGGAGGTCCACGGCGATTCCCGTCGGCGCGGTCTCCGCGCGCGGCGCAGCCATCGGCGCTAGTCCGCCACCCCCGCGCGGCGCGCGGCCGCGAGCGCATCGATCGCGTCGATGCGACGCACCGCGCCCGCCAGCTCGGCCGCGAAGGTGCGCCGCCGCGCGTCGAGCTCGGCGCCGTCGGCGCCCAGCAGCTTGTAGTTGTCGGCCAGCCGCAGCGCCGTCTCGAAGTAGCTCTTCGACACCGACTCCGCGCTGTGGATTCGACGCTGCAGCGTGTACTGCTTCCCGAGCGCGAGGCAGTTGGCGAGCAGCGCCGGCCGCTCGACCGGCCGCTCGACGCCCCAGTGCACCAGCGCGTCCGCGACGATCCGGTACGACTCGAGGAAGGGGCGCGCCACCCGGTGCGCGGCCAGCGGCCGGAAGCGCCGCACCAGCGCGTAGATCTCCTCGGGGCCCTCGTCCAGGCGCCGCTCCCAGTCCGGATCGGTCCCGGCGATCTCGCGGCGGAGCTCGGCCAGGAAGCGCTCGCGGTCCGGGAAGAAGAACTCGAACTTCAGCAGATCGCGCAGCCGGAGCGCCTCGTCGAAGAACGCGCGGCGGCGGTCCGCCACTCCGTCGCCCGCCGCGAAGAGGAGTGCGAGCTCTGCGATGGCGCCCGTCACGAAGAAGTGGATCACGGTGTTGCGGTAGTACGCCGCCGCCAGGTGGGCGCCGTCGGCGATGCGGTAGACGGCCTCCGGTCCCTCGCTGAACGACGCGACGACGCCCGTATGGACCAGCTCGTCGAGCGCGCGGCGGACGCCCTCGCGGCTGCGCAGCTCGAGATCGCCGACGGTGGGAAGCTGGCGGCGCTCCACGGACTCGACGATGCGCTCGAGCGAGCGCACGGTCTCGTCGATGGTGAGCGCCTGATCGCCGACGCCGAGCAGCGCCAGCGTCACCAGCGAGGTGGCGGTGATCGGGGTCGCCTGGTTGATGCGCACGCACACGTCGAAGGCGAGCTTCTGCAGCTCGAGGCTCTGCTCGTCGGGGTTGGGCTCCGCGGTCGGATCCGGCGGGCCGAGCGCCTTGGCGAGCGAGAGCGGCTCGCCGAAGCGCACGTGGATGCGGCCGCTCGGCTGCAGCCGGCGCACCAGCCCGACGAACCAGCCGAAGCTCTCGCGGTGCTTGGCGGCGCCGCGCTGCTCCGCGACGTAGTCGCCGACGTCCTGGATCTGGTCGTACGCGATCGAGACCGGGATCAGGTAGACGTCCTCGCTGCGGCCGCGCCGGTAGGCGTCGACCACGTACGCGAGCAGGCCGAAGCGCGGCGGCAGCAGCTTGCCGGAGCGCGAGCGTCCGCCCTCGATGTACCACTCGAGCGAGAAGCGCTTCTCGATCAGGTAGTCGATGTAGTGGTGCAGGACCAGCTTGTAGACCTCGTCGTCCTTGAACGAGCGGCGGATGAAGAAGACGCCGGCGCGCCGCACGAGCGGTCCGATCGGGAAGAAGTTCATGTTGATGCCGCCCGCCGTGTGGTTGGGCGGGAGCCCGTTCTCGTACAGCATCCACTGCAGCGCGGGGTGATCGAGGTTGGACTTGTGCGTCGGGAGATACACGACAGGATGTCGCTGCGAGAGGGCCGCGACCTCCTCGAGCCGGCCGCGGTCGTAGCAGAGCTCGTCGTAGGCACGCGTCCACAGGAAGCGGAAGAGCTGCGCGGCGAGGTCGATCATGGTCGGGCTCGCCGCCGCCGCGATCTCGCGCAGGTCGCGCGCCGCCTCGGCTGCGACGTCCGCCTCGGGCCGCCCGAGCTGGCGCGCCAGGCGCGCGAGGCCGCCGCGGAACGAGGGGCGCGCGAGGATGTCCTCCGCGACCAGCCGCGGCACCTTGTAGCGCGCGCCGCGCAGGCGCCGCTCCGCGCGCTCGAGCGCGAGCTCCGCCTGGCGCGCCACGTACTCGGCGAGCCCGGTGGTCTCGCTGCCCTCGGCACCTCCGCTCGCGCGCCAGCGCTGACGCAGCTCGGAGAGCGGCGCCGGCTCGCCGGCCACGATGCGGCAGCGCGCGCGATCGCGCGCCAGGATCAGGTGCTGGCGCCAGGAGGGCGGGTCGCGCGGATCGCCGCCCCGCAGGAGATCCCGCCAGCTCACCGAGCGGGATCCGTCGCGCTGCTCGCGCGGGAGCCACGCGATGCGAAGCGGCGCGAGCAGCGGGTCGTCGCCCTCCGCGAGCGCCGCCTCGAGGTGCGGGTCGAGCTTCGCGCGCAGCGAGCGGCGCCGGCGGCTCGCCGGGAGAGGAATCGCGTCGATCGCCGCGGAGGCGCTCGCCTCCGGCCGCTGGCGCCGGATCCAGCCGTCGAGCAGGCGGCGCTCGAGCGCGCTCGACGCGTCGAGCAGCAGCACCACGCGCCGCCCGTTGGCC
>Ga0335083_10003835_pt1 | contig 19341 bp, 18 predicted proteins | sample Lox_Sample_42_FD_206716 | JGI IMG/M metagenome (GOLD analysis project Ga0335083, IMG submission 206716) | Soil microbial communities from Loxahatchee National Wildlife Refuge, Florida, United States - Lox_Sample_4.2 | ecosystem: Environmental > Terrestrial > Soil > Wetlands | place: USA...
ATCCAGCTCGCCGATCAGGCCGACCTCGTCGTGATCGCGCCGGCGACCGCGAACGCGCTCGCGCGGCTCGCCGCCGGCATGGCCGACGACGCGGTCGCCGCGATCGCGCTCGCGACGCGCGCGCCCGTGCTGGTCGCACCGTCGATGAACGTCCACATGTGGAACCACCCGCTGACCCAGGCCAACGTGCGAAAGCTCGTCGACACCGCGCGCTATCACGTGGTCGGGCCGGGCGATGGCTTCCTCGCGTGCCGGTGGACCGGGCCGGGCCGGCTCGCCGAGCCGGCCGACATCGTCGAGGCCGCGGCGCACCTGCTGGCGCGCCAGGATCTCGCCGGCAAGCAGCTCGTGGTCAGCGCCGGGCCGACGTACGAGGCGATCGATCCGGTGCGCTTCGTCGGCAACCGCAGCTCGGGCAAGATGGGCATCGCGCTCGCGGCGGCGGCGCAGCGGCGCGGCGCGCGCGTGACGCTCATCCTCGGACCGAGCGCGGTGCCGCCGCCGGTCGGCGTCGAGACCCGTCACGTCGAGACCGCGGCGCAGCTGCAGTGGGCGCTCGGCAACGCGAGCGCCGGCGCCGACGCGATCATCATGACCGCCGCGGTCGCCGATTATCGGCCCGCGAAAGAGGCGAAGGAGAAGCTCAAGCGCGGCGAGCTCGGCGCGAAGACCGCGATCCAGCTGGTCGCGAACCCGGATCTGCTCGCCGAGCTCGGCGCGAAGCGCAAAGGTGCGCGCCCGGTGCTCGTCGGGTTCGCGGCCGAGACGCACGATCTGGTCGCGAACGCGCGCGCGAAATTGCGCGCGAAGAAGTGCGACCTCGTCGTCGCGAACGACGTCAGCGAGCCCGCCGCGGGCTTCGCGGTCGACACCAACCACGTCCAGCTCGTCGATCGCGACGGCGTGGTCGACGTGCCGCCCGGCCCGAAGACCGAGGTCGCGCACCGGATCCTCGATCGCGTGGTCGAGCTGCTCGTTACACCAGGATCCCGGGAGCCGGGAACTTCGCGCACAGCTCGCGCACCTCGTTCGCCGTCCGCTCGAGCAGGCCGACGTCGGTCGGCGCGCTGACCACGCGATCGATCCACGCCGCGATCTGCTTCATCTCGGGTTCCTTCATGCCGCGGCTCGTCGTCGCCGGCGTGCCGAGCCGGATGCCCGACGGATCGAACGGCTTGCGCGGATCGAACGGCACCGTGTTGTAGTTGAGCTCGAGACCGGCGGCGTCGAGCGCCTTGGCCGCGACCTTGCCGGGCACGTTCTTCGACGTCAGGTCGGCGAGGATGAGGTGGTTGTCGGTGCCGCCGGTGACGAGCGAGAACCCGCGCTCGACGAGCGCGGCCGCGAGCGCCTTCGCGTTCGCGACGATCTGGTGCGCGTAGCGCTTGAACGAGTCGGTCGCCGCCTCGCGCAGCGCGACCGCGATGCCCGCGGTCGTGTGATCGTGCGGGCCGCCCTGCAGGCCGGGGAACACCGCGCGATCGATCGCCTTTTGGTGCTCGGCCTTGCACATCAGCATGCCGCCGCGCGGGCCGCGCAGCGTCTTGTGCGTGGTCGTCGACACGACGTCGGCGACCGGCACCGGCGACGCGTGCGCGCCGCCCGCGACGAGGCCCGCGATGTGCGCGATGTCCGCGACGAGCAGCGCGCCGACCTCGCGCGCGATCTCGGCGAACGCGGTGAAGTCGATCGCGCGCGGGATCGCGGTGCCGCCGCACCACAGGAGCTTCGGCTTCTCCTTGCGCGCGAGCTCGCGTACCTCGTCGAAGTCGATGCGATGCGTGTCCTTGCGCACGCCGTACTGCACCGCGCGGAAGTAGCTGCCGGTGATCGACACGTTCCAGCCGTGCGTGAGGTGGCCGCCGGCCGGCAGGCCCATCCCCATCACGGTGTCGCCCGGCTTCACGAACGCGAAGTAGACGGCGAGGTTCGCGGGCGAGCCCGAGTACGGCTGCACGTTCGCGTGATCGGCGTGAAACAGCGCCTTCGCGCGGTCGATGCAGGTCTGCTCGACCTGGTCGACGAACCTCTGGCCCTCGTAATAACGCTTGCCCGGGTAGCCCTCGCTGTACTTGTTGGTGAGGACCGAGCCGGTCGCCGCGAGCACGGCACCGGAGACATAGTTCTCCGACGCGATCAGCCGGATCGTGTCGCGCTGGCGCCGCTCCTCGGCGGCGATCAGCTCGGCGATCTCGGGGTCGACTTGCGCGAGCGTGGCTTCGAGAGCGGGGTGCATCCGCGGAGCGTATTGTATAAACGTGCGGTGTACACGCCCTCTCGCGAGGACTTCGTCGCGGCCGCCGCGCGCGGGAACTTGATTCCCGTGTATCGCGAGCTGCTCGCGGACGGCGACACGCCGGTGTCGGCGTACGCCGCGCTCGGTGCGGCCGAGCACTCGTTCTTGCTCGAGTCGGTGGTCGGCGGCGCGACGTGGGCCGCGTACTCGTTCGTCGGCGTCGCACCGCGCGCGGTCGTGCGCTGGAATGCGGGCACCGCGCGCGTCACGTGGTTCGATGTGGACGGCGGCGCGCCGCCGCGCGAGGCGAGCTGGCAGACCGCGGATCCGACCGCCGCGCTCGCCGAGGTGCTCGGCGAGTTGCGCCCGGTCGACGTGCCGGGCCTGCCGCGATTCTGGGGCGGCGCGGTCGGCTGGATCGCGTACGACTGCGTGCGCGCGTTCGAGGAGTTGCCGGCGCGCGCACGCCCGGGGCTCGACGTTCCCGCGTTGTGCATGGTCATCACCGACACGCTGCTCGTGTTCGACAACCTGCGCCAGACGCTGAAGGTGGTCGCGACGCCGTATGTCGCGCGGCCCGAGCGCGCCGAGCTCGCGTACGACCGCGCGTGCGCGCGCATCGACGCGATCGTCGCGAAGCTGCGCGCCCCGCGCCGGCCGCTGCCCGAGCTCGAGATGCCGAGCGCGCGGCCCGAGCTCGCGCCCGACTCCGCGTACGACTACGCGGCGGCAGTCGCGCGGATCAAGGACTACATCCACGCCGGCGACGCGTTCCAGGTCGTGCTGTCGCAGCGGTTCGCCGAGCCGCAGGCCGGCGCGCGCCCGCTCGACGTCTACCGCGCGCTGCGCGTGATCAACCCGTCGCCGTACATGTTCCACCTCGAGTTTCCCGAGGCGCGCGTCACCGGCGCGTCGCCCGAGACGCTCGTCCGCGTCGCGGACGGTCGCGTCGAGGTCCGGCCGATCGCGGGCACGCGGCCGCGCGGGCGCACGGCGGCCGACGACGATCGACTCGCCGCCGAGCTGCTCGCCGATCCGAAGGAGCGCGCCGAGCACTTGATGCTGATCGATCTCGGCCGCAACGACGTCGGACGCGTCGCCGAGGTCGGCTCGGTGCACGTCGCCGAGCAGATGGTGATCGAGAAGTTCTCGCACGTGATGCACATGACCTCGCACGTGGTCGGCAAGCTCGCCGCCGGCAAGACGTGGCTCGACGCGCTGCGCGCGGCGTTTCCCGCCGGGACGCTGTCGGGCGCGCCGAAGATCCGCGCGATGGAGATCATCGACGAGCTCGAGCCGCATCAGCGCGGCATCTACGGCGGCGCCGTCGGCTACGTCAGCTATACCGGCAACATGGATCTCGCGATCGCGATCCGCACGCTCGTGACGTGTGGCGACACGATCTACGTGCAGGCGGGCGCCGGCATCGTCGCCGATTCGGTGCCCGAGACCGAGCACGTCGAGTGCACGAACAAGGCGCGCGCGGTGCTGCGCGCGGTCGCGATGGCGAGGACGGCGTCGTCATGAAGGTGCTGCTGATCGACAACTACGACTCGTTCACGTGGAACCTGGCGCAGTACCTCGGCGAGCTCGGCGCCGACGTCGCCGTCCAGCGCAACGACGCGATCGCGCCCGAATCGATCGATACGGTCGGCGCGAACGCGCCCGGCGCGATCGTGATCTCGCCTGGCCCGTGCACGCCGAACGAGGCCGGCATCTCGATGGACGTGATCCGCACGTACGCCGGGAAGATCCCGATCCTCGGCGTGTGCCTCGGCCACCAGTGCATCGGCCAGGTGTTCGGCGGGCGGATCGTGCGCGCGCCGCGCGTGATGCACGGCAAGACCTCGAAGATCTTCCACGACGAGCGCGGGCTGTTCGCGGGCGTCGAGAACCCGTTTGTCGCGACGCGCTACCATTCGCTCGTGATCGCGCCCGACTCCGTGGATCGTGACACGGGGGTGCTCGAGGTGACGGCGAAGACGTGGGAAGACGAGATCATGGGGGTGCGCCACCGCGAGCTGCTCGTCGAAGGCGTGCAGTTCCACCCCGAGTCGATCATGACGACCGCGGGCAAGCAGCTGCTCGCGAATTTCCTGAAGATGGCCGCCCGATGAGCGTGCGACGGACCAGCGCCCGTCCTCGACCGGCGCGCGTGCGAGCGGAAGTGCCATGAGCGTGCAGCGGGCGATCGCGCGCGTGCTCGAGCGCGAGGATCTGTCGCGCGCCGACATGGCCGAGGTGATCGGCATCATCATGGACGGGCAGGCGACGCCGGCGCAGATCGGCGGGCTGCTCGTCGCGCTGCGCGCGAAGGGCGAGACCGTCGACGAGCTCGTCGGCGCCGCCGAGGCGATGCGTGGCCGAGCGCTCGCGATCGCGTGCCACGATCACGAGCGCTCGATCGACACCTGCGGCACCGGCGGCGACGGCGCGGGCACCGTGAACGTGTCGACGCTCGCGGCGATCGTCGTCGCGGCGTGCGGCGGCGTGGTCGCGAAGCACGGCAACCGCGCGCAGTCGAGCCGGTGCGGCTCGGCCGACGTGCTCGAGGCGCTCGGGATCGGGGTCGATGCCGACCCGGCGCACGTCGAGGCCTCGCTGCGCGCCGCGAGCATCGGCTTCATGTTCGCGCCGCGGTTTCACGCCGCGACTCGCCACGCCGCCGGTCCGCGCAAGGAGCTCGGCACGCGGACGATCTTCAACCTGCTCGGGCCGCTCACCAACCCGGCGCGCGTGCGCCATCAGGTCGTCGGCGTGTTCGCGGCGAAGTGGTGCGAGCCGATGGCCGCGGCGCTCGGCGCGCTCGGCGTGAGGCGCGCGGCGGTCGTGCACGGCGCGGGCGGACCCAGCGGGATCGACGAGCTCGCGGCGCGCGGCCAGACGTTCACGGCGATCTGGGACGAAGCCGAGCGCTCGACGCGCACGCTCGTGCTCACGCCTGCGAGCTTCGGCGCGCGCGACGCCGATCCGGCCGGCCTCGCCGGTGGCGATGCCGCGCACAACGCGGCGATCGCGACCGATCTGTTCGCGGGGCGCGGCGTCGCGGAGGCCGTGCGCACCTCGGTCGCGATGACCGCGGCGCTCGCGCTGGAGATGCTGCAGCCGGGCGCGCTCGAGCTCGGCCGGTTGCCGGCACACTACGCGCGCGCGACCGCGGCGATGCTCGACGGCGGCGCGAAGCGCGTGCTCGAGCAATGGCGAGAGGCGAGCCGGGCATGAGCATGCCGTCGATCCTCGAGCAGATCCTCGCGAAGAAGCGCGAGGAGATCGCCGCGCTGCAGGCGCTGCCGCCGCACGAACGCGTGATCGCGGCGCTCCAGGCCGGCACGCTCGATCGCGGGGCGAAGCGTTCGCTCGTCGCGGCGCTGCACCGGTCGCGCGCCGAGCCGGTGCGCGTGCTCGCCGAGATCAAACGGGCCTCGCCGTCGGCCGGCACGATCCGCGCCGATGCCGACCCGGTCGCGATCGCCCGCGAGTATGCCGAAGCGGGCGCCGCCGCGATCTCGGTGCTGACCGATCGCGAGTTCTTCGCGGGCGACGTCGCGTTTCTAGCGCCGTGCAAGCGCGCCGTCGCGCTGCCGATCCTGCGCAAGGACTTCTTGATCGATCCGGATCAGGTCTACGAAGGGACGATCCTCGGCGCCGATGCGGTGCTCCTGATCGTGGCGGCGCTGCCGGGCCGCGAGCTCGCGACGATGCTGCGCGCGGTGCGGGACAATCGCATCGAGGCGCTCGTCGAGGTTCACTCGCTCGCCGAGGCCGAGATCGCGCTCGCGGCGGGCGCCAAGCTCGTCGGCGTCAACCACCGCGACCTCCACACGTTCGCGATCGACATGACGCTGACCGAGCAGATCGCGAAGCGCGTCCCGGGCGACGTCGTGCTGGTCGCCGAGAGCGGCATCAAGACGAAGGGCGACGTGCGCCGGCTCGGCGATGCCGGCGCGCATGCCGTGCTCGTCGGCGAGACCTTGATGCGGGCGCCGTCGCCGGGCGACGCGTTGCGGGAATTGCTCGCATGACCCCGCCGCGCATCAAGATCTGCGGCGTGACCTTGCCCGACGATGCCGCGCGCGTCGCCGCCGCCGGCGTCGACTTCATCGGGCTCAACTTCTGGCCGCGCTCGAAGCGGTTCGTCGCGCCCGAGCGCGCGCCGCTGCTCGCGGCCGCCGCACGCGCGTCCGGCGCCGCGAAGCTGGTCGGCGTGTTTGTCGACGCGACGCTCGAGCAGATCATCGCGACGTGCGCGCGCGTCGAGCTCGACATCATCCAGTTGCACGGCGACGAGCGCGCCGACGCGTGCTCGCGCGTCAGCGGCGCGCTGTATCGCCCGGTGTGGAAGGCGCTGCCGATCGCCGACCGCCGCGATCTCGACGGCCTCGATCACTGGCAGGTCGACGCGCTGCTGCTCGACGCGCCGAGCACGGGTCGCGGCGGTTCGGGCGCGCGGTTCGATCACCAGCTCGCGCGCGAGGCGCGCGAACGCTACCCGGCGCGCACGTTCGTGCTTGCCGGCGGCCTCGATCCGGCGAACGTCGCCGCCGCGATCGCGCTCGTCGAGCCGTGGGCGGTCGATGTCGCGAGCGGCGTCGAGGTCGCGCCCGGCGTGAAAGACCCCGCGAAGCTGGCCGCGTTCGTCGCCGCGGTGCGAGGATCGGCGAAGTGAGCACGCTCGACGAGATCGCGCAGCTGCCGGAGCCGGTGAACGGCCGCTTCGGCGCGTTCGGCGGGCAGTACGTCGCCGAGACGCTGATGCCCGCGCTCGGCGAGCTCGAGCGCGAGTGGCGCGCCGCGCGCGCCGACGCCGCGTACTGGGACGAGGTCGACGCGCTGCTGCGCGACTACGTCGGCCGGCCGTCGCGGCTCTATCACGCGCGCCGGCTGTCGGCCGAGCTCGGCGCCGAGATCCATCTCAAGCGCGAGGATCTGAACCACACCGGCGCGCACAAGATCAACAACTGCATCGGCCAGGGCGTGCTCGCGCGCCGCATGCGCAAGCGGCGGCTGATCGCCGAGACCGGCGCGGGCCAGCACGGCGTCGCGACCGCGACCGTCGCTGCGCTGTTCGGGCTGCCGTGCGAGATCTACATGGGCGAAGAAGACGTCGCGCGCCAGGCGCTCAACGTCGAGCGCATGAAGCTGCTCGGCGCGCGCGTACATGCCGTGACGTCCGGAACGCGGACGCTCAAGGACGCGATGAACGAGGCGCTGCGCGACTGGGTCACGAACGTCGACGACACGTTCTACCTGATCGGCTCGGTCGCCGGCCCGCACCCGTATCCGTGGCTCGTGCGCGACCTGCAGAGCGTGATCGGCCGCGAGGTGCGCGCGCAGCTGCCGCGCGTGCCCGACGCGCTCGTCGCGTGCGTCGGCGGCGGCTCGAACGCGGCCGGCCTGTTCGCGCCGTTCGTCGGTTCGAGCGCGAAGCTGTTCGGCGTCGAGGCGGCAGGCGAGGGCATCGCGACCGGCCGCCACGCCGCGACGCTCGGCGCCGGCAAGGTCGGCGTCTTGCACGGCAGCAAGAGCTACGTGCTGTCGACGCCCGACGGTCAGATCGCGCACGCGCACTCGATCAGCGCCGGCCTCGATTATCCCGGCGTCGGCCCCGAGCACGCGATGTGGAAGGAGACCGGCGCGGTCACGTACCTCGCGCGCACGGACGACGACGCGCTCGCTGCGCTCGGCCGGCTCGCGCGCGCCGAGGGCATCCTGTGCGCGCTCGAGACCGCGCACGCGATCGCGGCGCTCGACGAAGTCGTCGCGCGCGTCGGCCGCGGCAAGACGATCGTCGTGGGGCTGTCGGGCCGCGGCGACAAGGACATGATGACGATAGCGGCGAGGAACAAGCGATGACCGCGCGGCTGCGCGGAGCGTTCGATCGAGCCGCCCGGGAGCGGCGCGCGGCGCTCGTCGCATACCTCACGTTCGGCGATCCGTCGCCGGCCGCGTCGATCGACATCGTCGAGGCCGCCGCGCGCGCCGGCGCCGACGTGATCGAGCTCGGCGTGCCGTTCAGTGACCCGTCGGCCGACGGCCCTTCGATCCAGCGCGCGATGGAGCGCGCGCTCGCCGCCGGCGCGACGCTCGCCGGCGCGCTCGATGCGGTCGCCGAGCTGCGCCGCCGCGGCGTCTCGGTGCCCATCGTCGTGTTCGGTTACTACCACCCGATCTTCGTCTACGGCGCCGACGCGTTCGCCGCGCGCGCGGCCGCCGCCGGCGCCGATGCCGCGCTCACCGTCGATCTCCCGATCGAAGAGCTCGACGAGCTCGCGCGGCCGCTCGCCGCGCATGGCCTCGCGCCGATCCCGCTCGTCGCGCCGACCTCGACGCCGGCGCGCATCGCGCGGCTCGGGGAGCTGCGCTCCCCCCCGTTCGTCTACTACATCGCGGTCGTGGGCGTGACCGGCGTGGCTCCGCATTCCGGCGCCGCGCCCGTCGATCCGGCGCGGCTCGCGCAGATCCGCGAGGCCGCGCGCGCGCCGGTCGCGGTCGGCTTCGGCATCCGCACCGCGGCCGATGCCGCGCGGTTCGCCGCGATCGCCGACGGCGTCGTCGTGGGCTCGGCGCTCGTGGATCGCGCGGCGGCCGGTCCCGATGCGGTCGGCGCGCTCGTCGCCGAGCTGGCCGCCGCCATGCGCAGGCCCTAGCACCACCTGATCAGATCGTCGCCGGCCGCGACCGTCACGCTCCGGTCACCTAGAGACGGTGCGCGACCGAAGAGCAACGATGCGCTGCGCGACAGGAGCGAGCCCGGCGCGATCAGAGCTAGGCGAGCTAAGGTAGCGGTTGGACTGACGGTCAGTGCGGCAGCGTCGCGAGCCACGCATCGAGCCGGTCGCGCTTCGCGCCCGGGCCGAGCTCGACGCGCGCTTTGATCGCGGACGCGTGCGCCGCGGCCGCGTCGTGACGCGCCGCCCATAGCGCGCGCGCGTACGCGAACCGCCACGCGCCGATCTGTGCGGGCGCCGCGCCGAGCTGCATCGGATCGGTGGTCTCGACGGCCGCTCGCGCCGCCTCGAGCGCCGCGAGCGCACGGTCCGGTTGGCCGAGCCCGAGCAGCGCCTCACCGATGCAGGTCGCGCCGATCGGGCCGCGGTGCTTGACCTCGGTCGCGTCCTCACCGCGCTGGCAGTGCTCGAGGCCGGCCTGGTAGTCGCCGGCCGCGACCTCGATCTCGCCGAGCATCCTCGCGATCTCCGACGCGATGAAAAACTTCTCGCCCCACGCCGCTTCGGGAATGTTCGCGTACGCGTTCGCCAGCACGCTGCGTGCTTCGGACGCGTGGCCGGTCTGAAGCAACGCGAGGCCCAGCTCCGAGACGTACGCGATCAGCTCGCGCGAGTGCGGATCCATCGCGCGCTCGGCGTCGGACAGCACGGCGCGATAACACGTCGCGGTCCCGGGCCAATCCTCGGCCTCGAAGTAGGTGTGGCAGCGGTTGAGGCGCATGACGATCGTCGTCGGATGGAGCGCGCCGAGCACGCGCGTCGTATCCGCGATCAGCGCGTCGTAGATCGCGCGCGCCTCCACGTGCTTGCCGAGGCGGGCGAGCGCGCTTCCATGCAGCGACTTGAGCTGGAACACCTGCACGTGATCGGCACCGAGCGCGCGCTGAGCGCGCTCGGTGGTCGCCGACAGGATGGCGAGCGCTTGGTCCGGGTGCGCGAGCGTCATGTACTCGTCGGCCTTTTCGTACGCGAGCCGGAACGGCAGCACGGGGTCGTCCGTGTCGTCGACGATCGCCTCGGCGACGCGCACGACGCCGAGCGCTTCGCGGCTGGTCGAGATCCCGGCCTCGCCGAGCGCGTCGACCAGATCGATCGCGGAGGCCACGAACAGGTCGGCGTCGCCGAGCGAGCGCGCGCGCCGCAGCGCTTCGCCCAGCGTGGTCTCCGCGGCCGCGAGGTCGCCGGCGTCGATCTCGGCCTTGCCTTGCAGCTCGAGCGCTTCGGCGATCATCGTCGGATCCGCGGCGCTGCGCGCGTCGGCGGCCAGCGAGCGGGACGCGCCGAGCGTGTCCCTGGCGCGCGCTACCCGCGATGCGGCGCGCAGCCGGTCGAAGCGCTCGCGCAGCGCGGCGCGCCGCGCGCGCGCCGCGGGATCGGTCGGCTCGACGCCGGGCTGCAGCAGCGCGGCGGTATCGGCGCACGCCGCGAGTGGCGAGAGCGCGCTCGCCGCATCGACCGAATGCTCGACGCCCTTGGCATCGATCGTGCCCGATAGTAGCGCGGTGAGCGCGCGCAGCTCGCCGAGGCGCCGGTCGAGGCACGAGTTGCGCAGGTCGAGGACGTGCTCGGATTGGTCGCGGCGCACGCGCGTCGCTCGGCAGGCCTCGCCGCGCATCGCGAGCCATCCGTCGCGGTATCCGTCGAGGATGGCCTCGACGCGATGGGCCGCCGACTCGGCGTAGGGGGCGCGTGTCCCCGCGAACGCGTGCTCGACCCCGGCGCGCACGTCGGCGTCCCACACGCCGGCCAGGTGCGCCTCGTTACCGGTGCACGGCTCGACGGCGCCCGCCGCGTGAAGCCGCCAGCCGGCGAGCGTCGCCACGCCGGCGAGCGCGAGCGTGCCGGCGGCGACCGCAGCGATCTGCCTGCGGCGCCTGCCGGGATCGCGCCCGAGCGTCGCGACGAGCTCGGTCATCGACGCAAAGCGCTTGGCCGGATCGGTCGACAGGCCGCGCATCACGATCGCGATCACCCAGCCCGGCACCGGTGACTTCGGGTCGATCTTCTCGATCACGCCATGCGTGACGTGATCGGCGAGCTCCTTGCCCTTGCCGGCGAACGGCCGCTTGCCGAACAGCGCCTCGTACAGGGCGACGCAGAACGAGAACTGATCGCTGCGCGCGTCGACCGCGGCGGTGCGGAACTGCTCGGGCGACATGTACGCGGGCGTGCCAACCAGCGAGCCCTCCTCGGTGAGCGGCGTCGCCGGGGTCGGCGGCGTGAGCTCGCTGCCGTCGCCGAGCTCGACGCGCGACGAAGAGATCCGCCCGGAGTCGACCGAGTCGGCCGGCCCCCGCGTTTGCGCGACGCCGAAGTCGACGACGCGAACGTGGCCACGCGCGTCGACCAGCACGTTCGCGGGCTTGAAGTCGCGGTGCACGATGTCGGCCTCGTGCGCGGCGGCGAGCCCGCGCCCCGCCTGCGCGAACGCGTCGACGATCTGTCGCCAGCTCGGCTTGTCCTCGTCGATCCATCTGCCGAGCGTGCGCCCGGCGATGTACTCCATCGCGATGAAGATCGTGTCGCGGTCGACGCCGACCTCGTAGACCGGCACGACGTGGGGATGCGACAGCTTCGCCATCATCTGCGCCTCGCGCAGCAAGCGCTGGCGGCGGTGCTCGAGCTCGGGGCCGGCGCCGCCGTGCGCGAGCACCTTGATCGCGACCCTGCGATCGAGCCGCAGATCGTAGGCGGAGTACACGCTGCCCATGCCGCCGTGCCCGAGCGGCTCGAGGATCTGGAAATGCTCGAGCCGGGTGCCGGCGGCGAGCTCCGGCGCGTGCTTGCGCGGCGCGCGCCGCGGCGCGTCGACCATCGTGGCCGACGTCCCGCCCGCGCCCGTCCCCATCTCGGCAGTGTCCTGCGCCTCGCTGATAACCTACTGTAACCGGATCACTGTGCGAGCGGCGAGCAGAACTGGTCGCTCGCGATCGAATCCGGCGTCATCACGCCCGAGCCGCCGTACTTCTCGCGCTGGTCCGACGTCACCTCGCGCGTCTGCGCGATCGCGCCGAGCACGGTCGCGGCATCGGTCGGCGTGCGCGCGTACGTCGTGTCGTCGACCGAGTACAGACCGAAATGCGGCGCGAACCCGTTTGCCCACTCGAAGTTGTCGGTCAGGCTCCACTCGTAGAAGCCGCGCACGTCGACGTTCTCCTCCTGCTGCGCCTTCGCGATCGCCTCGAGCACGCGCACGATCTGCTCGCTGCGCCGCGCGCCGACATCGGTCGCGATGCCGGACTCGGTGACGACCAGCGGCAGCGTCGGGTAGCGCGCCGAGAACGCCTCGAGCACGGTGCGCACGCCGTCGGGCCAGAACTCGTAGCCCATCTGCGGCACGCAGAACGTCTTGTTGTCGGCCGGCAGGCACGAGCCGAGATCCGAGCCGAACGTGCAAGGCGTGAGCGAGACCGGCACGGGGAACAAGGCCGGGCTCGCGGTCACGCCGGCGCGGAAGTAGTATTGCAGGCCGAGCCAGTCGAGCTTGCCCTTCCACTCGGGGTGCTGCTCGTCGGGCGTGCCGTCGAAGTCCGAGTCGTAGGTGCCGTTCACGATCGAGTCGATGTACAGCCAGTGGAACAGGTAGACGATGCGATCGCGCGCGGCGAGGTCGTCGGGGTCGGTCGACGGCAGGTTGTGCCGGGCCGGCTCCCAGTCCTGGACCGACAGCGTCAGCCCGACGTTCGCCGCGATGCCATCGCCGTCGGCGTCGACCGTGTCGTTCTGCTTGATCGCGTCGTACATCGCGGCGTGAGCGGCGAGGTAATCGCGCGCGACCGGTGCGAAGTCCTGCACGATCGACGCGAGCGCGACCTTGCCCGGCGGGAAGATGCCAACCGCGTAGCTCGCGACGAGGTAGTTCACCGGCTCGTTCTCGGTGCCCCATTCGTCGACGAGATCGCCGAGCCGGCTCGCGAGCAGGCCCGCGTGCGCCGCCATCGCCGCGATGATCTGCGGGCCGCCGGCCGAGCCGAGCCCGCACAGGTTCGTCGCGGTCGGTCCGGCCGCGCACGCGCTGTCACGCGGATCGGCGACCCAGATCGGGTTCGAGAAGTGATGGATCGTGACGACCGGGCGGATGCCGAGCGACGCGAGCATCGTCAGCTCGTCGCGGTAGTGCTGGATCGCGTTGTCGTCGATCATCCCCTGCTGCGGCTCGATGCGCGCCCACTCGATCGAGAACCGGTAGCTGTCGAGGCCCATGTCGTGCACGAGCTGGACGTCGGACAGGTCCATCGTGTAGCCGTCGACCGCGTTGGCGATGAACGTGTCCTTCGCCATGCCGGTCGGCGCCGGACCGGTCCACACGTACCAGTCGGTGTTCGGGTTCATGTCCTCGATCTGCGTCGCGGCGGTCGCGGCGCCGAACCGGAAGCTGCCCTTGCCGGCGTCGCCCGAAAGCGGACCGATCGTGCCGAGCTCGATCGCCGGCGGCTTCGCGCCGCTGCTGCCGCACGCGGCGAGCGCGCCGGCGACGCACACGACGAGGCGCTTCATGGGCTCGAGGCTACCTTGACACCGCGGATCGCGACCCTATATTTCTCAGCTTTCGGCGATGGCGAAGGACGCTCCATATATCGTGCCGGTGCGCGAGCTCCCCGCGCACCGTCGGTTCGAAGTGCCGCCGGCACTCGTCACCGAGTGGCTGCGCGGGCTGCCGATGCGCGACGCGCTCGGCGCGCCCGATCCGGATCCGCAGGCCGGCGAGGCCACCGCCGAGCTCGACCTCTACGCCGACGGCACGCACGCGTTCGCGTCCGGGCCGATCCGCGGCCATCTGATCGTGGCGTGCAGCCGGTGCATCGGCCCGGTGCGGCTCGAGATCGACGAGAAGCTGCGCGTCACGTTCATGCCGCCGGGCGAAATGCCGCAGGAAGAGGACGCGCCGGCCGCAGAGCATGGCGCCGAGGTCCGCGAGGAGGACCTCGAGACGTTCCCGTTCGACGGCGAGCGCGTCGACCTCGAGCCGGTGCTGCGCGAGCAGTTCGTGCTGGCGGTGCCGTTCGCGCCGCTGTGCCGCGAGGACTGCAAGGGGCTATGCCCGCAGTGCGGGATCGACCTGAATACGGGCACCTGCACGTGCGAGAAGCCGGTGGACCCGCGCTTGGCCGCGCTCAAGGGCTTGAAAATCCCGTCGTGAGCTGGCACAAAGCGCGTTCCTCGGAGAGGTCGTCATGGCACTGCAAAAACGACGTCGCGGCCCAGCCCGCACCGGACATCAGCGCTCGGCGTGGATGAAGAAGTCGGGCGCGAACCGCCCGACCATCCAGGCTTGCCCGAACTGCGGCGCGCCGCGCATCCCGCACCGCGTGTGCGCGAGCTGCGGCCAGTACCGCGGCGAGACCGTGATCGCGAAGCCGGCCGCGGAAGAATAAGAGTTACCGCCAAGGCGCCGGAAGACGCCGAGGCGCCAGAAGAAGTGGATCGGGCCCGATCCTTTTCTTCTGGCGCCTTGGCGTCTCTGGCGCCTTGGCGTAATTCTTCTGTCCGTGCGGGTGGTCCTCGATGCGATGGGCAGCGATCGCGCGCCCGCGCCGGAGATCGCCGGCGCGCTGCGCGCGGTCGAGGAGGATCGCGAGCTGCGCGTGACGCTGGTCGGCGACGTCGCGCGCGTCGCGGTCACGCACGATCGGATCGACGTCGTGCACGCGAGCGAGGTCGTCACGATGCACGACCACGCGGCGCAGGCGTTCCGCCACAAGCCGGATTCGTCGATGCGCGTCGCGGTGACCCGCGTCGCGAACGGCGAGGGCGACGCGGTGGTGTCGGCCGGGAACTCGGGTGCGCTGCTCGCGACCGCGCTGTTCGTGCTCGGCCGGCTGCCCGGCGTCGAACGGCCCGCGATCGTGACCGTGCTGCCGACGCCGTCGGGACCGCTCGTCCTGTGCGATGCGGGCGCGAACGTCGAGCCCAAGCCGGCGCAGCTCGCGCAGTTCGGCGTGCTCGGCGCCGCCTACGATCGCGTCGTGCACGGCCGCGCGCGACCGCGGCTCGGCCTGCTCGCGAACGGCGCCGAGCCCGGCAAGGGCACGCAGCTGACGCGCGAAGCGCACGCGCTGCTCGCGGCCGCGCAAGGCCCGTTCCAGTTCGTCGGCTACGTCGAAGGCTCGGATCTGTTCCGCGGCGTCGTCGACGTGCTCGCGACCGACGGCTTCACCGGCAACGTCGTCTTGAAGACCTGCGAGGGCATCGCCGAGGGCCTGTTCGGGCTCGTGCGCCAGGAGCTCGACAAGACGCCGCTCGCGCGGCTCGGCTCGGCGCTCGTCCGGCCCGCGCTGCGTGGGCTCGCCAAGCGCATCGACTACACCGAGATCGGCGGCGCGCTGCTCGCGGGCGTCGCGAAGCCGACCGTGTTCGCGCACGGCCGCAGCGATGCCACCGCGATCGCGAGCGCGATCCGCGCGGCCGCGCGGTTCGCGGCGCACGCGCTGCCCGATCAGCTCGCATCGGCGTTGCAGTCGCTCGCGCAAAAATAGGCGCGCGCGCGCGCGCGTCGTTACGATCGCGGCATGACGAAGCCGAAAGCGATCAAGGTCTGCCTCGTCAATCGCGGCGCCGACAGCGAGACGCCGTGGGCGCACGATCTCGGGCCGGCGCCCGGCGGCAAGGGCGCGCGGCGCGTGCGCCTCGTCAACGTGCCGTTCCTGCACGCGAAGCCGACGTGGGGCGACGTCATCGTCGTCGCGCCGGCCGCCGATGGACTGCCGACGTGGGATCGCGATGGCGTCGCGTGGGCGAAGATCGGCACGCGCATCGCCGAGGACGGCGGGCGGTGGGCGATGATCGTCGACTACACGCCGCGCGGTGCGAGCGCGATCGCCGCGTTTCGCGCGCTCGCCGCCGCGTGCGCCGACGACGACATCGTGTGCGAAGGCGCGTGGCCGCCGCGCGGCAAGCAAGCCGGCCGCGCGTACCTCGCGGTCGACGGCGCGCTCGCCGATCGCGACGTGATGGCCAGGCTCGCCGCGGCGAAGCTGCCGTGCGCGCTCGCTCAGATTCACCCCGCGCCGCGCGCGCCGAAAGCGAGCGCTTCACCTAGCCGGCGAGCACGCCCTCGACGCCGGCGCTGATCGCGGCGTCGCGATCAGGCTACTTCACCGCGTCGCGGCACTTCTTGTACGCGTCGCAGTCATCGGTCGCGTCGGCGCAGTCGGCCTCGTTCGCGAACCGCGCGCCGGCCTTGGCGACGCTCGAGTCGGCGTTGTCGGCGGCCTCGCACATGCCGCGCGCGAGCGTGCGGCGCTGGTTGACGTCCTTGTCGGCGGCGTCGCCGCACTTCGCTTCCATCTCGGCGTAGCGCGCGCAGTGCGACCGGCACGCGCCGACGACGAGCAGGGCGACGACCAGCAGGGACTTCACGCGCGCACTATCTATCTGCGCGGCCCGCGCGGCAAGAGTCGGCGCAGCCATCCCGGCTTCTGCGAGTCGCTCGCGGCCGGCGCCGGGGCGGGCGCCGCGGGCGGGCGCATCATCGACGCGAGCTGCGACACGCCGCTGGCCTCGGTGCCCGGCCGTTGCGCGAGCACCCAGCGCACCCAGTCGGCGACGTGATGGTGATCGACGAAGTTTCCGGGGCGCGCGAGCTCGCCGCGCAGCGCGTCGCGCATCGCCGCGGCGGCCGGCCAGCGCTTGCTCGGGTCGCGCGACAGCGCGGTCCGCACGATCTGATCGACCTCGGGCGGCACGCGCGGGTTGACGAGCGACGGGCGCGGGATCGGGAGCTTGTTGACGCGCGTCATGGTCTCGACGTCGTCGGGGCCCTCGAACAGCGGCTTACCTGTGAGCAGCTCGTACATGACGACGCCGAGCGACCACAGGTCGGCGCGCGCGTCGAGCTTGCCCGCGAGGTACTCGGGCGCGAGGTACGCGAACTTGCCCTTGACCAGGCGCTGGCTCGCCTCGGCGCTCGCGCTCTTCGCGTTCTTCGCGGTCGCGAGCCCGAAGTCGATCAGCTTCGCGACGCCGTTCGACACGATGATGTTGTGCGGCGACACGTCGCGATGGACGATGCCGAGCGGCGCGCCGTGCGCGTCGCAGCGGGTGTGCGCGTGGTCGAGCGCGTCGGCCATCTCGGCGGCGACGCCGAGCACGATCGGCACCGGCATCGTGCCGATCGTCGCGCCGATGTGCTGCACGAGGTGGCGCAGCGTCGGGCCGGGCACGTACTCCATCGCGATGAAGAACACCTCGCGCACGTTGCCGGCGCCGTAGCTCGCCGCGATGTTGGGATGGCTCAGGTGGCCGAGCACCATCGACTCGTCCGCGAACTGCGTGCGGATCTCGCGGCGCGCGGCGGCCGCCGGCAGCAGGCGCTTGAGCGCGACCCGCCGCACCGTGCCGTCGCGCTGGCGCTCCTCCGCGAGGTGGACCGTCGACATGCCGCCCTGGCCGAGCGATTCGAGCACGGTATAGCGCCCGAACACGTCAGCCTGGGTCACGCCCCGATTCTAGCGCGCCGCACGTGTGGTACACGAGCGGGCATGACGACGGCGTTACTGTTTCCCGGCCAGGGCTCGCAGCGAGTCGGCATGGGCCGCGACCTGGCGATCCAGCACGAGGTCGCCAGGCGGACGTATCAGGAAGCCGACGACGTGCTCGGGTTCGCGCTGTCCAAGCTGTGCTTCGAGGGGCCCGAGGACGAGCTCGTGCTCACGCAGAACACGCAGCCGGCGATCCTGACCACCTCGATCGCGGTCTATCGCAGCCTGCTCGAGCGCGGCTTGAACTACGACGTCGTCGCCGGCCACTCGCTCGGCGAGTGGAGCGCGCTCGTCGCGGCCGGCGCGATCACGCTGCGCGACGCCGTGCGGCTGACCCACCTGCGCGGCCAGTTCATGCAGGAGGCGGTGCCGGTCGGGCAGGGCGCGATGGCCGCGGTGATGGGGCTTGCCGTCGACAAGCTGCGCGAGGTGTGCGCCGCGTGCAGCGCTCCCGGCGAGCCGGTCGAGCCCGCGAACTACAACGGCGGCGGGCAGATCGTGATCTCCGGCCACACCCACGCGATCGATCGCGCGGTGCCGGCCGCGAAGACCGCCGGCGCGAAGCTGGTCAAGAAGCTGTCGGTGAGCGCGCCGTTCCATTGCTCGCTGATGAAGCCGGCGCAGGATCGCCTCGCGGCTGCGATGGAGGGCCTCGCGATCGCGCGGCCGACCGTGCCGGTGATCGCGAACGTCACCGCGGAGCCGACGACCGATCCGGCGCGCATCCACGAGCTGCTGATCCGCCAGGTCACGTCGCCGGTGCGCTGGGAAGAATCGATCCAGACGATCGCGCGCTCCGGCGTGACGCGCGCGTACGAGCTCGGCTCGGGCGCCGTGCTGAAGGGCCTGGTCAAGCGCATCGCCGACACCATCGAGACCACGACCATCGGCGAGCCGCACGAGGTCGCCGCGTTCACCGCGTAGGAGCATCCATGATCACCGACAAGGCACTCGAGGGTAAGGTCGCGCTCGTCACGGGCGCATCGCAGGGCATCGGCCGCGCGATCGCGGTCGCGCTCGGCCATCGCGGCGCGAAGGTCGTCGTCAACTTCTTGCCGGGCGCCGACAGCCGCGAGGCCGACGCCCGGGCGGTCGCGAAGGACGTCGAGGCGGCAGGCGGCCAGGCCGCGATCTCCGGGTTCGACGTGGCGAATTCGTCGCAGGTCGCCGACGCGATCAAGGCGATCGGCAACGACCACAAGCAGCTCGACATCCTCGTCAACAACGCCGGCATCGCGATCAACGGGCTCGTGATGCGGTTCACCGACGACCAGTGGGCCAAGACCATCCAGGTCAACCTCAACGGCGCGTTCTACGCGACCCGCGCGGCCGCGCCGCTGCTCCTGCGCGCGAAGGGCGCCGGCCGCATCATCAACCTGTCGTCGGTGGTCGGCGAGATGGGCAACGGCGGCCAGGCCGCGTACTCGGCGTCGAAGGCCGGCATCATCGGCCTCACGATGTCGACCGCGCGGGAGCTCGCGTCGCGCGGTGTCACGTGCAACGCGGTCGCCCCCGGCTACATCGATACCGCCATGACCGCCGAGCATTTGCCCGAGGCGCAGCGCGCCAAGCTGATGGAGCAGATCCCGCTCGGGCGCATCGGGAGGGCCGAGGACATCGCCGATGCCGTCGCGTTTTTGGCCGGACCGGAGGCCGCGTACATCACCGGTCAGGTGCTTCGCGTCAACGGCGGGATGTTGATGTAGCGCCCGTTCTGGGCTATCCACGCCCCAACCGGATCGAGGCAACTATGTCCCCGCAAGAGATCGAGACAAAGGTCAAGGAAATCATCTGCAACCAGCTCGAGGTGTCCCCCGAGCAGCTCCGCCCCGAGGCGTCGTTCATCGACGACCTCAAGGCGGACTCGCTGGCGGTCGTCGAGCTCGTGCTCGCGTTC